>Ga0307424_1000398_pt1 | contig 23196 bp, 37 predicted proteins | sample SalMarWE160320MG_FD_202157 | JGI IMG/M metagenome (GOLD analysis project Ga0307424, IMG submission 202157) | Salt marsh sediment microbial communities from the Plum Island Ecosystem LTER, Massachusetts, United States - WE1603-20 | ecosystem: Environmental > Aquatic > Marine > Intertidal zone >... | reverse complement strand
TTACCTCTTTGGTATTAATTTTATATTTTGTTCTAAAATATACTAGTATTTATCCTTTTGCTTTAGATTCTTTTTGAAAAAAATCTTTTACTTCAGTATATACTTTCGTAATAAATTTGTAGTATGTTACTATGATTTCATCAAGCTGATCTTTAAATGATGGAAAATTAGCAGAGATAACTTCAAAAAGTTCAATAGCTTGTGAAACATAATTTCTTAATTCTAAAAGCTCTGATGCTGACTCATTTCCTAGATATGATTCAATAGAAGTTAATCTTGAATAAATTTTCTTTAGCTCATAAACTCTACCAACTTCACTTGCTTTTAGAGGCTCCTCTTGCTGTCCAAAACCAGCTCCCATTCCACCCATTCCAGCATCAGTGCCTATATCACCCATTCCAGCATCAGCACCTATATCACCCCCAGATTCAGGATTTGCTCCAACATCAGCACCTAAATCTTCTCCGCCTTCTGTACCAGCTGGAGGTTTAGTAAGTTCATCTTCATCTTGTTCTTTAATCTTTTTATATATAGAAAGTTTATGTTTTGCTAGACTTTTTCCATCTCCTCCTGGAGGAAGAATAAACGGTCTATTAGTAACATAGGGAGTTGCAATTTGACCAACATCAGCTACATCAACATCGTCCTCATCGTCATATCCTGGATACTGGTTGACAAATTCTGGCCCGCCGCTCAAAGATCCTTCATCTAGATCAACATCAATTTCTTGAGCCAATCTATCTTGTAGTTGATTAATTATGCTAATTACTCGTGACATTATATTTAATCTCCATTATTTGGTTGTTCTTGACATTAGTATGCTCCAAACCCGCCACCACCGCCAAGTCCACCAAGTCCACCTTCTTCTTCTTGTTTCTTAGTTGGATCGATGGTTTTCTCAACGTTGTCGTCAATATCATATTTTTTAACTTCTTGCCAATCAATATTTGATAAGTATTTTTTGAGTGAATATTTCTTTGGTATACCAACTCGTTCAAGACTTTCAATTAAGCTAATTAATTCATTCATATATCTTGCTTCTCTTTCATATTGTAATGATTTTGGAGTTGGTAAATGAACATCTACATTATCATAAAGAGTAAGAGCTGTTTCAGGATCAATTATATTAAAAACTTTTTCAATCAAATCTTGTATTTGTTCACTAAAGAACTTTTGATAACCAATCACTGTTCTTGCAAATAAAATATTCTCTTCGCTAAGAGCAGCTTTATTTGACAAGTTTTCTTCAATACCAATAAATGAAGGCGGAACTCCCCAAGATGCTGTAAGCTGATCTCTCATAAATTTTAGTTCGTCAACTTTACTTCTTACATCTACATTACCTTCATTGAATGTACTAATGTCGACAAAAGGTTTTCCATCTTTTTGAGGAATATATACATCTTCAAATGTTGTAATCATGCTTGGTATTGTATCTACTGTTCCAAAACTATCCAAACTTACTTTTCTTTTTCTAAACTCTTCTTTCATCCCTTCGATAGCCTGTTTAGCATCACGTGGAAGTCCAATCTCAATCGCAATCTTTCTTTTCTCAGTTGATCTTGAAAGCCTTTGAATAGCTAAAGCAGTTTCTAAAGCTATTAGAACTTTTGCTGAATATTGAGATGAATCAAAAATTGATTCTCCGTATGGATAGTATTTTGTACTTGGAACTACAAAATGAACCATTTTATCAGGTGGTACATAACGTATCTGAACTGACTGAGCAATATTACTATGTTTAATCATATATTTTAAAATATCTTTTAGTTCACCATCATCTTGAAACTCACCCATCTGTGGAATCTTTTGTTGTAGTTTTTGTAAAATGGAAGCGCATATATTATTTACTGCATCATCTTCCATAGTAGTTCCAGCTACATTTACACCTCTAATCATTGGAAAAATTAGATAACCAAAACAAATTGGGAATAAACTACTTTGAAGTTTTACTACCAAATTTGGTGAATGAAGAACAAGTGAAGTATTGGCAAGTTTTTTAGATTCTTTTTTAGATTTTGAAGCTTCACTTTCATTAAACGCTGTATAATCAATTTTAAAGTTTAGAGTTTTCGTTTTATTATCAACTTTAACATCTTCATGCCAGGTTTGAATAAATCCTTCTTCAACTAATTTATTCATTCTATCAGTATAAACTTTAGATTCAGTTAAAATAGATTTACTAGTAAGAGCTACTTTTGGTTCTGCTATTTCTACAAAGAAATCACCATACAATAAAGTATTTTTAATAATCAAATTTAATTTCTTTTCTAGACTTATTGCAGCTACAACTTCTTTTACTCTTTTACTCTTACCTTCACTAGATACTTCTTCTTCGATATAACTTTTTGGTCTTATATCTAGAGATACTTTAGTAATATCATCTGGAGATAAAATATTATCAACCAGAACTGTTAAAGCTCTATTGGCATAGTTAATATTACTAACTATTGCTTCATATGTTTTGTATCTCATTAGTCTGCGCCCTTGCCCAAGAGCAGCAGGTCCCATTCCTTGAGAGAATAAACTTCCAGAACCAAAACTCATTCCAGATGTGGATTTTGCCAAGACTGTTTTTACTAGATCAATGTATCCAGCTCTACCACTGTTGGATTTATATGCAATAATATCTTTAACAGCTTTATCTAGAGCTTTATCTACTTTTTGTGTCTTTGTGCCAACTACACTTGCTTTAAGTTGAGCAAAAAGATCTGATACGTTATTTGCCATATTAACGGAAAATCTCCTTTATCGTCTTGCTTTAGTTCGAACTCGTGGACTATATTTTCTATGAACCATATCTCTATACTTAAAATATAAATCTCGATATTTTACCATTCTTTTATATAATGGATCATTTCGTCTTCTAGCTTCAATACTTGCTAGTTGACCAGTCGCACGTTTTATTTTTGTTGTTCTATTTATTGTAGTTCTCGAAGTCCGCTTAGCTTCATCTAAAAGTTGTTTAGTAAGTGGATCTAGATTTATCATTTGATTCCTCTGAAGAAGATATATCATCCAATGCTTGTTGTCGAATTGCGTCTTCTTCATATTGACTGTTGAAATATTCAATCATATTAAAAATCAATGTATCTTCATCTCCATAAAGATAACAAAACTGTTTATAAAGTCTTGCTCCCATTAATTTAACTGTTAGCCTAACAAAAGACTTAGAAACATTATCGACGTCCTTTTCTTTAATCCTAGTTGCTTCTAAAGAATATGTTAGTATTTTATCTTTATGAGTTATTTCATAACCTTTTTTCATATAATATTCTAACACTGAAACATAATCAGTAAAATTTTTTAAGTAATTTGTAGATTTAATATGTTTATATGTAAGAATTGTTATAACTAATATTGTTATTACTGACGCTGAAATTAATATAAAATATAATGGACCTAGAAAAGCTAACCAAGCAATCATAAAATTATCTATTCTCCTTAATCTTTTATTATATCTTCGGATTCTTCAACTGGATCTTTTGGTTGCGATTCATTAAGATCAGAATCACATTCTACTACTTTAATTGAAGAAATTTTATTAGGTCGTATTGCTATAGATCCTTCTGAGGTGTGTAAAAGTGAAATGTTATTAGAGTCTAAGATAGTTGATAGTTGTTTTGTATACTCTTCTATACTTTTAGTATCATTATCGTCAATTGTTACCGGAACACAATTTTCTTGAAATATTGTTATCCTTTTCATTCGTTTTCTCCATTTCGTATAAGTTTCTCTAGAATTGTCGTTGGACTATCTCCAATCTCCAATTCTTCAACTATAACATTCTCTTCTATATCATCCTCTAGGTCAAGATCTGGAATGGGATCTTTATATTCTTCATCAACTAATTTATAGTTTTTAATATCAGACGCCAATAAAATTACTTTCAAGACCTTTAGATCTTTTTCAGTAACTTTTATATCAACAGGTGTTCTGATTTGTCGTCCTTTAAATCTAAGGACTTTGTTTCGATCTAAAATTTTTAAAATCTTCATTCCAAGTCCTTTCTAAAAAGAGGCTAAGTATTATCGCTTAGCCTCTTATGATAGTTTTACTCTTCATCTTTATCTTCGTTTTCATCTTCATCTTCATCTTCAACGGCTTCTTTAAAAATAGCAAAGGCTTCTTCATAAAGATCATCGTCGCCTTGATCTTCGCCCTTCATTTTCTTTTGCATAGATGGGGGCGGAACGTGACCAGCAGCGCCGGCTTCATTCATTTTTTTATCGACGTCTAGATCTTCATCTTCATCTTCGTCTTTGTCATCCATATCATCTGCTTCATTAAAGTTTTTTGGTTTAACAAAGCTGTCAGCCATATCTTTTCTATCTGGAACTTGTCCTTCTGCATCACCTGTTCCAGCTTGTTGTGTACCAGCACCTTGTGCATCTTCTTCTGAACTTGTGGCTTTCTTTTCTTTTGGTGCTTCACCTTTTGGACCTTCTCCTGTATAAGTCATGTCCATTTCATTCATATCTTCTTCATCTTCATCTTCCTCTTCCATCTCAGCAATTAATTTCTCAATTACTTGATTTTCAAGGTTTTCAGACTCGTTCATTTCTTCATCTTTTTCTGCTTTTTCTTCATCAGCTTCTGCTTCTTCTTCATCAGCTTCCGCTTTTTCTTCATCAGCTTCTGCTTCTTCTTTAGCTTCTTTAGCTATTTGTGTTTCTCTTTCTTTTTTAGCAGCAGGGATTCCACCAGCATTAGATGTACCAGCTTGTTCTGTTCCGGTTCCTTCGGCATCTGTTTCAGAGGCTGTTTTCTTTTCTGTGCCATCTTGATTTTCCTCGGATTCTGCTACTTCAACACCATGATCTCTATCTTGGTTAAAGTAATATCTTTCGAGAATGGATGCAGCATCTTTATAAATTGGAATTTCTCCACCGCCGTCCCATGAAAGAATAGGATCGAGCATCGGTCCTTTTACATCAACTGTTTTAGATGTATCAAATTCAGCGATTGCTTCTTTTAGCAAATTCTGATATGAAACTTTTTTACGCATTTTTATTTTCCTCCTGAATTACAGTTAACTTCACAAAAATAATAATTTATATTTTGTTCTTAGAACTGAACTATAAAATACCAAGAACGATTCTTAAAATTGACCCAGTCCCCCAAAGTTAAAACTACATTCTGATTTAGTTGTTGCATCAGGTTTCTCTCTATTAGATGACTTAATAACATTTTCAAATTTAAATTTTGAAAAGTCTACTTTGAAGTCCAAAGACATGTTACTTTTTCCAGATCTATTTTTTCCAATTTTTCCATGAACTAAATTATCAACTACTGGATCTTTTGCAAGCAACCCAACAAAATCAGCATGCTCAACCTTTTTAATTGATTCTGAAATCTGATCAACACTCAAAACTGATGATTCTTGAATTTTATATGCTGATCTACCTAATTGTGTAGCTGTAATAACTGGAATGTTATATTGAACTGCTAAAGTTTTTAATGCTAATGTTATATGACCCAATTCTAATCTATACATATCATATCGTGTATCAGCTTTTAAAAGATCTAGATAATCTACATACAAACCAGCAATTTTTATTCCTGGATATTTTTCTTTTACATCATCAACTACTCCCATCAAATCTAAAACACTAACACTCATAGCTGGAAAATATTTCATTATAATAACAGAATTATTTTCTAACAATTTCATAGAGATAGCTTTCTTTATATTAGACCCTTCCCGAATATCTTGTAGCATTTGAACTGTTGTTCTATCAAACAATGGCATATATGTTCTCATTAGCGCTTCTTCAATAGTATTCTCCATTGTTACATATAAATATACTTTATCTATTTCTCCACTATTTCGTTTATTTATATCAACATCAAGTCGCGAAACATCTATAATTGATGACTTTAATATCGAGTTATTTAATAAAGTTGATTTTCCTGCTCCAGAACCTCCACCCCAAACATACAACCTTGATGGTTCGTATCCACCATATAAAACATCATTATCAAGCAACGGAAAACCTGTTGAAGTTTTATTTCTTTTATCATATTTCTTTTTAATCATTTCAACAACATGATCGTAATCATCTTCTAGTAAATCTAATGATGCTGCTGCTTCAATAACTGTTGCTCTATCACTTTCCATCATGTTAGAATATAAAGTTTTTATTGTAGCTTCATAATCATCGACTGCATCATCTATCGAATCAAACGAGCCATCTTTAATTGTTTCTATCATCTTATTAAGATCATCATAATTACTATATATCATGCTCCATTTTTTTCTTATTCTAATTTGTCTTACTGTATCTTGTAATCCTTGCTCAGTTAACTTTTCATTTACTTTAGAATCTAAAAACTCATTGTACTGATTAAACTTTTCAGAAAATGAGATACTATCTAAAACATTTTCTAAAACTTTTCCAGTTAGAAGAAGTTGGCATATCTTCTTAAGACAATCAACTTTTACTTGGAGTGTTACTGGTATTTGAATTGTTTCTAGATTTTCACTAAAAGATATTATCTCTAATATATCTCGATATAATAGATTTGTTTTTTTTACTCTTGATTCTTTATTAAGAATTACAGAAAAACAAGAGTTTAGAAATGATTCTGTTACCAAAAATTTTCCTCCATGTTTTATTTTTTTGTTCTGTAACTACTTTATAAGATTCTATAATTTCTTTATCTATTTTAGATGCAACAGCTTGTACAGCAGATATTGGTGCTGTATGTGTATGACTAGGTGAAGAATAACCAGATGTTGCTTGATATCCTCCAGATGTACCACAAAAACTTGATCCACTGTAACCAAAACTTGTTCCACTGAAATAACTATTTACAATTTTAGGAGCTACTCCGGTTATCTTTGATACCCAATCAAGTTTCTTTTCACCTTGACATTTTTGGCAAGGAACTGGAAAATATCCAGTATAACTAGAATCTATACCTCTACCCTCACATTCGTCGCAAATAATTTCGCCTTCTTCTAATTTTATTTTTTCACCCACTATTTCATGTTGGTGATTGGTCACATCCATCAACTCCCCCTATTCTTGGATTTTTACCTACTATTTCTTCAACCCAATCTAGCTTTCCTGCTCCTAAGCATTTATTACATTCTAGATATTTTATAGTTTTGTATGGTGGTCTTAATGCTTTATGTCTGTTTAAAACTACTCCTTTACCTTTACATTTATCACAAAACTTTTCTCCTTTGTTTAGTTCAATTACTTTATTTTTTCGTTTATTAAATCTCCGTTGAAATAATGCGATTATCATACTGTTAGTATCCTTGTTTTTTCATCTAGATAAATAAATTCGTCTTTAGACAAAAACTTTTTAACAATATCATGACATCTATCTTCATCTAGATCAACTAGCATATCTAATGATCTTGGAACACTATGTGCTTTTATCTTTTGTTTTCTAGTTAATCTTCCTTGATTTAATACTCTTGTTGCTTCAAGACATTCTCTATAAAATTCTTCTCTACAACCACTTTCATAAACTGGATAGATGTTCTTTGCAAACTCTTTCATTGCTTCTTGAATCTTTGAAAACATTTTAAAAGTATGAAATATTGCATAAACTTTTGAATCTTCATGAAAAGTTCCAGTGTCATTATCATATAAACCATCTACTGAAATTCGTCTAAATCCAAATTCATCTGCTAGTTCATCAAATATTTTTTGACACATATCATGAACTGAAAGATCTGATAAAAATCGTTTATCTAAATTATTACTTTTTATATTTAATTTACATATGTTTCCTACTTCATCTTTAGCATACATAAACCTTGCGTGCATAACTTGTTTATAAATACCAGAAGAATCATAAGTTATTTTTAAATTTATTCCATGTTTCTTTTTAACAACTATACTGAATAATTCATAAAATAATATATCTCTAAAATTAGATCCGCCTAAAATATGAAAATATAATGTATCTTTACCATGACGTTTACATTCATTTAATAATGGAATTAATGGCAATATATAAATAATACATGGTATAGTCATGTCACTTGACATATTTGCAACAATACCACCTGTTGCATGATATTTAAAAGAATTAAACATGTCATAATCTTTTAATATTTTTGTATAAATGTCCCACAATTTTGGAGTTCTAAAATGATGAATGTAAATAATTTTATCACGAACGTGCTGTGGAAGATTTTGTGCTATCTTATATGATTCTAAATTTAGATCATAAACATCTTCAAAATTTTTAAAGATTTCACAACCTGGTCCAGGCGGGATGTCTAAAATGAATGCTTTATCATATACTTGATGATATTCTTCAAGCCATTCATAATACATTTTAAATAGAAGATCAGATTCTTTTCTTGTTAGTTTTCCTATTGAAATTTGAAAACCACCACTATCAGCTATCAATATAGAGTCATCAAATATTCCTGTATTTCTACATGTTGTAAATAGTTCAGCTTGTTTTTTATTATACTTATCGTATTTTCTTTTACCAGCAAAATCTTGTCCATAAGAATGAAGGAACCCTGATACAGTTGCATCTAAAAATTTAGATACTTCCTGTCTTGTAAAGTTATCTGTAAACCTTCCTTTCTTACCTGCTATAAAATTATCAACTATGCTAGCTAGTGTTTCAAAACCAGCCAAAATATATCCACTCTTACTCATTCACATTCTCCAATCATTAAAGTTTTTCGATTACAAAGGGTGGTCCTGTTGCAGCATCAAACTGAGCTGCTGTTTCTAATGCTAATTTTATTTTTTGTTCTGGGGTTATTTTTTCTTTTCTTAAGATATATAACGCTCCAAAAGCAAACGATGATCCAGATCCAATTGCATCATATTCTGGAATTTGATTCATCTGAAAGTCAGTTAGTATTTCATAAAGTTTTCCTTGAAAACCAACTAAGAAGTTTGATGTATGTATTTCAGTTTGGTTTTCTACAGATAAAGCGATACAAGAAAAATCTTTTAAATGAAGTCGTATTGATTCAGCTAAGATTCTAATGTCATTTGGTGGGGAATAGAAAACTTTGCGAAGAAGTTGACCTCCTCTAACTCCACCTATGTGGCCAAAAAGATGCTTTCCATTTCTAAATACTTTTTCAGCTATTACAGGTCGTTTTTCACCATCTTCTGTAGTAGCAGCACTATCTCCGCCAATCCATACACCTTTAGAATTTACAATACCTACAACTGTTGACATATTTATATCCCTCTGATTTTATTTACTTTTTCTTGAACTTCGGTCAAAAATTTAACTCGTTCTGTGTATAAATTTTCACAGTTAATAAATCGTTCTTTTATATAATTTTGTTGTAAAACTTTTATATGTAATTGTTTATCTTTTTCAACAAAAAGCCTCTTATGTAATTTACTTGCACCTGGATTTAATTCGTCGTACCATTTACCTACTTGCTCGATAAGACGTTCTAAAAATATATCTTTTGTCAAGATCTCACCCCTTGAATAAATCGTAATATGTAGATACTGCAATTGCTAATATAAGAAGCACATATCCAACCAAAATCATTTTTGTCCTTCTTTTAATTGAATGTCATCTCGCATCCTTAAGCATTTAGCAAGATCAAATGCGTAGTCATAAATATGAAGTCCTTTACTTGTTGCAACCATTTCTCCATCTTCAACACCAAGTTCACCAACAACATATTCTTTCAACATCTGAATACCTGCTAGATTTGCTGGAAATCCACCCCACAAATCCCATGATCTAAAATATGGAAAAAAGTGAAGTTTGCCATCTTGAAGTCTTGTATCAATAAGTCTTAAACATGGAGGGTCTTTTAGTAACATATCTGTTGGATGAGCTACTTGTAAAACCATTTGATTGTTTCTAGGACCTTTATTTTTGTAAGTCCAAATTAGGAGCTCAATCTGATTTACACAGGCACATTTTAACTCGTTATCATAAAAAATAATTCCTAAATCAGATAGCTCTTTAATTTCATCTAAATAAATTTCTTTATTATCAATATTTGACACTGCCAATTTTGGGATCGGATATCTTGTCAATCTTTGTCCGTATGTATAAGATTCTCCGGGTTCCAAATAACCAGTCATTAGGTAAGGCATATATTCATCTAGATACTGATCAGCAACTGGATTTGGAATATTGTATTGATCTGGTATCTGAGGAAGTAAAGGTCTATCCCCAGGTCTGTTTATATGAATTTCAACCCAATCAAATTCAAGCCGTTTTTGACCAGCGTACGAACCTCGATCAATTTTAAATACACTTCCTTCTTCCAAAACTCTAAATAAAGTTTGGAACCAAGCATCGCTTAAATCTCGGGCTTCAACATGTTGTTTATTTAAAATCATTTCCTAATCCTTTCTTATGTTACTATTTTTGGTTTTGATACAGGTTTAATTAAAGTTTGTCCTTCTGTTTTTCCACCTGTTAATTCAATCTCATTTAGTGTTTTAAGCATTCCTTCATCTTTAAGAAGACCATAAATTTCATTTTCTTGCAAAACCCTTACAATTTTTCTATCAAAAACTACAATCATTCCAGCACGTTGGTGAGCTACAATAACATCTCCTACTTTAATATTTGCTTCAACTTTATTCCCTACAGAAGTAACTTTAACATATGCTTGTGGTTCTTCATGAGCTTCGGGTATAATAATTCCGCTTATTGTTTGTTCTCTTTTTAACATTACTCCTACTACTTTATCGTTTATTGCTTCGATCATTTTTATTCTTTCTCCTTCTTTTTATTTTTCTAAGTTGTGCTTTTCTTACTTTTTCTTCTTCACGTTTTATAGCTCTTATAGATTGAGCTTTTTTCCTACGTTTTTTATCACTAGGTTTTTCAAACGACAATCGTTCTTTTACTTCTTTCGAGATGCCACTTTTAGCAAATTTTCTTTTAAATCGTTTTACCAAATCTTCATCAGATTCATCGTTTCGTTTTACTACACATATCCCACTTTTTTCTTTGGGGAAGTAGTATTTAGGTCGTTCTTTTTTAATTCTAAACACCTCCCTTCTTAAATAAAACTAAATATAATATGATCTCGTGATGAAAAATTAAATCTATACTTTTCACACGCATCAAATACTTTTGATGAATTTCTAATCAAATCTGCTCTTGTAACACCTTCGGGCATTAGCCAAATTTTATTGTAATATCTGATTCTGCCTTTTATAAATCCTGATAACCACTCACAATAATCTTTAATAAGTTCGTTGTCTTCATAAACAACTTTAATATAAACATTATCATAATCAAATAGGTCATCGGCTTTTTCTTTAGCTTCTTTTAAGTCAGATTCTGTAAAAATCTTTGGAGAGTAGATAAAATGAATATTCTTTGCGCGAGAAGATACCCTAATAAGTTCTGCTAAATTATAGCCATTACTTTCTACATTTGCTATTGGATAGTCTAGATTATTTAGCAATAATGCAGCTTCATCTATATGTTTTGGTACTGTAGGTTCGCCTCCAGTCACTAAAATGCCTGACCTTGTTTCATCTATTTGTTTTTGAATATCAGATAATTTGTGAGGTGCCTCTGCTGAAATACGCATTTTAACTGACGTATCACACCAAGGACAATTGAGGTTACATGTTTTAAATCTTAGAATAATTACTGCTTGACCACTATCTGGTCCTTCACCTTGATATGAGTTAAAATTCTCAATCAATTTTACTGTCTGTTCACTCATAACTACTCCTTTCATTTATATTATTTTGTTCTAAACTATTTTTGTTATATTAGATAGTTAATAACTGTGATTTCTGCTTTACTTCTAATAAAGGTTGTAACATCAGCTTATATCTATCAATAAATACAAACTTCAATGCTGATCTTAAATCAGGTTCAAAGTATTCTGGAAGCCTACTTTCTTCATCAGGAATTGCTATAACTTCTAGTTTATTTCCTTTTGATATATATTCATCATACTTTTTTCTAATTTGTTCCCTTTCTTCTGGATCACTAATCTTGTCAAAATTGATCCCTCTTATCCAGTACATATAAGATTTTGCTCCAGTTTTATGAATTGGATACATTATATTATTCCAAGCTTCCATTGCTCTAACTCCTTGCGGAATACTCTTATAATCTTCAAGTTTCTTTCCATATGTAACTGGTCTAGCAACTGTCTTATCTCCATTGGCTATTAATTTGACAAAATCTTTTTGCACTCGCTCAACATATTGTAAAAGTTTTGACAATGAAACTTTTTCAGATTTTAAAAGAAGCTCTGATAGATCGCTTAAAAATTCTTTTGATTTTCTTGGATAGTCAGAACGTTTAATCTCAACTCCCATATAGTTTATTTTATCAACATCTTTTCCTTCATTATTTACAACACGAATCACATATCGTTTTTTAGCTAAAAACAACCCTCTTGAAATAATTAGCTCATTCTTTAGTTTTAATCTATTATAATCAAGATCAACATTATGTTTATTTACTATTTCAATCATCTTTTTCTCATTTAAAAAATTAGAAATCTCTTTACACCATCCAAGAATGCTTTTTATATCTTTATCTCTAAATGTTTGAAAACAACAAAATATTGAATCTGTATCTCCAGTTATAACAAACTCATTACTTCTTTCTGGCATTTCATCTGAATACATTTCTTTCTTTGTCAGTTGTTTTGGTAGTACAAGCTGTTTTCCAGATTTTAAATGTCGCAGAAAAGCATCGCCATTTATAATTGACGTCTTTAATGCTTCTTGACCGCTTAATGTAATAGCTGCTGCTAATGAAACATCAAAGAATCTAAATGCTTTATTAGCTACAACTCCATATAATGTGTTTGCTAAAACTTTATAAACCAACTGTCTTGTATAATAAAAATTTTCTTTGGCCTCATCTTTTGCTTCAATAGCGTCAAACATTTTTCCTTTATATTCTTTTCTAGAAGACATTAACATATCTACAACATTACCAAATGTTGACAACCCAGATTTATGCGGTTTAAATAAACATCCATTAATAGTTGTGACCAGTTTTTGCTCTTTAATTTTATCAAGTAATTGTTTTTTAGTAACTGTCATTGTTCTTTTCTCAAACAATGGATCAAAAACTATTTCAATATTTTCTGGTAATGAATCTTGATTATAAGTTAAGTCATAACCCAATGTTGGATCTTTTATTTTCATTACAATAGTTTCTACTCCAATATTATATGTTATAATCAAACTAGGATACAATGAAGCAAAGTCAAAATCAGTTATCCAATCATAAATACCAGGAGTTGGATCAAAAACAAAAGCTCCTGGATATTTTTCTTTAACAATATGAGGATCTGAATTTTTAGAGGCTAATCCTTTATTCCTCAAATGAGAAACCATTAGTGAATCAATCTGTCCAAATGATGAAACCGAATCAAAACTTGTATTACAGATAAATCTTAACTCGTTTAATAGATTAATATGAGCTAATTTTTTATCAAGTTTCTCTAGTAGTTCAGTATCTCGAACATTATATTCAATAGTTGTATTTAGCATCTTCCAATACATTTCATTAAATGGTAGTGGAAGATCAATTTTTGTATAACCATCTAGCTCATGTTCGGCAATAAAACCAAGTTTATAGTTTTCCATCTTTGTAAATGTAAATGTTTTATAAACAAAGTCTTGATCTACAACTACTACTCCAGGAAGATGACAAATATATCTTTTTGAATCAATATAAAATTCTGAAAATTTTGATAAGCTTTCAACTTTTAATCCTACCCTTGGAAGTCTGTTTGATATATATTCCATATCAAAATTTATTAAATTCCAACCGCTTACAAAATCACATTCTGACTCTCTAAAATCTTTTACAAATTCTTTTAATAAATCTTTTTCATTTGTAAATATTTTAAATTGTACTCCATTAATCTGTTTAATTGGTTCAGTTTTATTATCGAGAATATATGTTATGTTAACCCCATTTAGCCTACTTGAGATTAAATTAATTGGAAACTTTGCTTCAGTTTGATTTGGAAATACTCTTTCTTTTCCAGTATCAATCTCAATATCTACAAACATAACATTATTTTTAATTTTAGGTGCTTCGCCTTTTGTTAAATAATAATAATCCATAGCATGTTTTACAGTTATTCTCAAGTCACCTTCATATGTTATTTCTGGATCTAAATCATACTTATCTTTATATTTTATAGCAACTTGATTTAATTGATCGTACGGAACTATTCTTCTAGCTTCAACTCCATTTGGTGCTTGATAACAAACATACTTATCATTCATTTTATGATAAACTTTATTGTTATTCTTATCTCTAAAAATATATAAAACTTGCTGTGTTTTTGTTAGAAATTGAACATCAACCAATCTATATTTATCAGTATAAAAATGTTCTGGTATTTTATATCTAAAGATTCCCTTACCCATTGTTTTTATTCCACTGCTAGTTTTTATATCTGCTTTTCCACCCATCATAACTGCAATGTTTCCCATCACTTCTTCAAACTTTGGTTCCCACAATTTTGTATTTCTATTTACAAATGATGGATGAACCATAATAACAGTTTTATAGCCGTTCCACTCAACTACATTTCCATGTAGTTTTGTAATTCCTGCTTTGGCTATTCCAAATGCAGCCAACGGACTGCTGCCCATAATAACTATCATTTTTGGTTTACAAACTTCAATAATATTCATACAGTTAGTTTTACATAAATCAATTACGTTACTTTCTGGATTTCCTGTTGTACCATCTTCATCTAAAGTTTGGCATAAAACAGTATTTGTTAGTAGGTATTTCATCTTATCAATACCAAATTTTTTAAAGTATTTTCTAAACATTTTTCCAGCTTTACCTATTAATGGAAAACCATCTTTAACTTCATTTTTTCCAGGATTTTCAGCAACAAAAACTATTTCAACTTTCGTCAAATCATCTTCACAATTAGTTTCTAAGATACATGAGGGAGCTTCTAAAAGTGGACATGCTAAACAATTTGCAAATGATTTCTTTATACTATACAAATACTTACCTCCTAAAAATAGTTTTATATTTTGTTCTTAGTTTAAAAAAAAGAATCTATATATATTAATTACTGAGGTGATTAACATCTTACAACATTTTAACTTTTATAAGGAGTAGCTATGCAACAAATTCCAATGACACAAGAAGAATGTGAAAAAATTAAGGCAGCTTCATTTTCTGAAATTACTGCGATTCTAAACCTTCCACTTGAGTATGACCGCGAACAACTGTTAACCAACTATCAGCATCTTTATCTTGAAAATCTGAAAGAGAAAAAGATCGAACAGTTGTCCATTCTTACTATCGCCAAATTTGTTCTTAACAGAGATCTTGCTTGCAGAGAAGTAGCAGAAAATGGAAAATTTGACCACAGTGTAGTTCCGTTTGACAAACCTTGTAAAGATTGTTCCGGCGCTGGGGAACTGTGGAAGTTTTTTAAGACTACAGCAGAAACTGAATGTAAATTCTGCGAAGGCGAAGGGATAAGGGTAATTCCATGTCGTGCATGCAATGAAACTGGAAGGTTTGTAAAAACCCAAGCAAATTTGAAGATCAACGTTAAATGTAACAAATGCAACAAAAAAGATGAGTCCACCGGTGTAGTTCTGGTTGGCAAAATTCGAGTTAAATGTCGTAGCTGTAGGGGGTCTGGAATATATCGACGGCTTGTCATAGACTCATCTATCAAATCAACAACTTTCTGTAAGACCTGTAAGGGTAAAGGCTTTATGTACAAAAAGGAGAAAGAACCTACAAATCCAGTTCTTTCAGAAGACATTGGGAAAAAGCTTAAAGACGCTGTAGTCCCGCAAGAATAGTCGTTTAAAATAATCACCTCATTTGGGCACTTCTCTATTGATTAATTATAGAGAAGTGCTCATTCAAAAATTCATCAAGACTTATTTTTTTTGTATGTTTTATTTTTTTAATATTCTTAATTTTCTTCTTCTTTAACTTTTCCAAATCCAGAGTTTCAAATATTGAATCTCGTTCAGCTGATTTTTCAATAATTTCACACAATAATAATATATCATTATTCTTTAGCATTGGCATTCTTTCTCGTAATTTATCATATAAAACTTGCCTTGGTTTTCGTGGATAAAAAGTTATGTCTCTTCTAGTTATTTTAAAATCTAAAACACACTTTTTAATAAACTTAAATAGATCTTCTTTTTCAAGGTAACGAAGACCTATATTATTAAAATAATCATCTAGATATTTATTCAATGGCCCGTGCTTTAGAAACATTGAAATAACAAAGGTGTGAGTTATTGGTGAATTATATTTTAAGATATCTATTCCATTTTTTGCTGAGGGTATTGGAGTATTTCTTGAACCATCAAATAACCAGTTATTAAATGTTTTGAATGGCATTCTTTATCCTTTCATTTCCTTTATTAAATTCTTATAAAAATCCTTCATTTCATTTTCACATAATATTTTTGGTACTGGAACTTCTCTTATGTTATTATGTAAAATATAATCAATCTTTCCTATTAGTTCTTGTTCGTCACTATATAAATATTCATCAGGCAAAATTTCTGGATACGCTAAACTTCTTCTGGCAATTGGAATGCATCCATTAATGATAGCGTCAATAATTTGATAACCAAATGTATCTTCATGCGCTGTGATTAATAAAATTTTAGACTCTGCTAAATTCTTATAATATTTTTTCCATGAACGTGAAACTGGTCTTTGTATTTTACTAAATTCTTGCTCAATTTTTGCTTCGAGTTCAGAGTCAATTTTTTGTGGGTTATCTCTAGATGCTGACATTATATCATATCTTTTATTTTGACTCACCATAGAAGCAAATGGCGGGAAAGGGAGGTATGTTACAACAGTGTTTTTCCACCTAAGTTTATCTTGATGGTATTTACTACCAACAAAAACTTTATCGAACGAGTTTGCAAATGCTGTTTCAATCATAAATTTTTCAGTTCGATACGGCTTAAAATAATCGCCTTTATTTATACTGGTTGCATGGCAAAATGCATACATTCGTTCTGGTCTTTTATGATGAAATAATGCTGTAGTAAATATCCCTGGAAAACTTAAATCAGCTAAAAGTAAAACATCATTTGGTTTTATACTTAATCTAGTATACTCTCTAATCTGTTCAGTTTCCAGCTCCATAGCAATATTTTCTGGAGCAAACCAAGCAGACGAACCTCTTCTTGATTGCATAATACCTAAATAATCTTCACCTAATACAACTACTTCACAACCCAACTTTTTAAATTCTTCTGGAATTTTCCATGTCCACCATTCTTGATATCTCATACACGTTGGATATTGTGGAACAAAAATTATTTGCATACAATTTATCCTTCCATATTGTTTAATCTTTCCAGAATCTCTGGTACATCTACTTCTCGTTTATATTTGCATTTATCACATAATTTATCTTGATGTAATGCAACTTGATTAATTCTACATACCCCTTCATAAGTACACCAATCTTTTGTTTTTAAACTAACTTGTAAATAACATTTTGATTCAAAAGCTTTGTTTGGAATTAATGATCCTGTACTCATTTGTCCTCCTGTTTTATTGTATCCATTTATAGTAACTTACACCATTCATGGTGATTAGTGCAATCATTGTTAAAATCAAAAATCCTTGGTTTTTTCTATAGAAAATATAGATTTGAATTAGTTGTGAAATTGTAAATAGTATAAATGCAATTTCATTTTTTAAAGCAACCAACCACATAGCTACAATAGTTAAGATTAAAACTATTAAACCCATCCATGTAAAATCTGAAAACATTCTTCTTAAAAAATCCATTTGCAATGTCCTTCAAATAGAAAATATTTATTATCATATTTCCATAACGTTTCTTGACTTGGATAAATGTTATTTAATGCACTCTCTTTTAAATTTGAAAATTCAACTTCTCGTATATATGGTGTATTCATTATAGTTGAATAAAATATAACATCAAATCCTTGCCTTGCTAATTGTTCGCCTAAAAATCCCCATCGTCTATGAACTGGATGTGTTTCAAAGTATGGATCGGGAACATAAAATGTATTACTCTTTTGTAGAAATGGTTGTGGTATTGTTGTTTGAAATGCTTGAGCTTTTACATTTGGAAATATATCTCGTATCTTTTTTGTTTCTTCTCTACGTTCTAGATATACATCTGCATCATATACTATAAGTATTGATTTGTCTGCTTTTGTTAATACTTCATAATTTCCAATAATTTCATCATCTGGATGTGGTGAAACAATTACTATCTCTTTACTCAATTCACAATTCTCCTTTTTATTTTTTGTAGTTTGTTCTTAGTGATAATTTAATCTTCTCATAGTTTTTTGTTCTCATTTTTAACTCTTCTTTCTATATATATTAATTACTGAATGAGTACCTTAGTATTTTTTTTAAACCGTTAAGATTAAAGAATAAGGAGGGTCAATGGATATTGTAGAAATGAAAGAAAATAAGGACGGATCATGTTCAATTACGTTTGATTTTACTACAGAAGAATTAAGTTTACTTCTAACCTATGCCGTCACTAAAATCCTTGAAGAAGAAATTGAAAAATATAAATTAGGATCTAAACAAAAGTGATGAGTTTCAATCTGATACTTATCTTTAAAAAACTTTAGAACAAAAAAATAACTAGTTTGTAACCAGAAAGGAAGGTGTTAATGTCGGAAGAAAAAACAATAACTGAAGCAATGAAAAAATTGCGAATTGTTGAAAAAAGAATGGAAGGAAACTCAGAACTAATTCAACGATACTCATCAATGTTGAATACTGAGAAACCTTATTTTGAATCAGAAGACAGACAAACTAAAGAAGTAAAATCACTCATTAAAGCAAACCAAGATCTAATGGTTGAATATCTTGATCTTAAACAAAAGATTGAATATACAAATCTTTATACAACAGTTGAGATCGAGGGCAAAAAATATTCAGTCAGTGAGCTTCTAATTATCAAGAGGGTATTAGCAAAAAAGATGCTACAAACATTTAATTCATTAAACGAAAACGCCGCTGAATCAAGGCGGTCTAGAAGTTTTGCCGGTGGAGTAGATGCCGGTGGAAACAGGCCGCAGGTAGTTCGTTTATATAAAGAAGAAGACAAAATGGCGTCTCTAAAAAAGTGGCAATACCTCTATGATAACATAACCACGAGATTAGAGACAATAAATGCCATGTCGCCTTTATTGTCCCTCCCACCCGTCCAGCAATCGTAAACTAAAATGGAGGACAAACTAAAGGATTGTCCATGCACAACCTGCATCGTTAATGCAATTTGTAGAAGCTCATGTACAATTGAATTAGAATGGTTTAAAGATCTTAGTCATGAAGAAGTTTTGAAATATCTTCGAAGTGAAGGTTATAAGAGATGGATTGAACGATAATTTTTTTAGGATTCGTTAGTGTAAAAACTGTAAGAATGTGAGCCTTAGTATATCAGGATAGAATATACAAAACTATTGACAAATGTGATCTTGACTTGAAATCAAGAATATATGTCGCTAATAATTTTAAAGACTTAAGACTAAAGAATAAAGATTAACACGAGTGCTCCCGCGTGGATATGAATAGGGGCTATTGAAGACTTAAGAGATAAAGTCTAAAGATATGGTTGGAGACAACTGGAAAAATCTGGGTAAGTGTGGAGTTTACTCACAGACAAACAGACCACCACCAGCTGCTAATTGGATCCTTTTAAAAAGTTAGGATAAATATGAATGAAGCAAAGATAAATGAAGCAGAGAAAAAATTCATAAAAACGTGGCCATGCTTAATGTGCATAGTTAGATGTATGTGTACTGAAGCTTGTGATCAAGAAGATATATTTTTTAAAAACTTAACTACAGTAGAAAGAAATTTATATTATAATCAAGATTTTCTTAATAAAATTTTAAAGCAACAAACTTTATGAAAGCTATAGATTTAAATTGTCCATGTATTAAATGTATTGTAAGAGCAGCATGCAATATGTCATGCACAAAAGAAGTAAGATGGTATTTTAATCTTACATCTTCTAAACAAGCTATTTATAGAAAATCCAAACATTGGAAGAATAAAATATCAGCAGAGGCAGCAGAGGCAGTGGCAGAGTTTTACAATCTTGATCTTTCTTTTAGAAAGTAGAAAGGAGAAAAGAATGTATAAAATTGTTTGCTTTCCATTAACTGTACCTATTGGTGATCATTGTTGGAATTTTACTAAGCAAGAAATGTGTAAACACTTTAACAATTATTGTGGTGAAAGAAAATGTACTATGGGTTTTAATCTTCCTGATTATACTGAACATGGTATAAAGAAACCACTTGATTGTCTTAACTTATCTGATCGAATTTAATATTGTCGGGATGTGGCGCAGTCTGGAAGCGCGCCTGCTTTGGGAGCAGGAAGTCGGAGGTTCAAATCCTCTCATCCCGACCAACTTTAAAAAAAGAAAGGAATTTTTGAAATGGCTCTTTTTTCACAAAAACCAAAAACACACGAAACAATTACTGCGCCTCTAAGAAAAATGGTTGATGATCTTGTTGATCACATAACAAGTCATCAAGGAAACATTGTAACATTAAATGATGAAAAGAAAAGGCTTGACGAACAAATTTCTGTATCAGAAAATGAGATTTCTTCATCAGAACATTCAGTTAAAAAGATCAAAGAACTTATCGGACAATAAATTTAATGCCCGGGTAGACGAATTGGTATAGTCAACAGGTTTAGGCCCTGTGTTTTCGGACGTGGAGGTTCGAGTCCTCTCCCGGGTACCACAAAAAAGGATTAACAATTGAAAATTAAAGTTGAAGGCGGAACTCATCTTGGAATGGTTGGAGGATATGGAGTTAGAACTTTCAACGTAAAAGATGAATCTGAAATCGAACAAATTATAAGAGAAGAAGAAGATTTACAAGACGCTATAAAGTCATCTTATAAAACACCAAACGGAGACTTAATTCACACATTAGTTGATGAAAATGAGTTGACTCTATTTGAGTGGAACATAATCAAATGAGTGAAACTGAAAATTTTATAGACATGTTATTACCATGTTCAACTTGTGTTGTTAATGCTATATGTAAAGACAATTCTTCAAAATCGTATAAAATAAATAAAAGCTCATATTGTTTAGTTCTTCCTGATTGGAATACAGAAGAGAAGTCATTTGAAAAAGGAGTTTTTGAATGTTGGTTTAATTTGGGTAAGAACATTGAAAAACTTATAAACCCTGAAAGACTTCAATTATCAACAGAATACTACAATCTTTGTATGCAATTAGCAGATGTTCTTTTATTTATGGTAAATTCAATTAGTTGGAGAGATGGCAAAACATATAGATGTGATATAAGTGATATAAAATATAAACTTGAAAAAATTATTAAAGGATTACCTAATGAGTAATGAATTTGTTCAATTTACATTTCCATGCACTGATTGTTTAGTTAGAGCAGCATGTAATCAAAAAGGAAAACCGCCTATAAAAATACAGCGAAAAACTTGTTTAGCAATTCCAGAGTGGGATCAAAACAAGAAAACCTATATAAAAGGTTTATATGAATGTCTTATAAATTTATCTTGGGATGCAACAAAATCATTACGACAACTTAAATACGATACAAATAGTAATTTAGCAAATTCAATTCCATCGGAGTATGTAAATTTTTTAATAGACATTCTTGGAACTCTACAATGGATAATAAATTCAACAAGCTGGCGAGAGGGTGAATTATATAATTTTGATTCAATTGAAATCAAAAATAAATTAAAACACCTTTCTGGTTGGCTTAACAAAGGAAAAGACTAGCCGGATTTGCTTAGTGGCCGATAGCACCTGCCTTGTAAGCAGGCGGATAATTCCCACGGGGGTTCGAATCCCTCATCCGGCTCCATCTTTTTTTTAAAAAAGGAAAAATGAACACAATAACTTTAGTAGAAAATCTGAAAACACTATACATACTACTTACAACAATATTTTGTTTAATAATGGGAATAGCTTGGTCAAAATCAAGTTTTGGAAATTTTTGCGTTAAAACATTATTAATATTTTTTAGTATATTTGGATTAGTTTTACTTCTGTATGATATAAATCTTTTACAGATAATTGTTTAACTTGTTAAAAAATGTGCCCCCGTAGCTCAGCGGAATCAGAGCAAGAGGTTTCTACCCTCTGTGCGCGGGTTCGACTCCTGCCGGGGGTACCAACAAATTAAGGAGTTTAGAATGAATACAGTTGAAAAAGCAGAAAAACAATTACAAGATTTTCTTGAAGAAAATCCTCATTTAAAGAAAGAACAAGAAAAGATCGATAAAATACTAAACAAAACTCCAAAAGACAAACGACTTGAAGTTATGGCAATTATGCTTGCTAACTCAACTATAGAACTTAATAACAGTATTCTAAAACTTTCACAAACGTTAGTTAAGCTAAAATAGAAGTATTTGCTGACCTGTGGCCAAGCGGTAAGGCAAGAGGCTTTGAACCTCTGATCCCTGGTTCGATCCCAGGCAGGTCAGCCATCTAATTTTAAGGAGTATCATGCTAAAAGGAAATCCCTGTCATACCTGTATAGTAAAAGCTACTTGTACAAAGGATTGTAAAAAACTTAAAAGATTTATGAAAACTATTGAACCAATGCCATATATTTTATGGGTAACCCTTCATGAAGAAAGAAGTTCTATAGATACAATTACAATAGATTTTTTTAAAAAAATTAAAACAATTGGGAATTAATATGCTTTTAAGACCATGTAAAAGATGTTTAGTTAGGCCATCTTGTAGAATTCGAAGTTCAAAAGAAAATAGACCACTCTATTATAAATGTGGGTGCGTTAAATATGAAATATATAAATTAAAATTAATTCTTAAACAAACTCAAAAAAATCGCAATTTTAATATAGATTTACAAGTTAAACTTGTACAAAGATTAAGAGAACTTGATGCATATGAATAATCCATGTTATAAATGCTTGGTAAGAGCAACATGTAATATTTCATTTAGAGTAGCTATAAATAGGATTACTCATAATAACTTGCGTAAATTTGGATACAAATGTGGCTGTGATGTTTATGAGAAATACCTTATAACAAAACATTTTGGGAAAGAAAAAAATTATTCAATTACAGAGACATCCAGACATATAGATGAAAGATTAAAACAAAGATTAAAAGAGATAAAAATAAATGATAAATCCATGTGATAAATGTCTAGTTCGTGGTACTTGTGTTGATCAGTATTGCGGTCTCTTAAATAGATTTATAAGTTT
>Ga0307424_1000397_pt1 | contig 23245 bp, 20 predicted proteins | sample SalMarWE160320MG_FD_202157 | JGI IMG/M metagenome (GOLD analysis project Ga0307424, IMG submission 202157) | Salt marsh sediment microbial communities from the Plum Island Ecosystem LTER, Massachusetts, United States - WE1603-20 | ecosystem: Environmental > Aquatic > Marine > Intertidal zone >... | reverse complement strand
CCCACCGGAGAGCCGGGGACCACCACCGTGGTATCCCCCAGACGGGTGCGGGTGAATTGATGGCCGCCGCCCAGGACGAGCAGGTCGAGGCCGCTCGCGGCCACCGCCTCGGCGTCGAGAACGGGAAGCGGCCAAGCGGCCGGGCCGGACTCCGCCTCCAGCAACGCGTGCCCCAGGCCGACGTGGACACCGGGAGCGGCCTCTCGGCTGGTCTCCGTCCACAGGGGGGTCTCTTCCCGCCCGGCGGTCAGGGCGCGCGCGTGGAGGTGGAGGGTCTCCTCCCCGAGCGGGACGTCCACCCGCCGGGGCTCGGCCCAGTTGACGACGGTGGTCCAGTCCGGGAGGCGTCCGGGGCGGTAGAGGCTGCGCAGGGAGTAGAGGCCGTCGTAGATGCCGGGAAGGAAGACGGCGGCGATCCCGGCTTCCTTCCAGCGCTCGAGACCCTCGGTCACGAGTTCGTGCTCGGCCGGCTCGGGGTCCGGGCGGTCGAAGAGGTCGCCGGCCACGAGGACGGCCTGAACCCGGCCGTCGATGGCGGTGGTGACCGCCTCCTGCCACGCTCGATGGATCTCCTCCGTCCGCCGCGCGGCGTGGTCCCCCCACTCCAGGAGCCGGGCTCCCAGATGGAGATCCGCCAAGAGCAACAGCCTCAAACGACACCTCGCAGGTGGTCCGGTGCATACCGGGACGCGTCGACGTTCCGCCCTCGGGTAACGCCGCTCCTATTCATCGGTAGGCGGCGGGGCGGGATTTACCGCAAGGTGACGCGCAGCGTGCTTTTGCGCGGCCGGGGGAGGGGGACCGGTCCCGGATTCGGGCCGGCAATCCTATGCCGCATAGCAGGTTATACGGTCTTTGGTTCGCCGGAGGCGCCGGAGGCGCGGGAGGCCCGCATCTCTTCGCGGAGGTCCTCCAGGGCCTGGGTCACGTCCGGGTAGCGCGAGATGGCCAGCGCGGTGGTCACGATCCGCTCCGCCTCCAGGTCCTCGCCCTTCAGGAAATAGACCCGGGCGATCTTGTAGAGGTAGCGCGCGCGGTGCGGGCTCTGGATCGCCTTACTCGCACCACCGCCCAGGAGGCTGGCACCGCCGGTGGTCTCGGCCTCGTTGGCCGCCACCAGGAGCTTGAGGGCGGTGTCGAGTTCGATTTGCCGCTTGAGCAGGAAGTCGGCCAGACGCTCCAGATAGAGCGAGCGCCCCGGGGCGCCGTCGATCGCCTTGACCAGCGCGGACCGGGCCTCCTCGTCCCGCCCCGCCCGCTCCAGGACCCCGGCCAGGTTGAAGAAGAGATAGGGGCGGTCGGCCGTCTTCACCCCGGTCAGGGCGAGGATGGTGGAGGCCGCCTCGTTGTGGTGCCCGTCCTCGCTCAGGGTGAGGGCGTGGTCGAGATGGATCTGCACCCAGGCCTCGGAGAGGTTGGAGCCGACCGAGCGCACGGCCACCGCGCGGGTGAGCAGGTTCCGCACCTCGGCCGTCCGTTCCGCCTTCCGGTGCAGGGCGACCAGTCCCTGGATGGTGGCGGGACGGAAGGGGGCCGCCTCCTGGCACCGGTTCCAGAACTCGAGGGCCTCGTCGTCACGTCCGAGGTTCTCGGCGGCGCCGGCCGCGAACTCCAGGAGCACCGGCTCGTCCGGATGCGTCTCCAGCAACTCGCGGGTCCGGACCAGGGCGTCCTCCCAGGCCTCCTCCTGCCCGGCCTGGAAGGCCAGGCGGAACGGCTCGCCCAGGGCCAGGGCCCGCTCCCGGTCCTCCGGCTCGTACCCGATGAGCGAGAGTTCGAAGATCTCGTCGTCGGTGGCACTGACCAGGTCCGGCTCCTCCACCGGAGGCGGCGGCGCCACCTCGCCCAGCAGCTCCTCGATTTCCTCGCGGCGGCGGGCGATCTCGTGCCGCGACGCCTCGTCGTCGGCGAAGCCGGCGGCCAGTTCCAGCTTCTCGAGGGCCATCTCCAGCGCGTCCTGCCGGAGCAGCTCCGAGGTGTCCTCCAGGAGCTGGGAGAAGGCCTGGCGGCGCACCTCGCGGATCTTCCGCTTCAGCCGTTCGGCGCTCTCCTCGTCCTCGGGCTCCGTGGCCTCCAGCGCCTGCTGGTAGTAGTAGGCGGCGTCGCGGTACTCGAAGTCGAGCCGGAGTTCGTCCGCCTTGTCCTCGTGCTTGCGGGCGTTGGCGCCGAAGAGGGATTTCAGGAATTTCACGGGGTGCTCGCTGGCCAGGGACACGTCGGCCCGGGACCGTCTTCCGGGATGATCTGGACCCGTCGAAGTCTAGCGCCGGGCGGGAAGAGGATCAAGCGTCGAGCCGCGGTGCGAGCCGCGCTGGCGGCGGTGACCGCGTGCGCCGCGGCGCTCATACGAACTGCACGTCGCACTCGTAGTGCCCGTCGAGGATCATGCGCGCGCCGTCGCCGGGGCCGACCGGTCCCACCCCGGCCGGCGTCCCGGTGAGCACCAGGTCCCCGGGCTCCAGGGTGATCCACTGGGTGATGGCGGACAGGAGCCGGGGGACGGAGAGGATCATGTCCCGCGCCGCCCCCTTCTGGACCACGGCCCCGTTCACCTCCAGCCGGAAGGAGAGGGCGGCGGGATCGGGAACGTCCTCCACGGGGACCAGGGGGCCCAGGGGCAGGGCGCCGTCGAACCCCTTGGCCACGGTCCAGGGGCGCCCTTTGGCCTTGGCCTCGGCCTGGACGTTGCGCAGGGTGAGATCCAGTCCCAGGCCGTAGGCCCCGGGGAGCCGGGCCGCCGCCGTCTCGTCCAGGGCGGTTCCTCCGAAGGCCAGCCAGACCACCAGCTCGAGTTCGTGATGCACGCTCCCCCGGTCCCGGGGGAGACGCACCGGTTCTCCGGGGAGGCGGATGGCGGTGGTCGGCTTGAGGAAGAGCACCGGCTCCGGCGCCGCCTTCATCTCCACCGCGTGGTCGGCGTAGTTCCGGCCCACGGCCAGGATCTTCCCCACCGGGCGGGGGTCGCCGCCCTGAACCGGGATCAGGATGGGTTTCATGACGCGCCGTCCCCCGTCCCGGGGGAGGCGGCGTCCTCCAGCCGGAACCGGGCGGCCAGCCGCTGGGCTCCGACCTCGTCGGTCTCCAGGGCGCGGGCCAGCCTGGCCAGGGAGAGCGCCCCCCGGGCGTGGGCCTCCAGGGCGAGGCGGACGAAACGCTCGGGAAGCACGGTCTCCGGCGCGGCAGGTTGGGCGGGCGCGGGCGGTCCGCCGGAGCCGGCAGCCCCGGCGGGGCCCTCGGCCTGCAGGCTCTCGGCCAGGCCGGCCACCGGCAGACCCAGGGTGAGGATGCGGGCCAGGATCGTCCGCGGCCTCACGTCGAAGTAGACGGCCATCTGCTCCACGGCCCCGGAGGTCACCGGCTGGCCCTCGCTCCAGCCCAGGGCGGTGAGATAGGCCAGGAGCGGCCGCCGGCCGACCAGGAGCGCGGCCGCGAACTCGAATCCCCGCTCGGCCTGCCGGTCGGTGTCGGCGCCGGCGGGACGGGCCAGGCGGATCCGGTAGGGATCGGTGTCCAGCAGGAAGATCCCGTAGAGCCGGGCGAAGACCAGGTCGGCGTCCCGCCGCGGGAGCCCGGCATCCACCACCAGGACGGGACCGATATCGGGATCGAAGAGGAAGAGGCCCTCCAGGCCGGCTCCGGCGGGAAAGTGGACGCGGTAGACCTTGAGCCCCTCCCGGTCCAGCACCTCCATGAGTCCGGTCTCGTGGCGGTCCAGTTCCAGCCGCCGGCGCTCCCGGTCGGCCAGGTCCTCCAGGCTCTCCACCTCCGCCCCCTCCACCAGGTGCCGCGGGTAGGTGACGGTCGCGTGCCCCAGGAGTTCGGTCTCGAGCTTGGCGTAGGTCTCGAGGTGGGCGCGGATGCGCGCCAGGGCGGCGGCGAAGGGGGCGGGATCGATCCGCTCCCGTTCCAGCGCGCTCTCCAGGTCCCCCAGCCGCTGCAGGAGCGCGGTCATTGCAGCACGTCCAGGACGCTTCCGTCCTCCAGGGAGACCACGGCCACCCCCGGGTTCCCCCCGTGCAGGGCGGCGTGGAACATGACGCAGGCGCCGGAGAGGTTCGGATCCACCGCGATCTCACCGGTGATGTCGAAGGCCAGATCGGGGCGGCTGATCCAGGACTCCAGATCCAGGTCGACGATGTAGATGCCCCGGGCCCCGGGCAGGAAGGCGTAGCCTCCGGCCAGCACCATGTCCGTGGTCTGCTCGGGAAGGGGCACCCGGGCGCGGGTGTCGGCGAAGGCGGCGTCGACGATGAGCACCACGCTCCGGTCGTGTCCCACCTCCAGGACGTAGGCCCGGTCCCGGGTCGCGTCGTAGCCCAGGGCCACCGGCTCGAAGTTCGGGTCCAGGTCCACCCGGGAGACGACCCCCAGGCTGTCGGGCTCCAGGAAGAGGAGCCCCGGCCCGGCCGAGGCGACGGTGTCCACCGGAGCGAAGTCCGAGCGCGCGCTCTCCCCCCCGGCCAGGCAGAGGATGCGGGTGCCGTTCCGGTTGAGGGCCAGCCCGCGCCGGGCCACCCGCCAGGGTACCGGTCCCACCGCGGTCCGGGCGCCCCGGCCCCCCCCGTACAGATCGATCGCCTGCACCGTGCCGTTTCCGGCGCCGTCGTCGTTCAGCAGGTAGGCCCGGTGCCGGTAGTCGTCCACCGCGAACCCCCGGGCATCCCCGTCCCGGGAGAGGGTGAAGTTGTCCACCATCTCCAGCCGGTCGAGATCGACCTGGAGGAGGGCGCGGGAGAAGACCGCGTTGCTGGCGTGCGGGCTGCGCACCGCCCCCACCAGGAGCGCCGACCGCCCGTTGTCGGTGAAGGCGACGTTCTCCACCTCCGCCCCCGGGCCCAGGTCCAGGTACTGGAGGTCCCGGGGATCCTGGAACGAGAAGAGGATGAGGATGTTCCGGATGGAACTCTCCACGATCACCCGGTCCTGGTCGGGGTCGGCCTCGATCCACCGGCCGGTGAACCGGGGCCGGCCGGCGATGATGTCGGGATCGGTGCGGCTGGCCACCGCGGGGTAGGGCCAGGCCGGAGAGTCTTCCCGGCCGCCGGAGGGTGCGACCGCGCACCCGGCCGCGGCCAGGAGCACCGGGACAAGGGGGAGGGTCCGGATGCGCATGCCCAGAGTATAAGGAAACGGAGCCCCGCCGGGGGCCCCGTTCTGGAACCGGTTGCGTCCTCCGGCAAACCGGGGCGGGCCGGAACGAGCCGGCCCGCCCTCGTGCCGGAGCGGCGGTTATTCGGGCCGGATGGCCACGAAGAAGGTGTTCTCCTGGCGCTGGACCTGCAGGAGGACCGGCTTCCCCTTGGGGGTGTTGTCGATCGCCTTCAGGTAGGCGCTGGTGCTGTCGACCTGGTGCCGGTTCACGGCGTGGATCACGTCCCCGGGCTGGATGCCGGCGTCATCGGCCGGGCTCCCCGCGTCCACCGCGGTCACCACCAGGCCGGTGGCGTCCGGGAGGTTGAACTGCTGCTGGAGCTGCGGGGTCACCGGGTTGACCGACATCCCGAGCTGCCGGGAACCGGTCTCGCCCTTCTCGGTGCCGGCGGTGCCGTTGTCCTCGGCGAACTCCCCGAGCTTGACGTGGAAGGTCTTCCGCCGGCCGTCGCGGATCACGGTCACGTCGGCCATGGAGCCCGGTTGCTTCCGGGCCACCGCGAAGCGGAGCTGGTCGGTGCCGTCCACCGGTTTCCCGTCGAAGGCCACGATGACGTCGCCCTGCTGGACCCCGGCGTCGCCGGCCGGGCTGTTGTCGGCCAGCGAGGTGACCAGGACCCCCTTGTCCGAGTCCAGGTTCATGGCCGCAACCAGGTCGTCGTTCAGGCCCTGGATGCCCACGCCCAGGAAGCCGCGGGTGACCTTGCCGTGCTGGATGAGATCGTCCATGACCTCCATGGCCAGGTTCGAGGGGATGGAGAAGCCGATCCCGTTCGAGCCGCCGGCCCGGGAGGCGATGGCGCTGTTGATGCCGATCAGCTCACCGTCCAGGTCGACCAGGGCGCCGCCGGAGTTCCCGGGGTTGATGGCTGCGTCGGTCTGGATGAAGTCCTCGTAGTCGGCCAGGCGCATACCCGAGCGCCCCTTGGCGCTCACGATGCCCGCGGTGACCGTGGCCTCCAGGTTCTCGCTGAAGGGCGAGCCCACCGCCAGCACCCACTCCCCGATCTTCACCTTGTCGGAATCGCCGAAGCGGATGGCGGGCAGGCCCTTCTCGTCGATCTTGAGCACGGCCAGGTCGGTGCGGGAGTCGGTCCCCACCACCTTGGCCTTGATGTGCCGCCCGTCGTTGAGGGTGACCATCAGCTCGTCCGCCCCGCGGACGACGTGGTTGTTGGTCAGAATGTAGCCGTCGGGGTTCACGATCACCCCGGAGCCCAGACCGCGCTGGGTGAAGGGATGGGGCGACGGGGTCTGCCCGCCGAAGAAGTGGCGGAAGAAGGGGTCGCTGCCGAAGGCGGAGAACGGGTTGTCCGCCGGCTGCACCGTCTTCTCGCTGGTGACGGTGACCACCGAGGGGACGACCGCCGCCGCGACCGCCGCGAACCCGTCCGAGAAGGTCTTGAGCTGCGAGACCGCCCGCTCCTGGGCCGGGGTGAGAGCGGTCGGACTCTGGTCGCTGGACCAGAGACGGGGAACCTGCGTACCCAGGGCTACGGCCGCCAGGAGGGCGGTGCCCAGCCCGAACCAAAGCCTGCGTTTCATGGTGTAACCTCCCAAGTCATTACAATTGCTTATTTTATGGGGAACGGGTCGGTCTTCTTGGCCCCTCTCCATCTTCATCTGGCACTACCAGTGGAACGACACGCGTAGTCCTGGAAAAATTGGACCGGGCGGGTCGGGGTTCGAGGGGGTGTCGCGGGACCGCGGCCCGGGGCGGCCGGCCCGGGCGGACGGAGAGATCAGGTCCGGCGGCCGGCGGTGAGGAAGGAGACGAGAAAGAGGCCGAAGAGGACCAGCACGATGCTGGCCCCGGGGCTGATGTCCAGCAGGTAGGCCCCGGTGAGGCCGGCCACCACGCCGGCCACCCCCGCCGCCACACTGAGGGTGATGAGGGCGCCGAAGTTGGTGGTGATCAGCTTGGCGGTGGCTCCGGGGATGATCAGGAGCGCGGTGACCAGGATCACCCCCACCAGCTTCATGCTCACCACCACCGTCACCGCCAGCACCACCAGCAGGCCGAAGTAGAGGGCGTCCACCGGCAGCCCGTTCACCCGCGCCATCTCCTCGTCGAAAGCGAAGAAGTAGAGTTCCTTGACGAAGGCCAGGAGCAGCACGAAGACCAGGGCGGTGGCCCCCACCATCCACGGCAGCTCCCCGGGAAGGATGGAGAGGATGCTCCCGAACAGGTAGCCGAACAGGTTGGTGGTGCTCCCCTTCTTGAGGCCCAGGAAGAGGATGCCCAGGGCCATGGCCACGGCCAGGAAGATCCCGATGGAGACGTCCTCGGTCACCCGCCGCCGGCGGCTCACCGTGCCGATGGCCAGGGCGGTGGCCACCGCGAAGGACGCGCCCACCCAGGAGGGGCTGAGCCCCAGCAGCACGGCCAGGGCCACCCCCCCAAAGGCCGCGTGCCCCACCCCCTGGGTCACGAAAGCCATGCGCCGCAGTACCACGAACACGGAGAGGAAGGCGCAGGTCGCCCCCACCATGATCCCCCCCAGGAAGGCGCGCTGCATGAAGCCCAAGGAGAGCATCTCGCCCAGGCGGTCAAGCACGGGGGGCGTCCTCGGGATGGGGGTGGTAGGTCTGGGTGATGATCGGGTCGGTGAGCCCCTCGGCGGGGCCGGTGAAGTAGAGTTCCCGGTTCAGGCACAGGATGCGGTCGGTGTGGGCCCGGATCAGGCTCACGTTGTGGCTCACCATGAGGATGGTCAACTCGGAGCGGGCCTTGAGTTCCTGGAGGAGCCGGATCAGCGACTCCTCCCCTTCCCGGTCCACCCCCGCCGTCGGTTCGTCCAGGATGAGGAGCCGGGGCTCGGAGACCAGGGCCTGGGCGATGAACACCCGCTGCTGCTCCCCGCCGGAGAGCTTCCCGATCGGCCGGTCGGCGCGATCGCGCATTCCCACCCGGGCCAGGGCGGCGATGACCCGGGCCTTGTCCCTGGCCGCGGGAAAGCGGAAGAGCCCGATCTGGCCGAAGTTGCCCATCATGACCACGTCCTTGGCCCGGGCCGGGAACCCGCGGTCGAAGTTCTTGGCCTGGGCCACGTAGCCGATGGGGCGGCGGCCGTTGGCGTCCCGGGGATCGCGGCCCAGCACCCGCACCCGGCCTGCGTCGGGACGGGTCACCCCGAGCAGGATCTGCAACAGCGTGGTCTTGCCCCCGCCGTTGGGACCGATCACACCCACCAGCTCGTGCTCGGCGATGCGGAAACTGACTTCCTGGAGCACGGTGCGACCGTCCCGGCGGAGCCCGACCCCGTCGACCTCAATGACCGCCGGCATCGAGCGCCTCCGCCAGCTCCCGCAGGTTCCATCGCAGGAGATCGAAGTAGGTCGTCCGCCCCGGGGCGTCCGGACCGCCCAGGGGATCCAGGAGGGCGATCCGGGCTCCAGTGTCCGCGGCCAGCGCCTCGGCCTGCCGCCGGCCGAGCTGGGGCTCCACGAAGATCACCCCCGGCCGGGTCCCGCGCAGGCCCGCGGCGACCTGGCCCAAGGTCCGGGGGCTCGACTCCCCTTCCGGGTGCGGTTCCAGGACCCCGATCGCATGCAGCCCCCAGTGCGCGACCAGGGGAGTGAAGGCCGGGTGCAGGAGGGCGAAGGGCACGGTGTCCGCGCCGGCCAGCCGGGTCCGCGCCTCGGCGTCGATGGCGGCCAGGGTCTCGGCCGCCGCCGCCGCCCGGCGCTGGAACTCCGGCGCGCCCTCGGGATCGATCTCCCCCAGGCGGCGGGCGAGGACGGGGAGGAAGGCCCGGACGCGGTCCGGGTCCAGCCAGGGATGGAGATCCGAGGACGCCATCCCGCTCACCAGGGTCAGCACCTGGATTGAGTCCCCCATCACCGCCACCGCGGCCCGGCGCATCCAGGCGTCGACCCCGGTCCCCGCCTCCACGAACAGCACGGCGTGGCGCAGGCGCCCGAGTTCGGCCGGGGTCGGCTCGTAGTCGTGGGGGCTTCGTCCGGGGGGAAGGAGCGATAGGGTCTGGAGCCGGTCCCCGGCCACCACGTTCACCAGCGAGGCGATGGGAGGCAAGCTGGCCGCCACCACGCCGTCGGGGTGTCCGGGGCCGGAGCAGCCGGTGGACCCGGCCGGGCTCCCGAGGGCGAGGCCGAGAATCCCCAGCGCGGCCAGGCCCCGGACGGCGCGGGGACGCAATCCCTTTCCGGGTGTGGGGACGGTGTTCGGGCTCAAGCCCTCCTCCTTCGGGGACCGGCCGGTTGCCTCGGGATCGACCGGGCCGAGATCCTAGCCTTCCCTCTCGCCCCTGCCAAGGCCCGCCCGGCTCCGGAGGGTCCCCAGCGACCCCCCCGGCGACCCCGGGGCCGGCCCGCGGGCCTCGTGCTATGCTCGGCCCTCGTTATTGTTTCCCACTCGCTTCCGGCGTAAACCGCCGGCCATGGAGCCCACCTCATGCTTCGGATCCAGAATCTGAGGCGGATCCCCCCGGATGTCGACCTCCGCACCCTGGCCGCCCAGCGCCTCGGGGTCCCCGAGGCCGAGATCCTCTCGGTGAGCGTGGTCAAGTCGTCCATGGACGCCCGCGGCCGGCGCCCGACCCGGGTCTACATCCTGGACGTGGAGGTGGCCGATCCCGAGGCGGTCCTGCGCGCCCTGGAGCACGATCCCCAGGTCGGGCCCACGCCCCCGCCGCCCGGCAGCGACTACGCCGGGCCGCGGGTGCGGATCGGCTCCGAGCCCCTGGTGGTGGGGACCGGGCCGGCCGGGCTCTTCGTGACCTTCGCCCTCCTGGAGAAGGGGTACCGCCCGGTCATGATCGACCGGGGGAAGCCGGTCCGGGAGCGCTGGCAGGACGTCAACGCCTACTGGCGGCGGGGGGAACTGGACCCGGAGTCCAACGTGGCCTTCGGGGACGGCGGGGCCGGCACCTTCTCCGACGGCAAGCTCTACACCCGGCGCAACGACCCGCGGAACCCCCGCATCCTGAAGCTCCTGGCCGAGCTGGCCGAGGCGCCGGACATCCTGGTCGACGGGCGGCCGCACCTGGGCACCAACCGGCTGTCGAAGGCCCTGCTCCGCCTGCACGAGCGGCTGGAGGAGGCGGGGGTCCGGGTGCGCTTCCAGGCCCGGCTCGAGGACCTGGTGATCGAGGACGGGCGGATCCGCGGGGCGGTGGTGAACGGCGAGCGCCTGGACACCGACGCCGTGTTCCTGGCCACCGGCCACAGCGCCCGCGACGTCTACCGGCTCCTGGAGCGGCACGGGGTGGCCATGGACGCCAGGCCGTTTGCGATGGGGGCGCGGGTGGAGCACCCGCAGGCCCTCATCAACCGGTCCCAGCTGGGCAGCGACACCGCCGGCCTCGAGCCCGCCGACTACATGCTCTCCTTCAAGGACAACCGGGCCGGGCGTTCCGCCTACACCTTCTGCATGTGCCCGGGTGGCGAGGTGGTGGGCGCCTCCACCGATCCCGAGGGGCTGACCGTGAACGGCATGTCCTACAGCAACCGCGGGGACCGGTTCGGGAACGCGGCGGTGGTGGCCACCGTCTCCCCGGAGGACTTCGGCGCCGAGGGCCCCCTGGCCGGGCTCGACTTCCAGCGGCGGATCGAGGCCGCGGCCTTCCGGGCCGGGGGCGGCGGCCACGTGGCGCCCGCCCAGCGGGTGACGGACTTCCTGGCCGGGGTGGCGTCCTCGGGGAAGCTGGAGACCTCCTACCGGCGCGGGGTGCTGGGGGCGGACCTCACCGCGCTCCTCCCCCCCGAGGTGGTGCTCACCATGCAGCGGGCGCTGCGGCACTTCGGGCGCCGGGTGCGGGGCTACGACGGCCCGGAAGGGGTGGTGATCGGGGTCGAGACCCGGACCTCGGCCCCGGTGCGGGTGCTGCGCGACCCGGATTCGTACCAGTCGGTGAACGTGGCCGGGCTCTATCCCCTGGGGGAAGGGGCGGGCTACTCCGGCGGGATCATGTCCAGCGCCTCGGACGGGCTCCGCGCGGCGGAACGGATCGAGTCGCGGGTCGAGAGCGCGGCCGAGGGGCAAGCGAGGTAACGGACGGCGAGCATGCATCTGGACCCGGTCCTCCTCTCCCGCCTCCAGTTCGCGCTCACCATCATGTTCCACTACATCTTTCCCCCGCTCTCCATCGGGCTCGGGTTCCTCCTGGTGCTGATGGAAGGCCGCTACCTGGTGAGCGGCGACGCCCGCTACCGGGCCATGGCGCGATTCTGGACCGGGATCTTCGCGGTCAACTTCGCCCTGGGCGTGGCCACCGGCATCGTCATGGAGTTCGAGTTCGGGACCAACTGGGCCACCTACTCGCGCTTCGTGGGGGACGTGTTCGGCTCCGCCCTGGCCGCCGAGGGGGTGTTCGCGTTCTTCCTGGAATCCGGCTTCCTGGCCGTCCTGGTGTTCGGGTGGGACAAGGTCGGGCGGCGGATGCACTTCTTCTCCACGCTCATGGTGGCGCTGGGGGCGGTGTTCTCCGCGGTGTGGATCGTGGTGGCCAACTCCTGGCAGCAGACCCCGGCCGGGTTCCACATCGTGGGCCAGGGCGCGGCCGCCCGCGCCGAGATCACCGACTACTGGGCCATGGTGTTCAATCCCTCCAGCGTGGACCGGCTGGTGCACGTGTTGATCGGCGCCTACATCCTGGGCGCGTTCTTCGTGATGAGCGTGGCCGCCTGGTACCTGCTCCGCCGCCGCCACGAGGACTTCGCCCGGCGCACCCTGTTCCTGGGGCTCCTGGTGGCCACCGTGTTCAGCCTGGCCGCGCCGCTCTCCGGCCACTTCCAGGCGCGGACGGTGGCGCACACCCAACCGGCCAAGCTGGCCGCCTTCGAGGGGCACTTCCACACCGGGACGGGCGGGACGCCGCTCCATCTCTGGGGGATCGTGGACGTCCCGGGCGAGCGGGTGACCCACGCGGTGACGATCCCCGGCATGTTGAGCTGGCTGGTCTACGAGGACACCTCGGTGCCGGTGGCCGGGCTGGACCGGGTGCCGGTGGAGGATCGCCCCCCGGTGGCGATTCCGTTCTACACCTATCACCTCATGGTGATGCTGGGGATGGGGTTCGTGGGGGTGTGTCTCCTGGGATGGTTGCTTTACTTCCGCGGCGCGCTCTACCGCACCCGCTGGTTCCTGTGGATCCTGGTCGTGGCCGTGCTCGGCCCCTTCGCCGCCAACGAGACGGGCTGGACGGCGGCGGAGGTCGGGCGCCAGCCGTGGGTGGTCTACGGGTTGCTCCGCACCCAGGACGCGGTGTCGCGGTCGGTGCCGGGGAGTCAGATCCTGGCCTCCATCGTGCTCTTCGGGGTGATCTATCTGTTGCTGTTCCTGGTCTGGGTGTTCGTGCTCAACCACAAGATCCAGACCGGCCCGCCGGAGGTGGGTGCGGAAGGGGCTGAGGGTGGCTTCCTGGGCACGGCGGGACGGCGGGTGGGCCACACCGGGTCCCTGACCGAGGCGGGCGAGGGTGGCGAGGGCGCCCCGGAACCGGAGGGTGGAGCATGGATCTGAACACCCTCTGGTTCTACATCCTGGGCGTGTTGCTGGCCGGGTACGCCATCCTGGACGGGTTCGATCTGGGCGTGGGGATGCTCCACCCCCTGGCCCGGACGGACCAGGAGCGCCGGATCTTCATGGGTTCCATCGGTCCGCTCTGGGACGGGAACGAGGTGTGGCTGGTCACCTTCGGCGGCGCCCTGTTCGCCGCCTTCCCCAACGCTTACGCCACCGCGTTCTCGGCGTTCTATCTGCCCTTCATGTTCGTGCTCTTCGCGCTCATTTTCCGCGGGGTGTCGCTGGAGTTCCGGGGGAAGCGGCACGAGGCGGCCTGGCGCCGGTTCTGGGACGGCAGCTTCTTCGCCGCCAGCGCCCTGGTGACGTTCCTGTTCGGGGTGGCGGTGGGGAGCGCCATGACCGGCCTGCCGATCGGCCCCGACATGGAGTTCCACGGCGGCTTTCGGGACCTGATCGGCCCCTACCCCGCCCTGGTGGGCGGCCTGGCCGTGGCCACGTTTCTGATGCACGGTTCGATCTACCTGTACCTGAAGACCGAGGGGGACCTCCAGCAGCGCATCCACGGCTGGATGTGGCGGACGTTCGGAATCTTCCTGGCGCTCTATCTCCTGACGACCATCGTGACCCTGGTCACCCTGCCCCACGCCGGGCGGAACCTGCGGGGAAGCCCCTGGATGTGGATCGTGGTAGTGCTGAACATCCTGGCGGTGGCCAACATCCCACGGGCCATCCACCGGGGACGGCCGTTCTACGCGTTCGTCTCGTCGAGCGCCACGATTGCGGCGCTGGTGTTCCTGTTCGGGGTGGCGCTCTTCCCCAACCTGATCGTCTCCACCCTGGACCCGGCCTACAGCCTCACCGTGGTGAACGCGGCGTCCTCACCCAAGACCTTGGGGATCATGCGCAACATCGCGTTGATCGGGATGCCGTTCGTGCTGGCCTACACGGCCATCATCTACTGGACGTTCCGGGGGAAGGTGAAGGTGGGGGATCTGGGGTATTGAGGTTCTCCGGAGGCAACGCTAGGGCTCTATCTGCCATCGCGCCAGCTCCAGGTGAGGTGGCTGCACGGCTGACACATCGAAATGGAGTTCCTGGGCGATGCGGCTCCGCAGGGCCTTCTCGTCCACCCCGGAGCTGCTGGCCATCTCCCTACTGGGGAACTCCGGAGCCAAGCGCATCCTGAGTTCCGCCGCTTTCAACTGAGTCGGACCGAGCACACCCCTGGTCGCCAGCACGCTCCATGTCGCCCTGTAGTCCGGATCGGCGCCCGGGAACCCCTCTCCGGCCCTGCCATCGGCCGCATAGAAGCCGGTCGCATACCGAAGCCCGGATCCAACCAGGGTCTTGCTGGGATAGAGGGTGACATAGGTAAGGTCGAGCCCGTGCTCCCGGTACAGGTCGGTCGCCGCTCGGACCAGCGTCTGCGCGTGTTCCTCAAAGGACTTGGACTCGGACACGATGTACCAATGGCGCGCGGTACGACCGTTCGACGGATGCTGCTCGACGCTACCCACGACCTCGTACGGCTTGGCATCCGGCGTGGAGATGTCCGGGCCCGCACCGAGCGCACTGGAGACGAGCATGAACACCCCGACCATCGTCCACGGACTTCTCATGGCTGCTCCCTATCCTGGCGGGTGATCCAGCGGGGCTTTGGCCGAGGTTCGCCGTCTCGGGGCCCCTCGAGTCTTCATACCCGCTGATTCGTTCCGCACTCCAGCCTCCGTCGGCGGGATCCTACCGGGCCAGAACCCGCGGAGCGGACTGGGCCAAGAGGCGGCGCTGGTCACACCGTCTGCAGCAGCTCCCGCGTACCCGTGAGGAACAGATCGGTGTACCCCTCGAGGGCGTTCCGCAGGACGTCGCTGGTGGCGTAGCCCTTCATCTGGGCGTCGAACCCGGCAAGGTCCTCAACCTCGTATTCGAGGATGACCCGGTTGAAGTCGCCGGTGAGATCGGTGAGGACGCGGTGCTTGGGCAGCTTGGCCGCAGAGGCGGCGCTCTTGAACTGGGCGGCGAGCTTGCTCGCCTGCCCCGGCTTGGCGATGAAAGTGTTGCGGACGACGATCATACGAACCTCCTTCCACTGCAAGGTGTGACTCGATCTGGCGGGCTTCCGGGCGATGGCTGGGCGGTCCGGCTTGTTTCCCGCTACGGGGTGAACTCCACCAGCATCCCCATGGTCTCGACCTTCAAGCCGTCCTCCCGCCATCGCCTTCCAAGAGGCACCTTGTTACGGCACCAGCACCGTCCGTCCTACCCCGCGCCCCGCTTCCAGATTCCGCAGCACCTCGGTGGCCTCGGCCAGCGGCCTCGGGGTGACCGGGACCCGCCAGACGTCCCGGCCCCGGACGAAGTCGATCACTTCCCGGGTCTCGGCCACGGTGCCGGTCAGGGTGCCCACCACCGAGATGTTCCGGAGCGCGAACATGGCCAGGGGGAACTCCAGGCGTCCCCCGTAGAGGCCCACCGCCACGTAGCGGCCGCCCTTGCGCAGCACGTCGAGGCCCAGCTGCGCGGTCTCCGGGCTGCCCACGAAGTCGATCACCGTGCCCGCGCCGCCGCCGGCGGCCTTCAAGAGCCGCCGCTTGGTGGCGTTCCCTTCCGCCAGCACCACGTCATGGGCGCCGGCGTCGCGCGCCGTTTCCAGGCGGCTCGGGTCCCGGTCCACCACCACCACCGGCTCGTGCTCCTGGGCCAGAGCCAGGCCCAGGGCGGTGAGGCCCACCCCTCCCGCGCCCACGATCACCAGGGCGTCGTCGCGATAGGCCAGCCGGGCCTTGGCCAGCGCCACCCAGGCCGTCACCCCGGCGCAGGCCAGGGTGCAGGCGTAGCTTCCGGGCAGGCCGTCCACCTCCAGCAGGTAGCGCGGATGGGGCACCAGCATGTGGGTGGCGTAGCCTCCGGGCCGGAAGAGCCCCAGGGTGCGCATGCGCAGGCAGTCGGTGTCCCGCTCCGCCGCGCAGCGGCTGCACTCGCCGCAGCCGATCCAGGGGTAGACCAGGCGCGTCACCCCCACCGTCACCTCCGCCTCCGGCCCGGCCGCCACCACCTCGCCCAGCGGCTCGTGGCCCAGGGTGATGGGCAAGGACACGCCCCGCTCGGCCAGGGTGAACTGCTTCCCGCCCCCCAGCTCGTAGCCCCCGTGCCAGTAGTGGAGGTCGCTGTGGCACACCCCGCAGGCGGTGACCCGGACCAGGACCTCGCTCTCCACGGGGACGGGCAGGGGCGCCTGGGACAGCTCCAGCGGCTCGCCGTAGCGGACCACCCGGTAGCTCTGCATGGTCCCGCTCACCCTTCTATCTCCGGACCGGACCAGCCCGACGCGCTCTCGTGCATGTGCGGCACCAGCACCTCGGCGATCCCCGCCTCCTCGCGCAGGCGCTTGGCGAAGGGCAGGCTCTGGGTCTCCTCGCCGTGCACCACGAAGGCGTGCGCCGGCGGATTCTTGAACCCCCGCACCCAGGACATGAGTTCGTTCTTGTCCGCGTGGGCGCTGAATTCGTTCATGACCACCACCTCGGCCCGGTTCACGTGGGGTTCCCCGAAGATGCGCACCTCCTGGGCCCCGTCCACCAGGCGCCGGCCCAGGGTGTGGGCGGCCTGGTAGCCCACGACCAGGATCACGTTGTTGGGGTCCCCGATCCCGTTGGCCAGGTGATGGAGGATCCGGCCCGCTTCCATCATCCCGCTGGCCGAGATGACGATGAAGGGCCCCTTCTTGTCGTTGAGCGCCTTGCTCTCGTCCACGCTCCGCACGTAGTCCAGCAACTCGAACCCGAAGGGATCGCCGGTATCACGCAGGATCTTCCGGATCTCCGCGTCGTAGCACTCGGGGTGGCGAGCAAAAATGTCGGTGACGTTCACGGCCAACGGGCTGTCCACGAAGACCTCGCATCCCGGAATCCGGTTCCCCCGCAGGAGCCGGCTGATGGCGTAGACCAGCTCCTGGGTCCGGCCCACCGCGAAGGCGGGGATGATGAGCTTCCCCTTCTGGGCGAAGACCCGGTTGATCAGCGCCGAGAGCCGGTCCTCCACCTCCTGCACCGGCAGGTGTTCCCGGTTGCCGTAGGTGCTCTCGATGATCAGCGCGTCAGCGGCCGGAGGGGTCTCCGGATCCCGGAGGATGGGCAGGTGCTTCCGGCCCAGGTCGCCGGTGAAGACGAGCTTGCGGGTCGTGTTCCCCTCCGTGATGTCCAGCACCACCACCGCGGAGCCCAGGATGTGCCCCGCGTCGTAGTAGGTGGCGGTGACCCCGGGGACCACCGGCACCGGCCGGTGATAGCGGTGTCCCTCCACGAACTCCAGGGTCTTCTCCACGTCCTCGGTCACGTAGAGCGGTTCCTTGGGCGGCTCCCCCTTCCGCGCCCGCCGCTTGTTCACGTACTCGGTGTCCTTCTCCTGGATCATGGCGCTGTCCCGGAGCATGACGTTCATGAGGTCGGCGGTGGCCAGGGTGGCGTGGATGGACCCCTCGTAGCCGTGCTTGACCAGGCTGGGCAGGGCTCCGGAGTGGTCGATGTGGGCGTGGCTCATGACCACGGCGTCGATCGATTCCGGCTCGAACCCGAAGTCGCGGTTCAGCCGGTCGGACTCCTGGCGCTTCCCCTGGAAGAGGCCGCAATCCAGCAGCACGCGGCGGCCGTTGACCTTGAGAAGGTGGCGGGACCCGGTGACGGTCCTCGCCGCGCCGTGGAAGATGAGTTTCATGCCGGTCTCCTGTCGCATCGAAAGCCTGGCCGGGATCGTCCCGAACCCGGCCTCGCAGCCTACGCGGGGTCCAGGGTAAACGCAAGAAACCGGATTCGGTTAGAATCCACGGATGCGTTCCGTTCGCGCCGTGCTCGGTGCCCTCCTCCTGCCCCTGTGCCTCTCCTGCGGATCCTCCGGGTCCCCGCGCGCGGTGGTGCTCATCGTGATCGACACCCTGCGCGCCGACCATCTGGGTTGCCTGGGCGACACCGCCGCCCACACCCCGAACCTGGACGCCCTGGCCGCGCGCGGGGTGCTCTTCCGCCGGGGGCTCACCCCGGTGCCGATCACCCTCCCCGCCATCACCAGCCTCTTGACCGGCCGGCTTCCCCTGCACCACGGGGTCCGGGACAACGACCGCTACACCGTGCCCCCGAAGGAGCGGACCCTGGCCGAACGGTTTCACGACGCGGGCTGGAAGACGGGAGCGGTCCTGGCCTCGGCCATCCTGGGAAAGGACCGGGGGCTCGACCAGGGGTTCGACCTCTACGACGACGGCTTCACCGGACCCTACCCGGTGTACCAGCCCACCCTCCGGGTCTTCGCCGACAACTTCGCCAAGGACCGCCGCCGCGCCGACGACGTGACCAACCGGGCCCTGGCCACCGCCCACGGGTTCGGCAAGGAGCCCTACTTCCTCTTCGTCCACTACTTCGACGTGCACAGCTACTACGATCCGCCCCCCGACTACGCCGCCCTGGCCCCGGGGAGGCCCTACGACGGGGAGATCGCCTACGTGGACGCGGAGGTGGGGCGCCTCCTGGACGGGCTCCGGGACGACCACCCCCTGGTGGTGGTGGTGGCCGACCACGGCGAGGGTCTGAACCAGCACGGCGAGTCCGAGCACGGATTCCTGCTCTACCAGTCCACCCTTCACGTCCCGGTCCTGGCCGCGGGGCCGGAGATCCCCGCCGGCATCGTCCGCGACGATCCGGTGAGCCTGATCGACGTCGCCCCCACCCTGGCCCGGGACCTGGGGCTCCCCGGCGGCGGACCCCCGGCCGACGGCCGGGGCCTGTCCTGGACCGAGCCCGATCCCGACCCGCCCGCCTTCTACGCCGAGACCTTCCGCACCCTGATCTCCTACGGCTGGAGCGAACTGCGGGCGGTGGTGGACGGGGACTGGAAGCTGATCGAGGGGCCGGAGCCCGAACTCTACAACCTGGCCCGGGATCCCCAGGAGGAGCACGACCTGGGGGACGCCGACCCCGCCCCCGCCCTCCGGCGGAAGCTGGGGGCGATCACCGGCGGCGAGACCCGGTCCCAGGTCCTGGCCGCGCTCCATCCCGACGTGAACCCGGAACGGAAGGAGGTCCTGGAGGGCCTGGGCTACACCGGCGGCACCGGGGCCACCCCGGCCGACACGCTCAAGGAGTATCCCAACCCCCGGGAGGAACTCCCCAAGTGGATGGACTTCCAGCGGCGAAAGGCCCTCTACCGCAAGGGCGTGACCCTGGCCGTGCGCGGCGAGTATCCGGCGGCCATCGCCATCTTCGACAGCGTCCTGGCCCAGGAGCCGGGCCGGGCCGACATCTACTACAACCGGGGCCTGGCCCGGGAACACCTGGGGGACGAGGCGGGGTTCCTGGCCGACCTGGACCGGGCGCTGCAGGCGAACCCAGACTACGTGCCGGCCCTGGCCTCGCGGGCCCTGCGGGCGGAGAAGGCGGGGAACCTCCGCGAAGCCAGCCGCGGCTGGACCCGGGTCCACGAACTGGACCCCGAACACCCCGGCGCCCTGCGGGGACTGGCCCACTGGTACTCGGACCAGGACGACTGGGAGCACGCCCTCCCCTACCTGCGCGCGCTCATGAACGCGGATCCCAAGGACGCCAACGCGGTCTTCAATGCCGCCCTGGCCGCCATGCGGGTGGAGAAGCACGAGGAGGCCCGGAGGTACCTGGAACGCTTCCTCCAGCTCGCCCCCGGCGATCCCCGCGCGGCCACCGCCCGCGAGCTGCTGAAACAGATGCCGGCCGACTGAGAGCCACCCCCGCCCCGGAAACCGCCGCCCCCGGACTTGAGGGGAATCTCCACGTCTCCATCCCGGTCCGGGGAATCCCACCCGCACCCCTCCGACCCCTCCCGGGCGGGCCCAGGCCCGGTTTCCACGCCTTCCCGCCCCCTCCGTCTCAAGGTTTCGCGTCCCCGGGCCGATAGCCAAGGCGAGTCACGCGCGGGGGTGGTTCGGGCGGGGATTCCGAGGGAGACCAGATGAACATCGCAGTGCACAACAAGGACACCTGGACCGTCTTCACCCTGGACGGGGACCTGGACGCCGACGCCGGTCCGGGGGTCTACCTCCAGTTCCAGCGGGAACTGACCCACGGCCGCTCCCAGTTCCTGTTCAACCTGGACGGGGTCGGCCTGGTGGACAGCGCCGGTCTGGGAGTCCTGGTCCGGTGCTACCGGGACGCCCGGGTCCGGGGAGGCATGGTCTGCCTCCTCAAGGTCCCCGAAGCCATCGAGCGCATCCTGGAATTCACCAAGCTCAACACCATCTTCCCCATCACCGACGAACTCCCCGCCCTGGACCCCGGCGGCGACGCGAGGGCGGCCTGATGTTGCGCCTGCGGGTGGCCCACATGAAGGACCCGGTCATGGAGGTCCTTCTCTTCTCGGTGGGCGGGGCCCGCTACGGGGTGCCCCTGAGCCAGGTGGTGGGGCTGGTCCAGGACCTGCCCCAGGAGGGATCCCCCTCTCCCGGCTACGAGGGCCAGGTCATGCTCTTCGAGGGCAAGGACGTCCCGGTCTTCCCGGCCGAGGACTTCCTGCACGAGGTGGGGCCGGACAGCGAGGACCCCCGCCAAGCCATCATCTTCGACGACGGGGCCGGGCTCTACGGCATGGCCATCGATTCCACCGACTCGGTGGTCGGGGTGACCCCGGGGGACGACCTCTACGTGCTGCCGCCCCAGGAGGTGAGCGACCTCAACCCCTGCCGGGCCTGGGGCGTCCTCACCTTCGCCGAGCGCCCGGTGATCCTGCTCGACATGAGCCGGATCTCCGCCCACTAGCCCGGCCCGTCCCGGCCCCTACTCCTTCTCCGCCTTGGCCTCCGGATCCACGTTCTGGATGTAGCTCACCAGACCCTCGGCCAGGCGCTTGCTGAACTCCTGGCGCCAGGCCTTGTCCCGGAGCATCTTGTTCTCCTTGCGGTTCGACAGGAAGGCGGCCTCGACCAGGACCGAGGGGATGCGGGGGCACTTGAGGACGGCGAACCCGGCCTGCTTCACCCCGCGGTTGTAGACCGTGCCCAGCTGGAAGAGGTGGTCCAGGCAGCTCTCGGCCAGGAGCTGGCTCTTGGACAGCACGTCGGTCTGCATCATGTCGAAGATGATGTCGCCCAGGTCGTCGGTCTCCGCGGCCGGAACCCCCATCTTCTCGTCCACCGCGTTTTCGCGCTGGGCGAGTTCGGTGGCCGCCTCGTCCGTCGCCCCCTTGAGCGAGAGGAAGAAGACCTCGGTGCCGCAGGCGTCCTTGTCCTTGCTGGCGTTGCAGTGCAGGCTCACGAACAGGTTCGCCCCCTGCTTCTCGGCCAGGGTCCAGCGCCGCCGCAGCGGGATGAAGTAGTCCCCCTTGCGGACCAGAATCGTCTCCACGCCCTGGACCTGGTCCAGTTCCTCCTTGAGTTCCTTGGCCAGGGCCAGGGTGATGTCCTTCTCGTCGGTGTCGTGGTGGTGGGCCCCCCGGTCCTCGCCCCCGTGGCCGGCGTCGATGGCGATCACCCACTTGCCGTGGACCGGGCGATCCAGGACGGGGACCGGGTTCCGGTCCCGGGCCGGGGGCTTCGCCGGCGGCGGGGACGGGGTGGCCGCGGGCTGCTTGGACGGGGGCGCCTCCGGCGTCCGGGTGCGCGCGGGCTCCGGCTTCGGGGCCCCCGGCCCCGCGTGGCGGACGTCCACCACGATGCGGAACGGCCGGTCCAGGGTGAAGATCGAGTAGTCCTGGAGGCTCTCCAGGTCCAACACCACCTGCAGGCGCCCGCCGTTCAGGACGTTCATGCGGACCCGGGACACGTAGCCGTCCCCGATTGCGCGGTCCTGGACTCCCGGGGCGGTCGCGCCCTGGGGGATCTCCACCACGATCCGGGGAGGGCTGTCCAGGACGCGATGGGTGTAGTCCGTGGAGGCGCTCAGGTCCAGGACTACCCGGGTGCGTTCCTCCGAGGTGGAGTGCCGGATTTTCTGGAGCGTCGCGGCCTGGGCCTCGCGGAGGCCGGGCAGGCACAGGAGGACGAGGAGCGCCCATCCGGAGACCGCCCGGCACCGCGGCAGGAACCCGAACGACATCGGTGCCCTCCAGCATGAAGGTCGGGTGCGGTGCGCTTGAACGCCATACTCTACATCGTTCCGGCCTCATCCCTCAACGGCCGGGAAAGGCCCCGGAGGGGCGCCGGAACGGGCGCCTAGTCGGCGTAGGCGACGTCGGGGACGATATAAGGCTCGGGATTCACCTGTTCGCCGTCCAGGAGCACCTCGTAGTGGAGGTGGGCCGCGCTGGCCCGGCCGGTGGCGCCCACGTAGGAGATCACATCCCCCCGCTTCACCCACTGGCCGACGTGGACGGCCAGGCGCGAGTTGTGGGCGTAGCGGGTCCGGATCCCGTTGCCGTGGTCGATCTCGACCAGGTTGCCGTAGGAGCCGTAGTAGCCGGCCCGGATCACCCGCCCCTCGGCCGAGGCCAGGACGGGGGTGCCCACCGGGGCGGCCAGATCCAGCCCCCGGTGCCAGGCCCACCGCCCGGTGAAGGGGTCGTGCCGGCGGCCGAACCGGCTGGTGAGATGGGCGCTGCGGACCGGGCCGGTGGTGGGCAGGCAGGCCCAGAGATCGGCCTGGTGCTCCATGTGGGTCACGATCTCGCCGAAGGACCGGTTCAGGGACCGGGCCTGGATGAGGGCCTCGTCCACCTGGACCGAGGCGAAGACGAGTTCATCGGCCAGGGGGCCCTTCCCGGCCGGAGGGGACACCCGGGAGCCCACCGGGAGGCCGGACGCGGGGGTGGAGGGCGCCAGGCCCAGGAGGTTCCGGGCCTCGGTCGAGACCCCACCGGCGGTCAGGAAGGACTCCACGATATCGCCCAGGCAGGCATTGAGGCCGGCCAGCTGGGCCCGCAGGGCCTGGTTCTGGACCTGGAACCGGACTTCCCGGGCTGGGGAGTCGAGGGGCCCGGAGGCGCCCCGGAAGGCGAAGAGCCCGCCGCCCAGAACGCCCAGGAAGGCGGCCAACCCCAGGGCCAGATGCCCGGGGGCGGGGAGCCAGCGGCGGATGGTGTTCAACCGGCCGAATCGCTGCAACAGACCTCCACGATCACGCTAACTTCAATTATTTCTTTGAACTGGACGATCAGGGAACCGCGGCCGAGCGGCACGAAGGCAAGTCCCCCCTCGACAGAGTCATTAAGAGCATAGCAAATCCCCCCCCGCCGGTGTCAAGCCGGGACCGGACCTACGAGTTGGCTAACACTTTGTCAGACAAGGTATTAACGATCATTACCCCGCGACCCGGACCGAGACGAAAGTGGTCTGGGAGCCCCGCTGCACCAGGAACACCACCGGCTTTCCCGCCTCCTCGGCCGCCCGCATGCGCGCCTCGGCGTCCCGCTTGTCCCCCACCCGCTCCTTGTTGATCTCCAGAACGAGATCCCCCTCCCGGAGGCCCCCCCGCGCGGCCAGTCCCCCCATGTCCACCCCGGTCACCACCACTCCGCTGTCCACCTGGAGGCCGTAGGACTCCACCAGCTCCGGAGAGACGTCGTCCACGGTGGCCCCGAAGCTCACGCCCCCGGGCGTCTCGTGGGGGTGCCGTTCCGGCGGCTCCGGGGTGTCCGGCCGCTCGGCCAGGACCACGTGGA
>Ga0307424_1000394_pt1 | contig 23351 bp, 19 predicted proteins | sample SalMarWE160320MG_FD_202157 | JGI IMG/M metagenome (GOLD analysis project Ga0307424, IMG submission 202157) | Salt marsh sediment microbial communities from the Plum Island Ecosystem LTER, Massachusetts, United States - WE1603-20 | ecosystem: Environmental > Aquatic > Marine > Intertidal zone >... | reverse complement strand
CCAGTCCGACCTCGCGCCTGCCCCGGGTGGTCACCACGCCGCGGCCGAGGCCTCTGCGCAACCCGTGGAGCGCCTGGTTGAGCGTGTTGCGGGCGTGGGCGATGTCCGCCTCGGGCCAGAGCAGCCCCATGAGCGCATCCCGGCTCACGTACCCCCGGCGACCCTCGAGCGCCAGGTAGACGAGCACGGCCATCTGCTTCGGATGGGAGAGGACCGAGCGGATCTCTGCCAGGGAGCCTTCCGTGAGGCTCACCCCGCCCAACAGACGAAGCTTCACCATGCGCCCGCCGAAGTCCGTGCGTGAGGGCAGGAGATAACCGAAGACTAAGGCGGAACTAACGGGCGCAAGAGGCTACGCGCCCAGGTTGGGGACCGTTCGTGGTCCTTTCCCCCGGAGACCACCGACCCGCAGCTCCCCAGGGCCCGTACGGCCCTGGCCGTACGGGCTTTCTGCAGGCCGACACTTCCGACGGGAGGCCGACGAGCCGTCGACGACGGACGATCCGCGTCACGTCATCTCGAGGAGGTGCCTCATGCGCTCCATGCGTTTCCTGCTGGTCCCACTCCTGCTCGCAACCTGCACGGACGGCAATCCTGCCGCACCGGACATGGACGCTCTTGCCTTGCAGGGTGAAGTAGCGGATCGCGCGGATCCGGGCGGCGCGTCCGCCGTCAGAACCCGATGCCGATGTTCACCAGGCGCACGGTCGGGATGACGGCGGACGCGTCGCCCAGGTCGCCCGCGAACAGCCGATCCGCGCCCGCACCCAGGCTCACGTAGAAGTTGCGTCGAGCACCAAGCATCCAGTTGTACCCCAGCTCGAACCCCGCGCCCAGGACCGTGCTCGTGTCGCCGGCGTCGTCGAGGCTCGTCACGCCGCCGTCGAAGCCGAAGAAGAACTTCTCGAACGCGCCGTTCGGGTAGTACCGCCAGAACGCGCGCCCGCTGAAGTAGGTCACGTCCGGATCGCCGATGTCGACCCGGGAGACCCGCACCCCGGCCGTGCTCGTGGGCGAGAGTCCGTGCTCCCACTCCGCGTTGAACCACTTCGAGATCAGCAGGAACGGGTTCGCGGAGAGCACGTTGCGCACCGGGACCGCCGCTTCGGCCTCCGCCTGTGCTGCCGCTCGACCGGGCACCAGACCCGCGCCCAGCGCGATCACGACCCACCATCGTCCCAAGCGCATCGTCCCTCCCGGATGTGATCAAAGCGCCAACCCCCGGCTCTGACACTACCATCTTTCGGGGCAGTTTCAATCCGCGCGGGGTCGGCGCAGTCCGTCGGCCGAATCGGCTATTCGGCCCGCAGCGCTTCCGACGGGTCCACGCGCGTGGCCCGCCTCCCGGGAATCCAGCTCGCCACGAGCACGACCGCCAGGAGCAGCGCGGCGGCGCCCGCGTAGGCCACGGGGTCACGTGTGCTCGTCTCGTACAGGAACGTCGCCAGCAGGCGGGCGGCCCCCCAGGCGCCCATCAGCCCGACGGCAAGGCCCAGGACCGCGGCGCCCACGCTCTGCCCCAGGACCATCACGACCACCCGTCCCGCCCGGGCGCCCAGAGCCATGCGCAGGCCCAGCTCGCGCCGGCGGTCCGCCACGGCGTAGGACACGATTCCCCACGTTCCCGTCGCCGCCAGCAGCACGGTCACTACCGCGAACAGCGCGAGGAGCGCCAGCACCACCCGGCGGTCGCCCGTGGCGCCCGCCACGAGGTCGCGCCCGGTCGTGACGGAGAAGATGGCGAGCTCCGGATCCAGGGCCCCCAGCTCCACGCGCACGGCGGGCATCAGGGACAGGGGGTCGTTCGTGGTCCGAACGAGGACGTGGACGCTCCGGTCCCCAAGCTCGCGGAGCGCGTAGTAGGCTTCGGGGATGAGGTCCTCGTCCGGGGGGTCGTAGCGCACGTCGCCGACGACGCCCACCACCTCGGCGTACGCGTCCTTGCCGTCGGCGGAGATCCCGATCTTCAGCGACCGCCCGACGGGATCCTCCCCCGGGTAGATGCGCTCGGCCGCGGTGCGGCTGAGGACCAGCGTCGGGTGCGCGTCGGTGCCGTCCCGGGCGTCCAGGGTCCTGCCCTCGAGCAGCGGGATGCCCAGCATCTCGAAGTAGCCGTCCCCGACGAGGTGGACGCCGATCGCCGGGCCCTCCCCCTGGGGGATCGGCTCGTGCCCGCGCACGTCCTGAACCAGCGTGATCGACCAGTGGCCCGACAACGGCGGCGTGCCCAGGCTCACCGCGGTCACGCCGGGAAGCGCGGCGATGCGCTCGACGAATCGGGCGTGGAAGGCGTCGGCGTCGTCCGCCCAGGCGTCGGTGCGCGGAATCGTGTAGGCGAACGTGAGGAGGTGGTCCGGCTCGAAGCCGAGGTCGATCTCGAGAAGGCGCTCCATGCTCCGCCCGACCAGGCCGGTCCCCACCAGCAGCACCAACGCCAGCGCGACCTGCGCGCCCACCAGCGCGGCGCGCCCGTCCATGCCGAAGACGCGTCGTGCACGGCGCGTGCCCCCCCCCGCCTCGCGCAGCCGGGCCGCCACGTCGGAGCGGGAGGTCCGCACCGCCGGGGCGATTCCGACGAGCAGCGCCGTCGCCGCCGTGACCAGGAGCGCGAAGCCCAGCACCGTAGGATCGAGGGAGAGCGAGCCCGGATCGGTGACACGCAGCTCGCCGTGGCCGCTCAGCAGGAACTGACGTGGCCACGCGGCGGCCATCGCCCGGGTCCCCCAGAGCGCCACGAGGACCCCCGCCCCACCGCCGACCACGGACAGCAACGCGCTCTCCACGAGGGAGGCGCGGATCAGCCGCCAGCGAGACGCGCCCACGGCGAGTCGCACCGCTCCGTCCCGGGCCTGCCGCTTCGCGCGCGCGAGCAGCAGCCCCGAGAGGTTCGCGCAGGCCACCAGCAGGACGAGCGCGGCGGCTACCGAGAGGAGCAGCACGGCGGCGCGCGCCTGCCCGTTCACGCGCACTTCCGCGAAGGAGCGCAGGTCGGCGCCGTACTCCACGTTGGGGCCGCCCAGGGGGAACGCCTCGGCGATGCCGCGACCGATGGACGCCATCTGCGCGCGCGCCCGCTCGAGCGTCGCTCCGTCCTCCAGCCGGCCCACCGCGTGCAGCCAGTGCGCCTGGGCGCCGCGGATCATGAAGCTGCTGTACAGCTCCGCCGCCGCCGCCATCGGCACCCACAGCGCCACGTCCCCCGACAGGCCCGTGAACCCCTTCGGCGCGACACCGACCACCTCGAAGCGCTTTCCGCTCAGCACGAGGGTTCGTCCCACCGCGCCGGGATCACCGGCGAAGCGGTCGCGCCACGTATCCCACGACAGCACGGCGACGAGGTGCGGGTCGGCCGCGTCTCCTTCGTCGGGTCCGAACGCCCGCCCCACCACGGGGTCGGCTCCCAGGATCGCGAAGTACCCGGGTGACACGAGCTCGATGGGAAGGAGCGTCGGATCTCCCGGCTCGGTGAGCGTCGCGTTGCGCTGCGCGTACCCGGCCACCGGGTCCACGAGGCGGACCGGCGTCTCCAGGAACCGTTGGAACTTCGGGTAGGACCAGGGTGACGGCTGCGCGCTGCCCTGGTCCCCTCGTCGCTGCGTGAGGTCCACCATCACGAGCCGATCCGCCTCCGGGTAGGGAGGCGGGGACAGGATCGCCACCTTCAGCGCGCTGAACACCGTCGTGTTCGCGCCGATGCCGAGCGCCAGCACCAGGACCGCCGCGGCCGTGAAGCCGGGAGCCCGCCTCAGCGAGCGCAGCGCGAGCCGACCGTCTCCGCCGATTCCCTCGAGCATCCCACTCCTCCTCCCGTTCCCGGATGTGTCTCCCCCGTGCCCCGGCAGGGGGCCCCGCCGGGTGCGCTCCGTCCAACCCTGGCGGACCGCGTCCCACGCGGCACGCACCACGAAGGCGGCCTTGGCGGCCCCGCCCGCGCCGGCGCTGCGGGCGAGCTCCGCCTCGAAGGCCGCACACATGTCGGCACCGTGCCGGCGGCGGAAGTCGGCGGGGAATGCTCGGAGCGCGAGCCGGAAGATCCCCCGGGAGATCCGCCGGTCCCTCACCTCGCCTCCTCCGGAGCCATCCTGCGCGCGCGTGCCACCTCGACGAGTCGAGCCATCCTCGCCGTCTCCGCCGACGCCACCTTCCTCCCGAACGCCGTCGCCCGGTAGTAGCGGCGCCGCGCGTCCGCGCCGACGTCGGGCGGGTCGGCCTCCTCGATCAGGCCGGTCTCCACCATGCGGGCCAGCGTGGCGTACAGCGTTCCGGGCAGCAGCTTCCCCGCGCCGCCGGTGAGCCTGTCGATGGCCTGCATCATCGCATAGCCGTGGAGCGTCTCGTCCCCCAGCGCCAGCAGCACGTGGTAGACCGGCGGGCTGAGCGGGAGGAGCTCGTCAGGGTTCATTATCATGTCTCACATTATAGTTGACGGCAGGAGATTGGAAAGCGTTGCATCGAAACCGGGCGGGGAGCCGATCGTACGTTGGCCCGACCGCGCGTCCCTCCCCGACGGGCGGCCGACCCGGATCAGGAGAACTGCCCTATGAGAGGATCGCTCGTCCGCTCCGTCTGCATCGCCCTCGTCCTCGCGCCGCTCTCGCCACGATCGAGCCTCGCCCAGGCACCCTCCCGGGAGAGCCAGCGTCAGCTTCAGGCGGCCCAGGGCTCCATCCAGGCAGGCGACTTCGCCTCGGCGCGCGCCACGCTCGAGCAGCTGACCGCGCACGAGCCCGACAACGGGATCGCATGGGCGCTCCTGGGCTACGCGCTGCGCAACCTCCAGGACTTCCCGGCCGCGGTGGCCGCCTACGAGAAGGCGGTTCCCCTGCGACCGAAGGCGGGGGGAACGCTCCTGCAAGGAGGAATGGCGCAGGCGCAGGCCGGCAACCTGGACCGTGCCTTCGCGTGGCTGGAGCGCGCGAAGGCCGCGGGGATGGACGTGACCGCCGTCGATCTCGACCCGGCGGCCGCCGCGCTCCGCGCCGACCCCCGCTACGACTCGCTCTTCCCCACCGACGCGGAGTTTGGCGATCCTTTCGTCGAGCCGGCCCGGATCATCAGGGAGTGGAGGGGCGAGCACGCGGGCGACCAGTTCGGGTGGATCGCGCGGGACATCGGCGACGTCGACGGCGACGACGTGGACGACGTCGTCACCTCGGCACCCACGTGGGGGCCGGAGGGGAGCAACGCCGGACGCGTCTACGCCTACTCCTCGGGCACGGGCGCCCTCCTGTGGCGCGCCGACGGCCACCCCGGCGACCAGCTCGGCACGGGCGTCGAGGCGGCAGGCGACGTGGACGGCGACGGCACCCCGGACGTCCTGGCCGGGGCCCCGTTCGGCGATCGCGCGGTCGTGTACTCGGGACACGACGGCCGCGTGCTCCTCGAGGTGGACGCCCCCCAACCGGGGGAGGCCTTCGGTCGGCACGTGGCGGACCTGGGCGACGTGAACGACGACGGGCACGCCGACTTCGTGGTGGGCGCTCCGCTGAACGACGCCGCGGGAAAGGACGCCGGGCGCGCCTACGTCGTCTCCGGCGCGGACGGATCGACGCTGCTCACCCTCACCGGGGAGGAGGCGGGCGATCAGCTCGGCGCCACCAGCGGCGGCGCAGTCCACGAAGGCAGGATGACGCTGATCGTCGGCGCGCCCAACGCCGGCGCGGGCGACCTGGGCCGGGTCTACGTCTACCACGACCTGAGCGGGAAGCCCGCCTTCGTGATCGACTCCGATCCACAGGGGGCGCAGCTGGGGGCGATGTTCGTGTCGGCGGTGGGGGACGTGGACGGCGACGGCATCCTGGACGTGTACGCTTCCGACTGGGCGGGCGGCGGGGACGGCGGGCTGCAGGGCGCGGGGCGCGTGTACGTCGTCTCCGGGGCGGACGGCCGCCGCCTCTACACGATGACCGGGGAAGCCGCCGGCGACGGCTTCGGCATCGGCGTCGCCGACGCCGGCGACGTGGACGGGGACGGCTACGCCGACCTCGTGATCGGCGCCTGGCAGAACCACGAGGCAGCCCCTTCCGGCGGGAAGGTCTACCTCTACTCGGGCGCCGACGGATCGCTTCTGCGCGCGCTGACGGGCAAGGTCATGGGCGAGACCCTCGGCTTCGACGCGACGGGTATCGGGGACGTGGACGGCGACGGCGTGATCGACCTGCTCCTCACCTCGGCGTGGAGCGCCGTGTCCGGAGCGCACTCGGGACGGCTGTTCATCGTGGCGGGCAGCCCGACGACGAGGGCCGGTGGGCGTTGACGGGACGACGCGCACCGTGTCCCCCGTCGAGGACATCCGTCGCGCCTCGCCGACGGCGCCCCGGCGGGCACAAGGCATTGTCCCGCAACGGACTGAGCCCCGCGCATGAGCCCGGGCACGCCCCGTGCCTGTATCTCCTGATGAGGGCATGGACCTGATCACAGGAGACGACGATGGGACGCGGTGGATTGCGCTGGGCGGCCACGCTGTCGGCGCTGGCCGTTTTCGCGGGGGACGCGGGGGCGCAGCAGCGCCCGGCAGACCCCGCCGGATATTTCGCGGAGCCCGCCGGATACGTGGGCGGGAGCTTCGTCGGGGCCGACCCCGTGGGACAGCTGGGGACCTACATCGACAACGGATTCGGGGGACAGATCTGGGGCGCGATGCCCCTCGAGCCCACGAACCGCTTCCGGCTGCGGGCCGACTTCGGCTTCCTCATCTACGGGAACGAGCACCGGAACGTGTGTCTGGCGGCCCCCGTGGGATGCCGGATCGAGCTCGACATGAACACGACGAACGCGATCCTGTACGGTGGCCTGGGTCCGGAGCTGGTGCTCGTGACCGGGCCCATCGAGCCGTACGTGAACGCGTCGTTCGGCTTCACCTACTTCGGCACGACGACGTCGCTGTCCGGCACCAACGAGTTCGACAGCTTCGCGTCCACGACGAACTACTCGGACGGGATGTTCGCGTGGCGGGCCGGCGGGGGCGTGCGCATGCGCGTTTCGGCCGGGCGCACCCCGGTATGGCTGGACTTCGGCGTCGAGCGGCATGAGAACGGCGTCGCCCAGTTCCTCACCGAGGGTGACATCATCGACCATCCCGACGGGAGCATCACGCTCCTGCCCAACCGGAGCGAGGCGAACCTGGTGGCCTTCCGCTTCGGCGTGACGGTCGGCATCCCGCATCGCGGGGACGACGGTCGCTGATCGCTCGGCCCGCGCGACGGCGGTGCGGCGGATCCGGGGACGCCCCTACGACAGGAAGCGTCCCCGGACCGCCGCGCGATCCACCTTCCCGTTCGCGTTGAGCGGCAGCTCGTTCAGCAGCAGCCATCGCCGGGGCCGCCGTGGGGGACCGAGGCGGTCGCGGCTCCAGGCGTCGACCTCCTCGAGATCGAACGCCCCCTCCACCGGCACCACGGCCGCCGCGAGCTTCTCCCCCCACTCGGCGTCGGGCAGACCCACCAGGCAGACGTCGACGACGGCCGGGTGGGCACGGAGCACCGCCTCGACCTCCCGCGGATCGATGGTCACCCCGCCCGAGATGATGCGCTCGGACCGCCGTCCCGTGACCCACAGGTGGCCCTCCTCGTCCAGGTGGCCGAGGTCCCCCGTAGCGTACCACCCGTCCGCGTCGACCAGCGGCACCCGGGTGCCCACCGTTCCGCTCGCCCGCGTCGCCCCGCGCACCAGGATCTCCCCGATCCCCGAGATGCGCAGCTCGACGCCATCGAGCGGTGGCCCGACCGTGCCCGGCTTGCGTCGCACCAGAGAGGGCGGCGCCGTGGCGACCTGGGACGTCATCTCGGTCATCCCGTAGGTCAGCGCAATCGGCCACCCCAGCGCGAGCGCCCGGCGGACGAGGTCGTCCGGGGCGAGCGCGCCCCCCACCAGCACGCAGCGGAAGGCCGACGGAGGGGGCCGGTCGCCGCGCGCGTCGAGCAGGCGCAGAAGCTGCGTGGGCACCAGCGACGCATGCGTCACACGACCCTCGTCGATGAGGGCCGAGGCGCGCCCGGCGTCGAACGCCCCCTCCGCCACGATCTCCGAGCCCAGGATGAGCGCGCGGGTCACGAGGGCCAGCCCCCCGACGTGCGCTATCGACAGGGAGGCCAGCCAGCGGTCACGACCGCCCAGGCCGAGGCGGGCTGCGGCCGCGCGTGCGCTCGCCCGCAGGTTGCGCGCGGACACCACCACACCACGCGGCGAGCCCGACGTGCCCGAAGTCCACAGGACGGCCGCGCCGTCGGGGCGCGATCCGGCGAGGGCGTGCAGCGCCGCGTCGTGCTCGGCTTCCGAGAGGTTCGGGTTGAGCGGCGCGACCGTGAGCCCCGCGCGGGTGGCGGCGAGCAGCGCCGCGACGCCCTCCGGCGTGGGCTCCGCGACCAACGCCATGACGTCTCCCTCGGCGGACTGGTCCTCCGCGCGGAAGCGCTCCGCCAGGTCGTCGACCCAGGCATCGAGCTCGGCGAGCGTCCAGACACGCCCGCGCCCGGACAGGGCACGCCGCTCGGGCCAGCGCGCCGCCGATTCCGCGAGGAAGTCGCCGCCGTCGCCCATGCGGCTCACCCCAGGGCCAGACCCAGGCCGAGGAGGGCGCCGTACAGCGCGACCACTCTGGACGTCTCGCCCAGCGCCGGAAGCAGCTCCCTCGCTTCGGCGTGCCCCAGGACCTTGCGTACCGGAGCCACGGCAAGGGGCGCGATCAGCAGCGTCGCGGCGGTGGTGGGCGGCCACGAGAAGCGCGCGATGCCGACCAGGGGGACGATGAACGCCGTGACGAGCAGCCCGACGAACTCTGCGCGGGTGCCCGACCGCCCGAGGAGCACCGCCAGCGTGTGCTTGCCGGCCTTCGCGTCGGTGTCCAGGTCCCGCAGGTTGTTCACCACGAGGATCGCGGTGATGAGCGCGCCCATGGCGGCTCCGGCGAGCAGCGCGTCCGGCGGCCAGGCCAGGCCCTGCACGTAGTACGTGCCCGCCACCGCGATCAGGCCGAAGAACACGAACACGAACACGTCGCCCAATCCGTGGTAGGCCAGTGGATACGGGCCGCCCGTGTACAGCACCGCGCAGGCGAGCGAGGCCAGCCCGATCCATACGATCGGCCACCCGGCCACCGCGACCAGGTACACGCCGACCGCGAAGGCGAGGGCGAGCGTGAGGATCATCCCGCCCTTGACCGCTCCGGGGGAGAGCAGCCCGGCCTGCGTCACCCGCAGAGGCCCGACGCGCTCGTGCGTGTCGGTGCCGCGCACGAAGTCGTAGTAGTCGTTGGCGAGGTTCGTCGCGATCTGGATGAGCAGCGCCCCCACGAGCGCGGCGACAGCCGGCAGCGTATCCGCTACCCCGTGAAACGCCGCGAGCCCGGTGCCCACCACCACGGGCGCCGCCGCCGCGGTCAGCGTCTTCGGGCGCGACGCCAGGACCCAGGCGTGGGCCGAGCTCACCCGCCGACCCTTCCCGGCCCAACGCCGCGCCGCGCCGATCTCACGCGCCCACCCCTCGAGCCATGGGGCGCGTCAAATCGGATGCTGCGCAAGGCGGGCGAGCACGGAAACCGAGGAGTACTGGAACGTACTTCGCGACCCACGCCCTGCGGGCGCGGGTACCCCTCCGCGCGGAGCCCAACGCCGCGCCGCGCCGATTTCACGCGCCCGTCCACTACCAGGGGAGCCACTTGTATTTCCGAAAGTTCGGCTTCCGCTTCTCCATGTACGCGTTCTTCCCCTCCTGCCCCTGCTCGGTCATGTAGAAGAGGAGCGTGGCGTTGCCGGCGAGCTCCTGCAGCCCCGCCTGACCGTCCACGTCGGCGTTCATCGCGCTCTTGAGGAGGCGGATGGCCAGGGGGCTCTTGTCGAGGATCTCCTGCGCCCATGTCCACCCCTCGTCCTCGAGCTGCTCGACGGGGACGACCTTGTTCACCAGGCCCATGTCGAGCGCTTCCTGCGCCGAGTACTGACGACAGAGGTACCAGATCTCCCGGGCCTTCTTCTGGCCCACGATGCGGGCGAGGTACGAGGAGCCGAAGCCGCCGTCGAACGAGCCGACGATCGGCCCGGTCTGCCCGAAGACGGCGTTGCCCGCGGCGATCGTCAGGTCGCACACGACGTGCAGGACGTGTCCTCCGCCGATGGCGTAGCCGGCCACCAGCGCGATCACGGGCTTGGGCATGGAGCGCATGTAGCGCTGCAGCTCGAGCACGTTCAGCCGGGGAATGCCGTCCTTGCCGACGTAGCCCGCCTCGCCGCGTACCTTCTGGTCGCCGCCCGCGCAGAAGGCGTACTTGCCGTCCTTCGCCGGTCCGTTGCCCGTGAGGAGCACGACCCCGATGTCCGTGTCCTCCCCCGCGTCCTTGAAGGCCTCCTGCATCTCGAGCAGCGTGTCCGGGCGGAAGGCGTTGCGCACCTCCGGCCGGTCGAAGGCGATGCGCGCGACGCCATCGCACTTGTGGTAGGTGATGTCCTGGTACTTCCTGACTTCCTTCCAGTCGGGCTTGCTCATCGGTCTCGGGTCGGAGGGTTCGTCGATCGGGCAGCAGGCCCCTACCCCAGCGTGGCTCGTACGCTCCGGGCCACCGCCTCGGCGGCCTCCCGGTGGCGGCGGGCGTTGGCGTCGCGGTCGCTGCGGACGCGCAGGATGCACGTCCGCCCCGCCGCGACCGCATCGGTCAACGCGGCTCCGAGCCCCGGGGCATCCACGTCGCGGAGGGAGATCCCGTGCAGGGCCGCGGCGTGCCGGAAGTCCAGACCGTGCGGTGTCGCGAACAGCCGGGTGAAGTGCGGCTCGTGGTTGCGGACCGGGAGCATGTGGAAGATGCCCCCGCCGTCGTTGTCGACGAGGACGAACACGACCGCGGCGTCCGCCTCCCGGTGCCAGAGCAGGCCGTTCTGGTCGTGGAACAGCGCGACGTCACCCAGCACGCACACCACGGGGCGGTCCGAGCGGGAGGCCGCGGAGACGCCGAACGCGGTCGACACGATGCCGTCGATCCCACTGGCGCCCCGGTTGCCGAGCACGCGCACCGCCTCCTCCCGGGGCGAGCCGAAGGCGTCCAGGTCCCGCACCGGCATCGAGCTGGAGACGAAGAGCACCGTCCCGGCGGGCACCGTCGACGCCACCGTCGCGAGCACGTGTCCCTCGTGGGGCTCGCCACCGGCGTCGGCCGCCAGGGTCTCCCGCGTCGCGGAGGCGCACCGCCGCCAGGCGTCCGCCCACGACGGGTCGGCGTCGCACACGATATCCCCGGCGAGGTGGAGGAGCGTGTCGGCCGCGTCCGCGTGCACGTAGTGGGTGGCCACCGACGCGTGATCCTTCCAACGGCCGCCTCCGTCGATCACGACGTGGGTCACGCCGCTGTGATCCTCCAACCAGCGCTGGGTCGCGGCCGACGTCGGGCTCGCGCCGATGCGCAGCACCAGGTCGGGGGCCAGCCGCGCCCGCACGTCGGCGTCCCGCAGGAAGAGGTCGTAACCCTCCACCACCAACGCACCGCCCGACGGCCCGAAGCGCCCCCCGGAAAGCGGGTCGGCCAGGAAGGGGAAGCCACTCGCGGACGCCAGGGCGGCCGCGGCGGGCCCGTCGCGGTCCGGCTCGGCGGAGGGACCCGCGACCACCACTCCGCGCCGCGCGCACTCGATGAGGGCACGGAGGCGGCCCAGCTCGCCGGGCTCCGCGGTCCGGCGCATCGGCGCGACCTCGACGTACGGACGACCCGCGTCACGTCCCCCCGCGGCCAGCGGGTGCTCGGCCGCGAAGGCCGTGGCCTCTTCCGAGGCCCCGGTCGGCTCGAGGGGCTTGTCGAAGGGGAAGTTCACGTGGACGGGCCCGGCGGGAGCCTCCCGGGCCGCGACCACGGCCCGGCCGGCGAGCGTGCGCAGGTGGCGCAAGGCCGCTCCGTCGAGGGTCGGCGGGGCCGTCTCGAAGAACGCGCGCACGTTCGGCCCGTACAGGCGGGTCTGGTCGATCGCCTGGTTGGCGTCGGCGCCGCGCAGGCGGTGGGGGCGGTCGGCTGTGAGCACGAGCAGCGGGGCTTCGCTCTGCGCGGCCTCGACCACCGCGCCGTGGAGGTTCGCCGTCGCGGTCCCGGAGGTGGTGACGACCGCGGCCGGCATCCCCGAGGCCTTCCCCACGCCCAGCGCGAAGAAGCCCGCCGAGCGCTCGTCGAGGTGGATGCGGATGGTGAAGCGGCCGTCCCCGGCGAACGCCAGGACCAGGGGCGTCGAGCGCGACCCCGGCGCCACCACGACCTCGCGCACGCCCGTGCGCGCGAGCTCGTCGACGAAGGCCCGTGCCCAGACGGTCGTGGCGTCGGCGGAGCTCACCTGTCGCGCTCCGGGTCCCGGGACGCTTCGACCGCGCGGAACAGCACCGCGCCCGCGGCCTCGAGCGCGTCCAGGACGGGGGTGAGCTTCATCCCGGTCTCCTCCCACTCCAGCGCCGGGACCGAGCCTTCCACGATGCCCGCGCCCGCGAACAGCCGCCACACGCCCTCGTGCAGCACCGCCGTGCGCAGCGCGGGGGCGAACACGCCGTTGCCTTCGGCGTCGAACCACCCCACCGGGCCGGCGTACCAGCCGCGCTCGAACGGCTCCTCCTCCGCCAGCACGCCCAGGGCGGCGTCACGGGGCAGGCCGCACACGGCCGGGGTGGGGTGGAGCAGGCGGAGCAGGTCCAGGACGCCGGTCCCCGCGGGGACGCTGGCCCGGATCTCCGTCTCCAGGTGCTGGATACGCGCCAGCGTAAGCACGTGCGGCTGCCGGTCGGCACGGATCTGGTGCGCGACGGTCTCCAGCCTGGCGATCAGGTCGTCGACCACGATCCGCTGCTCGTTGCGGTCCTTCTCACTGGCCAGGAGGGCGGCGGCCAACTCCGCCTGCTCCCTCACGCTCGCGCCCCGCTGGATCGAGCCCGCCACGGCCGTGGCGTGGAACACGCCGTCGCGCAGCGTCGCGATCGTCTCGGGAGCGGCGCCCACGAGCGCGGCGCCGGGGCTCGGCTCGAACAGGAACACGTGGCTTCCCCGGTTCATCGCCCACAGGTGCATCACCACGTCGGCGGCATCCACCGGAGCGTCGATGTCCATCGTCCTGGCGAGCACCACCTTCGAGACCCGTCCCGCGCGGATGGCGGCGAGCGACTCTTCGACCGCCGTCTCCCAGGCGCCGCGCTCGGTCGCGACGGCCCGGGCCGGCACCGGGGCGCCCGGCGGTGCGCTCCCGTCGGAGAGGCTGGCCAACTCCGCGCGGAGCGCCTCCGCCGTACGCCGCAGCCTGGCCAACGCGTCGCCGGCCTCCTCGTCGGAGACCAACGTGCGCGCCCGCAGCCACGCGTCTCCGGTCCCGTCCCCCTCCAGCTCGAAGGAGGGGAGGTGGAAGCGGAAGGAAGGGAAGGCCAACCAGGCGCCCTCGGCCAGGTGGTCGGCGCGGAACGAGAACCCGCCGAAGAACCGCACCCGGGGCGCCCGGGCCGCATCGGGCCCCAGCAGGGGATCGCGAGCCAGAGAGGCCGCCTCTTCCGCCACGTCTTCGAAGCGGTCCCCCCCCTCCCCACTCGTGCCGCCGACATCGGCGACGACCCCCTGGTGCGCTACCCAGCGCTCGTCACGCGCCCAGAACCCCCGCGGCTGCCCAGCAGCGTGGCGGAGGAAGGCGTCCGGCCGGAGGTCCGGTGCGGGAATGGTGATGGTCGCGAGGCGGCGGCCGCCGGGTGTCGGCGTCACGGGCGCTCCTGGCAGGTTCCACGGCGCCCGGGTCCTCCCGGGCGCGCCGGGAATATAGGGGCGAGGGCGCCGGGATGAAGGAGTGGCGGGCGAGGCCGGGCGCCCGCGACGGCGTCAGTGCGCCCCCGGCACGGGCTCAGCGTCGGCGGCGCGGACTTCGCGGACGAACACGTGCACGGTCGTCGGGGGCTCCGCGCGACCCGGGCCGGCGGACGGCGCCGTGCGCGCCACGAAGACGGCGCGCACCTCGCGCGCCACCGGAACGGACGGAAGCAGCAGGGCGCCCGCGACGAGCGCGCCCATCCACGCCGCGCCCACCCACGTCGATCGGGGGGGTCGGTCCGCGTCCCGGGCCAGGATCCTGCGCACCCTCCGTCCCAGCGAGCTGCTCCCCCGTCGGGTGAGACCGGCCGCCGGCTCCGCACCGCAGCCCGGCAGCGCCCATCCGGCGATCCGGTGGAGGCAGCGCGCGAGGTCGAGGGGGCGAACGTGCCGCAGCGCCCCCTCGTCGCACGCGAGCTCGGCGACGTCGCGGAGGCTGGCTGCCCCGACGCGGTTCAGAGGCTGGATCCAGGCGAGCCGGCACACCGCGTCGGCCACGGACAGCCACGCGGGATCGCGTCGGGTCACGTGGGAGAGCTCGTGCGCCAACGCGGCCCGGAGCTCACCGTCGCCGAGCTCTGCTTCGCAGCGGGGCGGCAGGAGCACCCGGCGCCCGACGGCACAGGGCGTCGAGACGGACCGCGACACCACGACCTCCACCCGCCCGGCCTCCGGGGCGCCCAGCCGCGCGGCCGCCTCCGCCACCCTGGGACCCGGTGGGTCGCCCGGAGCCAGCACGGCAGCGAGGCGCCGCCGGCCGCGGTACCCGTCCAGCCCGAGGGCCGCCGCTCCGGCGATCCACAGGAGCACCAGCGCTTCCGGCCACCCGGGGGCGCCCCCCGCCGCACAGGCGGCGCGTACGGCGCCGACGCCGCCCTCGCGGAGGAGCGACGGGTCGCGCAGGAGCGCCTCGCACCGTGCGGACGGGCGCGCGACCACCCGCCCTTCGATGCGCAACGTGCCCGGAGCGCCGTCGGGCGACCACCGGGGCCCCGGGCCCGGGACATCTCGCCGGACGACGGCCCGCACTTCGCGAGCCTCGCGCCTCCCGCCCATGGAGGCGCGCGCCAGGCTCAGGGCGGAGGTCGCGAACCCCGCCAGGAGCGCCGTCTTCCACAGGAGGTCCAGGGTCCGAGCTCCGCGGACCAGCCCGGAGCGCTCCAGCAGCCAGGCGGCGATGACGAGCACCGTGCTGTGGAGGAGGTACGTCAGGAGCCAGGGGGCGGCGCGACCCGCGAAGGCCGCGAACCCGTCAGCCATCGCCGGCGCCGTCGCCTCGAGCGGCCTCGTCGAGGAGGGAGCGGATCCGGTCGAGCTCGGCCGCGTCCACCTCGTCGGCCCGGACCAGGTGGCTGACAAGCTCCGCGGCATCGCCGCCGAAGAGGTTCTCCGTGAGATCGCGAACCTTGGACCGACGCACTTCGGCCCGCGTCACCGTGGCGCGGTAGACGTTCTGCCGTCCCCGCCGTCGGTGCGCCAGCACCCGCTTGCGCTCCAGGCGGGACAGGAGCGTCGCCACCGTCGTCAACGCCAACGGGCGCCGCTCCACCACCATCTCCCAGACCTCCTGGGTGGTGGCTTCGCCACGCTCCCAGAGGACCTGCAGGATCGACAGCTGCAGTCCGGTGAGTCCGACGGTCTCCGCCACGCGCCACTCCTGCCGGGAGCTCGCGCCCCCTGTCTCGGGTTCCGCCCTCTGTGACGCGCGGAAACCCTCAGGGGGTTGTCCGTGGCGGATCGACGATCCTGTAGCCCTGTTCCTCGTCCGCGATGTTCACCGAGTAGTCGATGAAGAAGTCCAGGGGGAGCCCGTTGCCCGATCCCCATGTCACGCGCACGTCCGCGGCACCCCGCTGCACGGCATCGGTGAGGACCTCGAACAGCCCGTCCACCGAGGGGAAGAGGTCGGCGAAGGAGGCCGGAACGACCTCGCCCGTGGCTACGTAGGTCCGCCCGACCGCGACGCCGTTCTCGACCACGACGCGCACGGGCCCGAGTGCCTCCACGCCACAGAAGCAGAGGCGCTCGACGTCGTAGACGTAGGACGACGGACCGTTGGCCTCCCAGAGCGCGCGGTTTGCCGCGATCTCTCGTTCGAGCGCACCGACGTGCGGGCCCTGGTCGGAGCATCCGGCGGCGAGCGCGGCCAGCAGGGCGGGGAGCAGGGCGGGTTTCTTCACGTCTCCGAAACGAATGGGAGGCGGCAGCCGTGACAACGGCGCCCCGGCCGAGAGTGTCGCGGCCGAGAGTCTTTCGCGCGCACGGGCCCGCGACCCATCTTGGCCAGGCCCGTCCTCCTGTTGCCCGGAACGAGAGGTACCGCGATGACCCTCGCCGAGATCGCGCGCGCCACGAGGAGCTCCGTAGGTCCGCTCCTCTCCCTTTCCCTCGGGCTCGTCCTGTCCATCGCGGCGTGCGCCGGGGGTGACGACGCAAACGGCTCCGGAGCCGCCGTGGTCGTCACCCAGGCCCCGCCCGGCACCGACATCTGGCTCGCGACGCTCACCCAAGGCGCGAACGGCGCGCTGGGCATCCAGGACGCGTTGAACGTCACGCAGCGGCCGGGCTACGACAACCAGCCCTACTTCCTACCGGACGGATCGGCCTTCCTGTACACGGTCATCGACGAGGCGGGACAGGCCGACATCTGGCGCTACGACCTCGCCGCCGGCACGGCCCGGCAGGTCACGCACACGGCGCCCGAGAGCGAATACTCCCCCACGCCGATGCGGGGCGGAGGCTTCTCCGTCGTGCGCGTCGAGGCCGACTCCGCGCAGCGGCTCTGGCGCTTCGATGCGGACGGCACGAACCCCACCCTCCTGATCGAGGGAATCCAGCCCGTCGGCTATCACGCCTGGTCGGACACCGCGACGGCCGTTCTGTACGTGCTCGGCGACCCGCCGACCCTCGAGGTGGCGCGCCCGGGGGCCGGAGCGGGCACCCCCGCGGCGCGGGACGTGGGACGCTCGCTGCAGCGCATCCCCGGCGGCAACGACGTGAGCTACGTCCAGCGCCTGGCCGACGGGGGAACGGAGATCCGGCGCCTGCACCCCTCCACGGGCACGTGGGAGCCGCTGATCGCCGGCCTGCAGGGCGGAGACTTCCACGCCTGGACCCCCGACGGCACGCTCCTCCAGGCGCATGAGGGGCGGGTGTACGCGTGGCGGCCCGGGACCGCGGACTGGAGCCAGATCGCGGACCTGAGCCCCCTGGGCATCGCGATCACCCGGATCGCGGTGAGCCCGGACGGATCCAGGATCGCGCTGGTGGGAGAAACGGGCGCCTGACCGGGAGCATCGGGGCGCGGCGCTACTTCGCGGCCCACTCCTTCCACGTGGCTTCGGCCAACCCGACCGTGACGTCGCTGCCGCGGCGCACCAGCGGCAGGCGCAGGACGAGCGGTTCCTCCTCCGCGATCTCCATCCAGCGCTCGTCGCCGTGGTGCGCCGCCCTCAGGCCGAGCGCCTCGAAGCGCTTCGAGGCCCGGTCGATCAGGGCGCCCGCGCCGAACTTCTGCACGAAACGGCGCAGCTCGCCCCGCGACGGGCCCCGCACCTTGAAGTCGACGAAATGCACGCGGATGCGCCGCTCCTTGAAGAAGCGGAGCGCCTTGCGGGTGTCGGCGTCGTTCTTCACGCCGAAGATCTGGACGTCCATGGCGCCAACGTAGGGCCCCGGCATCCCCGGGTGAAGCCGGCAGCTACTCCGAACGCAGCGACGTCACCGGGTCCACCGCGGTAGCGCGCCGCGCCGGCACGTAGCACGCCACCGCGGCCACGGCGGCGAGCAGCGCGACCACCGAGGCGAGCGTGGCCGGGTCCGTCGGCTCGACGCCGAACAGGAACGTGACCATGGCCCGGGTCGCCACCAAGGCGGCCACCAGCCCGACGACGAGCCCGACCGCGACTACCGTCAGGCCCTGCCGGAGGATCATGCCGAGCACGTCGGGCGCGGCGGCACCCAGCGCCATGCGGATGCCGATCTCCTGCGTGCGCTTGCGCGTCGCCTGCGCGGTCACGCCGTACACCCCCACGGCCGCGAGCAGCAGCGCCATCGCACCGAACACGGCCAGGAGGGTGAGCACGAACTCCTGCCGCACCATGGACGCACGCCACACGTCCCGGAGGGATCGGACGGTTCCGAGGGGAATGAGGGGATCCATCTCGTGGAGGACGTCTCTCGCCACCGTCACGGTCTGGGCCACGTCGCCCGACGTACAGATCACGAACCAATCGCCCCGGCCCCAGTCCTGGCTCCGATTCTCGAACACCTCGGCCCGCGTGGGCTCCGCCGGGCTGTTCTGCTTCTGGTCTCCCACGATGCCGACGATCTCGTACCAGTTGCTCTGGTCCGGATTGGCGGCGGCCGTGCGATCGTACGCGATCTTCTGGCCGATGGGATCCTCGCCTGGAAAGTGCTCGCGGGCGAACGTCTCGTTGATCAGCACCACCAGCGGCGCGTCGGGTCCGTCGTCCGGAGCGAACATCCGGCCCCGGATCAGGGGGATATCCAGCGCCTCGAAGTACCCCGCGTCGGCTCGGCGATGGAGGATCTCGAAGCCCACCCGGTCGGGTGGCCATCCCACCGCCTGGAACTGACTCGACCAGCTCTGCCCGTTGAGGGGAAGCTGCCCCACCATCCCGACGCGCTCGATTCCCGGCCGTCCCTCCATGCGCCGCTCGAAGTCGTCCTGGAAGGCCAGCACCTGGTCACGATTCTGGTAGCGCGCGGACGGTATGCCGAACTGGACGGCCACCACGCCCTCGGTGCGGAAGCCCGGATCCACGTTGCGAAGGAGCCAGAACGTGCGGATCATCAGCCCCGCCCCCGCGACGAGCAGCACGGCGAGGCCCACCTCCACCGCCACCAGCACGCCCGCCGTGCGCATCGCCCCGCGTCCGGCGGATCCTCCGCGTCCCCCTTCCCCGAGTGCCTCCCGGAGATCGCCCCGCGCGGCGCGCAGCGCCGGCACCAGGCCGAACACGAGCCCGCTGGCGACCGCCAGACCCACGGTGAAGAGGACGACCCGCGCGTCCAGCGCCAGCGCCGTCGCCCCCGCGATCCCGATCGGTCGCCGCGCGGCGATGGCCCGCACGCCGACCCAGCCGAGGCCCAGGCCGATCGCGCCGCCGACGAGCGCGAGGATCAGCCCCTCCGTGAGGATCTGCCGGACGATCCGGCGCCGACCGGCGCCCATCGCGAAGCGGAGGGCCACCTCGCGCGTCCGTTCGCTCGCCCGCACGAGCATCAGGTTGGCCACGTTCGTGCACGCCAGCAGGAGGAGGAGCCCGACCGCTCCCAGCAGCACGACGAGCGTGGTGTGCTGGTCCTTCACGAGGAAGTCCCTGAGCGGCCGGAGCCCCGCGCCCATGACCCGGTTCGTCTCCGGGTACTCGCCCTGGAGGCGCCTGACCACCACCTGGAGGGCCGCGTCGGCCCGTTCGGGCGTCACCCCCGGCTTCAGCCGGGCGATCGGCGATACCCAGTGGGCCCGGCGAAAGAACGCCGCGTCACGGTTCGCCGGATCCCATCCCCACGGCGACCACATGTCTCCGTCGGGGTTCGGGAATTCGAAGCCCTCCGGCATCACTCCGACGATCTCGACGGTCGTGCTGCCCAGCGTCAGTCTGCTCCCCACCACGTCCGGCTTCGCGCCGAAGTGCGACACCCAGAAGGCGTGGCTGAGCACGACGACGTCGTCGTTCCCCGTCCACGTCTCGTCCCACGTGAAGCCGCGCCCCACCTCGGCCTTCACGCCCAGCACCGAGAAGAAGTTGCCCGTAACGTTCACCACGCCCAGCAGCTCCGGCTCCCCGTCGCGAACGTACGCGACCCTGTTCAGGAAGTCGGAGTACATCGCGACGTCCTGGAACGCATCCACCTGCTCGCGCCAGTCCAACACGTTGGCGGGAGCGGCCTCCGCGTCGTCCCAGCCGAACTCGGGGTTGGTTTCGTAGAGCATGACGAGCCGGTCGGAGTCACCGAACGGCAGCGGCCGGAAGAGGAAGGCGTTGGCCGCCGAGAAGATCGCGGTGTTGGCGCCGATCCCCAGCGCCAGCACGGCGACGGCCGTCGCGGCGAATCCCGGGTTGCGGCGCAGCGTGCGCACGGCGAAGCGCAGGTCCTGTGTCGTCGTCTCGAACATCGATGCTCCCCCCCTCCCCTTCGTCCGTTTAACGCCCCTTCGCCAGCCGTCGAGGCGCAGCCTCGCCACCGTGAGCGCGAGGCCCACGGCCTCCTTCGTGCCGAACCACACCCCCCCGAGGAAGCCGCCGCCGGCACGGCGCGCGTCGTGCACGGCGAGCACTTCGGCGCCGTAGCGCGCGCGGAACCCCGGGGGCGCCAGCCGCAGCAGGAGCCGCAGAAGGCGACGCGTCACACGCCCCCCTCCGGCAGCAGGTGCTTGGCGCGCGCCGTGGCCACCAGCTGCGCGAGCCGGTGCGACTCCGCCTCCGCGTCCGCGCGGCCCCGGGCCGTAATGCGGTAGTAGCGGCGGCGGGCGTCGTCATCTCCCTTCGGTCGCGGGGCCTCCTCCACGAGGCCCTCGGCCTCCATGCGCTGCAGCGCCAGGTAGAGCGCGCCCGTGCTGGGCGCCGAAGCGGGCCCCGCCCGCCCCTCGATCTCCTTGATGATCCCGTAGCCGTGGCGTCGCTCGTCCGCGAGCGCGAGGAGGATCTGATAGGTCAGCGGGGTCAGGCTCATCGCCGTGTCCATTGCATGTGGCTGATATGTATCTTGCGTTTATATATTTGCTGCTTAGATATGCGTTCGTCAAGGAGGGTACCCCGCCCCGGCCTTGTGGAGAGACGCGTGGCAGCGTAGACCCAGGGCATGTCAGAGCAACTCGGCCTCTTCGACGACGACCCCATCCCCGGGGTCGCGCCCGTCGGCCCCGCGCGCGTGCCCGAGGAACTGGCCGCCGTGGCGAACCGGCTTCCGGCCGGCCTGCGCATGGGCACGTCCTCGTGGAGCTTCCCCGGGTGGGTCGGCATCGTCTACGACCGCACGGTCCCGGAGACCGTGCTCGCCCGCGACGGGCTCGCCGCGTACGCCCGTCACCCCGTGTTGCGCACCGTGGGCATCGACCGCACCTACTACCGCCCCATCCCGGCCGGCGAGTTCAGGGCCTACGCGGACGTCGTGCCGGCCGACTTTCGCTTCCTGGTCAAGGCGGATCGGCTCCTCACCTCCCCCACCGACCCGGGCGCGGGGGCCATCCGCGGGCCGAACCCCCGCTTCCTCGACGCCACGTACGCCATCGACGAGGTGATCGGCCCGATGGTCGAGGGGCTCGGCGCGAAGGCGGGGCCCCTCCTCTTCCAGTTCCCGCCCGTTCCCCCCAATCTGGTCGGCGGGCGGGCGGCCTTCGCCGAGCGGCTTCACCGCTTCCTGGACGCGCTCCCGCCCGGACCGCTGTACGCGGTCGAGTTGCGCACGCCCGCCTTCCTCACGCCGGAGTACGCCGCGGCGCTGGACGCCACGAAGGCGACGCACTGCTACACGGTGCACCCGGCGATGGCGTCGCTGGAGGATCAGCTCAAGGCCGTGCGCCACTTCGAGCAGCCCGCCCTGGTGGTGCGCTGGATGCTGCACGCCGGCCTGAGGTACGAAGCCGCGAAGGACCGCTACGAGCCCTTCGACCGCGTGCGCGACGAGGACCCGGAGTCTCTGGAGCGCATCGCCGTCGCGGCGCTCGACGCCCTGATCGCCGAACGTGACGTCTTCGTGGTCGTGAACAACAAGGCGGAGGGATCGGCGCCGCTCTCGGTGTTCCGCCTGGCCGCGCGCATGGCGGCGTGGGAGCCGCGCGCCTAGGTTCTTCCCCCTTCTTCACCGAAACCCGCATGCTATGAAGACCCTCCCCCTCGCCCTCGCCGCCTGCGCGCTCGCCCTCGCCGCGCCCCTGTCCGCCCGCCAGGGCCCCTCTCCTGTCGAACGGCGCATCGTGCGCGAGGCCGAGGCGCGCGCCGACGAGGCGATCACGCTGCTCGAGCGCGTCGTGAACGTCAACAGCGGCACCATGAACCTCGAGGGCGTGCGCGAGGTCGGCCGCGTCTTCCGCGAGCAGCTCGACGCCCTCGGCTTCGAGACCGAGTGGGTTCCGGGCGAGGCCTTCGGCCGAGCCGGGCACCTGGTGGCGCGCCGCGACGGCGAGGGGCCCCGCCTCCTCCTGATCGGCCACCTCGACACCGTCTTCGAGCCCTCGAGCCCGTTCCAGCACTTCGACCGCTCGGGGGAGCGCGCGGACGGTCCCGGCGTGGTGGACATGAAGGGCGGCGACGTGGTCATCGTCCACGCCATGAAGGCGCTGGCCGCTGCGGGTGAGCTGGACGGGAGGGCGATCACGATCGTCATGACCGGTGACGAGGAGAGGAGCGGCGCGCCGCTGTCGGCGTCCAAAGCCGCGTTGATCGAGGCCGCCGGCGCCGCCGACATCGCCCTCGCCTTCGAGAACGGCGACTCCGACCCGAAGACCGCGGTGGTGGCCCGGCGCGGCTCCACCGGGTGGCGCCTCGACGTGACCGGCACGCCGGCCCACTCCTCCCAGCTCTTCCAGCCCGAGGTGGGCGCCGGGGCGATCTACGAGGCCGCCCGGATCCTGCACAGCTTCTACGAACGCCTGGCCGGTGAGCCGCTGCTCACGTTCAATCCCGGCGCGATGGTGGCCGGCACCGACGTCGACTACGACGACGCCAGGGCCGGAGGTACCGCGTTCGGGAAGAGCAACGTCGTGGCCGGCCACGCCGTGGTGACGGGCGATCTACGCACGATCTCCCTCGAGCAGCTCGAGTCCACACGCGCCCGCATGGCGTTCATCGCCGGGGAGAGCCTGCCGGGCACCGATGCCACGATCACGTTCGACGAGGGCTACCCGCCCATGGCCCCCACCGAGGGCAACCGCCGTCTCCTGGCGCAGTTCGACCTGGTCAGCCGGGACTTGGGGTTCGGGCCCGTGACCGCCGTGGACCCCCGCGACGCGGGAGCCGCCGACGTGTCCTTCACCGCCGGGCTCGTGGACATGGCCCTCGACGGCCTGGGGCCTGGAGGGGGGAACGACCACACCGTGGACGAGTGGATCGACCTTCCCACGCTGCTGGAGCAGACCGAGCGGGCCGCGGTCCTCGTCCACAGACTCACCAGCCGAGGTGTCTCATGATCCGCGCCGTCGCACGGTGCGCGCGCCTCGCCGACATCCATGCCCGCCCGCCCAGACCACGAAGCGACATCCAGGAGATCCGCTGATGCCACGACGACGCACGAGGCTTCTCATGGCCATGCTCGCCACGGCCCCCGCGCTCACGGCCATTCCGGCTTCCGGGCAGGAGGACGACCGCTATGCGCGTGGCGGCTCCGGGACGCGCGAGCTCGACCTGCCGGGCGGCACCCGCATCAAGCTGCTCCTGGAGGCCGCAAACCTCGGCAACGACGACATCGAGGTGGCGGAGATCACCTTCCCGGTGGGCACCGACCCGACGTCCGCGCACCGGCACGGCGCCACCGAGATCTTCTACGTCGTCGAGGGGGTGCTCGACCACGTCGTCAACGGTACCGC
>Ga0307424_1000392_pt1 | contig 23445 bp, 17 predicted proteins | sample SalMarWE160320MG_FD_202157 | JGI IMG/M metagenome (GOLD analysis project Ga0307424, IMG submission 202157) | Salt marsh sediment microbial communities from the Plum Island Ecosystem LTER, Massachusetts, United States - WE1603-20 | ecosystem: Environmental > Aquatic > Marine > Intertidal zone >... | reverse complement strand
GGTCGCCCGGGCGCTTCGGCTGGAGGGCGAGCGATGCCGGCGGAGGGTGCGGGGGGAGGGAAGCGATCCCGCGGTCGCGCACCTCGAGCGCGAACGCCGGACGGCAGCCGAAAGAACCCGGACCCACTAATCCTCGCCGGACCTGGCCGTCCCTGGCACGCCGCGGACTAGTGTCCGGACGCTCCGGTCGAGTCCGTTCCGCCCGCGGCGCCGTGGGCGATCTTGGGCTCGTAGGTGGCGTAGTCGAAGTCCGGGCTGCGGTCGGGGGTGTGGCAGGTGCGGCAGGTCTCGGCGGTGACCGCGCCGTAGGTCGAGTCCGGGGCGGCCACGTGCCGGGCGCCCGGGCCGTGGCAGCTTTCGCAGCCCACGTTCCAGCGGTCGGGGGTGAGCTCGGGGGTGGAAAAGCCGGTGCGGTAGCCGAAGCCGACGGTGTGGCATTGCTGGCACTCGGGGTCGTGGTCCTTGTCCTCCCGGACCAGGGTGGCCTGGGCCTGGGCGTGGAGGGTGGTGGCCCACTGCGCCGAAGGGCCGGCGTGACACGAGGCGCAGGCCTCGTTCCCCACGAACTCCACCGCCGGCTCCTTGAGCGCGGCCACGGTTTCCTTCTGGAAGGCGGTGGTCTCCACCAGCTTCCGCACGTCGCGGTAGTAGGCGAACAGCAGCGAATCCACCGCCGCACGCCGTCCCCATTGCTTGACCACCGGCAGGTAGGCGGACTCCATGCGGTCCACCTTCCCCTCGGCGTCGAAGATGACCTCCACCCGGCCCAGGTAACGCCCCTGGCCCGCGCTTCCCACCAGGTAGGTCGCCCCCCGGCGCATGACGGCACCGGCCAGGTGCCCCTCGTGGGCCCCCAGCACCAGGTCGATCTTGGGATAGAGTGCGGCGATCTCGGCCACCCGGGTGGTGTCGGGGGCGTGGACCAGGGCGACCAGGATGTCGGCCTGCCGCCGCAGCGACTCCACCACCCGTCGCTCCCGGGCCCAGGGTTTGACGCGAAGCCAGTCCGCCCCCGGGACCAGGTCCGGATCCAGGAAGGCCACGATCCCCACCTTCTTCCCCCGGATGTCCACCAGCTTGGTGGGCACGCTCCGGTCCCCGGGGAGCGTGTAGTTGGTGGCCACCACCGGCTGGCCCAGCCAGTCCACGAGCTGGTCCGCGAAGTCGGGCCCCTCGGCCAGCTCGCGATCGCCGAGGGTGACCGCGTCGTAACCCATGGTGGCCATGGCCCGGGCCATGGTCTCGGCCTTGAGCCGCCCCTGGGCGGTCAGCGAGTCGAAGGGGGTGAAGTCGCCCAGATCCACGGTCAGGAAGGACCAGCCCGAGGTGCGCAACGTGTCCAGGAAGGCGGCCTTCCGGGTGGCCCCCCCGTAGTCCTCCTTGGGACAGCCGCAGGAGGCCACCTCGCCGTTCTGATCCCCGGTAAAGAACACGGTGAGGTTCGGTCCCTGGGGCAGGACCGCGCCGGTGAGGAAGCAGGCCGCCGCCAGGGCGACCAGGCCGAGAACGACGATGGTGGTTTTTGACTTCATGGTTGGATGCGGATGGCCGGCCCCCGCCCCCGGCGAGCGATGCAACAACGAGACGATCCGGGCGCCGCGGGCCGCGGAAGATGGTAGCACGGGGCCCCCCGGAGCCCGCACAGCCCCGACCGCCGGGGATACCACGAGACGGGGCCCCCTCTTCCCGAGGGGGCCCCTCCCGTTCCCGGCGCCCGGCCGTGCCCGGCCGGGCCGGATCAGTAGTAGGACAGGTAGCGTTCGAGTTCCCAGGGATGGACCTGGGCCAGGAACTCCGTCCACACCTTGCGCTTGCCGGAGATGTAGGACTCGGAGAGGTGCTCGCCCAGGGCGTCCAGGATCACCTTGTCCTTCTCCATGGCGTCCAGGGCCTCCCGCAGGGTGGAGGGCAGCTCGTCGATCTTGAGCCGCCGCTTCTCCCGCTGGCTCATGGTGAACACGTTCTTGTTCACCGGGGGACCGGGATCGATCTTGTGGGTGATGCCGTCCAGCCCCGCGGCCAGCATCACCGCGAAGGCCAGGTACGGGTTGCACGAGGGATCCGGCATGCGGACCTCGCAGCGGGTCCCGGTGCCGCGGCTGGCCGGGATCCGCACCATGGGGCTCCGGTTCCGCTCCGACCAGGCCACGTTGGTCGGGGCCTCGTAGCCGGGGACCAGGCGCTTGTAGGAGTTCACGGTGGGGTTGGTGATGGCGCTGAAGCCGCGGGCGTGGCGGAGGATGCCCCCGATGTAGTGCAGGGCCACCGTGCTCAGCTGGTACGGCTTCTTCTTGGCGTCGTAGAACGAGTTCACGTTCCCCTTGAACAGCGACTGGTGGCAGTGCATGCCGCTTCCGTTCTGGCCGAAGATCGGCTTGGGCATGAAGGTGGCGTGCAGGCCGTGCTCCTGGGCGATGTGTCGCACCAGGAAGCGGAAGGTGGCCACGTTGTCGGCGGTGGTCACCGCGTCCTCGTACTTGAAGTCGATCTCGTGCTGGCCGTGGGCCACCTCGTGATGAGCCGCCTCCACCTCGAAGCCCATGGACTCCAGGGCCAGGACGATGTCCCGCCGGCATTCCTCGCCCCGGTCGATGGGGGCCAGGTCGAAATAGGCCCCCACGTCGTGGGTGTGGATGGTGGGCGCCCCTTCCTCGTCGAGCAGGAAGAGGAAGAACTCCACCTCGGGGCCGACCATCATGGTGTAGCCCATCTTCTTGGCCCGGTCGGTCACCCGCTTCAGGCAGGTGCGGGGATCGCCGGCGAAGTCGCTCCCGTCCGGCTGCTTCACGTCGCACACCATGCGGGCCACCCGTCCCTGGCCCTCGTCCCAGGGGAAGACCCGGAAGGTGCCGAGGTCGGGGCGCAAGAGCATGTCCGACTCCTCGATGCGGGTGAACCCCTCGATCGATGACCCGTCGAACATGATCTTCCCGTCCAGGGCCTTCCCGAACTGGCTGGACGGCACCTCCACGTTCTTGTTGGCGCCGTGAATGTCGGTGAACTGGAGTCGCAGGAAGCGCACTCCGTCACGCTTGCATTGCTTCAGGATCTCGGCCTTGGTCACCTCGGGTGCCTCCGTCGTTTGGATGCCGCGCACACGATCCGAACCCCCCGGATCAAAGGAGGGACGCTAGCAAGGGGGGGATACCGGCCGCAACGTAAAATCTGCACGATTTGCAGAAATCTGTGGTCATCCAGGCCGATTCAAGACTGGATTGGACCGATTGATCCAGAAATGTTGTCGCTTCGGCAGAATCCTGGGATCGCCCCCGGTCAGCGCAGGGTGTAGCGGACCCCCAGGGCGGCGGACATCTTGACCACCGTCCCCGGGGTGATGTCCAGGATGGGGGCGACCTCCAGGAAGAGGTCCAGCGGCCGGGTGGCGAAGAGGTAGCTGACCCCGAGGGGGACCCGGATCCCCACCGCCGGGTCCCGGTCGTTCAGCTTGAGCCGCGCCCCCACCCCGTAATAGAAGGGGAGGGCGCCGGTCTGGACCGGGAAGGTGTTGTAGTTGTGGATGAGGTAGTCCCCGTGGAGTTCCAGGGCCTCCTCGCCGCTCCAGGACCAGGCCGCGGCCGCGCTGAAGGCGGTGGTCCGGCTGAGCCAGGCCTTCATGCAGACTCCGGTCGGTTCCCCGGCGATCACCCCCACCCCCAGGCCCTCCTGGGCCCGGGCCGTCCCCGCGGGAAGAAGCCCGGCCAGGGCCAGCCCCGCAACCAGGACCGCCGTCATGTATCGGGTTCGCGTCATCGGTGTACCTCGGTCTCCCACTGCCCGGTATCGACCGGATCCCGAACCCGGGCCACCGGAAGGAGTTCGGGTCCCCGACCGCTGGGGGTTTCGGCAACCCGGGGGCGGAGCCTTGACAAGGGAGGGCGGGCGGGGGATCTGTAGACCGGGCGGAGTCGACCCCGGCCCGCCGTTCCTTCCACCCCGAGGTGTGGTCATGAGTTCCTGGGACCCGTCCGAAGGCCCCCCTCGGCCATGAGCCGGGTGGTCTCCTTTCTGGGGGAGGTCGAAGAGAATCCGGCCGTCCTGGGGCCGGAGGCCCTCCCCGCCGTCCTTGTCCGGAGCCTGGACGTCTTGAACCGGGACCACGCCGGGGTCTTCGTGGCCCCTCTGGTCAGCCCCGGCGAGTCCGGCGAGTTCGTGGCCGTGCTGCGCGACCTGGCCCCGGTCTACGACCTCTGGCGCGGCCTGGCCGAGGCCCTGCATCCCCTCCTGGTCCGGGTGGCGGTCACCCGGGGGGATATCCCCCTCCCCGTCCCTCTCCTTCCCGCCGACGAACTCGACGGCCCGGCCCTGGACGCGGCCGCCGAACTCCTCTACCGGGCCCGCAAGGAGGACCGCCTGCTCCTGGTGCAGGGGGGAAATCCCGCCTTGGACTCCCTGGCCAACGCGCTCTTCCTGGTCCTCTCCCGGGACCTGGCCGGGTGGACCGAACGGCAGTGCGCCATCGTCCGTCTCTACCGGCGACGGCGCCGCCAGCGGGACGTGGCCCAGACGCTGGGGGTGAGCCAGCAGTCGGTGTCCAGCTCGCTGGCCGCGGCGGGGTGGAAGGTCCTGGACGAGACGGAAACCGCCCTCCGCCGGGTGCTCCGGGAGTACCCGGAGGGGCGGGGAGGGGGCGGAACCGGGCACTCCCCCCGTCGCTGAGCCGGGGCCCCGCTTTGCCCGGGGTCCCGGATCTGGCACAATGGGCGTCGACCGGACCCGTGGAATTCGAGCAAAGGAGGGACCTGTGCGCCGCAGCATCATGGTGTTCGTGACTCTCGGGCTTCTCGGCCTCCTGGTCGGGGCCACCGCCGCCCGGGCCGAGAACCGGGAAGTACGTTTCTACGGCCTGGGGCCCCGGGTGGGCTTCTCCCTCGATCCCGACCAGTTCGTCTTCGGGGGCCACGCCGACTTCGGGGATCCGTTTCCCCACACCACGCTCCTGTTGCCGGTGATCGAGGTCGGGGTGGGGGACCACCAGACGGTGACCTCGATCGGTACCGACCTGCTCTTCAAGTTCACCAACCGCTGGGGGGCCTGGAACCCCTACCTGGGGGGCGAACTGGCCTTCATCGTGGACAACTACGATGCGCCGGGCAGCAACACCAAGACCGACCTGGGGCTCATGGGCATCTTCGGGGTGGAGAAGGGGATCGGACAGGAAAACCGGTTCGCGGTGGAGATGAAGTTCGAACTGGTCGATGCCCCCAACCTCAAGTTCATGGCCGTCTGGACGTTCGGTCACTAGGTCGCGCCGGCCCGGCGGCTCCGGCGGGGCCGGAGCGCCGTTTCGTCCCGGTGGCGCGTTGTTCGAGCCCGGTCCGGCCGGGCCGCACCCACGGATCGGCATCGCTATGGACGAACGCTCCGGGATTGAACTCTCCCTGCTGGAGGGGATGGACGAGAAGCTCCTCGTCCGCCTGCACCAGGCCGGTATCCGCCGGCGGGAGGAGCTGGAGAGCCGGATCGCCGCCCCCGACGCGCGGCGGGAGTTGGCTCGGGAGCTGGGGATCTCCACCCGGCGCCTGGAGATCCTGCACCACCTGAACTTCCTGTTGCCCGAGGAACGGGCCGAGCGTTTCCTGGTGCTGGAGCGCCAGCTGGCCGAACGGGACCGAACCGTGAACCACGAGATGCGTCAGATGTGGCGGGCCATCCTCGTCTTCCTGGCCGCGGGGTTCGTGATCGCCCTGGTGGCGGTGTGGCATCCCTGGAAGTCCGGTCCCCCGCCCGCGATCGAGGCCCAGGCGGAACGGATCGCCGCCCTGGAACGCCAGGTGGCCGCGCTCCGGCCGCTGGGGGTGGCTCACGCCGAGAGCCTGGTCCTGGCCGCCATGGCCTCGGTGGGACCGGCCCCGGGCTGGAGCGGCCCCCTCCCCTGGTCGGAGCGGGAGGACGCCCAGGTCCGGGCCCTGATCGACGGCGATGACCGGCATCTCCCGGTGCGGGCGGTGAGCCTGGCCCTGGCCCGGCTGGCCCGGGTGGAGAGCACCGGGGATACCCTCTCGCCCCTGGGGCGGGCGCGCCTGGCCGCGGCCCACGTGGCCGACTTTCCCGCGGTGCCGCATCCCGCCGACGTCTGGGACGCCTGTGCGGTGCTGCTGCGCACCCGCTTCCGCTCGCGGGCGCTGGGCCTGGTGCCGCTGGATCCGGAGAGCCCGGACCTCCATGCCGCCGCGGCCTGGGCCTGGACGAGCCCCGGGTTCCTGACCGCCGAGGAGTTCCTGGCTCGCCTGGAATCCCTCCCCGTCCGGGCCGAGACCCTCCCCCTGTGGTCGGAGACCCTGGGCCGGATCCGCGAGGCCGCCGACCTCGGCCGCACCCGGGAAGGCGCCCGCCCCGAGGCCTACGCCCGCGACTACTGGGTCCGCCGGAGCGAACTCGAGTACGCGGTGGTGGCCGCCCTTCTGGGCCGGTCCGACCTGCAGCCCTTCCATGCGTCCGCGCCCGCCGCCTTTCTCCGGCAACGGCTCGGGTTCCTGGACGGCGCCGTGGAGAAGGCGCCCCCCCGGGGCCGGCCCCCTCTGGCCTGGCTCGCGGTCGAGTACGTCGAGGCCGAGGCCCTGGTGGACTGGCTGGCCGCGAACCCGGGGCGGGTGCAGCCGGCCCCGGAGGCCGGCTGGGTGACGGTGCTGGATGCGGTGGCGGCGGCCCGCGACGATCTGCCCGCGGTGGGACGGTCCGGGGCGCTGGAAGCACAGGTGGCTCGCGCCGCCCAGCTCTCCGGCGTGGCCGGGGACGCCTGGCTCGCGCCCCGCACCCGCTGGGAGACCGGGCTCCGCCCGCTTCTCATGGCGACCCGGGCACGAGCGCTCGGGGCAGGACCTTCCGACCGCGCCGCGCACTGAGGGCGGCCGCGTACCCGGCCACCGGGGCCAACCGTCCCGCCCCCTCCAGCCAGCGCCACAGGACGGCGGGTTCCGGGTCGGGTTGCTGCTTCCGTCGCGCGGCCAGGGTCCGGATCACCGCGGCGGTAACCGCGACGCGGGTCCGGGCCGCCGCGTCTCCGGGAACCCCGGGCAGCACCTCCCCCTCGGCCGCGTTCAGCACCGCGTCCCGGTGACGGAGCGCGGCGGCGGGATCGGTGCCGCCCGCCGCCTCCGCCGCGCGGGCGTGGCGCAGGATTTCCCTGGCGTCGCAGGTGATGCCGTCCCAGGACACGGCCAACCGGTCGCCCCGGAGCCGGATCCCCTCCGCGCGTTCGGCGGGACCGGACCAGAGGGTATTCCCGGCGTGTAACGCCGCCTCCAGTCCCCCCGCCGGGGGCTCATGGGCGCGGGCCAGGATCGCCTCGGCCGTCTCCCGGGTCATCGTCTCCCCCAGCAGCTCCGCGGAGAGAACCCCGAGGGCCAGGTGCCGCCACCACTCCGGCCACAGCGCCAGGGGCACCGCGCCGTCCCGGTTCTCCACCCGGGGCCGGCCGGTCAGGACCAGCCGGAGGAGGGTGGCCGGGGGCGGGGGCGGGGTCTCGGCGTGGAGCCGGAGCGGGGTCAGGATCCCCCGGATCGCCTCCTGCTGCGCCGCGGGCAGGCCGGCCAGGGCCTCGGCCAGGTGGCGGAGCCGGGACGGGGCGTCCATCGCCTCCAGCCGCCCGGCCACCCGCGCCACCGCCTTGGCGGGATCGACATCCCCGGCCTCCAGGATGAAGCCGAGCCGGAGTTCCTCGAGATCGGCGGCGGCGGTGGCGACTCCCGCCGCAGCCAGGGCATCGGCCTCGGCGGCCAGCCGGGCCACCGCGTCCCGCGCGTTCCGTCCCACGGCCGGAGCCAGGCTTCGCAGGGTCTCGCGCGCGCCCAGCCAGAGCGGCGAGCGGTCCAGACCCCAGCCCCATCCCGACGGCTCGGCGGGCGGGGTGCGGAGCGAGGGGCGAAGCGGCGCCGCCTGGAGCGCCACCAGCCGCTCCTGGACCTCCATCCACCCGGGTTCGTTCTCGCCCCGGGAGATCCGGGCCAGGGCCAGGGCCGCGTCCTCCAGGCGCCGGGCGTCCACCAGGGCGCTTACCCGGGTGTAGCCGGCCCGGGCCGCGTCCTCCTCCAGGCCCATGGTCTCCAGCCCGGCTTCCGCCTCGGCGGCCAGCCGCCCCGCCTCCTCCAGCCGGCCCCGGCGGCGGAGCCCCTCGGCCCGGGCGGCCCGGATCCGGGCCGCGCTCACCGCATGCCCGGCCTGGATCGCCTCGTCATCGGCGGCGCGACGGCAGGCGGAAGCCGCCTCCGGATGTCCGGCCGTCTCCAGCCGCTGGGCCTCCAGCGCGTGGAGCGTGCGGCGCAGGGCCGGATGCCGGTCCGGGGCCAGATGGCGGAGTCCCCAGCGCACCCAGAGGGCGGCCAGCCGGGGCCGGTCCCCGTCCCGCCGCCACCGGACCGCGAGCACGGCCAGACGCCCGCGGACCCCGTCCCAGGCCGGTCCGGTGCGGCCGCGAAGCCGGCGGGCGACCCGGGCCAGGGTGGCGGCGGCGTCCGCCGGCGAGGCACCCCGCCGGACCGAGTCCAGCTCGCGCAGGGTCCGGGCCAGCGGGGTGTCCGGAGGGGGCGGCGCCGGTTCGGGCCGGCGTTCGGGAGGCCGGTATCCGAGCCGGGTGAAGCGGCGCGCGCCTTCGTTGGCCACCGCCCGCCAATGCGGGCTGGCCAGGGCCAGGGGCCGGCGGCTCGAGCGCTGGAGCAGGAACTCGCGCCGGCGCAGGACGGCCACCGCTTCCTCGAACACATCGTCCTCGACGCCGGCCCGGCGGCGGATGGTCTCGATCTCTTCCCGGCCGTCCACCCCGGCCAGCAGGTGCAGCAGCCGGGCCGAGGGAGGAGGCAGGCGGCGGTAGCGCGCATCCAGCATCGAGGCCAGGTTGAAGGGGACGGGCAGCGACCGCACCGGGTCCAGGAACTCGATCCGGCCATGCTCGTCGTCCACCCGGACGTGCCCCATCTCCTCCAGCCAGCGCACGGTCTCGTGCAGGAAGAAAGGATGCCCGCCGGTCACCCGGAGCATCCACCCGGCCAACTCGTCGTCGCCCGCTCCGGTCCAGGCCGCCACCAGGTCCTCGATCGCCTCGACGGCCAGGGGGCCGAGTTCCAGGGTGCGGGTCCCGCCCCAGTCGGGGAGCCGGGCCTCCTCCGCCCCCACCGCGGCCAGGAGCACCGTCCCCGGGGAGCGGAGCGCGGTGGCCAGCGCGGCCAGCGTCCGCCCGGTGGCCGAGGCCGCCTCCGGCCAGAGGCCGGCGTCCACCACCACCAGGGTCTGTCCGGTGAGGGCCACGAACAGGGTCCCGATGGCCGCGCCCACCAGTTCGGGAAGCCGCCCGCGGGGAAGCGGCTCGCGGCCCAGGGCGGGGACCCGGGCCCGCCCGTGGAGCTCCGGCGCCCAGCGCCCGAGCACGTGCAGGCACCACGACGGGACCGGCGCCCGGGGGTAGGTCTCCAGCAGGTCCAGGAGTTCGGTCCGGATCCAGCGGGGCAGATCGGCCTCCACCCCGCCGGGGGCCAGGTGGATCCACTCCGCGTCGGGACCGTGTCGCAGGGCGTCGGCGATCAACCGCCGCCGGCCCATGCCCGGGGACCCGGCCACTTGGACCAGACCGAGGGAGCCCTCCAGCCCTTCGTGCAGCAGGTGGAGCAGGATCCCCCGCTCGCGCACCCGTCCCACGAAGGGGGCGCCGCGATGGGTGGCCGAGGTCGCGAACACGGTCAGCGCCCCGGGGTGGAGGCCAGCCGCCGGAGGAGGGCCAGGTTCCGGCGGTCCATCTCGCCGGCCTTGGGGGTCTCCAGGACCATGGGCAGGCCGGCGAACCGCCGGTCCTGGAGCAGGCGCCGGAAGGCGGCGCTTCCGATCGTCCCCTTGCCGATGTGCTCGTGCCGGTCCACCCGCGAGCCCACGTCCTTCTTGCTGTCGTTCAGGTGAAAGGCGCGGACGCAGGCGATCCCCACCGTGCGGTCCAGGGCCTCGAAGACCTCGCGGTAGCCGGCGGCGCTGCGGAAGTCGTAGCCCGCGGCCAGGAGATGACAGGTGTCCAGGCAGACCTGCACCCGCTCCGGCCGGCGCAGTCGTTCCCGGATCCAGGCCAGGTGTTCGAAGCGGGAACCCAGGCTCGTCCCCTGCCCGGCCGTGCACTCCAGGAGCAGGGTGACCGCGGCCGAGCCCAGCCGCCGCTCCACCCAGTCCAGGGCGCGGACGATCCGGGCCAGGCCCTTCTCCTCCCCCGCCCCCACGTGGGCGCCGGGATGAAAGACCAGGTAGGGGATGCCCAGGGTCTCGCAGCGGCGGGCCTCGGCCAGGAAGGCGTCCCGGGACCTGCGGTAGAGGGCGTCGTCGGGGGAGGCCAGGTTCACCAGGTAGGAGCCGTGGACCATGGGCACCATCGGGTGCCGGGCCAGCGCCTCCTTCCAGGCGCCCACCGCCTCGGCGGTCAAGGGCCGCGTGGCCCACTGGTTGGAGTTCCTGGAGAAGATCTGCAGCGCCCGGCAGCGATGGCGGGCCGCGGCGTGGACGGCGCGCTCCAGCCCCCCCGCGATCGACATGTGGGCTCCCAGCAGGGGGCCGGCCCCGGCCGTCCCGCCCCGGCCGGGGGGTGCGGATCCGTGCTGGAACTCGTCGGGGACCATGATCTACACTGCGCCTTTCCGAAACCGGCATCCGGTTCCTGGTGGTGAAGGAGCCCGGTGTATTCTACAGGTGATGGAGCAACCCAAGGAGGGCTCGGGGTATGCCATCGAACCTGCGGAAGGCGGTCGCCTCGGAACCCGTGTCCGAGCGCACCGTGTTGTTTCCGCCCGTCGTTCTCGTTCCCGTTCCCGCTCCGATACGACGCGTCCCCCTGGCCGGCACCTCGTCGCGCCGCCAGTGGCTGGTGCAGGTCAAGGGCCCCCTTGGCCGGCGCCGCCGGATCGTGGAGTTCGGCCCCGACCAGGGCCAGATCACCCTGGGCAGCGGCACCGCGGCCAAGTGCCAGGTGCTGCACACCGCGGTGTCCCGCCTCCACGCCGCCCTGGTCCGGCGGCCGCACCGCGGGGTGTATCTGATGGATCTCGGGAGCCGCGAGGGCACCTACCTGAACGGCGAGCGGTTGAGCGGCGAACTCCTGCTCATGGACGGCGACCGCATCAGCCTGGGGCGCAAGGTGGAGTTCGAGTTCCTGGACGGTCCCCGGCCCCAGTCCAAGGTGCGCCGGTGGGCGCGCTGGATGGGATTCGCCGCCGCCGGTCTGGACGAGGCTCCCTAGCCGCTCCCGCTGTCCGGACTTCCGGGACGAATTCGTCCCCAACTTCGGGGGGTCGCGAGCTGTCATTCAGATACATCGCGGCTATCCCACATAGCTGGCCGATGCGCTGAGCTAGCGAGACTAGACCTCGGCGATTGGGGCGCCCCGTCGCGGTGGACCCCGGCGGGGCGCTTCTTCCGGACGCGGGAACCTCCAGGCGCGCGTCCCGGACTTCGCCCCGGGCCCCTAACTCGTTAAATATCAACAAAATAAAACCTGGACTCGGAAGCTGGCCCTTCCTGTACTACACGTGTAAGGTTCACGTCTGAACGGTTCCCTCCCGTCAGCCGTCCAACCCACAGAGGAGTGCCATGTCGACCGAACACAAGCTGAGCGATCTCCAGGTGGCCATCATGCGCGTGCTCTGGGACCTCGGTGAAGCGACCGTGTCCCAGGTGCACGCCGCGCTGCAAGCCGACCGGGGTCTGGCCGTGACCACCGTGGCCACCCTGCTCTCCCGTCTGGAGAAGCGGGGGCTGTTGTCCCACCGGTCCGAGGGCCGGCAGTTCGTCTACCGCCCGCTGGTCAGCGAAGCCGAGGTGCGGAGTTCCATGGTCGACGAACTCACCGACCTGCTCTTCGAGGGGGACGTGGCCGGGTTGGTGGACCATCTGCTCTCCGGGGACGACTTCAGCTCGGACGATCTGGCCCGGGTGAAGTCGCTCATCGAGAATCGGGAACGCGAACAGCCGGGGGACCGCGGTGATGCTCAATAGTCCGGGGTTGGACTGGAATCTGCTCGTTGCCTTCGCCGCCGCCTGGCTCCTGACCTACGCCATCCACAGCACCTTGCTTCTGGGGGCGGTGTGGGGTCTGGGCCGCCGGTCCATCCTCTCCCCCGCCCTGCAGGACACGCTGTGGAAGGTGGCCCTGGTGGGAGGGCTCCTGACCGCGGGCTGGCAGACCGCGGGGTTGGGACATGCGCCCCTGGGCGGGCGGCTGGAGGTCACCGCCCCCGTGAGCGCGCCGGCCCCGGGGCCGGGGGAGAGCCCCGTGTTCACGACGGCCGGCCGGTCCGGTTCCGGGGCGGTGTTCTTCGGAACCCCGGAGTCCGCCCCGGACGCGCCGTCGCCGGCGGCCGGACACCGCGCCCCCTGGGAACTCTGGATGCTGGGCGTGTGGGGAGCCGGCGCCCTGCTCGGGCTCCTGCGCCTGGGATGGGCCCGCTTCCGACTGGCCCGGCTCCTGGGCGCGCGGCGCCCTCTGGCCAGCGGACCCCTGCGCCGCACCCTGGACCGGTTGTGCCGGGAGGCCGGCATCACCCGTCCCATCCGGCTCTCCACCTCGGACCGGATCGGCGGCCCGGTGGCCCTGGCCGGCCGCGAGATCTGTCTCCCCCGCCGCGCGGTCACCGACCTCGATCCCGAGCAGCAGCAGAACGCGCTGGCCCACGAACTCGCCCATCTCATCCGGCGCGATCCGGCCTGGCGCTGGCTCAGCGCCCTGGTCGAACACGTGTTCTTCTTCCAGCCGCTCAATCGGGTGGCCCGCCGGGGACTCAAGGACTCGGCCGAGTTCCTGTGCGACGACTGGGCGGTGACCCAGACCGGGCAGCACCTGACCCTGGCCAAGTGCCTGGTCGAGGTGGCGGGCTGGCTGGATCCGCGCCCCGAGGTGGTGCACGCCGCGGGCATGGCCGAACCGGGATCCCCCCTGGTCCGGCGGGTGGAACGGCTTCTGGGGGTGCGGGCCGCGCGGGAGATCCCCGCCGTCTGGAGGGTGGCCGGCGCCACCGCGCTCCTGACCCTGGTGATGGCGCTGGCTCCGGTGGTCACCGCGGTGCACGAGCGCCCGGAACCGGCGGCCGAGACCGCCTCCTTCGGATGGACCCCGGCCGGGGACGGACTCCGGCCCGCGGCCCCGTTCCGCTTCCAGGGCGTGGGATCCGGATCGGCCGCCTCCGGGACGGCCGCGGTGTCGCCGGGCCCGACGCCTGCTCCGGCGCCCCCGTCCCCACCGGGCGAGGGGTTCGAGGCGTTCCCCGTCGCTCCGACTCCGGAGTTCGCCCCCCGGGCCGGCGCGCCGGCCGCCCCCCGCAGCCGCCGGGTGGTGCGCCGCGAGGCCAGGCACCTGTCCGAGGCCATGGTCGTTGTGGACGGCTCCGCCCCGCAGCCGGCCATGGTCTGGACCTGGGAGGTGCCGGCGGCTCCGTTCCGGGGCAAGCTGGCCGCGCTCCGGGCCGTCCTGGACCGCCACCGGGCGATCGAGAGCCAGGTGCTTCCCGCGCTGCAGACCCGGCTGGATCCCGCCCTGCTCCAGCAGATGGAGCAGCTCCTGAAGCAGGTCGACGAGGCGGAGACCTTCGCCCTGGAGGTGTCGACCCCGGTCGAGACGTTCGAGCCCCAGCTCCGGATGGAGACGCTGGACCGGGCCACCCGGACCCTGGAGGTCCGGGTCTTCCTCCAGGAACTGCGCGAACTCCACAAGCTCCAGTTGCTGCGGAAGGAACTGCCGCCCCAACCTCCGGTCCCGCCGGCCGGCATCCCGACCGGATCGATCTAGATTCCGCTTCGGATCGCAGGATCCGCTTCGGCTCGCGCCTCAATCCGAGTCGGAACGCGGGGGTCATTCCAGACTGGAATGATCCGTTTTAGGGTCTGGTCCCCCCGGTGGACGACTCGAATGATCCTTCGTGTCGATTTCCAGCGCCATACGCCGATCCATCGGGTAGAGTGAAGCCCTCCCGAAGGGGACACATCGCCTGGGGGTACACCGAATGAGGAATGCCTCCATGCGACTGGATCGTTTCGGACTCACCGCCACCCTCGTCATCCTCGCTCTTGGCCTCTGGGCCGGAGTCCTGCTCGCCCGCGGCGACGGCATCAGCGGGCGATGCGCGGCCAGCAACGGCTGCTCCTGCCACGACAGTTCCCCCGACGCCAACGGCGCGGTGACGGTGCAGATCACCGGGCCGCAGACGGTGAACGTCGGCACCACCAACTCCTACACCGTGAGCGTCTCCGGTGGGCCGTCCGGAAGCGCGGGGGGTTTTGACCTCTGCGTTTCCGACGGCACGCTGACCCCGGGCTTCGGTTGCCAGATGGACCAGGGCGAACTCACGCACACTGACAACTCCAATCGTTTCTGGAGCTTCCAGTGGACCGCGCCCGCCACGCCGACATCCGTGGATTTCAACGCGGTGGGTCAGGCCACCGACGGGTCGAGGACCAGTGGCGATTCCTGGAACTGGTACGGCGGGAGCGCGGGAAGCCCGTTCACCGTCACCGTGGACGCCACGGTGCCCGTGCTGCCTACCAGCTGGGGCCGTCTCAAGGAGCGTTACCGGTAGGAGCCATGCTTCGGGCCCGGTCTCCCGGCCCGGGTGGACAGGACGAAGGGGGATGAGTCCTGCGCGGTCTCATCCCCCTCCACGTTCATGGCGATCAGGAAGGTCCGGTCAGTTGTTCCCCCGGGCCTCGTCCAGGCCCTGCACCCAGGAGTCGTCCCAGTTGATCTCGACCACGGAGTAGGGATAGGGGTCCCCGTCCACCTTGTCGATGCGGATGGCCTTGCGGGCCTGGAGATCCTCCACCAGCCGCTTGCGGCCCCGGTTGTCCAGGTAGGGGAACTTCTCGTTCAGGATACGCAGGAACGGGGTGAGCCAGACCGTCTTCCCGCCGTACTGGTAGTAGGCGGCCAGCAGCTCCTCCATGCACCGCTCCAGCGTCTCCTCGTCGATCGGGGTGTCGTCGATCTCCGGCGCCTCGTCGTCGAGGTCCTCGTCGGCGTCCTGGGGGGCGGGCCGTCCGTTGGCCGGCCGCCGGACCGGGGCCGCCTCGGGCAGCAGCGTCTCCACCGCGATGAAGTTCTCCTCGCCCACCACCTGGCGCAGGTCGCCGCTGGTCGACTTCTCGAACCCGACCAGGATGACCCGCTTCATGTGCTCGCGGATGCGCCGCACCACCGGCAGGTAGTCCTGGTCGCCGCCCACGATCACGAACATGTCGAGTTCGGGGCGGGTGTGGAGCATCTCGATGGCGTCGATCGAGAGGAGGATGTCCGCGCTCGACTTCTGGTTCGCGCCCAGCATGAAGCGGGGCTCGAAGGCCAGGAGCTGGAGCTGGGTCTGGGCGTCGCCGCCGATCCGGTCGAAGTCGGCGTAGGACCGGCCGATGGCCATCATGCAGGTGTACTTCTGGCGCAGGCGCTCCCGGAGGGCACTCAGCACCTCGACCGCGTCGTCCAGGGCCTCCAGGTCCGCGGGGGAATCCTCCGAGGACGGGTCCCCCGCGTCCTGGATCAGGGTGTTGAAGAGGTTCTCGAAATCCACCAGCACCGCGCCGTAGCGGGTCCGCTTGTGGCGGACGGTGCGGGGACGCCGGAAGGTTCGTTCGGGGGCTTGATCGCGCAGCATTCTTGGCAATTCTCCTTGAGGTTATCGGTCAACAATCGACGTGAACGGTCCGGAGGCATCCTTGGGAGCGGGTCAGCTAGTCCGGCCCGGGGTAGACCCTTTCGATCGCCTGCACTACTTCTTCCACCGTGCGCCTGGAGGTCTCCACCACCAGATCGGCGGCGGCATACCGCCGCGCGCGATCCGACCACAGCCGCTCCAGCTCCGACATCGCGTCGGGGTGGTCATGCATCGGCCGGAGATCCCCCTGCGCCATCACACGATTCCAATGATCCCGCGGCGACGCCTTGAGCCAGACGGTGTAGGCGCGGCGGCGGAGAAGATCGTACGTCTCGGGCTCGGTGACGATGCCGCCTCCGGTGGCCAGCACCGCCCGCTCGCCCTCGGCGAAAAAGCGGGCCAGGGCTTCCAGCTCCAGGTGCCGGTAGAAGGCCTCCCCCTGGAGCTCGAACATCCGGGCCAGCTCCATGCCGGCCTCCGCCTCGACCAACTCGTCCAGTTCCAGGAGAGATACGCCCAGACGGCCGGCCAGCATCCGGCCCACTGTGCTCTTCCCCGCCCCGCGCATCCCCAGGAGCGCCAGGGGGCGCCGGGCGCGGCGTTCCGCTCCCCGAACCAGCGAGGCGGCGTCGGTCTCCAGGGCTTCGGCCACCCGCCGCAGCCTCAGGTAGGAGATGTTGCCCTCCCCGCTCTCCAACTGAGCGAGAAACCGTAGGCTAAGGCCGCACCTGGCGGCAAGCTCCGAACGCGAGAGGCCCAGCTCGGCCCGGAGCCCACGCACCGCCCGGCCCAGGTCGGCCAGGGCGGCCCGGTCCCCCGCCGTGAACTTGGATGAGGTCATCGCTGCATTATATTGCACAATCTGGTTGACTTCAAGGTATATCTGATGCAAGATAGTGCCTCTTCTTGCAACCAGCACCCGCGCCCGAGGAGCCTCTCCATGAGCCAGACCACACCCGTATCCACCGACGCTCCGGTCACGTTCGCCACCCACCCCGACCGGTACGTGCACTGGAAACTTCGGGTGGAAGGCGACCTGGCTTATCTGGTTCTCGACGTCCAGGAGGATCGCCCGCTCCGCCCGGGCTATGCGCTCAAGCTCAACTCCTACGACCTGGGGGTGGACATCGAGCTGGCCGACGCGGTGGAGCGCATCCGCTTCGAGCATCCGGCGGTGAAAACCGTGATCCTGGTGAGCGGCAAGGACCGGGTCTTCTCCTCCGGGGCCAACATCCACATGCTCGGGCTGAGCCCCCACGGCTTCAAGATCAACTTCTGCAAGTTCACCAACGAAACCCGGCTGGGGATGGAGGACGCCTCGCGCCACAGCGGGATCCGGTTCCTGGCCGCGCTGAACGGCTTCACCGCCGGCGGCGGCTACGAGCTGGCCCTGGCCTGCGACGAGATCGCCCTGGTGGACGACGGCTCGAGCGCGGTGAGCCTGCCCGAGGTGCCGCTCCTGGGCGTGCTGCCGGGGACCGGCGGCCTCACCCGGGTGGTGGACAAGCGCCGGGTGCGCCGGGACCGCGCCGACGTCTTCTGCACCCTGCAGGAGGGGATCAAGGGGCAGCGGGCGGTGGACTGGAACCTGGTGGACGCCCTGGCCCCACGGAGCCGCTTCGACGACGTGGTGACCGAGCGGGCCCGGGCCTTGGCCGGGGGCGCCTCGGAACGGACCGGCCCCGGCGTGCCGTGGAACCCGGTGGACCTGGATGTCGCCGTGGACGCGCTCCGCGGCCGCTATCTCACCGTGGAGCTCAATCGTAGCGGACGGACGGCGGAGATCCGTTTCCGCGGGCCGGAACCGGGGGAGCCGGAGACCGCCGTGGCCTACCGGGAGCGGGGAACCGGGGCCTGGGCGCTCCGGCTGTTCCGCGAACTCGACGCCGCGCTCCTCCACCTGCGCTTCAACGAGGAGGAGCTGGGGCTGTTGCTCCTGAAATCCGAGGGCGACCTGGACCGGGTGCTGGAGGTGGACTGCACCCTGGACCGGCTGCGGGATGACTGGTTCGTGCGCGAGATCCTCCTCTACCAGGCCCGGGTGCTGCGGCGTCTGGACCTCACCTCCCGGAGCCTCTTCGCCCTGGTGGAGCCCGGCTCCTGTTTCGGGGGCTCGCTTCTGGAAGTGGTGCTGGCCGCCGACCGGAGCTACGTCCTGGACCAGGGAGAGGCCCCGGTCCTGGCCTTCTCCCCCCTCAACCGCAACGACTACCCCATGGCCCACGGCCTGAGCCGCCTGGTGGCGCACTTCTCCGGGGACGCCGACGCCGCGGGGACCGCCCTCCAACACGATCGCCTGACCCCGGCCCAGGCCGAGGCGGCGGGGCTGGCCACCGCGGTCCTGGACGAGATCGACTACGAGGACGAGGTGCGGGTGGCGGTGGAAGAACGGGCCTCGCTCTCCCCCGACGCCCTCACCGGCATGGAGGCCTCGCTCCGGTTCCCCGGCCAGGAGAACCCCGACTGCAAGATCTTCGGCCGCCTCTCGGCCTGGCAGAACTGGATCTTCTTCCGGCCCAACGCGGTCGGTGAACACGGGGCGCTCAAGGTGTACGGTAAGCCGGAGCGCCCCTCCTTCGACTGGAAACGCACGTAGAATCACCCCAGGGAGCCGACCGTGAACCTGTACGACACCATTCCCAACAACGTGAACCTGAGCGAGGACCCGCGGCTGAAGCGGGCGCTGGAGAAGTGGCTTCCCGACTTCAAGTCCTGGTGGATGGACATGGGGCCGGCCGGCTTCCAGGAGGACGACGTCTACCTGCGCACCGCCATCAGCGTGGACCCCAAGGGCTGGGCCCACTTCGACCACGTGAAGATGCCGGACTACCGCTGGGGGATCTTCCTGGCCGAGCCGGTGCCCGACCGGCGGATCGGCTTCGGCGACCACGAGGGCCAGCCGGTGTGGTCCGAGGTCCCCGGGGAGTACCGCGGCATGCTGCGGCGGCTGATCGTGACCCAGGGGGACACCGAGCCCGCCAGCGTGGAGCAGCAGCGGCTTCTGGGGCGGACCTGCCCCAGCCTCTACGACCTGCGGAACCTGTTCCAGGTGAACGTGGAGGAGGGGAGGCACCTGTGGGCCATGGTCTACCTGCTCCATGGTTTTTTTGGCCGCGACGGCCGCGAAGAGGCCGAGGCCCTGCTCCAGCGCCGTTCCGGGAATCCGGACCGGCCGCGGATCCTGGGCGCCTTCAACGAGCCGATCAAGAACTGGCTCGACTTCTACATGTTCACCACCTTCACCGACCGGGACGGGAAGTACCAGCTCCTGGCCCTGGCCGAGAGCGGGTTCGATCCGCTCTCCCGCACCACCCGCTTCATGCTCACCGAGGAGGCCCACCACATGTTCGTGGGCGAGACCGGGGTGGGCCGGGTGGTGGAGCGCGCGGTGGAACTCATGAAGGCGGCCCCGGGCGAGGACGTGCGGAAGGCGGGCGGGATCGACCTGGCCACCATCCAGAAGTACCTGAATTTCTGGTTCAGCGTCTCGGTGGACCTGTTCGGGGGCGAGAAGTCGAGCAACGCCGCCGACTACTTCGCCAGCGGCCTCAAGGGGCGCCATCGCGAGGAGACCTTCGCGGACCACCGGGCGATGGAAGGCATCTATCCCATGGACCTGGTGGTGGACGGGAAGCTGGTGACCGAGGAGGTGCCGCTCCGGAACGCCATGAACGAGATCCTGCGCGATGCGTATATCGAGGACTGCCAGAAGAGCGTGGCCCGGTGGAACAAGATCCTGGAGCGGCACGAGATGGACTTCCGCTTCCGGCTGCCCCACCGGCGCTTCCACCGCCAGATCGGGGCCTACCAGGGATTGGAGTTCGATCCGGCGGGGGACCCGGTGACCGACGCCGAGTGGGAGACGCGGCACCCGGAGTGGCTTCCCGGCCCCGCCGACCGCGAGTACGTGGACTCGCTCATGCACGCGGTCACCGAGCCGGGGAAGATCGCGAGCTGGATCGCCCCTCCCACCCGGGGCATCAACGGCCGGCCCTTCGAGTTCGAATACGTGAGGAAGGCCTAGCCCCATGGCCGCGCCGAGGGTGGACGCGAAGGACCTGGTGGCCCGGGCGGCGGCCGCGCGCGAACACGCCTACGCGCCGTACTCCGACTACCCGGTGGGGGCGGCGGTCCTGGCCGGCTCCGGCCGGATCTACCCGGGCTGTAACGTGGAGAACGCCAGCTTCGGGCTCACCGTCTGCGCCGAGCGCACCGCGGTCCTGGCCGCGGTGGCGGCTGGGGAGCGGACCCTGCACGCCCTGGCCGTGGTCACCGAGGACGGCGCCGCCCCCTGCGGGGCCTGCCGGCAGGTGCTGCTGGAGTTCGCCTCCGGGGACGCGATGCCGGTCGTCCTGGCCACCCCCGACGGGGCCTTCCGCGAGACCACCCTGGGGGCGCTCCTCCCCCACCCCTTCACCCGGAAGCCGGACTGAGGCGCGCGGGCGCAGCGCCCGCCACGCCCCGGACCGCGGTTCCCACCCCACGCCCGGTCCGGCCGCGCCCGGTCTACCGTCCGATCACGACCAGGCGGGCGGTCTCCGTCCTGTCCGCCGCGCTCAGGCGGTAGAAGTAGACCCCGGAAGCGACCTGCCGCCCCTGGGCGTCGGTGCCGTTCCAGGTGACGGTATGCTTGCCGCGGACGGTGGTGCCGTCGAACGGAACGGCGACCCGGCGGCCGGCCAGGTCGAAGATCTCCACCCGGGCCGGGCCGGCGGTGGCCAGGGTGAAGGTGAGGACGCTGGCCGCGCCGGGGACGAGCGGGTTGGGGGCAACGCCGAGGATCCGGGTCCGGGGCGTCCAGGCTTCGGCGGGATCCGGGAGGACGCCGATTCCGGTGAGTGGATCCTCGCAAAGGGCACCGGTGGCCAGGAAGGTCATGACTTCCTGCAGCCGCTCTTCGATCGCCGTGGTTCCCTGGCAATCGCTGTCCCGCCGCGCGGTCACCGAGGTGCCGTCCACCACCACTCGGTAGTGCAGGAAGCCCGCCTCGGCCGCATCGTTGGTAACGGAAGCGAATTCGGTGCTGGGAACCGGCCCGGTGGCGTAAACCTCGTCACCCAGCGCCACCCCGAAGTCGGGGGCCGGGTTGGGAGCCAGGACATCGAAGGCGCGCACCTCCGGGCAGCCATTCCCCTTGGCCACGTGGTCGGTGGAGCGTCCCAGGGTGCTGGCCACCCGGGCTCCGGTGGCGGGATCCAGCCCGACACAAGCAGTCAGATCCTCGGCCTTGCCCGGGGGGCACTCGGCGTCCCGGTAGGTGGCGCAGGTGGAGAGCACCCCGGCCAGGTCTTCCACCAGCCGCCGGGCCGAGGGTTCGGTGGCGGCCTCGCGGGTGGCACCGGAGGCGATCTGGTCGCCGGAGAGATAGAGGTTGTTGTAGTCGTAGTCGATCAGGGTCAGCCAGGGGATGAGCGCATCCGCATCCTCCTTGGTGAGGTTGAAGGAGGGGAGATCCCCGCTCTCCCAGATGACGGTCTTGTAGCCGAGCACCTGAACCACGGTGCTGCCGTAGGCCGTTCCCAAGGGCCGCCCAAACCCGGCCTGGTGAGAATCGGGAGCGCGGACGTCGAAGCGGTCGAAGTTGGTCCCCTCGAAGTTGGCTCCGCCCGTTCCCACGACGGTGCTCAGGGGGCCGGTCAGGCTCCCGGGGTCGCCCTCGTGGTTCACGTAGAGAATGCAGTTGTACTGAATGCTTGCATCCATGGAGGACGGCATGCCCTCCCACTCCAGGAACGGCACGCCGGCCGCGGTGGGATCGTCGGGATCGATCCCGAGCGGGAAGGTGGCCCAGGTCACTTCGCCCACGCTTCGGGTCTTGTAGAACAGATCGATCCGGCAGCCTGGGGTGAAGAGGTCGTCCTGGAAGATATCGTTGGCCAAATGGTTCAGCGTGCCCGTGTAAGGGTAAGGCAGGTCGGTGGGATCCGGGTCGGTGTCGGTCCCGCTGAAGGCGGGGTCGTCCTCGTGGAAGGTGGTCATCCAGAGTCCGGGGACGGGGACGCCGGACACCTCGGCGGTGTCCATGCGGGCGGCGTACCAGCCGGATCCCAGGTCCGCGAACCGGCTCAGAAACGTATTGAGGTCTCCCGGATCGATTCCCGGCCCGGGGCTCACCCGGAACTGAACGTAGACCTCGGCGTCCCCCCGGGCTCCACGCACGACGAGCGTGTCGCCCAGGTTGGCGCCGATCTCCGGAGAGGTCGCGCCCATCACCCGGGCGCCGTCGATGCGGCAGCGTGAGTTGCTATTGAGGGTCCCGTTGGCCGGGAAGGCGTCCTGGGGAAGGTCGATGCTCCGGGCGGCGATGGCCGCCGGCTCCGAGGTACTGCCATAGACTCCCACCCGCACGTTGTCGAAGTACGGCGAGACGTTGGTCAGGCCGGTGGCGTCGGCGTGGTAGCGGCTCCAGTTGAGCACCCCCAGGCCGATCCGCATGGAGGTGGCGTCCGGGGGCACCAGGTGGCTCACGTCCAGCCGGTAGGTCTCCCCGGCCGTGGTACAGCGCCGGCCGGTGCCGGAGTAGTAGACATAACCGTCATCCAGGAGCCCGCTCCGTCCCCCGGTGTTCTCCCACTCGACGGCCACCACCAGGAAGACATCGTCCTGGACCGGGAGGTCGGCGTAGGCGCCGAACTCGATCACCTTCCCCGGGCGGCCGACCTCGCCGGACAGGTCCACCCAGGGGGAGAGAGCCAGGTTGTCCTGGTCCCGGCCGTGGCCCCCGGTCGCCTGGAAGGCGAGGACGGTGTCGCTCAACGCGCAGTTACACGGGGTGAGCGGGTCCGGCAGGTCGCCCAGGCTCACCAGATCGCTCCAGTCGCCGCCGGGCCCCGGCTCCTCCAGGCTCTTCCGGGAGCGATCCGCCCCCAGCCAGCCATCCATGAGCGTATGGAGCCCCGGCTCCTTTCCCGGGTCCAGGCCCGGGACCGCCGAGAACGAGGACCCCACCCCGGAGTCGAACGTCCAGGTCCCTCCGGGGACGGCCTCCCAGCGGGCATCGGTCCCGTCCCAGACGGTGCCGCCGAAGTAACTCACTCCGCTCGTGGCGTCGCTCAGGCTCCGGCTGAGTTCGGCGACGACCGGCGGCGGGCACTCCAGGGGCATCTCGGTGTCCACCAACACCGCGGCGCCGGCCGCGGCCACCGGCACCCCGCCCAGGGTGGCGGTGAGACGAAGCTGGTCGGACGTTCCCTTCAGACACGCGATCCAGCTCTGGACTCCGACCTCCAGCACCAGGGACGCGCCCGCGTCCACGTCCACCAGCGTGCCGATCGTCGGATAGTCCCCCAACAAGGCGTCCGGCGGGGGGTTGAGGTCGCAGGGCGCGAAGTTGAAGGAGATCGGGAAGTTGTCGCCGGTCTCCGAGATGGCGTAGATGCCTCCGGCCTCGGTCCCTCCGGCCGGCCTTCGGGCGAGCTGGGTCGAGGCGACCTCGGTCCAGAGGCACACGTGGCCGCTGGTGTGGTTGGTGAACCGGAAGCGGACCCGGGAGACATTCCCGGCCCCGTCCCGCACGAAGGGGTCCAGCGCCTCCACCTCCACCTGGGGAGTGTCCACCAGGCAGGCGACGGTCTGGCCGGTGGCGGTGAGGCTGGTGGCGTCGGAGAAGTCGAGGGTGGTGCTCCCCTGGACGGTGTAGACCCCCGGCACCGCGCTGGGCGGCAAGGGCACCGCGACGTCGAAGCGGTTCCAGACCCCGCCGACGTCACAGGCCAGGCCCGGGTTCACGGTGGCCGAGGCCAGGACCCCGCTCCCCGGGGTGGGGCCGAGGAGGGTCACGGTGGTGGACGCCCCGGTCAGGGTCGCACAGCTGCCCCCGCCGTTGGGGTCGCAGAGGGCGAAGACGTCCACC
>Ga0307424_1000389_pt1 | contig 23491 bp, 20 predicted proteins | sample SalMarWE160320MG_FD_202157 | JGI IMG/M metagenome (GOLD analysis project Ga0307424, IMG submission 202157) | Salt marsh sediment microbial communities from the Plum Island Ecosystem LTER, Massachusetts, United States - WE1603-20 | ecosystem: Environmental > Aquatic > Marine > Intertidal zone >... | reverse complement strand
CGCATCGAATCCCCAACCGCCGAACCAATACCGATGCAACACTTTGCCTGTGGGAGAGCCGGCCAGCGCCGCCGTGAAATCCGGCACTCTCAGGATCAATACGTAAATGATTGCCACACCCAGCAGGGCCGTACCGCCGGAAATCCATTCAAAAAGGCCCTCGTAAGCCTCCCGCGAAACCGCCAGTACGGTTGTCGGCAACGCGTTTTGGATAAATCCTGAAAACAGATGCACGCCGCCGCCCAAGGTGTTGGGAATCTCCAGAAACCCGGCACACAGGGAAAGCACGGCCAGTACGACCATGGCGATGTTCATACCCTGACCCGGCTGCTTCGCCACCGGTGTCCGCGTGGGGCCGTAAAATGTCAAAAAGACCATTCTGAACGTATACAAAGAGGTTAGAAAAGCGCCGGCCAGAGCGGCTGCCCAGAGTCCGATACCGCCCTGGACCGAAGCAAAGGCCTGCCATATAATGAGATCTTTGCTGTAAAATCCCGACGTCACCAGCGGCAGCGCCGCCAACGATGCCGAACCGATCAAAAATGTCCAGAATGTCAGCGGCATCTCCCGCCGCAGCCCCCCCATTTTGAACATATCATGCTCTTCGCTCATGGCCTGGATAACAGCCCCGGCCCCCAAAAAGAGCAGTGCCTTGAAAAATGCATGGATCATAAAATGAAAAACAGCCGCCGCCCACGCCCCGACACCCAGCGCCAGAAACATGTAGCCGATCTGGCTGATGGTGGAATAGGCCAGCACGCGCTTGATGTCCTTTTGGGTCAAGGCGCTGAAACCGGCCAGCACCAGCGTGGCTGCGCCGACAACGGCCACCACGGTCATCACCGCCGGCGCCAAAGTGAACAGCACATGGGTGCGGGCAATCAGATAGACCCCGGCCGTTACCATAGTGGCGGCATGGATCAACGCGCTGACGGGGGTAGGACCGGCCATGGCGTCCGGAAGCCAGGTTTGCAGGGGCAGTTGTGCGGATTTTCCCACGGCACCGCCCAAAAGGAGCAGAGCGGCAATGGTCGGCAGGAACGCGCCCACGGTCCAGGCCCCCTGCGCCCGGATCATCAGGTCCTGAATCTGGAGTGTTCCCAATCGGTCAAAGAGCAGAAACAGGCCCACGGCCATAGCGGTATCGCCCACGCGGGTGACCACAAATGCTTTTCGTGCCGCGTAGCCGTTCGCCGGGTCAGCATACCAAAACCCGATGAGCAGATAGCTGCACAACCCCACACCTTCCCATCCCAGATAGAGCAGCAGCAGGTTGTCGGCCATCACCAGGATCAGCATGGCACAAACAAACAGGTTCATATACGCAAAAAAACGGCTGAATCCTTCATCTTCGGCCATGTATTCCGCAGCATACAGATGGATGAAAAAGCCCACGCCGGTGATCACCAGCATCATGGTCAGGGTCAGGGCATCCAGATAAAAGGAAATGCCGACTTTCAGACCGCCCACGGCCAACCAGGACCACACAACCCGGCTGTAAGCGGGATGGTCGGGAAGGCCGTGCAAAAAGCCGGCGGCGATCCAGGCGGTCAGCGCCGCAGATACCCCCACGGTGCCGACACCTATCACGGCGCTCAGGCGGCGCGGCAGGCGGGCGCCCGCCGGCGCCAGGATCACGAATCCGGCCAGGGGCAAGGCAGGTATCAGCCAGAGCAATTGCACCATTTCAACCTCTCATTTTATCGGCCTGATCGGCATCCAGCGTGTGGATGCGATGATAGAGCTGCAGCACCAGGGCCAACCCCACGGACACTTCGGCTGCGGCCATGGCCAATATGAATAAAAACATGATCTGCCCGTCGGGCCGGCCCCAGTGGAACCCGGCGGCGATGAATGCCAGACCGCTGGCATTCAGCATGATCTCCAAACCGAGCAGAATGAAAATAATGTTGCGGCGCACGATGACACCCATGAGACCCAGAAGAAAAAGAACGCCTGCCAAAAACAGCGCATGTGACGTTGGAACGGTTATCATCGGTCATCTCCTTCGGGTGCCCTTGGCGCTTCGGGCCGGGCCAGGTGATAGGCACCCACCAGTCCGGCCATCAAGAGGATGGACGCCAATTCAACACCCAGTACATAAGGGCCGAACAGGGTCCGGCTGAGCGCGTGGGGTCCGACGCCGGCATTGACAGGAAATGTACTTGAGCCGGCGGTCAGGACATAGATCAGCTCTCCCAGCAGAATCGCAGCCGGCACTGCCGGACCGAACCACGTCCAAGGATGCAGCAACTGCTTCCGGCTTCGAATGGCTTGGGATTCCGGATTGAGCATCATGACCACAAAAACGAAAAGAACCATGATGGCGCCGGCATAAACGATTATCTCCAGCGCAGCGGCAAACGGCGCTCCCAGGAGAAAAAAGATCAGCGCCACCGACAGCAGCGAAACAATCAGATAAAGCAGCGCATGCACCGCGTTAAAGTTCGTAATCACCATGATGGTGCAAAAAACGGCAACGGCTCCCGCGATGTAGAATAAAACGTTCATGTATAGCTTCCTTTTTTCGTCGATTCGACGATTGAACGAATTGACCCATCAACAAATCGAACAAACCTTACGGCAATAGCGTATGCGTATCCACCGGCTCGGACTCGTTCTCGGCCTCGCCTTTGTCCTTTCCGGCGATGGCCAGTCCGGCCACCCGATAAAAATTATAGTCCGGGTACTTTCCCGGCCCGCTGATCAAAAGGTCTTCTTTTTCGTAAACCAGGTTCTGGCGATCGTATTCACACATTTCATAGTCGGGTGTGAGCTGGATGGCCAGTGTCGGACAAGCCTCTTCGCAGAAACCGCATAGAATGCAGCGGGAAAAATTGATTCGGAAAAAGGCGGGGTATCGCCGGCCGTGCTCGTCTTCCGCAGCTTGAAGCGCGATGCAGTCCACCGGGCAAGCCGCAGCGCATAAATAGCATGCCACGCAGCGCTCTTCACCGTCGGGATCTCGTGACAAAATAATGCGTCCCCGAAAGCGCGGCGCCAGATATGGCTTTTGCTCCGGATACTGGATGGTTTCAGGCCGCCGAAAACTATGGCGCAGAATCTCCCAAATGGTTCTAAGATGACTCAGCAATTTTTCCTCCTCAACCCACTACTGCCAGCACAATCCCTCCCGTGATGATCAGATTCAGCAATGCCAAAGGCAGAAGGACCTTCCAGGCAAAGCTCATCAGTTGATCGTAACGGGGTCTGGGGAGGGATGCACGGAGCAGAATAAATCCGCAGATAAATACAAAGGTTTTGATCACAAACCACAAAATTGGCGGCAGGACGGGACCGAGCCAGCCGCCGAAGAAAAAGATGACGATCATCGCCGAAATCAGGGTGATGCCGAGGTATTCGCCGACAAAGAACAACCCGAACTTCATGCCGGAATATTCGCTGTGAAATCCCGCCACGAGCTCGCTTTCCGCTTCGGGCAGGTCAAAGGGGAGCCGGTGGGTTTCGGCAAAACCCGCAATGATGAAAATCACCAAACCCGGAAACTGGGGAATGCAAAACCACAAGTTCTTCTGGGCTTCTACGATGTCGCTCAGGTTGAACGAGCCGGCAAGGATCACCACGCCCATCAACGCCAATCCCATGAACACCTCGTAGCTCAACATCTGAGCGATTGCGCGAATGGCGCCCAGCAACGCGTACTTGTTGTTGGAAGACCAGCCGCCAAGGGCGATGCCGTAAACACCCAGGGCCGTCATGGCCAGAAAAAAGAGCAGACCGACATTGAGATCGCTCACCACAAAGCCGGGGGCAAACGGAACCACCGCAAAAGACATCAAAACAGTCACCACCAGCAGGGCCGGTGCAATGACGAACACCGGCCGGTCGGCAAAGGGGGGAATCCAATCCTCTTTGAAAAAAATCTTGATCATATCGGCCATAACCTGCATCAGACCGAACGGACCGACGCGGTTGGGCCCCCGGCGATCCTGCCACAGGGCCAGGAGCCGGCGCTCCAGCCAGATCAGTCCGGCACTGGCCGTCAGCACGGCGGCTATGACAACGACGATAATGATGATTTGGCGAAGAATAGGGTTCATTAAACGGTTCTCATCGACTTTTCGGAGAAAATCCGAATATCGAAATCTTAAATTCGAAACAAACTCGAATATCAAATGACAAAAAGACACAAACCCAAACAAAATATGATGTTTTGGTCATTAATAAATTAGTATTTGGGTCGTTTTTTCGGATTTCGTGTTTCGGATTTCGAATTTCTTGCATAAAAAATACATCGTTAGCCAAGCACAATTTACAAATCGATCCGCCTTATTTTTTCTCATTTTTTCCAGTCCCAAGGATCCTGACCGCCGCAGGCAATGCTATCTTCGGCACACCGGGAAGACCGTCGGGCAGACCAACCGTTCGCTCCGGCATCCCCGGCAGCAGCTTTAGGGGAAGTTCCAGAGATTTCCCGCTGACCAGCAACCGGACCTGCTCGCCGTCGCCGGCCGGAGCATCTTCAGGGCGCAAGGCGAGATACGGCTGAGGCGCCTGCCGGGCGATGCCCGGCGACGCCATGCTCAGTTCTTCGCTGCCGAAAATATGGTAGATGGGTACCAGCAGGTATTCATCCTCTCCCGGCAAAATCTTCTGCTCCGGCATGCCAAAGTACCGGCCGTCATCGGATGCCGGCGGGTCGATCAACCGCCGGCCGGGATCTCCTCCCCGCAATGGCCCGCCGATTTCACTTTGAAATTTGTTCAACGCCTGTTCCGAATTCCAACCCGGCGCCCATATCCGTGAAATGAGTCCTGCCGGCGGCCGGCCATCGTAACCCTCCATGGTAAAGGCCAGCGGCGCGTCTTCATCTGCCGGCGGTTTGGGTTCGCTCACGTCGATATCGGCATGCATGGATGTTCGCCCGGTATAGCGGTGCGATTGGCGGGGAATTTTACCACCCGGTGTCGGCATCGCGACCTCGGGGTCCAGTCCCGCAACAGGCTGAAACACCGGCATGTCTTTGACCAGATCCGCCGTCAGGTCTTCCAAACGAAGCCAGGATGAAGCGCCGGTATGGCCGGCCGCTTTCATCAACATCTGCAGCCAGCGCCAGCCGGCCCGAACCGCTCCCTTCGGGGGCATCACCGCGTATCCGCGCTGGGCGCGTCCTTCATTGTTGATCAGGGTGCCGGTAGCCTCGGCGAATGTGGCTGCGGGCAAAACAAGATGCGCCTTTTCAGATGTTGCGGTCTTCTGATGATCGATAACAATGACATTTCGGGCCTTTTGCAGCATGGCGTCCACGGCTTGGGCATCGGCCCGTCTGTACAAATCGTTTTCTAAAATGACGACCGTATCCGCCCTGCCCTCGCTGACCGCCTGAAACGCCGAATTCAGGTCAAGACCGCCCATCAGGCTCAGTCCCAGGCTGTTGCATTCGGGAACACACAAGGCAAAAGCCGCCGCTCGCCCTTTGCGGCCCAGATACCAGGCCATGTTGGCGGCGGCCTCGATCAGCGCCGGATTGCCGCAGCCGGTCCCGGCAACCAAAAGGGGACGCTCGGCTTTAAGGAGCGCCTGTGCGATCTCATTGGCCAGCGATTGCATGGCATCGCTCACATCGGGCATGGGAAAAGCATTGGCATCCAGTACGGCAAGCACGGCAAATCCCAGCCGGACCAGGTCATCGGGGGCAGCATAAACAGCCCCCATGGCTTCATCATCCAATCGCGTCGGGTATGGCGTCGCGCTAAAAAGGGCGGGTTTTTGGAGCTGGGCGATTTCCCGCACCCCCGCATCGTGCCAGTCCGGTATTTGAAAGTCCGAAGCGATCCGGGCGGATTTCCCATAGCGCATTTGTCGCAGGTTGAGGGCCATCAAAGGGGCGGTTTGGGTCACGTCTTCACCCAGGATAAACGCCGCATCGGCCAGACCGACCCCTTGCAGCGTCGCCGCGGGAACCGGACCTCGCTGAAGAATGTCGCACCCGGCGCTGAGGCATTTGAAGTCACTGTCTGAAAGACCGGCATGAAACCGTTCGGGTCCCACCAGGGCGCGAAGGGCGAAGTTGTTTTCCAGGGAGGCGCGCGGCGATCCGATGCCGATGACTTTACCGGGATCGGCCAACATGGCGGCCGCCATCTCCAGGACCTCCGTTTCCCTCATGGGTTCGGTCCCTTCCCTGCTCCCGGTCTGCCCCAAGGGGTGTCGGATACGCTGCGTACCGTTCACGAATTCGTAGCCATAGCGCCCCCTGTCGCACAAGAAATACCCGTTGACCTGGTGGTGATAGCGGTTGCGTATCCGCCGCAGCCCTTCATAGCGTTCACCCGGAATCGTATTGCATCCCAGTCCGCAGTGCACGCAAACCGACGGTGCGGTTTGCAGGTCCCACTTTCGCGTGAAATGGGATTTGAGCGATTTATCGGTAAAAACGCCCGTCGGACAAATTTCAACCAGGTTGCCGCTGAATTCGCTTTCCAGAGAACCGTTTTGAAAACGGCCGAAATAGATATGATCGTGGCTCGCCATGGCATTCAGATCGCTGCCGCCCGCGTAGTCGCGGTAAAAACGCACACACCGGTAGCACTGGATGCAGCGGTTCATTTCATGATTGATAAAGGGTCCCAAATCCTGGTTGCGATGGGTCCGCTTGGGGAAGCGAAAACGCCGGGAATTGTGACCGGTCATCACCGTCATGTCCTGCAAGTGGCATTCTCCGCCCTCATCGCAGACCGGACAGTCGTGGGGATGGTTGGTCATCAACCACTCGATCACAGCAGCCCGGAATTGCATGGCTTCGGGATCGCTGATGGAAATACGGGTCCCGTCAGCGGCCGGTGTCATGCAGGCCATGACGATTTCGCCCCGCGTATCGTTTTCGTCCCTGAAACGTTTAACGGCGCACTGCCGGCAGGCACCCACCGACCCGAGGGCCGGATGCCAGCAAAAATACGGCAAATCAAAGCCCAGACTCAGACAGGCCTGAAGCAGATTCTGCCCTTGTTTAATTTTGTATGCTTTTCCTTCGATATAGATCGTTACCATACACTATCTCCACGAGACCTTTGCAAAACGCCCCTTTTTGCCCGATTTCTGCGTCACACTCAACTTGTAATCCTCAAAATACTCAATGTATTCCTGCGGTTAAAATTTTCGCGTTCCTTGAACTTGTACAAAAATGAGCATTTTTCAAAGGTCTCTCCAGGGGCAGCGTTTCTCATGAATATGGCGTTTGAAATCGTCTTCAAAATACTTAAGTGCACTCTGCAAAGGCTCCATGGCGCCGGGCGCCAGTGCGCAGAACGTGCGGCCCAGTGTGATCAGGCGGGTGTGCAGCCTGAGATGATCGATGTCCTCGGGTTTTCCCCTGCCCTGCTCCATAGCACTGAGGATCTTGGCGGCCCAGGCAAGCCCTTCTCTGCAGGGGGTGCACCAGCCGCAGGATTCCTGGGCAAAAAAGTGCATCAGATTGCCCAGCAGCCCCACGATACACGTCCGGTCATCGATGACCAGGATCGTGCCGGTACCCAGCCGGCTGCCGGCCTCCTGCATGGAATTGAAATCCATCGGGACATCGAGATGTTCCGGCGTCAGCATATCCGTGGATGCACCGCCGGGCAAGAACGCCCGAAGCGTCAGCCCATCCTGCATACCGCCGGCATGTTCTTCCAGAATTTCCCGGACGGTAACGCCCATGGGCAATTCCCAGACACCCGGCCGGCGCACTTTTCCGCTGACGCCGTAAATTTTGGTGCCCCCGTCGGAAACGCGGCTTAAATTTCTAAACCAGACCGGCCCCCGGTCGATAATGTGGGGAACATTGCAGATGGTTTCCACATTATTGAAGGCCGTGGGTTTACCCCAGAGCCCGACCACCGGCGGAAAGGGCGGTTTGGATCTGGGGATGGCCCGTTTGCCTTCCAGTGCGTTTAAAAGGGCGGTTTCTTCCCCGCAGATGTATCGCCCGGCGCTCGTATGAAGATAAAGCTCCATATTGAAGCCCGAACCCAGGATGTTTCGGCCCAGATACCCATTGGCATAAGCTTCATCGATGGCCGTCTTCAATTTCCGGTGTGCCGTCACATAAGCCCGTCGCAAAAAGATATAGGCAATCCCGGCCTGGACAGCATAGGTCGCGATGATAATCCCTTCGACGAGTTGATGGGGGTCCCCCTCCATGAGCAACCGATCCTTGAATGTGGCCGGTTCCATCTCATCGGCGTTGATTACCAGGTATTTGGGCTGCGGGACATCGTCGCCCACGGGCACGAAGCTCCATTTGCTGCCAGTGGGAAAACCCGCGCCGCCCCGGCCGCGAAGATTCGCTTCCATGATCAGATGGATGACCGCTTCCGGCGACAGTTGAGTGAGGGCTTTTCGCAGTCCCTGATAGCCGCCGGCTTTTTCATACTCAGCCAGGTTCAATGGGGTCCCGTCGGGCCGGATATTTTGTGTCAGCGGCTGTTCCATAAGCAGCTCTTTTTGGTTATCGTTATTATTTTTTTGATGTCCTGATCCACCAGATCGTTAAAGGAAAAACGCATGTTCCTCAATCGTAGGAAGCCAGGATTTTGTCGATTTTTTCAGCATCGAGGTCGCCGTAAAGCTGGTCATCGATCATCATCACGGGCGCCCGGTCGCACGCCCCTAAACAGACGTTGGGCAACAGCGTGAAGCGGCCGTCACCGGTGGTCTCGCCCAAACCGATGCCCAGCCGATCTTCCAGGTAACTCAAAATGGTATCGTATCCCATGATCCAGCAACTGACACTATTGCAAACCAGAATGACATGCCGACCCACCGGCCGGCGGAAAATGAAATTATAAAAAGTGGCCACGCCATCCAGGTCCGTCGGCGACATCTCCAGTGCGTCCGCCACATGGCCCAGCACTTCATCGGATATCCATCTGCGATGTTTCTGAACGATTTTCAAGGCCTCGATGCCGGCAGCCTTTTTTATTGGATAGTGGCCCGCCACCGCCTCGATCTCTTTTTTCTCCTGTTCACTCAGCATACGACCCTTTTATATTCAGCGGTCCACATCCGCCATGACATAGTCGAGATTTCCCAGGATCGCCAGCAGGTCGGGCACCATCAAACCGCGACTGATAGCCGGAATGATCTGCAAATGTGCGAAGGAAGGGGTCCGTATCCGCGTCCGATAGGCATGGATCCCGCCGTCGCTGATCAGATAATAACTGTTGTTGCCCTTGGTGGCCTCAACCCCCACGCAGGCTTCGCCGGGAGGAATCACAGGACCCCAGGTAACCCCTAAAAAATGGTGGATCAACGTTTCGATGTCTTTGAGTGTGTGCGCCTTGATCGGCGGAACGGCCAGCGGGTGATCCGCCTTATAGGGGCCGCCCGGCATTTGGTTCACGCATTGCTCGATGATCCGAAGACTCTGCCGGATCTCTTCGATGCGCACCACGGTTCGATCATAGCAATCGCCGCGCTGGGCAACGGGAATGTCGAATTCGAACTGCTCGTAGCCGGAATACGGCCGTTTTTTACGAAAGTCCCATTCCAGGCCGCAGGCGCGCAATCCCGGACCGGTCACCCCCCAATCCAGGGCCTGGTCCAGAGTAAAGGCGCCGATACCCTGAGTCCGTATCTTTAGGATGCGGTTGTCCATCATCATTTTATCATATGATTTCAATCTTTTAGGCATTCGACGAAGAAACTCCCGCACCAATTTTTCCCACCCGTCGGGCAAATCCTGGGCCACACCACCGATACGGAACCAACTGGGATGCATACGGCCGCCGGTGATGGCAGTGATGATGTCGAAGATGCGTTCGCGATCGTTAAACATAAAAAAGACCGGCGACATGGCCCCGATATCCTGGACAAAGGTGCCGTACCAGACGAGATGGCTGGCGATGCGAAAAAATTCCGCCAGCATGATACGGATCACCTTGACACGATCGGGAACGTGTATGCCGGCCAGCTTTTCCACCGTCAAAACATAGGGCAAATTGTTCATCACACCGCCCAGATAGTCGATACGGTCGGTGTAGGGGATATACGTATGCCAGGTTTGGCGCTCGCCCATTTTTTCGGCACCGCGATGGTGGAATCCGATCTCGGGAACCGCATCTACAATTTCTTCCCCGTCCAGTTGCAGGGCAATCCGAAACACACCATGGGTGCCGGGGTGCTGGGGGCCCAAATTGAGGAACATCAGATCCGTGTCTTCTCTTCGCGCGGCCAGACCGTACTGCTCGGGATGGAACCGCAGGGCTTCTTCTTCACGCAGTTGCTTGTCCACCGGCAGTTGAAACGGCCCCATTTCCGTCGCGCGGGCAGGATGCTCCTTGCGCAGGGGATGGCCTTCCCATGTGGCCGGCAGCAGGATGCGCCGAAGATGCGGATGTCCGTCAAAGGTAATGCCGAACATATCCCACACTTCTCTTTCATACCAGTCGGCCGAAGACCAGATGTTAGTGATCGAAGTCAAACAGGGATACTCGCCTTCCAGAGGCACCTTGATGCGAATGTCCTGGTTGCGATCTGTTGACAGCAAATGATAGACCACGGTGAAATCGCCCTTTGGCTGATCCTGCCGATGATCTCGCCATCGCTCGTCAATGGCGGTTAGATCATAAAGCATCCGATACGGCCGGTCGATTGTATTTTTTAGATATCTCAGAATGTCGGGGACCCCATCGCCGGTGCACCAAATGGTCGGGATATCGTCCCGGGTCGGCTGCTGCATGAGAACGGTGTTGTCAAAACGAGTCCGAAGTTCGTCGACAATGCGTGCTGGCTGATTCATGTTTGCATTACCTGTTTGCTATTCATCGACCGGTCAGACGGTGTCCGGTGGTCGCAGTACCGTTGCCTTTTGCCGTTCGGCCCTACGGGTATCCCGCGTGGACGGCAGCGATGCACGCCGAACGCCCTGGGGCCCGGCGACCCAGCTCAATGGACGCTTTTCTTTGCCCACCGCCTCCCTGAGCATTGTCAAGCCATGCATGAAGGCCATGGGACTTGGCGGGCAGCCCGGCACATAAACATCTACCGGCAGAAATTTATCCACGCCCTGGACAACGCTGTAGATATCGTACATGCCGCCGGAGTTGGCGCACGATCCCATGGAAATGACCCACCGCGGCATCATCATCTGCTCGTAAAGACGCTGGATAACCGGCGCCATCTTTATAAAAGGCGTGCCCGCAATGATCATGAGATCCGCTTCCCGTGGCGTGCCCCGAATCACCTCTGCACCGAACCGTGCGATGTCATACCGGCTGGTAATGCTGGTGGCCATCTCAACATAGCAGCACGAAAGACCGAAATTAAACGGCCAAATGGAGTTCTTTCTACCCCAGGCAACCAAATCCTCCAGTTTGGATAAAATCAGGCTGCGCCCCACCGCCTCCTCGATGGTATCGGCTTGGGCGGAATTCGATTTTACCCGGCTCATTCGCCAGCGCATCTTTGGATCTCTCCTCCCGTCAAAAAAGAAACCGGTGTATCGTCATGTGACGACCGCGGTTTAACGTTTGCCTTTGATATAATTTTCCAACTGTTCGATGATCTCTTCTTTATGTTCGATGATGGCCTTGACAATATCCCCGATGGAAATGATGCCGATGAGTCGATCGTTTTCAAACACCGGCAGGTGCCGCACCCGTTTGTCGGTCATCAGCTCCATACAGTATTCGACATCGTTATCGGGTCCGATGCGGATGATATCGACGGTCATGATTTCCCGAACCGGAACATCCTTGGAAAATTTGCCTTTCAAGATGATTTTTCGCGCGTAATCCCTTTCGGAAATCAGACCTGCAACCGTATCACCTTCAATGACCATCAGGGCGCCCACATTCTTGTCCGCCATTATTTGGAGCGCCTCGTAAACCGTGGCATCCGGTGAAACATCGTAGATCTGTGTTCCTTTCTCCTCCAAAATATCCTTGACACTTCGCATAAATCGATTTCCTTGCCCGTTTTTTACTGTTTGTAATAAATCGTGCGCGTGCTCAGCAAAGCGTTGCCCGTACGCCTAATCGAAAAAATGAAAAGATCCGGTGTCGATTGCCTGCATAGGCGCGAGCACGAATTGAAGCCGACCACAAGGCCTTATGACATCAACCTTCATGACTTTAACGGGTCGGATGGCGCCTCTCTCCGGTGTTTGGCCGTTCCCCAGTCAAGTGCTCCGACCCGCCATAAATAGACGAGTGCCAGAAAAAGAAAGCCGACAAAAATGAGAATTTCCGCGTAGGCGACCCATCCCAGTCGCCGGGCGGCAACGGCCCAGGCAAAGATAAAAACAGCTTCCAGATCGAAAATGACGAAGAACACGGCCATTAAATAAAACTTTACGTCATATCGAATACGCGCCGACCCGGTCGGGATAATACCGGATTCGTAAGGATCATTGGTTGTTCTTTCCTTGTGGCGCTGTCCCAGCACAGCCGACAAACCGATCATAACGATGACCAAGGCAACGGCGGCAAGCAAATATACCAAAAGCGGCCACAGCATAAATGCATTCTCGATTTTGTCCGTCAAAACAATAACTTCCTTTTATATTATCAGGGTGAGCGAATCGCCGGCGCTTCTATACTGCCAGAGTTTCCCCATGCACAAGATCGATGTGTGCGGTTTTCGGATCATTCAAATGCTAAGAATTCCTTTTAAAAAGCAAAAAATTGGGATTAAAAATTTGAGGTCTTTGTCGATGTGTGATAGCCGCCGGGGATGATCAACAATTCATTAAACGCTCAATGATGAGACAGCAAGTTCCAACCGGCTTCGTTTCAAGATATCGTATCATAAATATCAAATGAAAAAATTATTGTCAAGAAATAGGCATTCAGAAACTGCTCGTCACCGTTTTGACTTTCCATCTACGTGTCTATTCATTTCAAAGATTTAGCAATGACAGCATTCCTGACCCTTCGGCGTTCTCTTCAAAAAAAAATGACGGCACTAACCTGTATCTGATTTGATCAGGAGCAGCGGCACTTGGATGCGATGTTTGAGTTTGTCGGATACGCTGCCAAAAAGCAGATCGCCGAATAATCCATGACCATGGGTTGCCATGGCGATGAGGTCATAGTCTTCCTTATCTATCTCATCGAGTATCTCAAGTTCAGGTTCGCCGCTTCGAATGATGATGTGCGTCTCGATTCCTTTGCTGCGAAGCGCTTTCTGATGGGACGACAAACACGCCTCGCAATTTTCCCTCAGCACACGATTCTGATCCAATGTATGTGAATGGACGACATGCAAAAGATAAACTGTGGCCCGGTTTTGCAAAGCCAATGCCGTGACATGTTCGACAATCGTCTTGTCTACAGGAGAGCAGTCAATAGTAACCAATATCTTCTTATAGATCTGCATCTCACACTCCTTGAGAAATGGTTGAATAGAGCAGATAAAGGTTTAGCACAATAACAATGCCGGAAATAATCAGCGCCGCAGCAAACTCGCGGTTCGAGCTGCGGAATGCGCCCATTACATGACGTCTGCGACACAGTACAATGAGGGGTATCAAGGTGAATGGGAGTTGTATACTCAACACGACCTGGCTGAATATCAGTATCCGAAAAGTGTCCATTCCGGAAGCGATAATAAAAAAAGAAGGGATGGCGGTGACAAAAACGGATACCTTGTAAAGCAACGTTCGGGGATCTTCGGGTTTGCCGAGGAACCCGGTGACCACGTTGACTTCGGCCATGGAAGAGGTGATGGAGGAACCCACTCCGGAAAAGACAAGGGCCACTGAAAACAGCAGACTTGCCAGAGGGCCTGCAAGGGGTGCCAACGTCGCAGATGCCTGCTCGATGCTGGTCACAACGACCTGGTGGCGGGCAAAAACAGCAGCGGCCACAATGATCATTGCGGAATTGACGATCCACCCGAGAATCATGGCGGTTGAAGTATCGAGTTTCTCGTAACGTAATAAGGACAGTTTCTCCTTCTCGGAGATCCCCCACTTTCGACTGTGAATCACGTTTGAATGCAGAAAAATATTGTGAGGCATCACGACCGCACCCAGCATCCCCATCGCGATATAAATACTGCTATTGTTGACACGGGGCACGACAAGTGACGGCAAAAGCCGGGCCCAGTCGGGTTTTACAATTATCACTTCAATGGCATAGCATAGGGCGATAATGCCCAAAAAGGTCAGGATGATAGACTCCAGGCGATGATACCGCTGACTGACGAGCAAAAACACTTCCAGGACGATGGTTATCAGTGCTCCCAGCCACAAAGGTGTGCCGAGCAGCAAAGCAAAGCCGATCGCCCCCCCCAACAACTCCGCAACATCTGTTGCAACGCACGCCAGAACGACGGTGATACCGATACTGCCGGCCACCAAAGGCGAAAATCCTTCCTTGATGTTCACTGCCAAGGATTTTCCCGTGGCAATGCCGAGCTTTGCGGCCATGTTCTGGATCACGATGAGAATGATGGTACTCAACGTAATGACCCAAAGCAACTCATAAGCGAATTTAGAACCTCCTTCGATATTGGTCGCCCAGTTACCCGGATCGATAAAGCCAACGGTGACCAAAAAGCCCGGACCGAGAAATCGCAAAAAAATCCTGAAGGGACGCTTTGGAGAACCGATGTTTTTCGTTTCGCTCATGATCAATGGACTTTGCATATCCCGTCTATTTCCAAACAATTAATATATAAATGTCGTATTTTTATGCCGGCAAGTCAAGGAAATCATCATTTTGATGAAATTGGTTTACGCTCAGCTTCCGTTCTCTTTAATTTTCAAAACAACAAATCATTTTTCATCAATGATTTTTCGTGTTATCATTCTTAACAGATATTTTAAAAAAAAACATATAATTTTGAACATTAAAGCATATATTCTAACGTTATCCGTATTAATGAGGCTTATAAAAAGAGGTTCAAAATGGTGAGACCGGGAGACATTCGAAAACAATATTTCAGTATTTTTTTGGACCGGCCCATCGCCGCTGACATTTATTTATTTCTTGCCGTACTTTTTTTGATGTTACCTATTGGGTCTTTTGCCGGCAGCAGTGCCAATACCGGCGATGAGCTCATTTCCCTGACGGCTGAAAATGAACCCTTGGGGGATGTGTTAAATAAAATCTCCATGGCCACGGGTTACGAAATTGTCCTGGATCATGACTGGCGAAATTACCTGGTGTCGGTTGCTTTGGAAAAGGTGCCATTACATAAGGGCTTGAAACGAATCCTTAAAGATCTGAACAACGTGATTGTTTATGTTTCGAGTAAAAAAATTAAAATTATTATCTATGATAAAATTTCACACGACGCAGGCCCCTCCGCGCCCCCGATTCAAAGGACTCCGGTCTCTCAACAACCGTCCTACCATCCCCCGGCGCCCGACATTCCCGATTCACAGACCCTTGAAAGAGCGGAAACGCCCAGCGATGATTCTTCAGTGTCCGGCGAAGAATCGGAAACCGGCGCCTCCGAAAATGAAGCGCGCAAAACCCAAAAAACAGAAAAGACCAAACCAAATTAATATTGACTGTCATCTCACATTAATATTAATAAAAAGCCTTTGATAATAATACACAAAAAGATCGCCCGAAGAGGGTAAAGTGAAAACCGGCATCGGATACGCAAACAGAAAAGACGCTGTATCTCTCGGTAAAACCGTGGCGGAAAACGCACTAAGAAACGGTGGAATCGACACGCCTTCTCTTGTAATAGCCTTTTGCAGCGGACAAACGAACCATGAAGAATATTTTCAAGGGCTTCAAGCGGTTTTAGGGAATCAGGTGCCCATCATCGGCGGTTCGGCGATTGGCATCATCACCAACGATTCGCTGTCATATAAAGGCTATCCTGCCGGTGCGGCGATAATAGAGTCGGCAACACTTTTGCACCAGGAAGCTTCAGCAGGCGGTTTGGATAAAGACGAAAGGCAGGCAGGACAAAAGTTAGCAAAAAGATTAGCAAACACCATCAAAGAAAGACTTTTGCTCATATTTTATGATTCGATAAAAAAAGCCCCGACACCGGCAACACCACCGGTTATGAATGCATCACCCCCCTTGATCAAAGGCATTGAAGAAACCCGCCAGTCAAATGTACCCATTATTGGCGGGGGGGTCCTCGGAGATTATTCGTTTAACCATTCAAAGCAATTTTGCGGATCGTTTGTTGGCGAACAACGTGTCGTAGGGGCTTTAATGGGAGGAGACTTTCAGCCGTATTTTCGAATCATGCATGGGTGTATACCCAAAGACGGCATCTATCATACCATCACCAAAAGTCGGGGACCGGTGATTTATGAGTTGGACGGGAAACCCATAGTTCAACTGATTGACGAGAAATACGGCACACGGGATTGGCGCCGTCAGCTCCCTATCAAAAGACTCACCCTCGGTGTCAATCACGGTGATAAATTTGGAGATCTTAAAGAAGGAAATTTTGTCAATCGGCTCATTACCGGCGTGTTGCCTGACGGAGAGGGTATTGTTCTTTTTGAACCGGATCTGGCTGAAGGCACGGAAATCATGTTTATGCTGAGAAATAACAAAACAATGATGGCGTCGACAATCAAAAACGCATCGGAATTGATGGAAGAGATCGCTTCCCATGGCGAAAGGGCTGTTTTCGGGCTGTATATCGATTGTGCCGGGAGGACGGCAAATGCTTCAGATGCATTAACTGAGGAGGCATCCGAGGTCCAAAAGATTTTTAACCGGCATAATGCGCCGCTCTTTGGATTTTATTCCGGTGTGGAGATCGCCCCCCTTATTGGCAAAAGCAGAGGACTGGACTGGACGGCTGTCTTACTTGTTTTGACTGAAGGATAAAAAAGACATGAGAAACCTAAGCAGGGCTGAATTGGGGAAAAAACTGGAAGAAGCCAAAAAAGAGATCGCTCACTATCAAAAAATCGCAGAAAAAACAGGCAACCTTTTCTTGAGAGAAACAGAAGAATTGTCACAAATTATTCTCTGGCGTAAACAGGCTGAAAAAGAAAAAGAAAAACTTCAGGCCCGGGTCCGGCAATCCCAGAAAATAGAATCCATCGGCACGTTGGCAGGGGGAATCGCTCATGATTTCAACAATATCCTTGGAATTATTCTTGGAAATGCCGAATTGGCGTCCGATACCCTTCCCGAAAAAGAACCGGCCCGACTAAATCTTGAGGAGATACGAAAAGCCTGCCTCAGAGCCAAAGATATTGTGAAACAGCTTTTAAGCTTTGCCCGCAAAACCGACCCAAAGCGCCATCCCATAAAACTGATCGCCGTTGTCGAAGACTCTCTTAAATTATTGAGGGCGACGATTCCATCCAATATTGATATTTGCCATGACTTTCAGGCGGAAAATGATACGATAATTGCCAATTCAACCCAGATCCATCAAGTCATGATCAATTTGGGCACCAATGCGTTTCATGCCATGCAAGCGACCGGAGGATTTCTGGATATCAAAATTGAAAATGTTTTTTGGAGAAAAGATTTTCCGGTATCTCACAATGAACCCGCCCAGGGCAACTATCTAAAATTAACGGTCAGCGATACCGGTCACGGCATAGACCCCGAACACAAGGGCCAAATCTTTGACCCTTATTTTACCACAAAAGAAGTCGGAAAAGGCACGGGAATGGGGCTTTCTGTGGTGCATGGCATTGTTAAAAGCCATGGGGGTGAAATTTTAGTCGACAGCGAGCCCCAAAAAGGAACCACGGTTCACATTTATTTTCCCGTGGCAAAAGAAGGTCCGATTACGGAAAGCGAAACTGATGAAAAACTTCCTCTTGGTAACGAAAGGATACTGTTTGTCGATGATGAAGCGTCAAATATTTATGTGGGACGAAACAGACTGGAGCGATTGGGATATCAGGTTGAAACAAGGATGAGTCCTTTGGAAGCTTTGGCATTATTCCAAGCCGACCCCCATCGATTCGATCTATTGATTACCGACATGACCATGCCGCAGATGACCGGGGACCGGCTGGTAGAGGAATTTCTGAAGCTTCGTCCGGATATGCCGACGATTCTGTGCTCAGGGTTCAATGAAAAGATGAATGAAGAAAGAGCAGCGGGAATCGGAATTCGTCAATACATTGAGAAACCTTATGATAAACGGTTTATGGCTACAATCGTCCGGGACGTTCTGGATGGAAAATGACGGCACCTGTTGTCTTCTTGGCATAATTTTCAAAAACAGATTAATCTTTAATTTTTTTCAACAGCCAGGCCATATTTTCACCGAGAACCGCCATGGTGCGAAGCCCCTCTTCGTCCTTTTCCACTTCGCCTTTGTCCCGGCCGAATCCCATGTTCCAATAGCTGGAACCGGGGACGATCATCTGGCTGATGAAGAAAAAATGATTTATGCCGTTGAACGCATGAATGCTCCCGCCGCGGCGAGCCGCAACCACGGCCGCACCGACTTTGCGTCTGAACATTCCGTTGTTGGCAATGCTTGTCATTCCGGATCTGTCAATTAATGCCTTGAGTTCCGTTGAAATGTTGGCGAAGTATGTCGGAGAGGCCAGGATGATGCCGTCGGCTTCGATCATTTTCTCGATACACGAGTTTAATATGTCATCGGTCACCGAGCATCGCTGATTTTTATTTTCAAAGCATTTATAACAGGCAATACACCCTCGTATTTTTTTGCCTGAAAGCTGTACCAATTCGGTGTCTATGCTTTCCTTTCGAAGTTCCTCAAACACGCGATTGACCAGTACGGCGGTATTGCCGTTTTTTCTTGCACTTCCATTGAAGGCTACGACTTTCATCTTTTTCTCTCCTTTATTTTTCCTTATTTTTTATTGAATGACACGGATATCACACCGGCTTATCGCCCAAAAGTCTTTAAAGTGTCCGGGTGGAAATAAGTTACAATGATGAATAAATAATGTCAAACGCACATTACGACGGCACCGGAAACAGCAGCGCAACATTTCTGATTCGCCAACTCATCGAATTCGAAATAAATCGGGGCTTCCAACAGACCGATAACGATTGTTGCCGGCACGAACCGTAAACATGGTGATCCACTTGAATAAGGATCAAAGGTGGTTAAACTTATTGAACAGACTCATCCGCAGAAGTGGTTTCAAAACCTTCAATCGGGTTTAAGGTCCCCCGCTAAAACCCAGCGGGATAAAAAGGCGGACTGAGACGGTTAACCGCAAAAATATCGAGAATATTTCGAGGATTGACCGTCTCACGCCAACACAGAGACTTGTCCGCCTTTGGCGGATTGAGCCCGAGGGGAGGTTTTGAAACCACTTCTAGTCAAATTTTAGGATCCGGAATATTAATATGAAGTTAGCAAAAATCGTATTACTTATTTTATTTTTTTCCGTTTTACTGTTTGATAACGCCGCCTTCGCGGACAGGCATATGCGGTGTCAGGGCAGCCTTGTGTCCATAGGGGATACCACGGCTCAGGTTTTGGACGAGTGCGGCAAGCCGGACAAAATCAATCAATGGAAAGAATATCACAACGGCAGCATGGTGCAGATATATGATTATAAAACAGAACGTTATATAGCGCCCCAAGAAGTCCAGAATCCGATCCTCATGGAGCGATGGACATATAATCTGGGCGCCACTCAGTTCATACGGTATCTGTATTTTCAAGATGGGGAGTTAATCAAAATTAAAACCGGTGAGAGAGGTAGTGATTGATTCTTGCAAAACAAACCGGGTGCTTTGCACCCGGATGCAAGTTCAACGTCGAAAGCACTGACGTGCTTTTGCCTTTTCGGACTATGGCCGAAAAGGCAAGCTACCCGCTTCGCGGGTGGTAGTTGATTATTCCTTGAGCTGTTCCATCATCTCTTCCCCCCATTTCTTTCCCCCGCCAATGTCATCGAAAATCTGCCGAAATGCGTCAATATTTTGCCGAACATTGTCACATATCCACTGCGAACGATTCAAATCTAGCTAAACAACTATCCGATATATATGCATTTATAAATTTATCCTAAAAAATTTAAAATCTTGTATGAATCTTGCATACCCATACCAGATTCTTGCTTATTTATGACCATAACCGGAAGGAGGATCATATGGAGAAAAAAATCATAAGGGAAAACAGGCTCGAACTCGATGTCGGTTATATTAAAAAAAGTCCTTGCAGAGAATGCCCGACGAAGAAACGTCTGCCGGAGTGTTCGGATTGCTGCGAGACGTTATCTCAATTACAGGATCTTTTGATCGGGAGTATATCGTGTCGGTGCAGTATTTCGGAATTAGAAGAATATTCAGTATAATCCGAAAACGATAGAGAAATATCGTCGTTATGTATTCGAAAACTTATTCGCCAGATCCATGTCAATAACGTGCATGCAGATCTGTTTTGCACCTTGTTCCGTGTAAGAATACTTTTTGCACAGATTTTTAATCAAGTACTCGACCTCGTCGCGAATCCTTCTATCATACGTCTTGAATGCTTCTTTGTTATAATCCTTAATGGCGCGACGGAAATTTTCGTTTTCAAGAAAAGGATCCAGCACTTTTTCCTTGAGATAGTATACATAACGGTTGTGCAATGACTTATATAGCGCCGTCTGGGTGACATGTTTTCCGTCAAGCATGATTTCCTGGGTTAATGTCTTGGAAGCATATTCATTCTGAGCGTCTTTTCGAAAATCCATGCGCTGCTCTCTGTCCACTTTCGGCCCCAGCAGATACCCCTCGATGGTCATGAAAAAGTCTTCGGTGATGTTTAATCTTTCCCCTGTAAAGCTGCAGGTTTCCTTGGTTCCGGTTTCAAAATTGATGGAAAACAGGTAATTTTGTATGTCTCTTGAAATTTGTTCATCATTATAAAGGTAGAGTGACTCTTTAACTTCCTGCAAAATCGTGTAGTTGTACATCCGTAGCAAAGACGACAAAAACCCTTTGGGTACGGATCCGTTCAGTTCTTTTCGGCATTTGGCAAAAAAACCATTCAGGATCGACATGTTGATCAGCTTATCCTCCCGGGCATAAGTAGAGTAGAACTCATTAAAAATTTTAATGGAGTCCCGACCGGAAAAGCCATGGTTCCCCTCGATTTCCGATTCCGCAATAATTTTCTGCCGTCGTTTTGCCGTAAATTTTTTCCGGTCTTCTTCTGAAAGCCATTGGGGGATATATCCGGTATAAATTTCCATCTTGAGCAGCTGCAGGTTCTCGTCACAATATCGACCGTATTTCTTCGGATCACCGATCCATTCCAGCAGTGCTTCGGACTTGAGATTCAGTCGTGACGCGATAATGATCCGCGCAAAATTTTGCAGCACTCCCGGCAAAAAGCTGTCGTCGATATGCCGGCCGAAAACATTCCGATAAATCTCGACTTCCGTACTCAAATCTAAAACATAAGGGATATTAATGGATTCGATGCGGTCCGAAAACGACTGAAAATCTCTTAATTTTGATTTATCTTCGGGATTCATGAGCGCCAGAAAAAGAGAATTAACGTTTTCTTCAATATCTCCGACTTTATGGACACCTTCGCTGATGATGTTGTGCAGTTCGATCAGGCGGTCTTTATTGTATGACTTTATATCCATCAGGGCATAAATGCCGTTGTTGGTTTTTGCATAACGTGAAAAATAGTATTTAACCTGGTTGCTGTCTCTTAGAAGATGATTTATTCGGCTCTGGAGAATGTCATTTTTGTAGATGTCCTGTTTCAAGGGTTTATCGCCGGGGTTGAAGACGCTGATGCCCTCGCCGATCCGCCGGTTAAAAGTATAAGGTCTGGCATAAATCATGTTAAAAACCTTCATGGGATTTTTCAGCCGGTTTAACAATGCCTGGAACAAAGAACTGCATATGGTGCAGGGATTATCTCTAAACACCCATTCATACTCTTTTTCGGTAAAGAGCCGCCATTTGATTTTATCGTTTTTAAACAGGTCGTCGAAAAAGGCCCGGCGATATTCCTTGGGAATGATCAAAATCGGATTGTCATGGCTTGGACATGGCACTTCGATATCATTATCCTGCGTAACCGGTAACGGGTTTGCTTTCGATAAATCCTTTGGGTCTGTCGGCACATTGCTTTGGGTTTGGAAAAATTTTTCAAACAAATGAATCGGCCCGTTCTCATTTTCTTCACCCAATATTTTTCGATTTAACCGCCATACCGTCTCAAAACGCAGCCCGTCTTCAGTATTGGTATATTCCTCGAATTTTTTCAGCAGATTGTTTAAAAAAGTGCTTTTCCCGCAGCCATGAGGCCCCTCAAATACGTAAATTTTATTCTGTTGGGTGCCGCGCTTTAAGGACTCCACAAGGGTGATCAAACGGTTTGCAAAGAGCCTGTCGGCAAAAAACGGGGTGTCGGATCCTTCAATAAAAAGCTGGCTGCAATCATAGTGCACAAAACCGATGGATTCGGGATCATTCGGATATTCATTATAGCCTTCGCCGACATATTTTTTAATCATATCATGAAACACCTGGAAAGCATTTCGCACCACCACGGTCGGTTTTTGCATGAGCACTCCGAGGAACTCCTCAAAAGAAAGGGTTGATTGTCGACTTCCGGCAGCCATGCTCCGGTTGATATTCTTCATTGCGGTAGAAATGTTTCTCATCCTATAGTACCTTTTTGGAAATCTTCCGATTTTCCATGGTGTATACCACGCGCTCCCATTTCACTTTCTGTTCTTTGATTTCCTTTTGTTGCGGCGGTGAAAAAGCGGAAGTCATGACGTTATTCCGAGTCTCGGGAACCGATACAACCTCGCTTGTTTCCAGATGAACGGGACCGCCCCAGAGATATTCGATTCCCATCATGGTATTTGCAATAAGATCTTTTACCAGCGGCTTTTCTTCGAAATGATGAACCAGGTAAAGTGCATGATCGCCGCATTTATTCTCGTCGACTTCGATATGGGGCGGATGATACAGGCTGTCGATCAACATTTGCCGATAATCTTTTGCTTTACGGCTTTTGACATAGTATTCCCAGATCATCTTTGCCGAATTCAATCGACGGCCTGCGACAAACAGCTTATTGCCGGAAACAAAATCCTGATCGACAAAGGTATTGATAAACATGAAGTCACCAAAATCATTTCGAACCTTAAAAATCAGCTCCTTTCCTTTTCCGGTGTTTTGGTTGTATTTTTTTCTTATATCGACATCTTCGATTTTCCGAAATTCCCAGTCGTACTTCCCTTTATTGCCCATATTCTCGATGTTCTGAAACAGTCGCATCCCCAGGGCATAGGGATTAAGACCCACGCGGGGCAAAGCGGTAACGCCGGCATTGATCCGGGCAAAATCGACTTCATGACCGTTGATACGGTCATCTTTTAAAAAAAGGGTTTCGTGCCAGTAGCTGGCCCATCCTTCGTTCATAATCTTTGTTCGGATCTGCGGCTGAAAAAACAGGGACGTCTTTCGGACAACGTGCATCACGGACGTCATCCATCGATTGTCACCTTTTCTCAGGACATCCGAGTTTTTGATTAAAAATTGAATAAGATCGCCATTGCCGTTGTTGTTTTCTTTAATATGCCTATCAAAGAACGCTTCAAATTCGGGATATTTTTTCACAATGTTTGAAAAGA
>Ga0307424_1000388_pt1 | contig 23527 bp, 21 predicted proteins | sample SalMarWE160320MG_FD_202157 | JGI IMG/M metagenome (GOLD analysis project Ga0307424, IMG submission 202157) | Salt marsh sediment microbial communities from the Plum Island Ecosystem LTER, Massachusetts, United States - WE1603-20 | ecosystem: Environmental > Aquatic > Marine > Intertidal zone >... | reverse complement strand
TGTCCCCCGTGCAGGAGGCCCTCGTCGCCGAGGGAGGCGTCCAGTGCGGCTACTGCACGCCAGGAATCGTCGTTGCCGCAACACATCTCCTCGAGCACACCCCGGATCCCTCCGAGGGGAAGATCCGTGAGGCTCTTGCCGGCAATATCTGTCGCTGCACCGGGTATGGATCCATCGTGAGAGCCATCAGGAGTGTGGAATGACCACCCGGACATCGAGTCGAGTGCGTGGAGGGGTCGGTGAATCGATTCGGCGGCCCGACGGGGCAGCGAAGACCTCGGGCGCGTTCGAGTACGTCGGGGATCTCCATGCGGAGACCATGCTGTGGGGGGCGACTCGCAGGGCGTATATGCCGCATGCCCGCATCGCTTCGATAGATGTCACGCCTGCGCTCGACATGGACGGTGTCGTTGCCGTTCTCACCGTCGATGACGTGCCCGGATTCAAGTACCAGGGGCAGATCGTTCAGGATCAGCCGGTACTCGCCGAGGGTGAGGTCCGTTTCTGGGGTGAGGCGGTCGCGTTGGTTGCAGCACAAACGCGCGACCAGGCCCGGGCTGCGGCCGCCGCGATCACCGTCGAGCTCGAAGAACTGGCCCCAGCGACGAACCTCGAGGAAGCAGTCGAACACGGCGGTATTTTCAGAAAGCTGACCGTAAGGCGGGGCGATCCCGACGCGCATGGTCCAATCGTCGTCGAGGGCTACTACGAGACCCCGAACATCGACCAGGCGCCACTGGGCACGGAAGCGGGGCTTGCCGTTCCCGACGGCTCGGGTGGAGTAGACCTCTACCCGCCATCGCAATGGATCCATGTGGACCATGAGCAGCTCGTACGGTGTCTCGGACTCGAGTCCGACCAGCTTCGTGTCCACCCGACCGGCCTCGGTGGCGCGTTCGGGTCCAGAGAGGACCTCAGCCTGCACACCCACCTGTGCATGCTCGCGCTGCGGACGGGCCGACCCGTCAAGATGGTGTACGGGCGCGACGAGAGCTTCGTCGGTCACGTCAAGCGGCACAGCGCCCACATGTGGTACCGGCACGAGGCCGAAGCCGATGGGACGCTCACCAGGGTCGAGGCGAGGCTCGTGCTGGACGGTGGAGCGTACGCGAACACCTCAGAGGCCGTCATCGCGAACGCGGTGTACTTCGCCGCCGGGCCGTACCGCTGCCCCAACGTGTTCGTGGAAGGGTATGCGGTGCGTACCAACAACCCGCCCACGGGAGCGATGCGGGGGTTCGGCGCCAATCAGGTCTGTTTCGCGTACGAAGCCCAGATGGACAGGCTGGCCGCCGTCCTGGAGATGGACCCTCTCGATCTCCGTCTGAAGAACGCCATCGGTCCGGGCGATGTGCTCTCGACTACGGGCCAGCGCATCGTCGACCCACTTCCGACAGAGGAAGTCATTCGGTCGGTGATGTCGATTCCGCTGCCCGAAGAGGACACCGACCGACTTCCGGGAGGGACCGGACTGACGACACCCGTCTCTGCAGTCGTGCGAGGTGTCGGGTATGCGGTCGGGCTGAAGAACCTGGCCTTCTCCGAGGCCTTCGACGACTATGCGGACGCCAGGGTGGAGCTGACACCCGAGGGTGCAAAGGTGCACACGGCCGCGGCCGAAGTGGGGCAAGGGATGGTGACCGTCCTCGGCCAGATCGGACGGAGCGTGCTGGGCTTGGAGCGGGTCGAGATCGTCTGGGACGACACCTCACAGATCGGTTCCGCGGGTTCAACTTCGGCTTCGAGACAGACTCAGATGACGGGTGGTGCGGTCGAACACGCCGCCCGTCGTGCTCGTGCGGCCGCATTGGAACGAGTCGGCGGCGACGAGATGGATGACGACGGTGTGTGGCGAAATGGTCGACTCGTCGCGACCTGGCCGGAACTGTGCGTCGACGGGCCGATCGTCGGCGAGATCCGCTACCGGCATGTGCCCACCGAGGGACCCGACGAGAACGGACAAGGCGACGTGCACGTCGATTTCTGCGTCGCCGCTCACAGGGCGGTCGTCGACGTGGACCCTGTCCTTGGTCTGGTTCGCGTGGTCCGAATCGACACGGCTCAAGACGTCGGGAAGGCCCTCAACCCCATGCAGGTGATCGGACAGATCGAGGGTGGAATAGCGCAGGGATTCGGCATGGCGCTCATGGAAGAGGTCATTCTCGACAACGGTGTCATAAGAAACCCGACCTTCACCGACTACCTCCTGCCGACGATCGAAGATATGCCTCCGGTCGAGGCCGTCGTCGTGGAACAGCCGAGTTCCTGGGGGCCGTTCGGCGCCAAAGGGTTCTCTGAGCTGCCGTCGATCTCTTCGGCGGCCGCGGTGGCGTCCGCTGTTCGCGCCGCGACCGGCAAGCCGGTGACGCGACTGCCCATTCACCCGGAGGACATTGCAGAGATCGGGTAGCTCAGCTACCCGATCTCCAGTTGTCAGTTGTCAGTAGGCGGCCTGGAACGCTGCGAGATCGCGGGGCGAGCGCGAGGCGGGAGGTTGGGAACTACTCGAAGAGGCGAGCTGCAGCGCGATTGTGTTCTTCGACGAGGGCTTCCAGCTCCACGTTGACGGGACGGCCGCTGGAGATGACGGGTGAACCGTGGACGTATGTGTAGACCGCCCGGGTGGGGGCACACAGAAGCAGGGCCGCGACCGGATCATGTTGCGCCCCGGCATATTCGATTCTTCTGAGATCGAACGCGGCGAAGTCGGCCGTTTTCCCCGGGGCGAGGGCACCGATATCGTCGCGTCCCAGTACGGCGGCGCCGCCGAGCGTGGCGAGCTCGAGTGCAGATCGCACAGGCATGATTCCTCGCCGCCGAACGCGGGCGAGGAGCGTGGCGAGCCGCGCCTCGCCGAGGAGGTCGTTGCCGTCGTTGGAAGCGGACCCGTCGACGCCAAGGCCGATCCGAACACCTGCGTCGCGATACTCGGCAACCGGAGCGATGCCGGATCCGAGCCGCATGTTCGAGGCGGGACAGTGGGCCGCGCCGGTGTTGGTGTCGGCCATCCGAGTGATTTCTGCTTCAGACATGTGGACCGCGTGGGCGAACCAGACGTCGGGTCCCACCCAACCGACACTCTCTGCATACGCCAACGGAGGCATGCCGAATCGATCCACGCAGAACGCCTCCTCATCGATCGTCTCCGCGAGGTGTGTGTGGAGGGTGACGCCGTAGTGGCGAGCAAGGGCTGCAGATTCCCTCATGAGGTCCGGCGTCACCGAGAACGGAGAGCACGGAGCAACGACCACCCGGAGCATCGAACCCGGTGTTGAATCGTGAAAGGATTCGATGACCCTGCGGGTGTCGTCGAGGATCGCTTGCTCGTCTTCGACTACCGAATCCGGAGGGAGGCCGCCATCGCTCTGCCCGAGGCTCATCGACCCCCTCGCGGCGTGAAACCTGATACCGACCTCGCTGGCCGCGTGGATCTCGTCGTCGAGACGTGCACCATTCGGGAACAGGTACAAGTGATCCGAGGAGGTGGTGCATCCACTCAGTGCGAGTTCCGTCAGTCCAAGTCGCGCAGAGACACGGATGTCATGAGGTGTGAGCTTTGCCCACACCGGATACAACGTGGTCAGCCATTCGAAGAGCTCCGCATCTTGGGCGTAGGCTCTCGTCAGTGTCTGGTACAGGTGATGGTGCGTATTGACCAGGCCGGGGATGACGACATGATCCGTCAGATCGAGGACGACATCGGCAGAGGAGGGGAGTTCCTTCGTTGGAGCGACCTGTTCGATCCAACCGTCCCTGGCGAAGAGACCGGCATCGCGAATCTCTCTCCGGGATTCGTCCATCGTGACGAGGACGGTCGCATGTTTGACAAGCAGCGTGGTCACATCGGTGACGATGCTACCGACCATTGGGTAAGATTCCGGATTCAAAGCCGGCGAGGTAGATCAGCAGTGGAAACCTACGTTCGAAGTCTTCCCAAAGCGGAACTCCACATCCACATCGAGGGATCGCTGGAGCCTGAGCTCATGGTGACGCTCGCCAAACGAAACGATGTTGCCTTGCGTTTCGAGACGGTCGACGAGATCAGAGCCGCCTATGCATTCACCGATCTCCAGTCATTCCTCGACATCTACTACGAAGGGGCGGCGGTTCTTCGGACGGAACGCGACTTCTACGACCTCGCATGGGCGTACCTGAACAGGGCTGCATCAGACGGCGTCAAGAGAGCCGAGATCTTCTTCGATCCTCAGACGCACACCACTCGGGGGATCCCCTTTGACGCCGTAATCTCGGGACTGCACCGGGCAGTAGAGGATGCCGAGGATCTCGGCGTGTCAGCCGCCCTCATCCTGTCGTTCCTCCGTCATCTCAGCCCTGAAGCCGCGGAGCAAACGCTCGAGGATGGCCTTCGCCACCGCATGAAGATCATCGGCGTCGGACTCGACTCTTCGGAGGTGGGTCGTCCTCCATCGTTGTTCGAGGAGGTCTTTCGTCGTGCGCGCCGGGAGGGACTGCATGTCGTCGCCCACGCGGGAGAAGAGGGCCCACCCGAGTACATCCGGCAGGCATTGGACCTGCTCCACGCCGAACGGATCGATCATGGCGTGAGGGTCGAGGAGGATCCGGTGTTGCTGCGGCGGGTCGTGAAGGAGCGGATACCCCTCACGATGTGTCCGCTGTCGAACGTGAAGCTTCGTGTTGTCGATGAACTGGCCCAGCACAATCTGAAGCGTCTCATCGATGCGGGTGCGGTCGTCACGATCAACTCCGACGACCCCGCCTACTTCGGCGGATACATCGTGGACAACTACGTGGCGGCGGCGTCGGCACTCGGTCTCACGGAGATGGATGTGGCGACGATTGCGCGGTCGTCGATCGAAGCATCGTTTGCTACCGAAGAGCAGCGTGCCACATGGCTCGAGGAGACCTCTCAAGTCACGAGGTAGCGCTCGAGAACCTGCCAGACCTCGGGTCTTGCGAGGCGAGATCGGAGCGATGCGAGCGTTCGAACGAACGTTGGCACCGCCCGCGCCGGGTCCATCGGGTTGGGACGCATTGCTGCGAGAACCGCCGGTGTCGGTCTCAGGACGAGGGTGTCGGTCTCGGGCCACACGGTCGCCACCGCCTGAAGCTCGTCGTGGAGCGCAGAACGCCCGACGCGATCGAACAGAGCTTCATAGAAGAGAGCACCGTTTCTCTGAGCCTCCGCTGCCATCGGGGCCAGGACGAGGAGGAAATCGAGTGGTTCCGGACTCCCGAGGACGAGGTCCGCGTTGGTTCCTGAAGCGACACCGCCGTCGACGTAACTCTTGCCTTTGATGACGTGTGGATCGAACAGCACGGGGACGGCAGATGAGGCCGAGACTGCGTCGCGCAGCGTGACATCAGGGGCGTCGGTAGTTCCGAAGGCCGTCCGGCGCCGATCCTCGAGACCATAGGCAACTACGACCGTCGGTCGGTCCGGCCAGGTGTCTGCGATTGAAGGCGCCTGGGCGGCGACCCAGTCACCGATGCCCGATGGGTCGAATCGACCGGGCACACCGAGCAAGGAGGTGAGTCCCGGATGCCGGAAACTCGGGATGATGCCGCGGCGGATCCATCGTCCGACCCCGTTGAGCGGCTTCTTCTTATAGACCCACGATCGGATCCGCGCCTCGACGTCCTCCTCTCGCTCTCCGGGACGGACGATGCTGTCGAGCGATAGGCTGCCTGAACGAACGATCGCGGCCGCGAACGAACCGGCGGATGTGCCGATGATGACATCGGCTGCCGTTGGATCCCACCCCGTCGCCATCTCGAGCGCGAGCAGTGCTGCAAGATGAAACGAGGCGCCGGTAACGCCCCCACCCCCGAGGATGAGACCCACTCTGCTCACGAGAGCAGGTTACTCAGACGGTGACGCCGAACGCGCGCCGGCAGTTGGGACACGCCGAATCGGACTCTTCGGTCTCCGCGCCACACCAAGGGCATGGCAGCTCGGTCGCGACTCGGTAGGCCTCCGCCCAAGATTGCACCTCGAGGTCCTCGCCGGTATCTCGAAAACGGCTTCCGGCGATCACAACGAGCACCGTGATGATCGACGCTGCCACGAGCAATTGCGCCACGAGTCCTCCTCTCGTGGCGGAGTGTATGAACCGCAAGCCCCATAGGGAAGGATTTCGCGATCTAGGCCACCGCCGATTGGGGTCTCTGTCGCCGCCCGACTGGCTTGCCGAACGTCCGCTTGTACGGAACGGGCAGAACGACGTCAGGATCCCAGGCCATCCACCTGCTGCGACCCGACCGAAAGAGAGGCGAGTTCGCGAGCACACCGGGTCGAGCGAGATTCAGATGCACGGCGCCGCAGCGCGAGCAACTGGTGCGCACGATGCCGCCGCCGACGGCGACGGGCTCACTGTACTGGTGCTCTCTGCAACTGCGGGCCACGATGCCTCCCCATGCGCGCTATACGTGGTCAAGCTACCACTATGAGCGGCTGGTATCTCGATGAGTGCGGGTCCAACTGAAGTTGCCGCGGCCGAACTAGTCACGCGCCCGCGGGCTCTAGACCGCCGCGTCGAGTTGCTCTACGTACGGGCGGAGGTCTTCGAGCCGACCATCCCTGCTCTCGGCCTCACGGAGAAGGAGAGCGGTGATGTGGAAGATGATCCACGCCTTGAGGACCTCGGGATCCACCGTTGCGCCGTAGCCGTTCGCGAACGCATCGGCGGCGCCTTCGTGTCTGGCCAGTTGCCAGTAGGCGAAGGTGTAGTCCCACTCCGGTGGAGCCAAGGTGGCCCACGTCCAGCCTGTCAAGGTGACCGTACCGGCATCGTCGATGACGAACGACGACGGCGATGGACGCGTGTGGCTTCCTCTCGGTGGACCAGCCTTGGGGAAAGAGAGATCAGTAGCCCTGTCGAACACCGCCGAGGGGACGTTCAACCGGCGCCGGTACCGTTCGAGCCGGGCGAAGTTGCCGCGGAGAGCCGTCTCCATCCAGGTCGATCCGATGCCTTCCTCGAGATTCGACAGGCGCGAGAAGTCCGCCTCGTGGAGCTTACGCAGCAGGGCACCGGCCTTCGTGGCGGCCTTGCTGTCTCCAGGAAGTGATGCCAGGTTCCATCGACCATGGTCGGTGAAACGAACCCAGTTCGTTCCTTCGGTGGCGCCCCACTCGATGATGGAGGGCAGCCCTTGCATGCCTTCGAGCGCCTCGAGCGCTCTGCGCTCGCGGCGCTGGTAGGACGCAGAGCCGTACACCTTGAGGATCGATGTGCGATCGCCGACATGCGTGAGGCGAAATACGCTGTTGGTGCCTTGGGACAGCGGGTGTATACCTGCACCGTCCGCGAGGAGGGCTGCGATGTCTCGTGCTTGCACCTGAACTCCCTCGTAAAGCAATCGGCGATTGGAACGCCTTCGTTTACGCTACACGAGACGAGAGCAAATGAGGTGGGCGTGTCCATCGATATCGAGTTCCCCGACAACTCCCACAGGAGCTACCCCCAGGGTGTCACCGGATTGGAGATCGCCGGCGACATCGGTCCACGACTGGCCGCTGCGGCAGTAGCGATCAAGCTTGACGGTGTCCTCACCGATCTGTCGCGTCCGCTCGACCACGGTGGAAGGATCGAGATCGTGACGGTTGGGACGGACGAGGGACGCGACGTGCTCCGGCACTCGACGGCACACGTCATGGCACAGGCGGTGTTGTCGCTGTTCGAGGCAGCCCGGTTTGCGATCGGCCCAGCTATCGAGGACGGCTTCTACTACGACTTCGACATCGGTCGTCCGTTCACTCCTGAGGATCTCGAGCGGATCGAAGAGCGCATGCGAGAGATCGTCGCCGCCGACCAATCCTTCGTCAGAGAGGAGCTCTCGGAGTCCGAAGCACTCGAGATCTTCGCCGACCAACCGTTCAAGACCGAGATCATCCAATCGGTCGATGTGTCAGAAGTTGGTTCTGTCATCTCGGTATACCGGAACAACGGGTTCGTGGACCTGTGCAGAGGACCACACGTGCCCTCGACGGCGAGGGTGAAGGCATTCAAGTTGCTGCGCTCGGCCGGCGCGTACTGGCGGGGGGATGAGCACCGCCCGCAGCTTCAGCGGATCTATGGGACCGCGTGGGAGGACCAGAAGGCCCTCGACGCGTATCTCAACCGGCTGCAGGAAGCCGAGCGGCGCGACCACAGGAAGCTGGGAACAGAGCTGGATTTGTTCTCGTTCCCGCCCGAGCTCGGGTCCGGATTGGCAGTGTGGCATCCGAGAGGTGGATTGGTTCGCAAGGTGATCGAGGACTACAGCCGCGGCGTCCACCTCGCGAACGACTATCAGCTCGTCGTCTCCCCACACGTCGCGAAGGCACAGCTCTGGGAGACCTCGGGACACCTCGGCTTCTATGCCGACAACATGTACCCACCGCTGGAACTCGACCACGGCGACTCCTACATCGTTAAGCCGATGAACTGCCCGTTCCACGTGCTCATCTACAAGAGCCGGTCGCGGTCGTACCGCGAGCTTCCCTTGCGTCTCTTCGAGCTCGGAACCGTCTACAGGTATGAGCGTTCCGGGGTCGTTCACGGTCTGCTCAGGGCGAGGGGTTTCACCCAGGACGACAGTCACATCTTCTGCACGTTGGACCAGATCGGTGAGGAGTTGCAGAACCTCCTCGACTTTGTCCTCATGGTGCTTCGAGACTTCGGTTTTGAGGAGTTCGAGGCCGAGCTCTCGACGCGGCCGGTGAAGTACGTCGGTGAGGTCGAACTGTGGGAGATTGCGACCGCAGCGCTCGCCAAGTCCCTGGAGACGGCCGGATTGCACTATGACATCGCCGAGGGAGAAGGCGCCTTCTACGGCCCGAAGATCGACGTGCACATCAAAGACGCCATCGGTCGGAAGTGGCAGCTGTCGACCATTCAGGTGGACTTCTCCACGCCTGATCGATTCAAGATCGAGTACACGAGCGCAGAGAACACGCGAGAGCGTCCGGTGATGATCCATCGGGCCCTGTTCGGGTCCGTCGAGCGATTCTTCGGAATCCTCGTTGAGCACTATGCGGGAGCATTCCCGGCATGGCTCGCCCCGGTCCAGGCCGCGATCATCCCTGTCGCGGATAGACACCTCGAGTATGCGAACGAGGTTGCAGCTGTCATCCGAGATGCAGGTGTTCGCGTCGACGTGGACGGCACATCCGAAACGGTCGGCGAGAAGATACGGCGCGCGCTGTCCCTGAAGGTGCCGGCCGTGCTGGTCGTAGGCGATCGGGATGCGTCCGCCGGAACCGTGGGCTACCGCCGGTACGACGCCGAGCACGAGGACCGAGGGGTACCGCTGGAAGAGGCCGTCGCTCGCCTCGTGTTAGCCGTGGAGCCGCCCCGGTAGTCGCGATTTCTGCAAACTGCAGCAAGCACATATCCTGACCGCAGCCAGAGGGAGTTTCTGTGAAGCAATTGGTTGGTGCGATCTCTGCCGTCATCCGCCGATGGCCATGGTGGACGATCGGGATCGTTCTGCTCGTCACGGCGGGACTTGGCTCGTTCGCGTCGAATTCGACGGTGTCCACGGGACAGGAGGGCTTCGCCCCGGACACACCCGAGCTTCAGGCATCGAGGGAGATCGAGCAGCTCTTTTCCACCGGCGGCAACGAGCAGGTGATGCAGATCATCCTCAGTGGTGACAATGTCATTTCGGCCGACGGAGTCAAGACCGTCCAGAGCATCGAGGACGCAATCCGATCGAGCGACGCGGGTCCCTACATCTCCGATCGCGCCGACCGTGCCGGCATCGTTTCGTACCTCGGGGGAGTGATGCAGGGCGCCTCTATGCAAGGCATCCCTGTGGACGGCCTCACCGACTCGCAGGTACAGCAGCTGTACTCCCTCACCCTGTCGCAGGCACCGGCGGACCAGGCGGACTACCTTCGGGCGCTGGTGTCGAGCAACACCAACTTCGACGGCGCTGTCTCGCCGGCGGGGCTGGTCGTCGTTTTCCTGGACACGTCCTCGATCCAAGGCGGAAACGACTTCTCGGGCATCGTGGACGTAGAGCAGGCGGCCGCGAGCGCCGCCGACCAGTTCTCCACCGACACGATCAAAGTGCAGGCGTTCAGCACGCTGCTGCTATTCGGGAACGAATTCGATTTCTCGAAAGAGGTCGGTCGCCTGTTCATCAGCGCGTTCGTGATCATTCTGCTCATTCTCGGGTACGTGTACTGGGTTCGTCCGCGCGGAGGACGGTCACCGTGGGGCAGCCTTCGAAGGACCGCCGCAGACGTCGCACTCACGCTCCTGGTGATCATGACGGCCATCGTATGGGTGCAGGGTCTCGCCGTCCTACTTGGACCCGATCATCTGGGCGTAATCGGCAGGTTGAACGAGATCACGCAGATCGTTCCGATTCTGCTCATCGGTCTGGGGGTCGATTATGCGATTCACTTGACGGGGCGGTATCGGGAAGAGATCAGCGCGGGCAAGAGCGTGGCTTCGGCCTCGACGAGAGCGATCAGCACGGTGGGCGTTGCGCTCATCCTCGCGACGATCACCACCGCCGTCGGATTCCTGACGAACCTGATCTCGCCCATTCCAGGATTGAAGGACTTCGGCATCCTCACGGCGATCGGTATCGGGGCGGCATTCATCCTCATGCTCACGCTGCTGCCGGCCATCAGACTCATCCTGGACCGTCGAGCCGAGCGTGCCGGACGCCTGCACGCCGACTCCTTTGCTGCAGGGACGACCGAGCGGGCACTCCCTCGGATCGCCGCACGAACAGCGGTGCTCGCCGAGCGGATCCCCGTCATCACGCTGATCGTCGCGCTGGTCCTGGGAGGGCTCGGTGCGTATGGACTCAGCCAGCTGAAAACGACGTTCAGCTTCATCGACTTTCTTCCAGCCGACTCACCGTCGGTTCTCGCCTTCAAGACGCTCGACCGGGAGTTCTCTGGAGGTTTCGGCGAGCAGACGAACGTGCTCATCAAGGGCGACGTCGCCACGCCGGCAGCGTATGCCGCGTTTCTGGACGCCTCGAAGAGCCTCACGGACACTCCCGATGTGATCACCTACGGTGGGATTGCCGCCGCGGAATCGCCACTGAGTGTCATCGGTACCTTGGCGCAGTCGGGGGACCAGACGTTCCTTCAGGCGGCAGGAGCAGCTGGGCTCCAACCGGATCTGACCGTTTCGTCGAGCGCTGATGTCTCCGCGATCTACGACGCAGCCATGGCCGCGTTACCAGAAGCGGCAGGACGCGTCCTCCACAGGGACACGAACGGGACCTACACGGCGGCCCAATTCGCGATCTCGACGTCCGCGGGCGAGGAACGAGCAACGGAGCTGCTCACCGATCTCAACGGAGACTTCTCGCCTGTGAGGGACGTCGGGCTGATGGCGACCCCCACATCGACGAACATCATCTCGTCGGTGATCATCGAGAAGCTGTCCAACTCGCAGATCCGGTCGCTGTTCGTGGCCATCATCGCGGCCATGCTTCTGTTGATCGGCAACTTCTGGTTCGAGACCCGTAGGCCCTTCCTCGGCGTGATCACGATCGCACCGGTCGCGCTCGTGGTGTTGTGGACATTCGGGATGATGGCCCTGTTCGGCATCTCGTTCAACCCGGTGACAGCGACCCTCTCGGCAATGGCTATCGGTATCGGCGTGCCATTCACGATTCACGTCACCCACAGATTCGAGGAGGATCGGATTCGGTACGAGGATCAGGAGGAAGCGATCCGATCGACCGCTCGGCATACGGGAGCTGCACTCGCCGGCTCGGCGTTCACGACCATGGCAGGGTTCGGCATACTGATGACCTCATCGCTGAAGCCGATGCAGCAGATGGGTGAGGTGACGGTGTTCGCGCTCGCTGCGGCGCTGATCGCGTCGGTGTTGGTACTGCCGTCGATGCTCGCGCTGTGGGACTCGTGGCACCGGCGCCGCCATGCCACGACGTTCGACAGAGACCGGCTTGCCGCCCACGGACTCCTGGACGAGTAGGAGGGTGACCGAGCGAAGCTCGCTCACCCCGTACCTTGTATCTCGTAGGGGTACGAGTCGCCCCGCGGTCGCCGTGCGCCGACAGTCGCGTACGACGTACCAGATACGAGAGTGGGAGTCCGGGGAGGACTCCCACTCTCTCGAGCTCGGCCTAGACGCCGGCGATGTCCTCGAGCATTGCCGTCGTGAGTGACTTCGGTCGCTCGATCGGGTAGCCGAGCGCTCTGTCCCACACGATGTTGGACAGGACCCCGAGGGAGCGTCCGACGCCGAAGAGCACGGTGTAGAAGTCGTACTCTTGCAGGCCGTAGTGCCACTGGATGACACCGGACTGCGCGTCGACGTTCGGCCAGGGGTTCTTCGCCTTGCCCTGCTCCTCCAGGATCGGGGGGACCACCTTGTAGAGGACGTCCACATACTTGAAGATGGGATCGTCCGGAAGGTGCTTGAGGCAGAAGTTGCGCTGTTCGGCATATCTCGGATCGGTCTTGCGCAGCACTGCGTGCCCGAACCCGGGGATCACCTGACCGGAGTTGAGGGTTTCCCAGACGAACTCCTTCATCTTCTCCTCAGTCGGTACGACGCCGCCCATCTTGTCCATCACACCCTGGATCCAACGCAGGACCTCCTGGTTGGCGAGGCCGTGGAGAGGACCGGCAAGGCCGTCGATCATCGCCGACGCCGCGTAGTACACGTCTGAGAGGGCGCTTGCCACCAGGTGTCCGGTGTGAGCGCTCACGTTGCCGCTCTCATGATCCGAATGGAGGATGAAGTAGAGACGAGCAACGTCGTCGTACGGGTCCTCGATACCCATCATGTGAGCGAAGTCGCCTCCGAGGTCCTGGTTCGGATCAGACGCGATAAGCGTGTCACCCTTGTACTTGAGGCGGTAGATGAACGCGCCGAGTTCCGGGAGCCTTGCCCACAGGTTCAAAGCGTCCTCGAGGGTCGGCTGCCAATGGTCCATCTTGCCGAGGCCCTCGTTGTACGCCTTCACGTACTCGGACTCGCGCTGCATGGCGAGTATGCCCGCGGAGAACATCGTCATCGGGTGGGTGTCGAGTGGCATCGCACGGAGCATGTCGAACACGTAGCCGGGAACGCCCCTGCGACGCTTCAAGTCATCGACCAGATCGGTGACGTCGTCCTCGGTGGGGATCTCACCGGTCAGAAGAAGGTAGATGTGGCCTTCGACGTAGGGCATCTCCTTCCCAGGGACCTTCGGGAGCAGCGCAAGCGTCTCGGGGATCGTGTGCCCCCGGAACCTGATCCCCTCATTCGGGTCGAGGTATGAGATGTCCGTAACGAGGCACCGCACACCTCGGGCCCCACCGATCGCCTGAGAAATGGTGACATCGGAGACCTTGACATCTCCAAACTGCTTCAGCAGTCGAGTTGTTCGCGGCCTCCACTCGTTGATTGTCCGCTCTAGGGCTTCTTTCAATGCCATAGTGCCTCCTTGGGCTCTGTCGAGGACATGCCCGAGGGGGGACGCCCTCGCGTGATTGGTCTACTCCTCCCTACGCATCTTCGTGTTGGGCAGAAGCGATCACCTTCTGGGCTTCCTGCCTCGGAACTTCCTCGTAGTGGTCGAACTCCATTTCAAAGCTACCCCGTCCGCCCGTCATCGACCGAAGATCGATCGCGTATCGCTGCATCTCCGCCAGTGGAACCTCTGCCGTCACGATCCGATACCGACCGTCCGAGTCCATGCCGAGCACTCTCCCCCGTTTCGCGTTGAGGTCGCCGATGACGTCACCCATGTAGTCCTCCGGGACGTTGATCCGGGCTTTCACGATCGGCTCGAGGAGAGTGGCTCGCAGACTCGGGGCCGCCGTCCGCACAGCCATGATCCCCGCCATCCGAAACGACAGCTCGTCCGAGTCGACCGAGTGGTACTTTCCGTCATACACGGTTGCCTTGATGTCCGTGACGGGAAAGCCGGCGAGGATGCCTCGTTCCAGACCCTCCTGGACCCCCTTGTCGACGGCCGGGATGTACTGGCGGGGAATCGACCCGCCCTTGATTGCATCGACAAACTCGTACCCAGAGCCTCTCGGAAGGGGTTCGAAACGAACGAACGCCACGCCGAACTGGCCTCGGCCACCGCTCTGCTTCTTGTGCTTGCCTTCGGCTTCGGCAGTCGCACCGATCGTCTCACGGTAGGCCACCGTCGGTATCGACGTCTCCACCTCGACCCCGAACTTGCGAGCAAGACGGGCAACGGTGACGTCGAGATGTGTGTCACCGAGACCGGAGAGGACCGTCTCCTTCGTCTCGGCTCTTCGCTCGACCTCGAGGGTCGGGTCCTCCTCGGCGATCCTTGCGAGCGCCGTCGAGAGTTTCTCCTCGTCTTGTGAGGAGTGAGGGGACACGACGACGCTCATGACCGGCCGCGGCATCGCCACGGGTGCGATCTCCACGGAAGAACCGGGCGTATGCAGCGTGTCGCCGGGACTGAGATTCTCGATCTTGGCGACTGCTGCGATGTCGCCGGCCACCAGTTCGGTCGCATCATTGTGCTCTTTGCCCTGCATGGTGAACAAGTTGTGGACGCGTACCTTCTCGCCCGTCGATGACTCGAGGACGTCGTCCGCCTCTACCTTCCCCGAGTACACCCGCAAAAGTGAGATCCGCCCTACATATGGGTCGGACGTGGTCTTGAAAACGTATGCAACGGGGCCGTCGTCGAGTGAGAGGGTCCCGCCTCCCTTCAGTGGTACGGGGGGACGTTCCAGGGGACTGGGTCCGAACTCCGCGATGAAATCGGCGAGCGTGTCGATACCGATGAGCTGCGTCGCGGATCCACACAGCACCGGTTGGATCTCTCCCGTGAGAATGCCCGAGCGAGTGATCTCGACGATTGTCGGCCTGTCGGGCTCTACTCCTTCGAAGTAGGCCTCCAGCAGCTCGTCGCTGGTCTCAACGACCGACTCGACGAGGGCTGTGTGCATCTCTCCGAGAACATCGCTCATCGAGTCCGGCGCGCTAGCCGGGGTTCCTTTCGGGTTGCCACCGGCGTACTGAACGGCGGTGTTCGAGACGACCCGAACCAATCCCGACAGCTCGGTCTCCGACCCGATCGGCACCTGTACCGGAGCGACCCCCTTTCCGAACGTCTCGCGAAGCTGGTCGAGTGTCCGCTGGAAGGACGCTCGCTCGCGGTCGAGCTTGTTCACGAAGATGACCCGTGGAACTCCCTCTTCGCCGGCGAACTGCCACAACGCCTCGGTCTGTACCTCCACACCGTCCACTCCCGAAACGACGAACACGGCCATGTCGGCAGCTCTGAGTGCAGAGCGCGCATCTCCGACGAAGTCGGCATACCCCGGGGTGTCGATGATCGTGATTCTCTGGCTGCCCCATGGGAACGACGCGGTGGCCAGCCCGAGCGACAACTCGCGCTCGATCTCTTCTGGCTCATGGTCGGTGACGGTGTTGCCATCTTCGATGCGTCCCAGTCGAGTGGTCTGCCCGGCGGTGAACAACAGCGCTTCGGCGAGGGAGGTCTTCCCGCTTCCACCGTGACCGACCAGTGCGACGTTCCGTATGTTCTCCGGGACCACATGACCTCCTGATGTTTCGGACGATTCTAGTGGCGGGATGCCGCCCCTCATCCCGGCGCTCGAACGGTGTGGTACGTTGCTGCACCCATGATCGAACTCAAGGCCCGCCGGAGGGCCAATGCCATGTTCGCGCCGATCGGGAAGGCGCTCGCCCGAGTCGGGGTGCGCGCGTGGCACGTCACCCTGTTCGGATTGATCGTTGCTCTTGCAGGGGCAGCGCTGATCGCAGCCGGACGACTGCAACTCGGCGTCGGCTTCGTGTTGGTGGGATCGGCGATCGACGCCCTCGACGGAGCGGTCGCCAGAGCACGAGGGAGCGTCTCGGCACGGGGAGCGCTGCTGGACTCGGTGACGGACAGAGTGGAAGAAACGGCGATGTGGACCGGTCTGGCACTGGCTGTCTCGGATACACCGGCATGGGTCGCGCTGTGTACTGTCTCGCTTGGCGGTTCGCTCCTGATCTCGTACCTGCGGGCGAAAGTAGAGACCGGTGGCGTTGATGGTCGAGGTGGGATCATGGGGAGGGCCGAGCGTCTGATCCTGTTCGGTGCCGGGATCTTGTCCGGGCTGATCGGACCGATGTTGTGGGCGATGGTGGCGCTCGTGTGGATCACCGTCGTTCAGCGGTTCTGGATCGGCTGGAAACGACTCGACGCGTGAACGCGCTGTACCGAGCGGGGATCGCCATGGCTGGGTGGATGCCGGAGCCGATCGTGCGTGTCGTGGGGGAGCGAGCCGGACGCCTCGCGTTCGAACGCGCGGGTCGGCGACGCCGGATGAACATCCGCCACGTGAGTCGGGCAATCGGATCCGAGTGGGAAGTCGAAGACACCGCCAGGAGAGCGTTCGGAGCATATGGCCGGTACTGGGCAGAGGCGTTCTGGGTGCGACCTCATCGCGTACCGGCGATCCTGCGCCACATCGACAGAGATGGAGTGGAACGGGCAGAGGCGGCGCGCGACGAAGGAACCGGGATGATCTTCGCGCTACCCCACATCGGCAACTGGGAAGTGGCGGGCAGCGTTGCACACGACATCGGTCTGGAACTCCTCGCGGTCGCCGAACCGCTACCGGACAGCGATGTTGTGGACTGGTTCATCGACATACGACGTCAGCTCGGCATCGACGTGGTACTGGCGAACGAACCGAACATCATGAACCGGCTGGGGCAGGCGCTGGACCGCGGGGCCGCCGTCGCACTGGTCATGGATCGAAACGTCAAGGACGGGGGAGTGGATGTCGAGTTCTTCGGCGAAGTAACGTCGATGCCCGCAGGAGCCGCCGCGCTGGGAATGCGACACGGCGTCCCCGTGTTCCCGGTCGCCGCATACTTCAAGAAAGGGCGTGGCCACCGACTGGTGGTCGAAGCGCCCGTCGAAATGCCCAGCTCGGGAACGGTGGAGGAGCGGATCGTTGAGGGGACTCGGAGGATTGCCGCGGCACTCGAGGAGCTGATTCGGCGAGCACCCGAGCAGTGGCACATCGTGCAGCCGAACTGGCCCTCCGATAGGAGAGCGCCGTGAGACTCGCGATCGTCAGCCCGTATGCGCTCGATAGACACGGAGGTGTGCAGGACCAGGCACTGCAACTGCGAGACCAACTCGCTCGGGCCGGACACAGCGTGAAGCTGATCGGTCCTGGCGAATCCGATGGAACCTGGACGTCTGTCGGAGGGACCACCAACATCGAATCGAACGACGCGGTGGCACCGGTGTGTTTGGAGCCGGGTGCGATCCAGCGTGTGAAAGAGGCGATAGACGGCGCGGAGGTCGTGCATGTGCACGAACCGCTGCTTCCAGTCGTCGGGCCGGCCGCGTGGATCGGCACCTATGTACCCACCGTGGGGACGTTTCACGCCGAACCGGCTGCCGTGGTCAGAGCAGTGTACAAGTTCGGTGGTCCACTTCTCGCGCATCTCATGGAGCGAATCGAAGTGCTGACGGCGGTCAGTGCCGAGGCGGCCATGGCCGTCGAAAAGTTCGCCCCGGGCGTCGAGATCGTGCCAAACGCCGTCGACGTCGGAGGGTTCGCAGAGCAGGAACGAGTTGAACACCGCGTCGCGTTCGTGGGGCGCGACGACCCCCGCAAGGGCCTCGATGTGCTGCTGGCCGCGTGGCCGAGAGTACGCGCGTCGGTACCGGACGCGGAGCTGCTCGTCGTCGGCGCAAAGAGGGAGATTGGAGCGGCCGGGGTCAGGTTTGAGGGCACCGTCTCCGACCTTCGCAAGCGTGAAGTTCTCGCCTCGTCGTCGGTCTTCTGTGCACCGAACACGGGAGGTGAGAGCTTCGGCATCACCCTGATCGAAGCCATGGCCGCCGGGTGCGCTGTCGTGTGCACCGACCTACCGGCATTCGTGAGCGTTGCCTGTGGGATCGCCGAACATGTGCCTGTCAATGACAGCGAGCGCCTTGCAGATGTCCTCCTCGAGTTGCTGGCGAACCCTGAACGAGTCCGTCACCTGGGGCGCGCTGCGAGAGCCAGGGGGAACGTGTTCGATTGGACTCGGGTGCTCCCTCGCTGGATCATGCTGTACGAGCAAGCGATCGAACGGGCTCCCGGTAGAATTGGGGCATAAGGAGGAAGTGAACGTGGAACGTGGGACCGATCTTGTGAAACGAGGACTCGCCGAAATGCTCAAGGGCGGCGTGATCATGGACGTCGTCAATGCCGAACAGGCGAAAATCGCCGAAGAGGCCGGCGCTGTCGCCGTCATGGCGCTCGAGCGTGTCCCCGCCGACATCCGAAAAGAAGGTGGCGTCGCGAGAATGGCGGACCCCACCAAGGTCGAGGAGATCATGGCCACGGTGAGTATCCCTGTCATGGCGAAAGCTCGCATTGGTCACTTTGTGGAGGCGCAAGTGCTGCAAGCCCTCGGTGTGGACTACATAGATGAGAGCGAAGTGCTCACGCCGGCCGACGAAGAGCACCACATCGACAAGTGGCAGTTCACGACGCCGTTCGTGTGCGGCGCGAGGAATCTCGGCGAGGCGCTCCGCCGTATCGGCGAAGGAGCGGCGATGATCCGGACCAAGGGCGAGGCGGGTACGGGCAACATCGTCGAGGCGGTCCGGCACATGAGGACCGTCAATCGCGAGATGAGGGCGCTCACCACGATGGGACCGGAGGAACTGTCGGCCGCCGCCAAGAACCTCGGGGCGCCGGTAGGACTGGTTCGTGAAGTGGCCGAGACCGGCAAGCTCCCAGTCGTCAACTTCGCCGCTGGGGGAGTGGCAACGCCTGCCGATGCAGCGCTCATGATGCAGCTCGGCTGTGAGGGTGTGTTCGTGGGGTCGGGCGTTTTCAAGAGTGAGGATCCTGCACCGCGTGCTCGAGCGATCGTCGAGGCGGTCACATTCTTCCGGGACCCTGCGATCGTCGCGAAGGTGTCGCGAGGACTCGGCGAGGCGATGCACGGCATCGAGCTGTCCGAGCTGTCCGAATCGGAATTGCTTCAGACGCGAGGTTGGTGAGCGTGGGCGACATCGGCGTCGTCGCCCTCCAGGGCGACGTTCGTGAGCACGCGTTCGTCATCCGGTCCCTGGGATGGAGCCCCCGCGAAGTGCGTCAGCCTGCCGATCTGAGGGGTCTGGACGGGTTGGTGTTTCCCGGTGGTGAATCGACCACGATCGCCCGGCTCGCCGACCGTTTCGGCCTCGTTGAACCACTGAGAGAGGCGATTGGAGGTGGACTTCCCACATTCGGGACGTGTGCGGGCATGATCTTCCTCGCGTCGGGCGTCACCACAGGATCACAGTTGCTGCTCGGCGTGCTGGACGTAACCGTGCAACGAAACGCGTTCGGTCGCCAGAACGATTCGTTCGAGGTGCAACTCGACGTGAAAGGCTTCGATGCACCGTTCCACGCCGTGTTCATCCGCGCACCATGGGTCGAACACGTGGGGAAGGGCGTCGAGGTGCTGGCGGAGATCGACGGCCATCCCGTCTTGGTCCGAGACGGGAATGTCGTGGCAGCTGCCTTCCATCCCGAGCTGACTGAAGACCCGCGAATACATAAGATGGCGCTGAGTATGGGGGCAGCCTGATGTCCGGACATTCCAAATGGTCGACGATCAAACACAAGAAGGGTGCCAAGGACGCACAGAGGGGCAAGCTGTTTGCGAAGCTCGTGAAGGCCGTCGAAGTCGCAGCCAGAGAGGGCGGTGGCGACCCTGCCGGAAACACCACGCTCGCCAACGCCATCGAGAAGGCGAAGGCGGCTTCGGTACCCAACGACAACATCGATCGGGCGATCAAGCGGGGAACGGGCGAGGTCGAGGGCGTTGACTACGAGCAGTTCTGGTACGAGGGGTACGGCCCGGGTGGGGTCGCTCTCTTTCTGCAGATCCTGACGGACAACCGGAATAGGGCCGCGTCTGACGTCAGGTCCACCTTCTCGCGTAACGGGGGGAATCTCGGTGAGCCAGGATCGGTCTCGTATCTGTTCGAGCAGAAGGGGTACGTCGTTGTGAGAGGCGACGAGGACGACATCTTGCTCGCGGCGCTCGATGCAGGTGCTGAGGATGTGCGACCTGCCGGCGGGGCGTTCGAAGTGATCTCCGAACCGGGGCTGTTCACGGCGGTGAGAGACGCCGTGGCGGCCGTAGCGACCGAGGTCGAGAATGCAGAAGTGACCCATCTCCCCAAGTCGGTCGTCCCCGTCGATCGGGCGACCGCCCCGAAGATCCTCCGGCTCGTGGACGCACTCGAGGATCTCGACGACGTCCAGGAAGTGTACGCGAACTTCGACATCCCAGACGATGTCTTGGCCGACTTGATGGCCTGATAGCCGTGGTGACGTCCGAGTCGCCGGTTACACTCCCGTACATATGTTCGTTCTCGGTATCGATCCCGGGCTGACCACGACCGGCTATGCGATCGTCGGCGGAGGTGAAGTCGTAGCACTCGGCGTCATAACAACGGACCCCGCAGATAGTGTCCCGACTCGACTCGCCGAGATCCGTCGGGACCTCTCAGACCTGATCGTGGAGTTCTCACCGGAGGTGATGGCGATCGAGCAGGTCTTTGTCAACCGCAATCTCCAGACGGCGACATCGGTCGTGCGGGCGTCGGGAGCCGCCATGATCGCCGCAGCCGAGCATGGCGTTCCGGTGTGGGAGTACAGCCCTTCGGCGGTGAAGTCGGCGGTGGCAGGGTATGGACGCGCCCCGAAGGAGCAGGTACAACGCATGGTTGCCGCCCGGATGGGCCTTTCGGAGCCTCCGTCGCCCCCTGACGCTGCCGACGCCGTCGCGATCGCACTGTGTCATCTACAGCAGCACGTCCTCTCGAGGAGGGTTCCGTGATCGGGGTGCTGCGCGGAACGATCTTGTCTCGTGGAACAGACAGGATTGTGCTGGGCGTGGCCGGTGTCGGTTTTGAGATCACGGTGACTCCGAGGGATCTCGGGCGTCTCGCGGAGAGAGAGGCCGAGACGACCGTGCACACGCACCTGCATGTCCGAGAAGATGTGCTTGACCTCTACGGGTTCGTCGACCAAGCCGATCGTGACTTGTTCCGAATGCTTCTGGGAGCGTCCGGGGTCGGGCCGAAGGTCGCCATGGCCATGATGGCGAGCCTGCGCGGCGACGAGATTCGTCGTGCGGTGCTCTCCGAGGATGCCCTTGCCCTCACGGTGGTGCCTGGAATCGGTTCTCGAAGCGCCCAGAAGCTCATTCTCGAGCTCCGTCCCCGCATGGTCGGTGCGGAAGCGGATGTCATGGGATCCAGCACTCGAGCGCAAGTCCGAGATGCTCTCGAAGGACTCGGCTACGCCCCGACGGAGCTTCGAGAAGTGGTTGCCTCGTTGCCCGAGGAGGCAACCGTGGAAGAATCGCTCAGGCTCGCACTGCAGGAACTGGGAAAGCGATGAGGGAAGACATTCTCACCTCTGAACGGTTGCCCGACGACACCGACGAAACCCTCCGACCGACTCGGCTGGACGAGTTCATCGGACAGGGCAACGTCAAGGAACGGCTGAGGATCAGTCTCGACGCTGCGAGACAGCTCGACCATGCGCTCGATCACGTCTTGTTGTCGGGACCACCGGGGCTGGGCAAGACGACACTCGCGGGGATCATCGCAACCGAGCTGGGGGTTCGAATCAGGGTGACCTCGGGACCGGCTCTCGAGCGTCCGGGCGACGTGGCATCGATCGTGTCGAACCTGGAGGAGGGAGAGGTGCTCTTCATCGACGAGATTCACCGTCTCCCCAGGGCTGTAGAAGAGGTGCTCTACCCTGCCATGGAGGACTTCCGACTCGACATCGTTCTTGGGAAGGGGCCGTCGGCGCAGTCGATTCGCCTGGAGCTGCCACGTTTCACGCTTGTCGGAGCGACCACACGCAAGGGCAAGGTGACGGCTCCATTGAGGGACCGGTTCGGCATCGTCGACAAGCTGGAGTTCTACTCCGACGCCGAACTGTCGCACATCGTTCTCCGATCAGCCGGCATCTTGGGTGTCACGATCGACGAAGCCGGTGCGGCGATCGTTGCGGCGAGAAGCAGGGGAACACCTCGAATCGCCAACAGGCTCCTTGCCAGAGTGAGGGACTTTGCCGTCGCACGAGCAAAGGGCATCGTCGATACCGACACCGCCAACGAGGCGCTGCGCGTGTTTGAAGTGGACGAGCTCGGGTTGGATCGAGTGGACCTCGACATTCTCCGAGCCGTTGTCGAGACGTTCGGTGGAGGGCCCGTCGGACTCTCCACACTCGCGATCGTCGTCGGGGAGGAAGCAGAGACGGTCGAAGACGCGTATGAGCCTTTCCTGCTGAAGCGTGGCCTGTTGAAACGGACCCAGCGGGGCCGGGTGGCCACACCGCTAGCGTTCCGGCATCTCGGGCTCGAGCCCCCGCATCAACCCACCCTGCTCGATTGACTTTGCGCACGGACGACTTCGACTATGAGCTGCCGGCGGCCGCGATCGCCCAGCGTCCCGCGATGCCGCGTGAGTCGGCGCGCCTCCTCGACTGTCGCGGTCTCGAAGATCGCTCCTTCTCGGAACTGCCGGGCATGCTCGATGCGGGGGATCTCGTGGTCCTCAACACCACGAAGGTGCGGGCGGCCAGACTCCGGGGCACGAAGGAGGAAACGGGGGGCGCGGTAGAGGTGTTGCTGCTCAGCGACCGTGGTCAAGGTGACTGGGACGCACTGATCCGGCCGGCGCGGAAGGTGAGACCGGGTGTCCGGCTCCGCTTCGGAAGTGCTCGCGCCGTCGTTCTGGAACGCCCGGCATCGGGACGTACAACACTACGATTCGACGCGGACGTCGAGGCGTTGGCACGCGAGATGGGTGAGGTGCCTCTCCCACCGTACATCACCACGCCGCTCGCCGATCCTTCCGAGTACCAGACCGTGTTTGCGAAGAGACTCGGATCGGCCGCTGCACCGACCGCCGGTCTGCATCTCAGTACCCGAGTGCTGGCGGAGTTCGCCGATCGAGGTGTGGACGTCGCGTCCATCGACCTCCACGTCGGCATCGACACGTTCAGACCAATCGCGGAAGAAACCATCGAAGCACACCAGATGCACAGCGAACGCTTCGACGTCCCGGTGGAGACGGCAGCCGCGTTCGAGGCGGCGAGGCGGCGAGGCGGAAGGATCATCGCGATCGGAACGACCGTGGTGCGAGCCCTCGAGTCAGCGGTCGTCGATGGCCGACTCAGCCCGGGCTCGGCCTCCACGGAGCTGTTCATCCGACCCGGCTACCGTTTCCGCGCGGTGGACACAATGGTCACCAACTTCCATGTTCCTCGGTCAACGTTGATTGTGCTTGTGGCCGCGTTCGTCGGAGAACGGTGGCGACATGTGTACCGGACGGCCCTCGAACGGGGCTATCGGTTCTTGTCGTTCGGGGACGCAATGTTCACGGAGCGCGCATGAGGCTCGAGATCGAAGCGCGGGATGGCATGGCTCGCTCCGGGGTGTTTCATACTCCCCACGGAGCGGTCGCCACACCGGCATTCATGCCTGTGGGTACCCGCGGAACCGTGAAGACGCTCGACGGGGACGATCTCGAGAGTCTCGGC
>Ga0307424_1000387_pt1 | contig 23563 bp, 23 predicted proteins | sample SalMarWE160320MG_FD_202157 | JGI IMG/M metagenome (GOLD analysis project Ga0307424, IMG submission 202157) | Salt marsh sediment microbial communities from the Plum Island Ecosystem LTER, Massachusetts, United States - WE1603-20 | ecosystem: Environmental > Aquatic > Marine > Intertidal zone >... | reverse complement strand
GCCGGAACTCGATGGCTTGCCTTTGCTGGCGCGCGGGGCGGCGCTGCGCTTCCTGCTGACGCGCACCTACGACTTTCTGAACACGGACGCGAACGCGCTGGTGAAGACCAAGGACCCGAACGAGTACTTGCGCAAGCTCCGCTTCCACCAGCGGGTCACCTCCTACCGAGATTACGGGCTCGGAGAGCATTGAGCATGGCCGAGCGCCCCAAGGTGGTTATCCATACCGACGGCGCCTGCTCCGGCAATCCGGGGCCTGGCGGCTGGGGGGCGATCCTGGAGTCGGGGGCGCACCGCAAGGAGATCAAGGGCGGCGAGGCCATGACCACCAATAACCGCATGGAGCTCACCGCGGCAATCGAGGCGCTCGAGGCGCTCAAAGGCCCATCGGACGTCGATCTCTACACTGACTCCAACTATTTGCGCGGCGGCATCACGAGCTGGATCAAGGGCTGGAAGAGGAACGGCTGGCGTACCGCCGACAAGAAGCCGGTGAAGAACGTCGAACTGTGGCGGCGGCTGGAAGAGGCTGAGGCGCGCCACACGGTGCGTTGGCACTGGGTCAAGGGCCATGTGGGCCATGACGACAACGAGCGGGCCGACGAGCTCGCGCGCGAGGGCATGGCGCCGTTCCAAGGCGGGCGCCGCTCCGCCACGTGAGTCGTCATTGCCCGGCTTGACCGGGCAATCCAGTAACCCTTGCGGTCTGATCCAACGAAGCTCGGTGGTTACTGGATGCCCGCCTACGCGGGCATGACAAGACTTAGATCTCTGCCAGCATGCTCTCAGCGGTCGAGACATCGGCGACGCCGGGCGAGTCCTCGGTGTGCAACACCTTCACCACGCCGTCGTCGACCAACATGGCGTAGCGCTTGGAGCGGGTGGCGAGCCCGATGCCGCTGCCGTCGAAATCCATGCCGATCTTGTTGGTGAACTCGGCATTGCCGTCGGACAGGAACAGCACCTTTCCCTTGCCGCCGCTCATCTCAGCCCAGGCCCCGAGCACGAAGGGATCGTTGACGGCGACACAAGCCACCGCGTCGATACCTTTGTTCTTGAAGGCCTCGGCGTTGTCGATGAAGCCAGGCAGATGCTTCAGGTGGCAGGTCGGGGTGAAGGCACCGGGGACGGCGAACAGCACGACCTTCTTACCGGCAAACACGTCCTTGGTAGACAGGTTCTTGATGCCTTCGTCGTCCATGACCCTGAACGTGGCTTCCGGCAGGCTGTCGCCTTTGGCGATGGTCATGCGGCTCCTCCTCGATCTTCATGAATTTTCGCGGGCACCATACCGGCTTCGCCGTATCCGGCCAAGCTCGCGCCCGGTGCTACTTCGCCGTCCAGGTGGTCTCGGTGGAGCCTTCGTCGGAGACGAGAACGATCCTCAGCGGCTTGCCCTTGATGGCGGCGGCCTCATCCGGCGAGTAGAACGTCACCGAGAAGCGCTGCTTGCCGTCCTTGAGCGGTCCGAGCGCTTGGGGCACCGGCACGGCGATCTCGGGGTTGTCGATGAAGAGATCGGCTCCCGATGCGCCCTTCGGATAGAGCGCCTCGATCTCGAGACCGGGCTTCGCGCCATCGAGATTGGCTGTGACGCTCGCAATCCGCGGCAGGGCGTCCTTCTGCTTTGGCTGCGGCACATGATCGAGCGCGGTCTGGATGAGCGCCTCGTCGCCCTTGCCGAGATCAGGCGGTAACACGACATCGAGCGATGCGGAATTGGGAATGCATAGATCCTTGCATAGCCCGTACTGGAAGGTCAGCGCGAGTTCGACCGGCTCGCCGGCGTGCTCCGGCGTGATCTTGACCGGGAAGACGACCTCGCCCTTGTAGCCGATGGCCGTGCCGTTGGCGTCGGCGAAGCGGTGGGGCGCCGGGTAGAGCACTTCGGCGCTTTTCAGATTCTTCGAGCCCGACCAATCGAAACTGGGCGGCACGCCGGAGTCGCCGGGGTTTCGCCAGTAGGTCTTCCAGCCCGGCGCCATGCGAAGCTGGATGGCGGCGTAAGGCGCGGCGCTCCCGTTCCGGTTGAGCATGCCACTGACGAGCCGCACCTTGGAATCGGTTTGGCTGGCCCAAGGTGATTCGCCCACAGGCGCGGCGAAGGCCCCGCCAGAAGCGATGCCCAGGAAAACACCAATTGCCAAGGCGGTGGGCAAAGATGCGGCGCGGCGCGCCAAGAAATTCGTTCCGATCATGACATCCAGTTCGTGCAATGGCTGAACATAAGGCGGCAAATCTAGCGGCGCCAACGGACCGGCGCGACCTCCAGCGGCTCAACAAGCGTCACTCTTTTGTGAGCCCGATGCGGCGAGAATGGCACGGCCTGCCTTAATTCACCCTTGCCCCTTCCTTCGGGGAGGAACTGGAGTAGCATGGGTGCATGGCAAGCCGCACCCACGCTTCAGAGGAGGAAGGCTATCTCGATGGCCAACTCCTTATCGCCATGCCGGCGATGGGCGATCCGCGCTTTTCCCGTTCGGTGATCTATCTGTGCGCGCACTCGTCGGAGGGCGCCATGGGCATCATCATCAATCAGCGGGCACCCAATATCAGCTTCACCGAGCTTCTCGAGCAGCTCAACATCGTGCCGTCGGAAGACCGCATCTCACTGCCCCCGAGCTTAGGCGCGATGGCAGTGCATCTCGGCGGACCGGTGGAGACGGGCCGCGGCTTCGTGTTGCACAGCGCCGACTACTTCAAGGCGGAGAGCACGCTCCCCATCGACGAAAGCGTTTGTCTTACGGCGACCATCGACATTTTGCGCGACATCGCCAAGGGAAGCGGTCCCCACAAGGCGCTGCTTGCGCTCGGCTATGCGGGCTGGGCACCGGGTCAGCTGGAGAACGAGATTCAGTCCAATGGCTGGCTCAACTGCCCCGCCGATCCGGAACTGATCTTCGATCCCGAGGTCGACCGGAAATACACGCGTGCGCTCGGCAGTCTCGGGATAGACCCGATCCGGCTCGTCAACGACTCAGGTCACGCCTGACGTCGCAGTGCTCGGACCGGGCAGCGCCGGTAACGCCGACTGGCTCGGCGCCTCAACCTCAAGACCAGACGGAGTTTGCGGCTCGGCCGGTGCGCGGGCGCGCTCGCGTTGCTTGCGCTTGCGATGGCTGGCCAAGGCCGCGAGCAAGGCGGCGACGTCCTTCGCCGACATCGGCTCGCCGTAATAATAGCCTTGGCCGAACTCGCAGCCGATCGAGCGCAAGTAGCTCGCATCGGCTTGGGTCTCGACCCCCTCGGCTACGACCTCCTTGCCCAGCTCATGTGCGAGCGCGATCACCGAGCGCAGAATGAGCGGCGTCTGCCCATTGAGCGAACTGTCGTGAACGAGCGAGCGGTCGACCTTGATGACGTCGAAGGGGAAGCGGTGCAGATAGCTCAGCGAGCTGTAGCCCGTGCCGAAATCATCGAGGGCAAGCCCGGCGCCGAAGGTCTTGAGCCAAGTGAGAATCTCGACGGCGCGCTCAGGGTTCTCCATCACCAGCGACTCGGTGATCTCAAGCTTCAGGGTTCCCCTCGGCACTGACTCGCGGGCAAGCATCAGCCTGATCTCCTGCACCATGTCCTGGCGGAACAGCTGGCGGCTCGACACGTTCACGCTGACGAAGAGAGGATCGCGGTCGCGGGGCAGGACTTTGTGCCAGCTCGCCGCCTCCTCCAGCGCCTTGCCTAACACGTAACTGCCGAGATCGACGATCAGCCCGGATTCCTCGGCGAGCGGAATGAAGTCCTCAGGCGCAAGCCGGCCACGGGTCGGATGGTCCCAGCGCACCAGCGCCTCAAAGCCCGCCAGCTGGTTCGACGCGAGCCGCGTAATCGGCTGATAGAACACGGAAATCTGGTGCCGATCGAGCGCCATGCGGAGCTCGCTTTCGAGCGGCAGGCGGCTTTCGTCCTCGGCCCGCATGGACGGATTGAAGATCTCGATCCGGTCGGCGCCGCCGCGCTTCGCCCGCAGCATGGCAATCTCACCGTCGCGCAACATGTCCTGCGCGCTGACTTGCGAGCCATCGTGGACGACGATGCCGATGGACGCGGTGAGGATGATCTCCTTGGCGCTGATCTTCATGGGCGTGCGCAGCGCGCGCCTGACGCGCTCGGCGAGCGTCGCCACGTGGTGCGGGTCGCTGTCGGAGATCAACAGGATGGCGAATTGATCGCCACCAAGCCGCGCGAGCGTATCTTGCGGGTTGAGATGCCGCCCGAGACGGCGACCGAGCGTCAGAAGCATCGAGTCGCCGATGACGAGGCCGAAGCTCTTGTTGACGTTCTTGAAGCGGTCGATGTCGATGAAGATGACGGTTGGACGGTGCGATTGGCCTTCAGCGGCGCGGGTGATGGCGCCTTGTAGCCGGTCCATGAAGAGCTCGCGGTTCGGCAGCCCCGTCAGGCTGTCATGCACCGCATCGTGCACCAGTCGCTCTTGGGAGCGCTTGAGGCTGGTCACGTCACGCATCAGCCCGACGCAACGCAGGAGCCGCACATTATCGTTCGGCGCGGCATGCGCCCGAAGGTCGTACCAAAGATAGGTGCCGTCGTGGCGGCGCAAGCGGAAATCGAGCGCGAGGTCCCCGCCATGCTTCTCCTGGAGCGACCACAGCATGAGACGGAAGCGCTCACGGTCGGACGCATGCATGTGCTGGAGAAACTCCTCGACGGACACGTTGAGCGCGCCAGGGTCGAGCCCGAGTTCCATCTCGACCTCGGTCGCCACGGTGATAAGGTCGCGGCCCGCGTGCCATTGGAAAATGTGGGTGCCAGAGCCATCGACGGCGAGCGATTTCATCTGCACCTGACTCGGCGGCCCCAGGCTGACGGTGCCACCGCCGGTGCGGAAGGCGAACTGGGTAACGGTGAAACCAAGCAACACGACGATGAGCACGAGGCCGGCAACGAGGCCGGAGACGACGATCTCGCCGGAGAGCTTGCCGAGCACGATCATCGAGGCGCCGAAGAGCCAGACGATGAGCAGCATCCAACTCGGGATCAGCGACATGGCGCGGTCCTGGCCGCGCAGCGCGAAATAGGCGATGAGGCCGGTGCCGACGCCGGCGATCAGCACGGCCGACGAGCGCGCCAGGCCTGAGGCGGTTTGCGGGTCGATGATAGCGACAACGATCAGAGCGAACTGAGCGGCAATCCAAACCCAGAAGATGGTCCTGATCCACACATGCCATAGGCCGATGCGCAGGAAGGTGTAGAGAAACAGCACGAGGCTTGCGGCGAGCCCGGCTTCCGCGGCAGCGCGATAGAGCGCCGTACGGTCGGGCCCCACGGGGAACAGCTTGTTCCAGAAGCCGAAGTCGACGCAGAAATAGATGAGCGCGGCCCAGGCGACGAGCGCAGTGGCAGGGAAGATGGCGCGATGATTGGCGGCGAAGATCGCGGTGAGGAAGATGGCAAGCAGCCCGGTAATGCCGAGCAGCACGCCATTGAACAACATGCGATCCTGCTGCTTCGCTTGATAGGAATGGGGATCCCATAATGTGAGCCGCGGCACGGTCGACGAGGCAAGCTCCGCCGCGAAGGTCACAGTCTGCCCCGGCTCGAGATTGAGCCGGAACATGTCGGCGCGATCGCTCTTCAGCGGCTCAGGCCGGAAGCCGAGCGAGGGGGTGATCGCGGTGATACGGGGCGCGTCGAGCTCCGGACGAAGCACGCGGGAATTGGCCAGCGTATAGCGCGGCGCTACCAGCCAGCGCACGATCTGCTTGTCCGTTGGGTTCGACAGAGCAAAGACGAGCCAACCGGGATTGGTGCCAGGCGTCGAGGCCTGCACGGCCATACGGCCGATATAGCCGTCCGGTCCGGGTGCCGTCTCAATCTGAAGCCGGTCGCCACGGCCTTCGTAGAGCTCGCCCTTGGAAGTGATGTCGATTCTGGACTGATGGGGATCGACGGGAATCGCCTCGATGGCGTAAGCGAGCCGCGGCAGCAGGACGAGGCATGCGAGCAGGACGGCGCAGGCAAGCGTGGGCAGCCAATCCTGGCGTCGCTGCCAGGCGCGGGCCGCTTCAGCGCTTGCCGAGGCGTTCCTTTCCGCCATGCTTCCCCCGTTCTCTAAACGCTGCCGACTTAGACGCGTGGATCGGAGTCAAGCAGCGCGTAGAGCAGGTGATCCTGCCACACGCCGTTGATCCGCAAATAACGGCGCGCCAGCCCTTCGCGCTTGAAACCTGTCTTCTCCAGGAGACGCATCGAAGCTGTGTTGGTCGGCAGACAAGCCGCCTCCAGCCGATGCAGCTCAAGGGATTCGAACACGAAAGGCACGACGGCGCGGACGGCCGCCGTCATGTAACCTTGCTGGGCATATTTGGCGCCGACCCAGTAGCCGAGCGTGCAAGACTGGGTGACGCCACGGCGCACGTTGCACAGGGTCAGCCCGCCGACCAGCTCGCCGGTGGCGGCCGCGTGGATGAAGAGCGCGTAGCCCACGTCCTCGCGCAGATCACGCAGATAGTGGCGTACGCGCCGCCGAAAGGAGGCGCGAGACAGCTCGTCAGCCGCCCATAGCGGCTCCCACGGCATCAGAAAATCGCGGCTCGAGGCTCGGAGCTCGGCCCAAGCAGGATAGTCGGACATCTGCGGGGTCCGCAGCATGACGCGCTCGGACTCGATGACCGGCCCAAAGTCGCTCGGGGAGGCAGCTCGCAACAACGCCATCGACTAGCACCCTCTTCAGGCGGCCCTGCTCGCCGGAACGGTGAATTTTCCCGCCACAGCTTCGAATCTTGCAACATTAGCAATGGGGCCGACCGTGGCAAGGCTGAGCGGCGAGACGAGAACGCGCTCAACCATGGATTGCAGATCGGCGGCCTCGACCTCCTCGACTTTCTCGATCAGCTCCTCGGTCGGCAACGCCCGGCCGTGGATGAGGATCTGCCGGGCCAGCTGCTCGGCGCGGGCGCACGAACTCTCGAGGCCCGTGAGGAGTCCCATCTTGAGCTGAGCCTTCACCCGCGCGATCTCCTCGTCGTCGAAGCCCTGGTCGGCGGCGCGCTCCAGCTCGTCGCGGATCACGGCGAAGAGCTGGTCGGCCCGGTCCGGAGCGCCGGCGGCATAGATGGCGAACATGCCGCTGTCGGTCAGCCCCGTGGAGAAGGCATAGACGGAGTAGCAGAGCCCGCGCCGCTCACGCACCTCTTGGAACAGACGCGAGGACATGCCGCCACCGAGCGCGCCAGCGAGGGTCTGGGCGGTGAAGTAATCGGGATGACGGTAAGGCGGTGCCTCGAAGGCGAGCACGAGGTGGGTCTGCTCGAAGGGTTTGTCCGACCGTTTGGAGCCGCCGGTATAGGTTGCGCCTTGCGGCCGCGGCGAAGCCTTCTCCGGAAGGCCCGCGAGCCGGCGTTCGGCCTCCGCGACAAGCGCCGCGTGATCGACGGCGCCGGCGGCAGCCAGCACCATATTCGGCGCGTGATAGTGGGCCATGAGGTAGGCGCTGAGGTGGGTACGGCCGAAGCCGCTCACGCTCGCAGCCGTGCCCAGAATCGGACGTCCGACGGGCTGCTCCGGATACGCCGCCTCTGACACCAGGTCGTAGACGATGTCCTCGGGCGAATCCATGGACGCGGCGATCTCTTGCAAGATCACGTCGCGCTCGCGGGCCAACTCGGCACGATCGAAGCGCGGCTCAAGCAGGATGTCGCTTAAGATATCGAGGGCGAGCGGCATGTCCTTGCGCATCACCCGCGCATAATAGGCGGTAGAGTCCACGCTGGTGGCGGCGTTGAGCTCGCCGCCGACCGCCTCGATCTCTTCGGCGATGTCGCGGGCGCTCCGCCGGGCGGTGCCTTTGAAGGCCATATGCTCCAGGAAGTGGGCCACGCCGTGCTCGCTCGGCCCTTCCGAGCGGCTCCCCGCCCCGACCCAGATGCCGAGCGACACGGTCTCGACCTCGGGCATGGTATGGCTGATCACCGTCAGGCCATTCTTCAGCTCGGTCCGCTCCACGCTCATGCGCCCACCTCCGCGCCAGCCGGCGCCGCGCGGCTACGGCCGACGATGAAGTCGGCGACGGCGGCGAAATCGTTGGGCAGCGAGGTGCAACGCTCGTCCTGGCCGAGCCGCAGGCTCAAGCGCTCAGGCTGCTCGGGCACGCGGCCGGTCGCCCGCTTCACCGCCTCCGGGAACTTGGCCGGGTGAGCGGTGGAAAGCACGACCATGGGCGTGGTGCCCAGATCGGTCTCTTGGTGGGACGCGGCGATGGCGACGGCCGTGTGCGGGTCGACCAGCATGCCTGTCTCTTCGAAAACCCACCGAATGCTCATCTCCGTATCTTGCTCGCTGACCGAATGTGCGCCGAAAAGATCGCGCAATTGGCCGAGCTCTCCCTGGCTCATGCGGAACGCGCCATTCGCGCGCAACTCCTCCATCAAGGCCCTGACGCGGGCGGCATCCCGGCCGGCAAGCTCGAACAGCAAGCGCTCGAAATTGCTCGCAAGCTGGATGTCCATGCTCGGGCTTGAGGTGGCGATGACGCCTTGCGGCTGGAAAACCCCCGACGCAAATGCGCGCGGTAAACTGTCGTTGAGGTTCGTGGCGATAACGAGGCGCGAGACCGGCAGGCCCATGGCACGGGCCGCGTAACCTGCGAAAATATCACCAAAATTTCCGGTGGGCACGGTAAAGGCCACCGGCCGATGGGGGGCGCCGAGGCTGACGGCGGCGGTGAAATAATACGGGATCTGGGCGAGGATCCGGGCGAAGTTGATCGAGTTCACGCCGGTGAGCGCAAGGCGCCCGCTTAAGGCCTGGTCCCTGAACAGCGCCTTCACGATCGCCTGGCAGTCGTCGAAGGTGCCTTCCAGCGCGATGTTATGGACATTGGCCTCGGTCGCCGTGGTCATCTGCCGCCGCTGCACGTCGCTGATGCGGCCCTTGGGATGGAGGATGAACACGTCGATGGCGTCGAGCCCGCGAAAGGCCTCTATAGCGGCCGCGCCGGTGTCGCCGGAGGTGGCGCCGACCACGGTCGCATGCGCGCCTTTGCGGAGCAGCGCCCGGTTCATGAACCGGGACACGACCTGCATGGCGAGGTCCTTGAAGGCCAGCGTCGGCCCGTGGAACAGCTCCAGCATGAAGGCATTCGGGCCGAGCTGGCAGAGCGGGGCCACGGCCGGATGGTGGAAGCCGTCATAAGCCTCCTCGAGCACGCCTTCGAGGTCCCCGAGGCAGGGATCGCCGGCAAGGTAGGGGCTCATGACCCGGTAGGCGGCATCGGCATAGTCGAGCCCGGCGAGCTCTGCGATCTCGCCCGGCTCGAGCCGCGGCCAGGCCTCCGGCATGAACAGCCCGCCATCCGGGGCGAGCGCCGCCATAAGCGCACCCTCAAAGGGGAGCGCCGGCGCCTCACCGCGCGTGGAGATGAACTTCAAGATCTGCCTCTCGCCGAAAAAAGGGGGCTTTTCGCGCTGACCCTAGCGGTCGGTGAGGCCCCCCGCAACAAGGCCGAAAGAGGCTCGTTAAGAGCCTTTGCGGCGATAGGCGTCCCAGACATAGACCCCGTAGACCACCACCAAGCACAAGGCGAGGCCGAACCAGGTGATCGCGTATTGCAGGTGGTTGTTGGGGAAACTGACCCGGGTCTGGCCCCCTTGCGGCCAGCCGCCGGGCACCTCGCTCGCCTTGGCCTCCAGGAAGAAGGGTGCCACCTGGACCGTGCCGCCGGGGAACATGGACCGCGCCATGGCCGGCAGGTCGCGGCTAAACCACTGATTCTTATCAGGTTCGTTGCTGGGAACGAAGATGTTCGGCGTCTCGGAGTTGCGCACGAGCCCGGTCACGGTCACCACCTTCTGGATCTCGCCCTGTTTCCGGGTTGCGGGGTCGCGCAAGTCCTCGGGCACGAAGCCGCGGTCGACGAGCACCATGGTCCCTTTGACGGTCTCGAGCGGCGTGATGACATGCCAGCCCGGCTTGCCCTCGGGCGACAGGGCATAGAGATAGCGCTCTAGGGTGTGATGGTAACGCCCCTCGGCGGTGACCGGTCTGTAGCTCAGATCGCGGCCCTCGCGGGCCAGCGCGATGGCGCGGTCGAGCGGCAGGGGCTCGGCTTTGGTCCGCGCCTCGACGCGGGCGATGAGCCCCTCCTTCCACTGAAGGCGTTGAAGCTGCCAAACGCCGAGGCCGATGAGGAGCGCCACGCCCAAGAGCGTGGCAAGGGTAAGCTTCAGAAGCGCTGCAGTCCGCATCGAGCGGCCTCTAGTCGGAGGCCAGCTTGCCCTCTTCGGCCTTGTGCCTGAACTGGAGCGCGATGAGCACGCCCTTGAAGGCCCGAAGCAGAAGCAAAGGCAGGATGATGGCGAGGCTGCCCCAGAGGATCGCGTGCAGCCAATACGGTGGCTGGTAGTAGACTTCGACGTAGAGCGCCGCACCGACAATGATGAAGCCGGTGATCAGGATGACGAACACCGCGGGCCCGTCGCCGGAATGGGCGAAGTCGTAGTCGAGACCGCACACCTCGCAACGCGGCGCGACCGTGAGGTAGCCCGCGAACAGCTTGCCCTGGTGGCAGGCGGGGCAGCGGCCCATCAACCCGGCCCACACGGTTGAGCCCAGGGTGTGATGCGCGTGACTGAGTTGCTTGTCGTTCATCTTGGGTCCAGGTCCAAATCAAAAGGGGCGGCCCGTCCGACCGCCCCTTCCATATAAGACGTGTTCTCGCCGCCGCTAGCCCGCGGGGTAGTTGGCGCCCGCGCCCCACACATAGATGCAGGTGAACAGGAACAGCCATACGACGTCGACAAAGTGCCAGTACCAGGCAGCCGCCTCGAAGCCGAAATGCTGTTTCGGCGTGAAGTGACCCTGCAACGCCCTCATCAAGCAGACGAACAGGAAGATCGTACCGACGATCACATGGAAGCCGTGGAAGCCGGTCGCCATGAAGAAGGTCGAGCCATAGATGTGGTTCGAGAAGCCAAAGCCGGCATGCATGTACTCAAAGGCCTGCAGGCTGGTGAACAAGAGGCCGAGAACGACGGTACAGGCGAGACCCCAGACGAGGCTCTTCCGATCATTGTGCAGCATCGCGTGGTGCGCCCACGTCGCCGTGGTGCCCGAGGTGAGCAGGATCAGCGTGTTGACGAAGGGGATCTGCCACGGATTGAAGGTGTGCCCGAAATAGCCAAGTCCAGCCACGCCGGTATCGGCGCTCGGGATCGGCGGCCACTCGCCGCCCGTCACCTTGGTGCGCGCATAGGTCACCAAATCGTGGGGGAACAGGGCCACATCGAAATAAGCCCAGAACCACGCCACGAAGAACATCACCTCCGAAGCGATGAACAGGATCATGCCGTAGCGCAGATGAAGCTGCACGACGGGGGTCTCGAGGCCTTCATGCGCTTCCTTGATGACGTCGCGCCACCACCCGAACATGGTGATGATGACCAGCAGAAGACCCGGAACGACCCACCAGAGCTCCGGCTCGCCGAGCTTCTTCGTGTGGAAGTACATGAGAACGCCAAGCGCGAGGGTGAGCGCGCCGAGCGCGCCGACAATCGGCCACGGGCTCGGATTGACAAGGTGGTAGTCGTGTTGCGGTTTAGCGTGGGCTTGGGCCATCTTTTAGTTCCCCTTCCTCCCCAGTCTGTCTCACAGGCGCCTCTCTCGCGCCGCCTAATTCACGATCCCGAGCTCTCGCCCTGCGACACCGCCGCGACCGGCTCGTCGTCGTTTTGGTAGAACGTATAGGACAAAGTAACTTCGGTCAGATTCTTGGTGTCGACGTCGTCGACCATCTTGGGATCGACAAAAAACGTCACTGGCATGTCCTTGCTGGCGCCCGGCGCAAGCGTCTGCTTGGTGAAGCAGAAGCATTGAATCTTGTTGAAGTAAGACCCGATCTGTTCCGGTGAGACGTTGAAAATCGCGCTCCCGGTGATCGGATGATTGGACTTGTTGGTCGCCTTGAAGAAGGCAAGCGCCGTCTCGCCGATCTTCACGTCCATCTTCTTCTTTACCGGCACGAAGCTCCAAGCCAGATGCTTGTCGACATTGGCGTCGAAGCGAACCGTGATGGTGCGGTCGAGAACCTTGTCGGCGCCCCGGTCGGCGCGCTGCGGCGTTCCGTTATAGCCGGTCGCCTGGCAGAAGATGCGATAGAGCGGTACGGCCGCGAAGGACAGACCGACCATGCCGGCGACCAGTCCGACCAGCAACAGGGCGACAACGTTCCTGCCGGTTTGCTTGTTGTTGTTCGGATTGTCCGTCATGCGGCTTGCCGATCAGATAGGCCGGACGAAGACGTTGCCGCCCAGCCTGACAATGGTGACGATGAAGAACAGCACAACGAGCGCCGCAAGGATCCAGGCGATGGCCAGAGACCGTTTGCGTTGGCGTCGTTTGCGTTCCGCTTCCGCATCTTGCATCACAACGCCCAGCTGAGCGGCAGTATGCCGCCATGAATACCGAAGCCCTGCTCCACCAGGAGAACGGTGAAGAGCAGGAAGAGATAGAGCACAGAATAGGCGAAAAGGTGCTTGGCCGCCCGTTCGGCCGCCTCCCCTTCCCGCGTGCGATAACAATCCACGGCGAAGACCACGAAGAAGGCCCCGAGGATCGAGGCGACGACGGTATAGAGCGTGCCGCCAAAGCCCATGACCGAAGGCACCATGCCGAGCGGCGTCAAGACGAGGCTGTAGATCAGGATCTGCCGCCGCGTCGCATCGGCGCCGTGGGTGACCGGAAGCATGGGCACGCCGGCGCGCTCGTAGTCGCGCGCGCGGATCAAGGCCAGCGCCCAGAAGTGGGGCGGCGTCCACACGAAGATGATGAGGAACAGCACGAGGGGCTCGAGGCTCACCGTACCGGTCGCTGCCGCCCATCCGACCACCGGCGGCAAGGCACCCGCGGCGCCGCCGATGACGATGTTCTGGGGCGTCGCACGCTTCAGCCACATCGTGTAGACGAAGACATAGAAGGCGATGGTGAAGGCCAGCAGCCCGGCCGCGACCCAGTTCGCCATCAGGCCGAGACACATCACCGAGCCCGCGGCAAGCACGGAGCCGAAGGTAAGCGCTTCTTGCGGCGTGACCGCGCCCTGCGGTACGGGCCGCCCGGCGGTACGGGCCATGCGCGCGTCGATGTCGGCGTCGTACCACATATTCAGCGCGCCCGAGGCGCCAGCCCCGACGGCGATGCAGATGAGCGCGGCAATGGCCAGGACGGGATGCATGCTGCCCGGCGCGGCCACGAGGCCGACCAGCGCCGTGAACACCACGAGGAACATGACCCGCGGCTTCAGCAGCGCCACATAGTCGGCGACGTCGCCCCCAAGGGCGACGTCTAAATTCTCTGGAGTCGCTTGGACCGTAACGTCGGACATCAGCCTACTCACTCAAGCCCCTCTACGGTCACAGGCACCGTGCCCCATTACTTGATGCGCGGCAGCGTATCGTAGGTGTGGAACGGCGGCGGAGACGACAGCGTCCATTCGAGCGTCGTGGCACCGACGCCCCACGGGTTGGCTGCAGCCTTCTGCTTGCGGCTGAACATGTAGACGATCGAGAACAGGAACACCAACAGGCCCGCAAAGCCGATGTAGGAGCCGATGGACGAGACCATGTTCCACCCCGCATAAGCATCGGGATAGTCGGCATAGCGACGGGGCATGCCGGCCAAGCCGAGGAAGTGCTGCGGGAAGAAGGTGAGGTTGGCGCCGATGAACATCAGCCAGAAGTGAAGCTTTCCGAGCGTCTCGGAGTACATGTAGCCCCACATCTTCGGCGTCCAGTAGTACCAGCCCGCGAAGATCGAGAACACGGCACCGATCGACATGGTGTAGTGGAAATGGGCCACCACGTAATAGGTGTCATGCAGCGAACGGTCGACGCCCGCGTTCGACAGCACCACGCCGGTGACGCCGCCGACAGTGAACAGGAAGATGAAGCCGATCGCCCAGAGCATGGGCGTGTCGAACCTGAGCGAGCCGCCCCACATGGTGGCGATCCACGAGAATATCTTGATGCCTGTAGGCACGGCGATGACCATGGTGGCGAACACGAAATAGGCCTGCGTGTTCACCGAGATACCGGCCGCATACATGTGATGCGCCCACACTACGAAGCCGATCACGCCGATGGCGACCATGGCGTAGGCCATGCCGAGATAACCGAAGATCGGCTTCCGGGAAAACGTCGACACGATCTGGCTGACGATGCCGAAGCCCGGGACGATCAGGATGTACACCTCGGGATGGCCAAAGAACCAGAACAGATGCTGCCACAGCAGCGGGTCGCCGCCATGGGCGGAGTCGAAGAACGCGGTGCCGAAGTTGCGGTCGGTCAGCAGCATGGTGATGGCGCCCGCCAGCACCGGCAGCGACAGGAGCAGCAGGAAGGCGGTGACCAGCACGGACCACACGAAGAGCGGCATCTTATGCAGGGTCATGCCCGGCGCGCGCATGTTGAAGATGGTGGTGATGAAGTTGATGGCGCCGAGGATCGAGGACGCGCCTGCAAGGTGAAGCGACAGCAGGGCGAAGTCCATGGCGATGCCGGGCATGCCGATCGTGCTGAGCGGCGCATAGACGGTCCAGCCGCTGCCCGCGCCGGTCGTGCCGGAAGCGCCCGGCATGAATAGCGACAGGACGAGAAGCGTGAAGGCCATCACGATCAGCCAGAACGAAATGTTGTTCATGCGCGGGAAGGCCATATCCGGCGCGCCGATCATCAACGGCACCATCCAGTTGCCGAAGCCGCCCATGGTCGAGGGCATGACCATGAAGAACACCATGATCAGGCCGTGGGCGGTGACGAAGACGTTGAACATCTCGGGGTTGGAGAAGACCTGCATGCCGGGCTCCATGAGCTCGGCGCGCATGCCCATGGACAACAGGCCACCAATCACACCCGCCACGAGGGCGAAGATGAGGTACATCGTGCCGATGTCCTTGTGGTTGGTGGAGAACAGCCACCGACGCAAGCCATGCGGATGATCGTCGTGATGGGCGGCTTCTGCCTGGGCGGTTTGTGCCATGACTGTCTTCCCTTATCGTCCTTTGTTCTTCTGAGACCCCGTGGGCCGGTTCAGACCACGCTTTGGTTTTAAGTTTCAGCTACTTCGCGGCAACCTTGTTCTTGCTGTCGAGCTGCGCCGCCTTCTGCTTGGCGACCCACGCATCGTACTCCTTTTGCGAGACGACGTGGACGGCGATCGGCATGAAAGCGTGATTGCGACCGCAAAGCTCCGAGCACTGGCCGTAGAACCAGCCCTCCTTCTCAGCCCTGAACCAAGTCTTCTGGAGGCGGCCGGGGACCGCGTCGAGCTTGACGCCGAAGGACGGCATGGCCCAGTCGTGAATCACGTCGTTGGACTTCAGCCCGACGATGACGTTCTTGTTCACCGGCACCACGACAGGGTTGTTGACGGTGAGAAGACGGGGCTGGCCCGGCTTCAGATCGGCGTCCTGCACCATGATCGAATCGAAGCTGATGCCCTCATCGGGATAGTCGTAAGACCAGTACCACTGGTTGCCGGTGGCGGTGAGGGTGATATCGGCCTTGGGAAAATCGTACTGGGCGAAGAGCAGCCGGAACGAGGGAATGGCGATGGCCACGAGAATGAAAATCGGGACGACGGTCCAGATGACCTCGATCGTGGTGTTGTGCGAGGTGCGGGACGGCTCGGGGTTACGCTTCTCGTTGAAGCGCACCATCACATAAATCAGCAGCCCCAGAACGAACAGGGCGATGAGCGTGATGATGATAGTGACATAGGTGTGGAATTCGGTGATCTGCCTCATGATCGGAGAGGCGGCGTCCTGGAAGCCCATCTCCCAGGGTGAGGCCTTACCCTCCCCGGCCAGAGCAGGTCCACACAAGACCAGCCCGGCAAGCCCAGCAAGAACCGTTAGCGCGCGGTGGAAGATCGCCATCCCTTCACTCCTAAGCCTGCTCCCCGCCATCCCCCTCGGCACGAAGGGTCCGGCCATTTCATTGGGCACGGGCAGCGCCCGCGCCGTCTCCTGCAACAGGGCCAGCGCGAAGATCGTCGGCGCGAAATTAAAGGCGTCGCCCCCCCAACAAGTCTTCTTCCCGTCCCCCGTCCAAGCGCTGGGACCTGATGGTTCTTTTGTGTTTTTAAAATCATAAAGGATATAGATTGGCAACACTCATGATTCAGAGCTTTGCTGCGGCATATGCACGCTTGACATTGACTTCCGGGCATTTGTCACAGGGCTTTGCGGGCGGTGGAGACCTTTCCGAGAGCGGCACCGCCGAAATTTGGCCCTATTACTCGGCGATGGCCGTTTTCCATGCTGCGCATCGCCTCTTCACACCGCTTGCTTTCGCGCGCTAAGACGCCCGAAGTCCCTGTGCGGTTGTCTTAGTGCTTGAAAAGGCGGACCGGCCGGTCTTTCTGAAACTGAAGGCTCACAAGCCCATCATGCAGTTCTTCGCGCCGAGATCCCGTCCCCTGGCTACGCTCAGCGTGGCGCTGGCGCTCGTGATCGGGCTCGCGAGCCACGTGGCGGCGCAAGGCGCATCCACCGACGCGGCGGCGGGCGCCACCGGACCGGGCAGCGTGGTGCGAGAGACTCACGGCGCTTGGCAGGTCAGCTGCCGCACGCCGCCCGGCGCCAAGGAAGAGAAATGCGCGCTGGTGCAGAGCGTCACCGCCGAGGACCGGCCCAATGTCGGGCTCACCGTCGTGTTCTATAAGGCGATCGGCGAGAACAAGAAGCTGCTGCGCGTGGTGGTGCCGCTCGGCGTGCTGCTTCCCACGGGGCTCGGCCTCAAGATCGATAATCAGGACGTGGGCAACGCGCCCTTCCTGAAATGTGGCAAACGCGGGTGCGTGGCCGAGGTGGTGCTGCAAGACGACGTCATCAAGAAACTCAAGAAGGGCGAGACCGCGATGTTCATCATCTTCGACACGCCCGAGGCCGGCATCGGCATCCCGGTCAGCCTGCAGGGCTTCGCCGATGCGTTCGCCAGCCTGAAATAGCGGCACTTTCATCAGCGCATAAAAAATCGGCGGCAGAAAAGGAGAAATCTGCCGCCGATCATCCGTCTTTGGGGGACGGAAGCGTCCTTATCCGTGCAGGGTCGCGGTAAGGACGTGACTTGCCAAGTATATGGCAACGGCGGGCAGACTTTCAAGATTCGGGCAGAAACACTGTAAATCGGCCGGATCTCGCGCCTTGCGCCCAAACGCCAAACGGCGCAGGTCTTCACCGCGACGATCAACATCGAACGGAGAGGTGGCTCATGGCTTGGTACGATTGGGTCCTCTGGCTCGGCATCCTCTACATGTTCCTGGGCACGGATTTCACGCTGAACTGGCTCAGCGGGATCTCCTACGGCCAGCGTCTTGACCGTGATTCGCCAAACTTCGTGCAGCGCATTTACTACCGCGTGTGGGCCTCGACCGATCCAAATGCGCGGGCCGACCGCGTGGATGGTCCGGCCAGCGTGCCCGCGCCATGGGTGACTGCACTCTGCGTGACGAATGCGCTGGCGACCTGCACGATCGAGATCCTGTTGCTCTACGGCATGCTTCAGGATCCACTGCCGGCTTACGTGGTGCCGGCGGCATTCGCCTTTCTGCTACGCGCGGAGATCGAGATCATCTACGGATCGCAGCTCATCTGGGGACCGGCACGTTTGCGTGGCGGTGCGCTCATCAACTACCTGGCGATCGGGCTCGTGCCGCAGATGTTGATTCCCTGTTTGGTCGCGCTGCGCTACTCGGGCATGGGGCTCACGCCGTTGTCGCTGCTCGTCTTCGTCGGCATGCCAGTGGCGATTCTCGTGTGGACGTGGATCGTCTACCGCAACAATCCCGTGCCGGTTCTCGCCGAGACGCAAGCTAAAGACGCGTAAGATTCACCGGTCCCGCGCCGAACATGAAAAGTTCGTTAGGTTACGCACTTAGAGGCCTCGCGTTGTTGCAACGCGCGGCGATTGGATTATTTTGCCGCCAGCCTGCGGACGACAACGCGCGGGCGTTTGAGGAAACATACAAAGGAGGTGGAGAACACCGGTCCCCCGCAGCTCCGCACCAAAACGCGCAATGCTTAGCGAGGACCTGTTTTCTTACTCAAATTGAAATTCGAAGGTTGCGGCGCGGCGAGTCTTAGGACAGGCCGACAGCGAGCGCCCGAGACAGATCTGCACCAGATGCCTGTCTCCTCACATGACGCAACTTCGGCTGCCCAGCCCACCGCATAACAATCACAACCTGTGATGACGCGAATGGTCTGTGCCGCGTGACGCGGCCGCCCTTCGCAAGGAGGTCACGCGATGGGAGCCCTCGTTGAGGCAAACGCTCTGCACAAGGCCTTTGGCCCGATTGTCGCGGTCGACGGCATCTCGCTGTCCGTCGGCAAAGGCGAGGTCCTCGGGTTCCTCGGGCCCAACGGCGCCGGCAAGTCAACAACCATGAAGATGATTACGGGCTTCCTCGAGCCTGACTCGGGAAGCTCGAAGATTTGCGGATTCGACGTGGAGACCGAGCCGCTGGCCGCTAAGAGCCGGCTCGGCTACCTCCCGGAAGGCGCTCCGCTCTATGCGGAGATGACCCCGAAGAGCTTCCTGACCTTCATTGCGGAGATTCGCGGCATCGATCGGAAGTCGCGCGCCGCCAAGATTGGCGCGGCGGTCGAGAGAACCGGCCTCGAAGGCGTTCTCGACCAGCGTATCGAGACCCTCTCCAAGGGATACAAACGGCGCGTCGGATTCGCCCAGGCCATTCTCCATGATCCCGCTGTCTTGATCATGGACGAGCCGACGGACGGCCTCGATCCCAATCAGAAGCATCACGTCCGCGAGCTCATCAAGGAGATGGCGTCTGAGAAGGCGATCGTCGTCTCGACACACATCCTGGAAGAGGTCGAGGCCGTCTGCACCAGAGCGGTGATCATCAGTCACGGCCGCATCGTCGCCGACGGCACCGCCGAAGAGCTGTTGCGCCGGGCGCCTTATCACGGCGCTGTCGCCATCCGCGTCCCGGCAAAGACGGAAAAGACGGTGATCGCGGCGCTGTCCGGCCACAAGGCGATCGATCACGTCGAGACGATCAACTCGGGCGATGGCCAAGTCGACTTGAGGGCTATCCCAAGCAACGGCGCGCCGATCGTCACGGACGTGGCCTCGTTGCTCCAGGAGAAGGGAATCACCGTGAGCGAGCTGTTCGTCGAGCGCGGCAAACTCGACGACGTGTTCCGAGAGGTGACGATCGCCGAGAAGGAGGGAGCACATCATGGGTGAGTTGCTGCGCACGACGGCCGTCATCACCAAGCGTGAATTCCTGGCCTATTTCTCCACGCCGTTGGCGGCCGTGTTCCTCATCGTCTTCGTGGCCTTGACGGGCGCGTTCACCTTCTACGTGGGCAATTTTTTCCAGCGCGGCGAGGCGGACCTCTCCCCCTTCTTCGCCTATCACCCCTGGCTCTATCTCTTGCTCGTTCCCGCCGTCGCCATGCGGCTTTGGGCCGAAGAGCGCAAGAGCGGGACCATCGAGCTTCTCATGACTCTGCCGATCTCGCCCTGGGCAGCGGTGCTGGGCAAGTTCCTCGCCGCGTGGGCTTTCGTCGGCGTGGCGCTCGCGCTCACCTTCCCCATCTGGATCACGGTGAATGTCTTGGGTCAGCCCGATAATGGCGTGATCCTCACCGGATATCTCGGAAGCTTCCTGATGGCCGGCGCGTTCCTCGCCATCGGCGCGTTCGTGTCGGCGCTGACCAAGAACCAGGTCATCGCCTTCATCCTCGCCGCCACGATCTGCTTCCTGTTCCTGATGAGCGGCGTCGATCTCGTCCAGAACGCACTACAGGCCTGGGCACCGGGCATCGTTTCCTCGGCGATCTCCTCCATGAGCTTCCTGACGCATTTCCAAGACATCGCGCGGGGCGTCGTGGAAGCGCCGACCATCATCCTGTTCGTATCGCTCATCGTGTTCTTCCTGTTCGCCAACGTGATCGCTGTCGACCAGAAGAAAGCCGCCTGAGAGGAAGAAGATGGACAAGAATCAGAAATCTCCCTCTGCCTGGGATCGGCTGTCGGGCCGGTTCGCATCGCTGAGCCGTGGCACGCTTGCCTGGGGCGGCCTGGCGCTTGCCGCCGTGATCCTGCTGTCGATCAATCTCATCTCCTCGGTCAGCCTGCGCGGCGTGCAAGACGACATGACCGAGGACAAGTTGTTCACGATCTCCGATGGGACGCGCGAAATCCTTCGCGGCATCGAGGAGCCGATCAAGGTCCAGGTGTATTTCTCCAAGGGGATCGGAGAAGCATCGCCGACCTATGCCCGCTACTTCGAGCGCGTGAAGAGCCTGCTCGACAGCTTCAGGGATATCTCCGGCGGCAAGCTGCAGGTCTCCTATCTCGATCCCGAGCCGTTCTCCCCGGAAGAAGATCGCGCCGTGGCGGCCGGCTTGCGGAAGGTCACCTACAATGGCGACGGCGACTCCGGCTATTTCGGGCTCACCGCGGTCAACTCGACCGACAATCAGCAGACGATCGAGTTCTTCTACCCCAATCGGGAGACGTTCCTCGAATACGACATCACCAAGCTGATCCATACGCTGGCAAATCCGAAGAAGACCGTGGTCGGCGTCATCACCGATCTGCCGCTCGACGGTCAGACAAACCCGAGGACCGGCCAAACATCGCCGCCATGGCTGATCATGCAGCAAATGCGCGAGCTGTTTGACGTCCGCATGCTCAAGGAGGACGCCAAGACCATCCCGTCCGACATCGACGTTCTGCTCCTCGCCCAGCCGCGCGGGATGGCGCCGCAAACCGCCTACGCGGTCGACCAATACGTGCTCGGCGGCGGCCGGGCGCTGGTGCTCGCCGATCCGGTTTCGGAGGTCACGCAGTTCCAGTCCCTGGGACGGAACAAGAAGGGTATGGACGAGCTCACGAAGCTCCTCAAATCGTGGGGGCTCAAGTTCGACAAAACGAAGGTTGCGGCGGATATCGCCCATGCGCAGCGCGTGCGCTTCGGCGCCACCGGCGACACGGTGACGGACTACGTCGCCTGGCTTGGACTGGACGACAGCAGCATCGAGAAGAGCGACGTCCTTTCGGCCGGCATCGATACCCTCAATCTTGCCTCGGCCGGCTTCCTTGAGCCGGTCAAGGGCGCGACGACGAAGGTGACGCCGATCCTCCGCACGAGCGATCAAGCCATGAAGGTCGATCTCATCGACGTGGGCGTGCGTGCCAATCCGCTCCAATTGCTCCGTAACTACAAACCGGGCGGCACGCCACTCATCCTCGCCGCACGGGTGTCCGGCGAGGCCAAGACGGCCTTCCCCGACGGTCCGCCCAAGGCAACCAAGGCGGCGGGAGCCGCAGGCGCCGATGCTGCTGCCGGGCCGGCTGATGCAGATGCCAAAGCGGACACCAAGAAGCCCCTCGCCTCGGGCAAGGTGAACGCGATCGTCATCGCCGATTCCGATCTCATGGCCGACCGGTTCTGGGTCCAACGGCAGCAGCTCATGGGTCAGGAACTCGCGGTGCCGACCGCCCAGAACGCGGCGCTGATCATCGGCGCGATCGAGAACCTATCGGGAAGCGATGCGCTCATTGCGCTGCGCGGGCGCGGCGTCGCCGAGCGGCCATTCACCTTGGTGGCCAGCTTGCGGCGAGACGCCGAGCGCAAGTTCAGGGAGAAGGAGCAAACGCTCACGCAAAAGCTCACGGAGCTGCAAGGCAAGCTGGCCAAGCTCGAGTCATCGGACAAAGGTCAGGTGATCCTGTCCGACGAGGAGCAGAATGCCGCCAAGGACTTTCGCTCCCAGATGCTCAAGACACGACGCGAACTGCGTGACGTGAAGCTTGCCCTGCATCGCGACATCGACCGGCTCGATGGCTGGCTGAAGTTCACCAATATCGCGCTCATTCCACTCGCCATCGGCATCGGCGGCGTGGGCTGGTCGGTATGGCGAACGCGGAAGACCAAGAGGAAGGACGACAAAACGGGCTCGGAGGATCGCTCATGACGCCGAAACAATTCGCTGGGCTGGCGGTGGCCGCTGTCGTGTCGGCCGTGGTGGCAATCATCGTCTATTCGTCCTCGGTCCAATGGTCGAGCGTGACGGAGAGCGGCGAGGCGCTTGTCGCTGGATTGCCGGCCCGTGCCAAGGCCGTTGCCGAGGTCGAAGTCGACCAGGGCGACAAGAAGATCACGCTGGAGCGCAGAGGGAAGAACTGGGTTCTGGCGGAGCATGACTCGTATGTGGCGGATCCCAAGAAGGTCGACGCGCTCCTCGCCGGGTTGAGCAAAGCACAGCTCGTCGAGGCGAAGACCAGGATGAAGGATAAGTATCCGCTTCTCGGCGTCGAGGATCCCGACACCAAGGACGCCAAATCCGTCCTCGTGCGCCTGGTCGACGACAAAGGGAAGGAAGTCACCTCCGTCATCATCGGCAACAAGCGTCAGGACACGCTCGGCATTGGCGGCAGCGGGACCTATGTCCGCAAGCCCGGCGACGCGCAGGCATGGCTCGCGAACGCCAACATCAATGCCGGCGTGAAACTCTCCGACTGGATCGATCCGCAGCTCTTCGAGACCCCCCGAGAGGACGTGGAGCATCTCACGGTGGACATTCCCGGCGAGCAACCGCTTGAGATCGTCCACGCCAAGAACAGCCCGGGGCATACGCTGAGCGAGATCCCGGACGGCATGAAGCTGAAATATACCAACATCGTCGACGAGATCGTTCGCGCGGCCCGCACGTTCGAGTTCGACGACGTGCGCAAATTCCAGACGCCGCCGGACGACGCGAAGATCAGCACCGTGGTCTTGACGACGAAGGGCGGGGTCAACGCCACCTTCCACATTCGCCAAGAAGGTGACGACGCTTGGGTGTCGGTCGAGGCGAAAGGCGACGGCGGAGCCAAGACGATCGCCGACGCCCTCAATGCCCGCGCCAAGGGGTGGGAGTTCCGCGTTCCTCAGAGCCGAATCAAGGAGATCCTCAAGCGCCGCAAGGATCTGCTGGAGGCGGTCTCTTCGTAGGTTGTCGCGTGGCCAGGGCCGCTAGGGCGCGGCCTGGCGCACGTGCAGCCCTTCGCTCTCGGACCACTCCTTTATTTTTTTCAAAATGCCGAGCGCCGTGCAGCCCAACTCGGTGATCTCATAGGTGACAGCGATCGGCTTGGTGCTGAGCACCTTCCGCCGCACCAGCCTCGCCTGTTCGAGCTCCTTCAGCCGCTCGTTGACCATCTTCTTGCTGGCGCCGTCGAGCTGACGCGCAAGCTCGTTGAAGCGCACCGGGCCGTCCTTCAGGTGCCACAGGATCGAGCCCGTCCACTTGCCGCCGAGGATACGCATGCCGCGTTCGATGGGACACGGCTCAGCGCACTTGCCGGCGGCCTTGTGCGTCTTCGCGTCGATCTTCTGCGCTGCGACCATTTTGCCCTATCCCGGATAGTGGTTACAAAAAGTATACTGGTTGATTATCGAAACCTGAGATGCCACGTCAAGCCTCGCATCAACGAAGCACCGAACCGGGAGACTGGCAGACCATGACACCCAAGCTGTTCACGCCGCTCGACCTTGGCGACGATCTCATCCTGCCCAACCGCGTCGTCATGGCGCC
>Ga0307424_1000386_pt1 | contig 23621 bp, 26 predicted proteins | sample SalMarWE160320MG_FD_202157 | JGI IMG/M metagenome (GOLD analysis project Ga0307424, IMG submission 202157) | Salt marsh sediment microbial communities from the Plum Island Ecosystem LTER, Massachusetts, United States - WE1603-20 | ecosystem: Environmental > Aquatic > Marine > Intertidal zone >... | reverse complement strand
AGGAACCCTCGTCCACACGGAGGTTGGGCTCACAGGGACCTCCTGGACCTACCTCCAGGCGGACGAGATCGCGGAGTCCGGCCTCGGGCGGCTTAACGACCACCTGCGGGTGATTGTCAGGACGTTGTGGGCCTCTCGGACCCACGTGGCGATCCGGGAGATCGAGTGGGAGTTCGATCGGGTGTGAACCCTCAACGAGCGTCTTCAGTTGCCATCTCCGAGCGGCGTGAATGTCGTCAGCTGCTGGCGCCTCCTGCCCAGATCGTCATCCGTCTCTTGCAGATAGAGCACCCCGTACAATCCAGACGGGTCCGCGTCGTTGTAGACAACGTACCGGCCGTCTCGTGAGACTTCACGCCGGGAGAAGTACCGGGGCAGCTCGACCTCCCAGCGTCTGATGGCCCCGGTCTTCGTGCTGACCACGCGCCACTCATAGTCATCGGCGCTCTTCATCCCCTCCGACCTATAGAGAATCTCGGAATCTGAGAGCCACATCGGATCAGCGTTGAATCTGTTCTCTCTTGGGGTGAGGTCGGTTAATGAAGTCCCATCGGGCGTAACCGTGAAGATGTGCCATCTTGAAGTTGTAGTCTCATAACCCGACCTAACCCCCTTGACAATCGCCAGCATACTGCCGTCCGGAGACCAGCGAGGATCGCTGCCGGTCACAAGCGCTCCCTTGTGGCGGATTCGCATCTCCTCGCCCGTTGCAACGTTGACAATGAAAGGACCACACGTTGTATCGGGTTGCTGATAGGAACCGCATATCCATCTAGCGTACACGATCAGCTCGCCCCCTGGATGCCAGTCGGGTGACTTGGCGTTGCCATTCGTGAAGGTGAGCTGCCGCTCTTCGCCCGTCTTGATGTCGTAGAGGTAGATGTCGCGCGTAAAGTCGCGGGTCATTACCAGACGGGTCGCATCCGGTGAAAACCGCGGATCATACGGCGATTCGAGATTCGACTGATACTCCCACAACAGCCTCGGGGGATCCTCCGACTCTCGGTCCAGAATGTAGACGCCTTGCGGCCCTTCGCGCGAGAGCCGGTGGCGGTACAACACAAATCGATTATCTGCCGAGATGTCGAACGGCGAGTCTCCCTGTTCCCAGGTCGGATACTCCGGCTCGGAGGGGCCGCCCGAACAAGCACAAAACCCCGCCAGGATCACGCCGACCAGCAACGCGCTGCTGGCTTTACTGGGTGTAAACAAACTTCTCCGCACGGTTTCCAAAGTTCGTTCTCAGCCTAAAGAAGTACACACCGCTGGGGACCTCTCCTCCCTGGTCGTTTTGCCCACTCCACCTCACCAAGTGCGCGCCCTCTGGCATGTCCGCGTTGGCTACCTCCCGGACTCGCCTGCCGCTGATGTCGAAGACCTCAACCACTACCGGACTCCGCTCCGGCAAGCTGAAAGCCATGCTGGCTTGGCCTCGCGCTGGGTTCTCCACGACGCTGGTGGCGAACCTGGCTGTTTCCCCGCCCTCCTCAACCCCCACCGACGCCAGCTGACCAGCGGCTGTCCACGCCAGCCGGGCATTTTGCGGCGAGGTTGGATACCAGTGGTACACCGGGTAACCAAGCCCCGTCGTCTTCACCCAGTAGATATACGTGCGAAGCTCGACGCTTGTAGCAGTCTCCGTTCCAGCCACGACGCCAGCCCAGCCCTCCGGCTCCTTCTTGATGTCTCGGGGGTTCTGATTACTCCAGCTGAGTCCGCCTAGGGTCTTCCCCCAGGCGTCTGGAACACCCGTGAACCCTTCAGGGAAGGTCACCGTGGCCCGCAGCTCGTACTCGTCCACGCCGAAGAGTCCGGCTGCATACGTGCCGCCTTGGTTGTAGTTCGGCAGATTGGTGAAGTACATGGTCCGAGGAGTGATGCTATGAGTCTGCGGACTGGTCGCCACCCCCAATTGGAACTGCTTCGTCAGGATGTACTCCAAAGCCGCCCCCGCGTCCGGGCGCCCCCAACCCGTCCTGACGTCGCGACCGGGTTCATCAATATCATGCGCAGTCCGCTGCAGCACTTGGTAGATGTCCTCCCCAGAGAGGTTCGGTCTCACTGAGAGAATCAGCGATGCGATTCCGGAGACCATCGGGGCTGCCGCCGACGTCCCGCCAAACCCACCCGTGCACGCGTCCGTCACGTCCAGGAACCCGTCATTCAGATCCGTGGTGGCGATGGATTTGCCACCAGGCGCAGCAAAGGATATCCATGACCCGGTGTTCGAGCCGCCGAGAGGAGGAGGGTACGTGCAATCGAATGCGTCGTTGATCCCAGCATCAGTCCACCTCGTCCCATCAAGGTAGAGAGCACCCACCGCGGTTACGAAGTGCCCCCAGTACGCTGGGACCTGTGGTGTCGAGGAGCCATCGTTCCCAATTGCCGCCACCTGAAACATGCCGATGGCGTGAGCATTCTTCACCTGAGCAATCAACGCGTCTGCCCCGTCTTCATTCACCTCTCCGCCCCAGGACATATTGATTATTGGAAGATCATTGTCAATTGCCCAATCAACAGCTTGTGCCCCATTGCTCAGCGGGAATTCTCCGCTCCCGATCTTGACGGCAACAGCTTGAGCGCCCCAGTTGATCCCGGCACCCAGGATCGAGTTGTTGCCAACCGCTCCGATAATCCCAGCCACGCTCGTGCCGTGACCAACCAAGTCGTTCGAATCGCCGCCTGACCAGAAGTTCGGACCACTAATAACTGTCAGATCGCTGTGATCCAAGTCGATTCCGGTATCCAGCACTCCCACCTGGATGGCGTTGGTCTGCCCGTTTGCTCTGTCCCATGCTTCCGGACCCTCAACATCGGTAACGCCGTCTCCTCCGAACTGCTCCGTGTTGTTGAGCCACCACTGCTGGGTGAACTTGGGATCGTTCGGCGTGAAACTCCACTTGAGCAAATAATCTGGAGCAACGGATGCGAATTCTTCATCGTGTTGCCGCAGGACACGAGCAACCGACTTCGGATCTGTACCGGTAGCAAGCGCCACCCGGTAGAATCGAGAAACATCTCTTGGAAGCGTGACCGTGCCTCCGTCTCTCGTCCTGTGGTTTCGAGAAAAGCTCGGGAACAGGGGTTCCATGGTTGTCACCTGTGCCGCTTGGAGTAACGTCTGTGCGTCCGACCGGTCAAAGGAGTAGGCATCCAAGGAACGCGACCCGACAAGGCTATTCTCGGTATCCGCGTCGGAGAGAACCCCCTCCGCGAACTCTACAATCAGGCGCTGCGGAACGTAGGAAAGGAATCCACCACCACCCCCGCCTCCCGGATCAAAACCTTCACAGGGGTCGTACCCTTCAGAGGCTCCGAAGCCGACCTTTCCTGCGTTCTGGGGGAAGACGACGTTGGACAAATCGCCGTTGCAGCCGGCGACGCTCAGGTCGGGTTCGGGCACATACTCCCGCCGCGTGATTTCGAAGATGTCGGCCGCATAGGCATACACGTAGAAGGCCCCGATCACGGCGGTGACATCGCCGTTGTTGTCCCCTGGCGCCGGTGTATTCTGGCAGTTCGTATCGGCAACCCAGGTTACGACATTCCCGGAGCCGGACTGCGGCCAGGACACACCGGCTGGACCACCCGCAAAATTCAGATCTGCGCAAAGCTGCCAAGAGCCTACGGAGAGATTTGGCCCGTAGCTGATCCCAAACGACGCGCCAGCGACACCGGCCGTTGGGTTTGCATCCAAGACGAGAAGGTACAAGTCGTATCCGACTCCAGTGAGACCGGCGTCAGTCAGACTCGCCTCCCCGGAATTGCAGGACGGGATTGGGGGAGACGTGCAAGGCTGGCTCTTGGCCGCGTGAACTCGGAGATGGCCACCTATCTTCGCGTTGGCATTCTGAATAGCTGTTGCCTGCGCTGGCGCGAGAAGAAAGAAGAGGAAAACGGGCATCACCAGCCAAAACACTTGCCGCATGGGTCCCTCCTCAGTTGAGGTCCAGCGAGCTCCCGGGTATTTCTGCTGCAATCCTACTCCTTTTTTACCAGATTAGGCACAGGGCAGATCGTGCCCCCTGTAAATGGCGAATATTCACTGGTTACGCTAACTCATTGGGTTCCGGAACGTGAACGGAACCCAGGCCAGACGGTCTGTCCCCTTAATCGACCTCCGACCACAAACGCCGAAGACCCCTCGGCTCTCCGAGAGGTCGGCGGGGTGTGGGTTGTGGGTGAACGGCTACCCTTCGGTCTGCAGCCCCTTCATGATCTCCTTGACGGTGGCCTCGTCGTTCCGGGCGGCAGCCACCAGGAGGCTCCGCGCGAACTTCGAGGCCTTCGCGGGCCCCGCCGCCTTGTGGATCGCGGTGCGCTCCTCGGCGGTCAGGCGGAACGCGAACACCCAGCGGAGGTTTTGCCCGAGCAAGTGGGAGGGCTATTCGATCTGGATTCTCCACCTAGTGAACCGTGCCTGCAACATGTCGCCTTCCGACCCAAAGACGCATTGTCCACTGCTCCCCGGGGGGGCAGCTCGAGGGCATTCTGGCCGGCTTCGGGGCACCAAATGGGCATTTCATGGGCAGTTTTCGGGCCGATTTTTTGCCTCCGGGGCCTCTGCAGGGGAAGGGTTGTTCCCCTTACGTTCTAGGAATCAAAGGCTTACGGAATCTACAGGCGTAGTTGTCGAGCGGCATCCTCTCCCGAAACCGCCAAATCGATGCCCCTTTTCGGGGGGTTTCGCGAGAGGCGATGCCCCAAAAACGCCATGTCCGCGAGAGGCCATGCCCCTTTTCGGGCCTTGGAGGGGGTCCGAGGGAACGTTTTTGATCCCTAGATGGGCCTCGAGGACCGGTTCGGTCGAGCCAGGAGCCGGACCCAGGGGGGATCGGGCCTCAGATCGCGCCTGTGGGCCTCTCAGGCGTACCGTGGGCCGGACTACTAGGCATCCGTTTGGGTACCCCGGCTGCCCCTCCGGGAGAGATCCCGCGGGGGGGTTAGATGATCCGCCAGGCCAGGAGGGCCAGGAGCACCCCCAACTGGAGCAGGCACCCCCCCCCGGTCACCGGGCGGCCGTTCTTCCGCTGCCGGCCGCTCTTCCTAGAGGGGAGGCGTCGAACTTCCTCCTCTCCTTCCTTCCGTCTTCTTGCACCGCGGCCGTCTCCCGCGCGGCGTTAACTCTTTGGTTCCTTTCCTTTACCCTGTACGAAGAAGAGAAAGAACGCAAGCATGATAACCCCATAGGAAACTGTTGTCTCCCCCACCCCATGGAGATCAAGGACCCTGTCTACCAGGACTCCACACCCCACAGTGGCGATACAGAGCAGGATCATGCGGACCAGTTTTCCTCTTCTCATGGTTATCGTGGGCTTCTTCCTAAGTTCGCACCGTTTGCTGCCGCCACAGCTGGAAACCGTGACCACCGTGACGACGGGCCACCAGGGCGGTGCTGTCAGACCGCCAGATCGCTTCAGGCGTGATCATGGACAGCCGCTTCCCATCGGGGGTCCGAATCGACTTCCCACTCGGGCTCTCGACCCGGGGCGTCCTGTGCAGGCTGGTTGGACAGAAGGCGAATCTCATACGACATCCAACCACCAGGAACTCAAGGTTCTTCGCAATCTTCTCGGCCGTCGCGACGGCCGGCTCCTCCATTGGCTTGGAGGGCATTGTCATGACCGACGGCTCCGTAGCCACCAACCCGCGGCCTCGATCAGTCCTCCAAGGACAAGGAACATGCCCCACAGGCTCACGAATCGCCCCAGGAAATCGGTCTCGTAGTGGACGACCGATTCCAGCCAGGCCACGCCGACCGACATGGGGAACCCGAAGGCCACGGGGAAGTCCAGCAGATGGAGCCACAGCTTCCCTTCCCGATGGGGTTTCCGGAGGGTGAGAAAGGCGAACTGGAAGACCCCGAACAGGAGTGAAATCCCGGCGATAGGTACGAGGTGACCCGAGTCCATGGCCATTTACACGGAAATCAGGACAGTCCCCGGGCGGTCTTGAGGTAGTGCTGCCGCATCCGCTCCTGGAACGTTCTCCACTTGTCGAGGGCGAAGTTCCGCGGGTTGCGCAGCCAGTCATACTTGGTGCCTTTGAGCCAATCCTCGCCCTCGTCCCTGAGGTCGCGGTTCTCCACGCGCCGGGCCTTGTCCACGGCGTCCCCGGCGTGCTTGGCGATGTGGAACTTGTCGAAGCTATCGCCCGGCGTGAGTCTCCGGGACCATCTCAGTGCAAGACCACTACCTTCCGGACGGCAGTTTCAGTGTTGCTAGAGATGCGCACGAAGTAGATTCCTGCCGGGACATTCCGGCCCGCCTCATCTCTTCCGTTCCACTCCAACCTTCCAACAGAATCTTGAGCCCTTCCGTCAAAAGCGACTCGCACGAGCCGTCCCTGGCAATCGTAGATTCGTACCATCAAGGGTATGCCCACACGTTCTATTGAATAGCGCAAGACTAGGTTGCCGTGTGTCGGATTTGGTCCCATTGAGAGGATTCTGAGCCTCCCCGGGGGATCGGGGACATCGGAGACTCCCGTGGTGCCAGACTCAAGAACAAGAGAATCGGGTGCTACGAACTGCATGGGTGCGAAGACTGAGAGCTCTCCCAGGTGATTCTCAACCGACGCGTAAGAAAAAAGGGTGTTCGTTCCTAGTGGGTCCTCGGTAGTGAACGGATAAAGGCCCATCTGTCCAAGCAGACATACAGAGAATGTCTCCCGTTTGGGGCGCTCTGAGTGCCAGTTACTCAAATGCAAGACACAAGAAAAGCTGAGGGAGGTTCCAAGGGAGTCAAAGTTCACAGCATACACAGACTGGAAAACAGGAATGTAGTACGGCTCTCCAAGACAATGGTAGCAACCGCTTATCAAGAGTTTCGTATGAAGAGTGTCTGGCGAAGCGCCGTCTCTTGCATAGTGGTAACTACTCTCGACGTACCCCTCTGAGTCAAAGGAACCTATTCGACCGTCATGATAGAACTTCCAAATATCCACATATGCATAGGGGGTATTCGACATGGGCAGGTTTACGTATCTGAAGATCAGGCTCATCTTCTGCCCGACCCAGGCCGAGGTGTCAATTGTCACTCTCACCGTATCCTGCGTAAACTGTGCATACGCTTGCGTGACTGGGAGCAGAACTCCCAGTATGCAGGACACGAAGCCGAACCACAGGATGACTTGACGTCTGCCTGTCATGGGACACCTCACCTAAACTGTGTTCCCGCAAACACCCGTGCTGCTGTTTGCAGCGGTGCTGCGCCCGGATTCTTGTACTCTACCGTTACATACACTGTGTCACCGGCGGCCATCGTTGGTAATTTGAAGTACCGCCCTCCAAACCCCAGGGCACAGGTGACTCCGTCGGCATTCAAGATCCTCGCTGGGGGTTTAGCAAAGAGCACGAGCGTCACCGGATCCGGTAGGTCTCCTCCTTGCTCATTAATGACACGGACCCTGCCAGCGTACTCATGCTTCGTCTCGCTGTACCTGAGACCTTCATACAAAACACTGACATCGTCCGTCACATCCGTCAGACTATCGTAGGGAGTGAGTCCAGTCTCGCACGCAAATAGATACAAGGCGTTCCATTCCTCACTCTCAGGAGGAAGCGCACCGAGGGCCTTCTGAAGAAGCAACCTGCCTGTGTCCTCTCCGACTATGCTCTCGAAGACACTCTGATCCATTCTGTCGAGAACTGAGAAGGCCACGACGGCAGTGTCGGCTACTGAACCGTTCGCTACCTCTGCAATCGTTCCAACACTATCCAAGACCGCCGCTATCGCGCCTGTGGAGACCCGCACGACATGCGGGTTCCATGCTCTCAGTTTCTCTTCCCAATAACCGTCACCGGCGTAAAGAAAGCCGTCATGCTGCGACAGAAGAAATCCCTCAACATCCAGGGAGTCGCCAGTCGCTACCAACCCCACCGTGTTTATGACGTTGATCGGAAAACCAACGGATGTGAACTTCAACTGGACTGTCTCTAGTTCTCCGGAGGATAGCCCGAGGAATCTCGAATACAGCGAGTACGCGCCAAGGCATGGATCAAAGCCGGGGTCGTCACCAAACCCCACCTTTCCTGCTTGCCTGGGGTAGTCTAGATGAACGGTGGAACCACTGCACTCGGAAATCGCGAAATCAGGAGCACCCACGCACCGTCTAGGTGTGATCGAGAATTGATCATCCCCATACGCGTAGATATTCATCACGCCAAGCACTGCCGTGACAGTTCGATTCTCATCTGCTTCAGGCACCGACTGTTGGCAAGTGGTCCACGTAATTGCCGTACCTGACCCAGAGGCTGGCCAAGATCCACATGAAAACTCTAGGCCATCCGTACATAAAGTCCAGTCATTGACCGAGATGCTTGGCCCGTAGCTAATCCCAAAAGAGGCGCCCTTCACACCAGCCGCCGAGTCTGCTTCCACTACGAGGATGTACAGACAGTACGTCGAGTCAATGTCGCCCGCTACAGAAAGTGACGCACTCCCCTTGTTGCAGGGGGGAAGCTGCAGACCCGTGCAGCGCTGACTCGCCTTCGCTGGCACTTCAGCAAGATGCAAACCGATCCGCGGAAACGCGACGTTCTCGGCCCCCTCGGCCGGGTTGGCCGCGCCCGAGTAGGCGACCGCGACAAGACAGACAAGAACGCCCACGGCAAGAGTGTGTCTCACGGACATGGCCGACCTCCTGACTGTGTGGGAAGGAGGTTCTCGTCTGGGATCTGGCCCAGAACCGGTTCAGCACACTCTATCGCTTGGTCAAAGCGAAGGGATCGTGCCTGTAGACCTCCCTGCTCACCCCAGGGGATACAATGCGGGATACCCGATTTGTCCAACTCCCATCGCCAGAATGCCTTTCCTACAAGTTCACCTTGTCCAACCCCATGCTCGCAGACAGCATATATCTCATACTCCAGGATGAAGCTGTCTACGAACGCGGAGGGGAAGTTGTTCTCAACCCAGCGTGCCGACGGGAGGGATGGTCCTGGGAAGTCGGAAGTCCACGAGCGCTGCGGTGTCTCACCCGGAGAGAATGTTTGTCGTCCAGGACGTCCAATATCATCTGGATCGTAGCCATTCAACCACAGGTCCTGCTGACCAGGGGACTGAGACTCGTCTATGGCATAAGTGCCGTTCATGCCTGAGCAGTTTGCGCGCGCTGCGAGATCCGGACGGCCTAGCCTATCCCACCGCACCTCCGATGTGTCGGGATCTCCATTTGCCTTCCTACCCACAAGTCTCGGGGTCACCATCTGAACCAGCATGATCGTGTCGCACGGTGAGACTCCGCAGATGTCTTGAGGGTAGAAGTTGATTTCCTCGGCTCCGTACACGATCAACGGTTCCGGACTGTTTGGCACAACTCGCGTCCCCAATCCGAAAACAAATTCCCATGGTTGTCCTGGCGCATTCGCTCTCACCTCGATGTCTACCGTTCGACAGTCAATTCGTGCAAAGCGGTAATCTGATAATTCCCAGACCTCCAGTGTAAAGTAATGCGTTCCAGAGCTTGTCCCAGGCAACATCACCCAATCGGCAGTCATCACTGACTGCGCGGGCTGCCAAGTCTCGACCTGGTGACCATACACAGGCCCCATCCAGGTCCCATCAAACGTGAGAATCCCAAATACGTCACAGTTCCACCTTGAATCAACAATGAAGCCAGTCCCCTTGATGACTACTGAGTCCCCGGGTGCAGCGCAGCCGGTTGAACTGTCAGATTAGACGCACTGGCTTTCCCTTGAACTGTAATAAGGGTAGGAAGTACAACCAACGCGAGGATTGTGCCTCTTCCAGAGGACCATGTTACGCGCATAGAGAACTGCTCCTTTCGTACTCAGTTCCCGCCAGGTCCGACTTCAGTCTAGTCCGTCACCGCGGCAGTTGGTCAAGAGAGAATAAATAGGTAACTATATACTTGTGAACCGGACTATTGTGTTTCTGATGATCTCCTTTGTCGTTCACCCTCGTGCCCAGGGCTATAGCAGGGCCACCCAGTTTCCTGAGCGGCCCTGCTTGGATTCACAAGTTCCCCTCCTCCTTGAGGCTCCGGTAGGCGCCCCGGCCGAGGATGACGTGATTGTCACCAGTCGCGCGTAAGGTAGCCACTGGTTTCGGGGAAGGGTAGCCAGGGATTTCGCGGGAAGGGTAGCCACCTGATCTTCTTGTACACCAGATTTGAATCGCCCAATGACAACCCGGCCGACGGGTGCTGCCAGCTCTGGCTCATCATAGCTCGCCAAGGCGTCGAGTTTCCCCTTCGGGTCACAGCGGACGAATTGACCCGTGAGATCCGCGTACCACTTGTAGGCCCACCACGCATATCGCCTCGCCAAGGGGTCCGACCCCGGATCGATCCCCAGGTCCCCGGGTAGGGGTCGCAGCCGGGCTCCGCCACGGCTCCAATCACCCCGTAGGGCTGGTTCAGGGCCGGGGAGGTGCCGGCGAGTTCGCCGCGGCTCCCGCTTCCCAGGATGCAGAACATGGGATCCTCAAAGAGATTCTCTACTATATATAGAGCGATATCATTGGGAGCCTGATTGTATATGTCTTGATAGTCATTGGCATAAAATAGATTTCTCAGGACTGAGGCACCCCAGCTTCCAGAGTATCTCCAGGCGACTAGTCCGGCCTCGCCATTTTGAAAGATGATGTTTTTTTCAATTACCATGTCTGGGTCGGAGTTGACTAAGCAAATACCGCCTGCAGCCGGGTAATTTTGACTATCGGCGTAGTTGAATGCGATCGTGTTCTCATGGATATGAGCGCCCCCGCTTACCCAGATAGCCCCGCCCGAGCAATCAAAACCCTGATCAAGGCCAAGCGCTTGATTCGAAACGAACACGTTTTCATAGATATCGATTTGTGACGTGGGAACCCGAGGGCCGCTGTTCGCCACATAGATCCCTCCCCCGTGATCGGAGGCCACGTTCTCCAGGAAGAGATTGTCCTGAATTGTGACCGGCCCACTTATATACATGTACAACCCCCTCCGTCCCCCTTGCCCGTCATGTTCCCCCGGATGACGTTTCTCCGGACCAAGCATTTCCCGAGGTCTAAGCCCCCAGCATTGCTGGTTGCGAAGTTGTCCGCGATCACATTGTCCTCCAGAACGAGGACGTCCACCGAAGAGTACGCCGAGATCCCCCCTCCCCAGGACCAAATGTTTCCCGGAGGACTCTCGGCTCGGTTCTCCTGGATAATGTTGCCCCGAATGATGGGAGCCGCGTCCAGGCATAGAATCCCGGCACCATATCTTCCACCACTCCCCGTTAAATCCGTCCCCTTCCCATGCGTGATCGTGAGCCCCTCAATGATCGTCCTATTCGTCTCCCCCGAGTCGCACACGACGACTGACGAGTCCCCGTACGTCCCGTCCAGGATCGTCACCTCCGGTCCCGCATCGCCCTTGAGATGGATCTCCTTCCCCCGGAGGTTCACGTTCTCGTAGTAGGTCCCCGGCTCCACCAGGACCAGGTCCCCGTTTCCGGCGCTGTCGATTCCGGCCTGCACCGTCGGGGCGTCCCCGGAGCCATCCGGCAGGATGCGCCAGACATGGGTCGTTTCCGTCTGGATCTGAGCCACATTGGACGGCCCCGACGTGTTCTTCCTCTCGTCCGTCGTCTTGAGCGCGAAGTAGTAGACCGTCTGGCTCTGGAGCGGCCAGATCGTCAGCTCCTGGCCCGTTCCGGCCACCTCCGGGGCGAACGAGACCTCGGCCTGGGTGGCTCCGCCCCACGTGGCCTCCGTGATCGGGCTCTGGGCGTAGCGCACGTCGTAGGAGAAGGCCATCCCCACGTGGCCGTCGTCCCCCGGTGCCGTCCAGGACAGAACCACCGAGATTGGGGTCTCGAGACGGACTGCCAGATCCGTGATCGGAGCCGGCGGGATCGTGTCCCTCGGCACCCCCTCCGCCATGTTGGACATGTCCGACCAGTTCCCGGCCGGGTCATGGGTCCGCATCGCGAAGTTGTAGGCGAGGCCCTCCTCGAGCCCGGAGACCATGGTTGAATCCGTCGCGCCGGCGGGTCCCGGAAGCGGGGTCAAAACGCGCGAGGCGAGGTTCCAGTTCGCAATCACCGAGAAGGTGGCCACCCGGAGGTCGTAGATCGCAGCCCGGCCCTTGGCGCCGTCATCTCCCGGGGCCGTCCATTTCAGGGTGGCGGTGGTGTTCGCGACCGCCGTGACGGTGAGGTCCTTGATCGCTCCCGGTGGCGTCGTGTCGGGCTTGGTCGTATCGCCGCAGCCGTAGAACGCGACAACGAGTCCCAGGGCCACAGGGAGAAGGCTCAGGGATCGGACCATTCTGGACCTCGGTTTTGCCCTGAGGATGCGGGGGAAGGCGCTGCTTCCTATTGTCCGCCTTTGGACCCGCCTGGTTCAATGCGGAAGTCCGAATTGCGACGCCGAGAGTCGGGATTCGAGTTCGGCCTTGATGTTCGGGCTCCGGGGCTACCCAATGTCCCCATGCCCTACCTATCGCCCCCTACCCTCACCCGCGCCGAGCAGGAGGCCCTGCTTCGGGCCACCTCAGCCCACCCCCGGGACCATCTGGTCCTTTCCTTGGCCCTCGGCACCGGCCTCCGGCTCGCGGAGATCGTCGGGCTCGACGTCGGCGACGTGTACTTCCCGGACGGATCGCCAAGGACGCGGATCCGCTTGCGCCGGGAGATCGCCAAGAACGGCAGGGCCGGGGACGTGTTCCTACCTGATGCCTTGGAGCCCAAGCTCCGGCGGTTCTGGGACTACAAGGTCCGGGCCGGCGAGGATCTCGAACCCCGGGCTCCCCTGTTCGCCAACCAGTCCGGGGCTCGACTGTCCAAGCGCCGGGTCCAGGTCGCGTTCAAGGTCTGGCAGGTTCGGGCCGGGTTCGACCGCCTCTATCCCCTACACGCCCTGCGCCACACGGCGGTCACGAACGTCTACCGGACCTCCCGGGACCTCTTCCTCGCCCAGCGGTTCGCCCGGCACGTGAGCCCGCTTACCACGACAATCTATACCCATCCATCGGACCAGGAACTCATAGAAGGAATCCGCAACCTCACTTGCTGAACAAGGTGGGCCCACTTCGTTTCTCTGACCCATCCATAGCGCAGGAACATCTCAGCCCTAGTCAACCCACTCCTGGATTCTCCCTCTCCACGATGGAGGTCCGCTTTATTACGGTGTCGGGGTTAACAAGATGTCCTTCCTGCTAGTAGTCGGCGGCCAGTCGCTGGAGACTTCATCGGGAACGACTAGTTCCACGGTCTCATAGCCAGCCTTAACAAAAGTCAGGGAGAACCTGGTGAACTCATCACCACGACCCATCACGACTGAGTATGCTCCTGAGTCGTCTGTTGTCATGTACAAGCTGGAGTCGATATAAACCTCAACGGCGACGAGGGGTGATCCCGTTGCAGCGTCTACTACTTTGCCGCCAAGATAATAGACCGGAGGGTCAAGTAGTTCATTGGAACAAGCAAGAGTTAGCAAGCTCAGAGCACATCCAGCAAACAAAAATACTCTGTTCATGTCAAACACCCCACATGCCCATTACCTAATCAGCGTAGCACGGCGGACAAGAGTATGACTAGGCGTCTTAATCCGCAAGAAGTAGACGCCAGAACTAGCTGGCCGACCGTCCATGTCAAGGCCGTCCCAAACAACTTGTACACTACCGTTTAGGGGAGAGGAAGGTCTCCACATCCGTACGACTCTACCGGCTACGTCCAAAACCTCATACACGACACCTTCCTCATTGTCTGCTTGATAGGTCCATTGAACGCGCGTCCTGAATGGGTTGGGGAAACCTGCGCTGAGCGCTTTAGGTATCTCGGCCATGACACCAGTGACGTCGCCTTCACGAGCAAACTGTCCACTGTAGAATGTGTTGTGCCCCCCAGCAACATCGGAGAGCAGCACCTCGTATCCATAAAGACCAGGATCCTGAAGATAAAATTCCTTCTCAATAGCCGGCAGTTGCGGCTGGCCTCCCTGATATGTTCTGTTCTTATACTCGTCATGAAACAAGTAGGCAGCTACCGCCTCTTCATTTCCGGCGGGATAGACCACGGACCTGACATATACCCCTGCTGACTCGTCATCAAAGTGTAGTCGGAACACGAAGTCACCTGCACTGGCACCGGGCCTCACCGAGGCTTCATAGATTTGAGGATTATCGGAATCGTTATGGACCGGCCCGGCTTGGTACGCCCCAGATCCATTGATGGAATATACGTAAAACAAACCAGGGGTCTGAGCGACGCCTACGTGATTCACAAAGTCCCACCGCAGAATCCCATAGTCGGAGTTTGTCGAAGTAACTGGTAGTCGATGGACCCAGTCAGCAGCCACATCGTAAATATCAACAAAGTCGCCAGGCTGCAACTGCCCGGGCTGCCCAATGGTCAGTGTCCAAGAATCCCCAGCGTGATCAATTGGATCCATCAAGCCATCACCGTCGGTGTCACGCCAGCCAATCTGGGCCCGGGTATGCTGGCAGAAGTGAGGCCAATCGCCCTGATCAGTGAGATCCATGATACATGGCTCCTCTCCTCCAGGACAGTTCCGACAGTTGAGATTCTGAGCGCGTAGATATCCAATAGGCAGGCCACCACATTGGCAATCGCTGGAACTGTATTCGTCATCTGCCCCGAAGATATGACAGGTTTCATGTGCAACTGTTTCGTCCATGAGGTAGCGAGTTGTTCCGGCCGCGCCGTCTGGATCCCCCAACGTATACGTCATCCAAGTATAAGGACCCCAGTACTTGCTGGATGCAACCGCAGCTCCTGATTCGAATCGATGGTCAATATCGTTGATGTCGCGAACGATGAAAATGGTGAAATACCAATCACTTTTTAATTCCTGGCGTCTGTCATTATTATATTCTGAAACACACTGTTCCACAGGAAACAGGTTGAAGGTACTGCAGTCGTAACCAAGATCCTCCATAATGTATTTCACCCAAGCATGCTGCCCACTTTGCGGTCCTCTGATTGGTTCCATTCCGCCACACGAACGAACTTCAAATGGTGAGGTGAGCCAGAAGGTAAGATCAACATCCGGGTCGAAGTCAGCGAGAAAAAGCAATCCCTGGGAGATCTCAGCGAGGCAGAAGGAAAGTTCAGAAGATTGCCAATCCTCATCACAGGTCCCACACGTACCGCTCTCCGGGAAGATGATGGAGACTCCAACATCGCCGATCATGAACTTAGATGTCTGAAATTCCTTACGGTGATACTGTGGAGCGAAAATGTAATCATCTATGTGCGGATTGGCAGCCGGAACATAGAAGTCTCGCCCCAAGGGCGGGGCGGACTCCTCCGCAGGAATCCGGTCGTCCGGGAAGCACGGGGCGACTAGAACGTCTGACAGTGGCCCAGCGGACTGGGGTGAGCCCACAATGTAGTTCCACACACTGTCGGCAGCACCGCTTGGCTGAGGGATTTCGGTTGTTGCGACCAACCGAACGTCAGGGTCAGCTGCCAACTCGGCGAGTTGGCTGACGCCGGCCCGACAGATGATGCCATCGGGCGCTATGGCAACCAAGTACTGGGCGGAGGTGCGATCACGCACGGCCATAGCGATGGCGGGGAAAGTGTTGATGTCAGAGTCAAGTTTAGCGTATGCGAGTTGGGTTCCCTGAGGGGCTCTTGGCAGAGCTTGTTGAAGTGGTGTGGGTTCTTGTCCAGTCTCAAAACAAGGATCGATTCCATCAGGCGTTCCAAAGGATATTGCCCCCGCAGCCTGCGGGTAGGGTAGATCTGTCGTGCTGCCAAGGCAATCAACCACAGAGAAGTCATTCGCCTGACTTGGGCGAGGAGTGATTGTGAAGAGATCATTGCTGTAGGCATAGACATGTTCCGTGTCAGCCTAAGTGGGACAGAGTCAAGGCCTGAGTTAAGAGACACTTCTGGGGTACGATGGTACCGAGAAAGGAGTGTTTCATGGTCGAGAAGCCAACCGATCCGGAGGCTCGAGTTCGTCAGATCCGCCGGAAGACCCGCCGCCGGTACTCCGCCGAGGACAAGATCCGTATCGTGCTGGAGGGCCTGAAGGGCGAGGAGAGCATCGCGGAGCTCTGTCGCCGGGAAGGGATCAGCCCGAACCTGTACTACAACTGGAGCAAGGAGTTCCTGGAGGCGGGCAAGCGGCGGCTGATGGGCGACAGCAAGCGGGAGGCCTCGAGCGGTCAGGTGACGGAGCTGCGCCGGGAGAACGGGCAACTGAAGCACCTGGTAGCCGATCTGTCCCTGCGGAACCAGCTGTTAAAAAAAAGCTTGGCCGGGTTGGGGGAGGACCCCGAGGACCTGGGGGAACGGTGAGGGCGGCGGCGGCGGAGCGGATGGAGACGATCCGCCTGGTGGAGGACTCGGACCTGCCGGTGTCGCGGACGCTGGAGGAGCTGGGGGTGGCGCGGAGCACGTTCTACCGCTGGTACCAGGCGTATGCGGACGACGGCCCGGCGGGGCTGGAGCCGAAGCCGCCCCGGCCCCGGCAGTTCTGGAACCGGATCCCGGAGGGGGAGCGGGAGAAGGTGGTGGAAGCGGCGCTGGCGGAGCCGGAGCTGTCCCCGCGGGAGCTGGCTTGGCGGATCACCGACCGGGAGGGGTTCTTCATCTCGGAGTCCAGCGTCTACCGGATCCTGAAGAGCTACGACCTGGTGACGAGCCCGGCCTATGTGCTGATCTCGGCCAAGGACGCGTTCGACCAGCCGACCCGGCGGATCCACGAGCTCTGGCAGACCGACTTCACCTACTTCAAGGTGGTGGGTTGGGGCTGGTACTACCTGCTCACGGTGCTGGACGACTACAGCCGCTACATCCTGGCCTGGAAGCTCTTCACCGGGATGTCGAGCGAGGACGTGACCGAGGTCCTGGACGTGGCCCTGGAGCGGACCGGAGTCCGCGAGGTCGAGGTCCGGCACCGTCCCCGGCTGTTGAGCGACAACGGTCCGTGCTTCATCTCCACGGAGCTGGCCCAGTACCTGCAGACCCATGGCCTGACCCATACCCGGGGCAAGCCCTATCATCCGATGACCCAGGGGAAGATCGAGCGGTACCATCGGACGATGAAGAACGTGGTGAAGCTCCGGAACTACTATCTGCCGTGGGAGTTGGAGGCGGAGCTGGAGCGGTTCGTGCGCCACTACAACCACGAGCGCGTGCACGAGTCGTTGAACAACCTGACGCCGGCGGATGTCTACCACGGGCGGGAACGGGACATCGAGACCGCCCGCGAGAAGCTCAAGCGGCAGACCCTACGCCGCCGGCGCCGCGTGAACCAAGGCCTGCCCGTCACGCCGGAGGAACGGATCCTGCCGGCGCTCTACAGAACCGAAGTCTCTCTTAACCCAGAGCCGGAACTGTCTCATTTGGGTTGACGACATACACCTCTCGGATAACCTCCATGGCGCTGTCGATGGAGAGCTCGCCCAGCACCGAATCGCGCGCACTTGGGCTGTGACCTGAGAATCGCCTACCCCGAGGGGTGTCATAGTGGATCCCGTGTGAGCGGGTTTCCCCCCTGCCATCAGCTTCCAGTTGATGGAGTTTCTTGACCGCGGGACGAACGTCGACCGGGCCGAACTGCTGGATATCCAGCCACCCGTCCAATAGCTGGAAGAAGTCTTTCGCGAGTTGGTTATAGTCCGCTTCGCGCTGGAGCTGAGTGATCTGAAGCATCGCCGTGTTCGCGTTCAGGTCCCACTCGAACGCCACCAGGGTCCGTGAGATATGCTGCACATAGGCACGGAACTCAATGGTGGTCCCGTCCCCGGTCTCTCTCGCCTCGTCATGCTCGGGGACGCGCTCAGCGTATTCCCGCTTTTGTACGGCAGTCACGCGTAGCTTCCCGTCCCTGTGGGTGATTGACGACAACGTCAGTCTCTCCGGCAGGACCAGCGGAAGCCGAGCGTTGAAGAGACCCCCAAGTTGGAGACTCTTCAACCGTTGGTGCACGGCCTCGGCGTCCTTCCAAGGCCCCAGATCCCCGCGCGGTCCGGTGTAAAGGTAGACGTGCTGCTTTCCCCACGGAGCGAGGGAATCCAGGAAGTCCACCACCGCCTTGTATGTGATCCGACCTTTGTCCAGGGCCATTTGGAGTCGCTCACGTAGACCGGCCTTGGCTCCGTACTGGGAGAGGCCGGCGGCCTTGAGAAAGGTCTGGATGTGCTGCTTCTTCAAGGCAAGAAGAAAGTCGACAAGGGCACGCTTCTCATCCTCAGTGTAGTTTGGTGGTTGAGGCACCTCGATTGCTGTTACCACAGAACTGTCTCCTGCTTAGCGATTTGTCACTTCGTCTCGCCAGAGTCCACGACGAGTGCGGCCATGAAAGCCTCCAACCTCTTCACCTCTGATCGCTTGAGATCTCGTGGGAGAATCAAGCGTGCATTTTGGCCTTCGCGTAGGGGGAATGGGTACTCGACCATTCCGGCTGATCGCAGCTCGCTTCCAGTGGCTGGAGCGGCAGGCTCTGACGGCATCGGGGGTTTTCGGTCGTTTTTCGCTTGCCGGGGCGAACGCGTCTTCGGCTTCCAACTTCCTGGATCCTCAAGATAGTCGAGGTAGGAAGAGACGGCTTGTTGGAAGCGTCGCTTGTACGTCTCTAGGACCTGCGGTTTGAATTCCTTTCCCTTTAGGTTTTGAAACTTGGTCAACGTCTGCTCAAGGTCGAGCTTCTTGATGTCCACAGTTTCCCAATCGTCGACGACGCTGAGGACCTGACTGCACGCGGCGCGAAGCCCACCCGCCGTGTTCTTGTTCATCAGGCCTTTCTCAGCTGCCCAGTTCCAGTGGTCAAGAAGCGCCTTGCCGGTGCTTTCCATCTCTTATCCCCCCATCTGGATCTATCGTCTCAGAACCATTCTATAGTGACAATCCAGATTGAAGTAGCATGCTAGGATGGGGTCGAGGCGCGCGTCAAGATGAATCATGGATGGACGGGGTCTCGTGGAGCCTTCGTCCCTTGCCGGGTCAGTCTATTTGATGGTGGCACAGTGTGTTAGGGCCTGCCTCTGGGGCTTGGCAGCCATCCCACATCCTTCACTGCCTCCGGCGGCTCGGCATGACCGCGCCCCAGAGCCGCATCTTAGCTCAAGGAGCCTGGTTGCACCCTATCTGCCGTCTTGTGTAACACATGGAGACGCTTGGATGCTTCACCCACGCCCTGCCAGCCCACCGGTAAGGTGGCGGTGGTGGACGGCGGGGGTGGCTGTGACTAACATCCCAAGTCAGGTAAATCGATGCGCAAAGGGCCGAACTACCGGGGCGGGGTCACGTTATCTGGCTCGGTGGGGAAGTGCGGTCGGGAAGAGCGGCGGCAGGACTCGCGGCTCTTCGCATGATATCCAGAACTGGCTAATCCAAGTTAGTCAAGAGAGAGGTGTCACAACAGGTCCCCCGGATGAGACGCCTTACACTGATGCTCATGGCCAGCGTTCTAGTCGCCTGCAGTTCGAATGCGCCTGCGACGGTTGACCAAGCATCGGGGAATAGCCTGTCGGACTCCGCAGACGGTTCCGCGCCGAGTCGGTCAAGCCCCGAACGGCCACAAGGCCACACACTCCTCGACACCACTTCTGACATCCCGGGAGTCCTTGCTCCCGAGGACAAGTCTCACTTCATTGATCAGCCTGGGGTGACCGAACACACACCACCGGCAGACACTTCGGTAGCAGCTCACAACGAGACCCTCCAGGATGGCAACCGCCCCCTTGATGTCATACCTGATGATCCCCCAATAGACGGGTGCGTCAATTGTTGGTGGTGGGATGTCCTGCTCAGCCTTCTATCTACGGCGATTGGTGCATTTGCTGCAATCTGGTATGAGGGTCTGGGGCACCCGCGACTCTTCTTCAGTATTGCGGAGGTATCAGACGCTCCTCGCCCCGGGAGAGGGCGCGCAAGATTCCTGTACGTTGCAGTCCAGAATATCCCCAGAACCCTCTGGTTTATTTCCCGTAGAACGGCGTATGCCTGCGAAGGCACTATTCACTTCGTGGACCAAGCAGGCAACACCTACAAGCCTATGCCCATTCGGTGGTCAGGGAACCCTGAGCCACTCAAGTCTGAGATATCAGATGGTAGGGTGGTAACTCTTCTCGATCGAGGTCTCATGGCGCTTAGTCGCACTGCTGACATCCCCCCGGACAAGTCGAAGACGATTGATGTTGCAATGAGGCTCGCGTCAAGTTCGTCGGCATATGGGTGGACCGATGAAAGCTATGCACATAACTGGAGCCACCCGGAGTTTGCTCTTCCCCAAGGAACATATACAGTGCACATCGAAATAGCGACAGGCGATCGAGTTTTTCAACATACGCTTGTTCTGGAGAACCCTGATTCACTTGATGGGTTCGCACTCCATGAGTCGAAGTCTCATAACTAAGTCAGGCTGTAGCGGACGCCCGCAAGGCGGGCGTGGCTTCGCCAGGCGACGCCCCGGCGGGCGCCCCTGACCCGGCTACGTTTAGTCGGGACGAATCGAGGACACTGGGAGATGAGTAACTCACCGAACGCCCCGAAAGTGGAGCCTGTCGCGCTCACACCGGACCAACGCTTCGACGCCCTGCGAATGAGGTACGAGGATCACGTCGAGCTTCTGCGTGTGATGACTGGTCTCGACCTCCGTCTTTTCAGCGGCTTGATGGCGCTCCAGCTTGCTCTTGGAGGCTGGCTGGCCACCAACCCAATTGCCGAGTGGCTACCATTGGCGGGCGTTCTGGGCCTCGATGGCGCTCTGGCCTTCATTGGTGCTATCCTTCTCCGCAACAACGCGCTGCGTCGGAGGGAGGCGGTAGCAACCCTCAAGAATGTGATGACCGCACTCGGGTTTTATCGAGCTGGCTTCTACGCTTCAGGAATCACGATCAACGCGGCTGGAGGGTTTCGTCTCTGGGGGCCGTGGTACATCGGAGGCATTGTCGTTGCATATGTCGGGCTCATCCTCGTGGCGGCGTCCGCGAAACTGGCCGGCAGCTGACCGGATTCGCCGACGGCTGAGCGGTAAACGGCGCCCCACGCAGCAGCTTGAGATCCCTCCACATTGCCCGCTGCTTCCGCCAGTCGGGAACGGCGGCAATCGGCCGAAGCATCTTCTCCCGGACCGGGTCGCGACCGCCCTGCGATCGCGGGAGACCCAGGATCTCCTCCTGGATGTCCGGGGCCAGGTGCAGGAAGCTCATGATCTGCGTGACACGGGCGCGGGTCACGTGCGCGAGGCGGGCCAGCTCGGCGTAGTCGGCGACCTCGCCACGGTGGATCAGGTCGTCCATGTGGATCGCCAGGGCCATGAGACGGGCGACGCGCGGGACGCGGCCGAGATCCGGTGCCTTCGCCTCGGCGCCCTCCTCGATCACCTTCCGCCCCCGCTTCCCGGACCGGAACCGGACCTCCTTCGTGATCGTCAGTCCTCCCGTCATGCCTTCACCTCCACGAACTCCCGCGATAGCATCTTGATTCCCGCCGGGTGGAAGGTCACCGAAACCGTCCCCTTCTCACCGTCGTAGTCCACGCGCTGGACCAGGAGGCGGATCACGCGCACCTGTTCCCTCGGGGCGAGCGTCTCCCAGACCGGGTCGAAGACGGCAAGCAACCTGGTGACCTCCCTCTCGTCCACGAGTTGCCGCCCAAGCCCGATCAGCTCCTCGCGGACCTGGGTGCTCCGCTGCTCGGCGGCACGGATCCGGTCCTGGAGGTCGGCCATCCGGTCCGTGGCCGTCCCGTTCGTCCCCAGGCGGCGTGCGAGCTTCCTAACCTCGGCGATGTGGCGGGCCAGGTCCCGCTCGAGGCCCTTCTTCTCAGCCTCCAGGTCCCGGATGCGCTCCGTGGCCTGGGCCCGCGTCTCCTCAAGCGTCTCAGCCAGGAGGGAGGTGTCCTTGCCGATGCACCGGATCTGCGCTACCACGAAGGCCTCGATCTCCTGGGCCGGTATCGACTTCGAGGGGCAGGTGTGCCAGCCGCGCTTCTGAGCATTGGTGCAGACGTAGTAGCGGTAACGGCGCGTGCCGTTCTTGACGGTCTGCGTGTGGACCATGGCTGAGTCGCAGGGCGCGCAGCGCAGCAGCCCCTTCAGGATCGCCCCGAACCGGTTCCGCACCTCCCGGCCGCCCGTCGCCCCGTTGCGCTTGAGGAGGAACTGGGCGCGTCGGAAGACCTCTTCGTCCACGATCGCCGGGTGTTCGCCGTCGTGGACCTCGCCCTTGTAGGTGATCCGGCCCGTGTGGAGGACGTTCCTGAGCAGCGTGGAGAGGCTGTGCTTGTCGAAGGGGCGCCCCCCGGCCGGGCGGCCCTTCCGGTTCGTCCACCGCTTGTTGGTCCACCCTCGCGCATCGAGCTCCTTGATCGTCTCAAGGAGGGATTCGCGCTCTAGGTAGAGGTCGAAGATGGCCCGCACCCGCACGGCCTCGTCCTCGTTGACCACGAGCCGTCCGCCGCGCGGGTCCACGTCGTAGCCGAGGCTGGGCCTTCCCCCGGACCACTTCCCCTTCCGACGCGCGGCGGCGATCTTGTCCCGGGTCCTCTCCGAGATGATCTCCCGCTCGAACTGGGCGAAGGAGAGGAGGATGTTGAGGGTGAGACGCCCCATGGAACTCGTTGTGTTGAACTGCTGGGTCACCGAGACGAAGGAGACCCCCCGGCGGTCCAGGATCTCCATGATGCGGGCGAAGTCGAGAAGCGACCGGCTGAGGCGGTCGACCTTGTAGACGACGACCGAGTCCACGAGCCCGGCCTCGACGTCGGCCATGAGGCGCTTGAACGCGGGCCGCTCCATGTTCCCGCCAGTATAGCCGCCGTCGTCGTAGCGGTCGGGGAGGCAGGTCCAGCCCTGGCCCCGCTGGCTCGCGATGAACGCCTCGCCCGCCTCCCTCTGGGCATCGAGGCTGTTGAATTCCTGCTCCAGCCCCTCCTCGGTCGACTTGCGCGTGTAGACCGCGCAGCGGACAGCGGGGGCGTCAGCTCGCCTTGCCGCCATGGCCGTCTCCCTTCTGGCCCACCTTGAAGAAGTGGTAGCCGTTCCAGTGCGTGCCGGTGACCTTCTTCGCGACGGCGCTCAGGCTCCGGTAGATCTCGCCTTCGAACTCGAACCCGTCCGGCAGGACCCGAACCTCGAGGACCCGGCCTTTGTAGCGGCGGGTGAGGATCGCGCCGGGCATCGGAAGCCGGCTGTCCTGCGAGATCTCGATCCTGGAGACCTTTGCGGGGCCCGCCGGCGACGAAGCCTTGGACCTCGGGGCGGTGAGCCGTACGTCGGAGTCAGCCGCGAGCACCCTGGCCCGCTCCCGCGCGCGATCGGAGAGGCCTCCCTCCACGTTGGCTTGAAGCCGCCAGACGATCCGGCGGATCAGGAACTCCTTGTGCCGGGACCTCGTCGTCTCGCCGAAGGCCTCGGCGTACCGTCCCCGGAGCTCGGGCACGGTCAGCCGCTTCAGCGCGGCGATCTCCTTGCCGATGTTGGGCGCCATGCTCCTTCCTCCTCTCATGATCTCGGTTGCGTTAACCGCGAGTCACATGAGGGCGGGGCTGGGCCGACACCTCAAGGGCTTTCTGGGTGGGTTCGGGAGCATGCTCCACTGCGCCGGAACCCGCGGAATCCGGCGCGGTTCGGGCCATGGTGTGCAGGCGCAGGATCCCCCGGGAGAGAATGCTCGCGATCTCGCGGCGGCGCTGGTCGGGGGTCAGG
>Ga0307424_1000383_pt1 | contig 23744 bp, 16 predicted proteins | sample SalMarWE160320MG_FD_202157 | JGI IMG/M metagenome (GOLD analysis project Ga0307424, IMG submission 202157) | Salt marsh sediment microbial communities from the Plum Island Ecosystem LTER, Massachusetts, United States - WE1603-20 | ecosystem: Environmental > Aquatic > Marine > Intertidal zone >... | reverse complement strand
ACCCCGGCCCCCGGGGCCCGCGTGTTCCTGGAGGACGAGGCGATCGTGGTGGGCGCCCTGCGTCCGGTGCCCCAAGCGCCGGCCGCGGCTCCCTACACCGTGCTCGCGGTGGAGAGCCGTCACCTGCGGGTGGCCGCCGGGTCCGGCGCGGTGGATCTCATCCGGGTGCGGCCGCCGGGGAAGCGGGACATGGACGGGGCGGCCTTCGCCCGCGGACGGCGGCTGGTCCCCGGGGGGACGCTCACCCCGCCGCCGGTGACCCCGGACCTCGCGGTGCGCGCGGTGGTGGCGCCGTGAGCCGTCGCCCGGGACGCGGGGAGAGGGTCCGGTGAGGCCGGCCCCCGGGAAGTCCGGCCGGTCCCGCCGCCGCGTGCGCGTGCGCCAGAAGTCCGCCCGCGAGGTTGCGCTCCACGTGCTCTATCACGTGGATACCCGCAAGGCCTTCGCCGACCTGCTCCTGAACCAGGCGCTCCGGGACGGCGGCCTGGAGGCGCGGGACGCGGCCTTCGCCACCGAGCTGGTGAACGGAACCCTCCGGCTCCGTGCCCGGCTGGACTGGATCCTGGACCGGTACGTGCAGGCGGGGGTGGACACCCTTCCCGCCTGGATCCGCAACATCCTGAGGCTGGGGCTCTACCAGATGCTCTACCTGGACCGGGTCCCGGTCCACGCCGCGGTGGACGAGAGCGTGAAGCTGGCCCGCATCTACGGACACTCGGGGACAGCCGGCCTGACCAACGCGGTGCTGCGGAAAATCCTGCGGGAGCAGGAGTCCCTGCCCGATCCCGAGGCCCTGATCGAGGACCCGGCCCTGGCCCTGGCCGTGGCCACCTCGCACCCGCAGTGGCTGGTGGAGCGCTGGGTCCGCCGGCTGGGGGATGTCGAGGCGCGCGCGCTCCTGGAGGCGGAGAACCGCCCCAGCCCGGTCTGCCTGCGGGTGAACCCGGGCCGCACCGACCGCGAGACCCTGCGCCGGACCCTGGCCGGCCACGGGATCCAGGCCGAGGCGGGGCGCTGGAGCCGGCTCTCGCTGCGGGTGGAAGGGAACATCGTCCTCCCGGGGCTCCCGGAGTTCGACTCCGGCCTCTTCTTCGTGCAGGACGAGAGCGAGACCCTGGTGGTGGAACTCCTGGATCCCCGGCCCGGGGAGACCGTGCTCGACCTCTGTGCCGCCCCCGGGGGGAAGACCTGCCAGATCCAGGAGGCCCGCAACTCGAGCGGGAGGGTGGTGGCGGTGGACGTCCAGGCCAACCGCCTGAGCCGGGTGCGGGAGAACGCGGCCCGCATGGGCGTGAGCGGGGTGGAGCCGGTGCTGGCCGACGGGAGGCAGCCGGTGCTGGGCGAACCCGCCGACCGCGTCCTGGTGGACGCGCCGTGCAGCGGCCTGGGAGTCCTGGGACGCCGCGCCGACGCCCGGTGGCGGAAGACCGAGGCCTCGATGCGGGCCCTGCTCCCGCTCCAGGCCGATCTCCTGGCCGCGGGGGCGGCCCAGGTCAAGCCGGGGGGGACCCTGGTCTACAGCGCCTGCAGCACCGAACCCGAGGAGGGATCGCGCCAGATCGCGGCCTTCCTGGCCGGGCATCCCGACTTCGAGTCCGAGGACGCGGCGGCCTTTCTCCCGCCGGAGGTGGTGACGGAGGGCGCCCTGCTCCTCTACCCTCACCGGCATGGAACCGACGGCGCCTTCGCCGCCCGGCTCCGGAGGCGCGCCGGTGCCCCCTGAGCCGGACCGGCCCCCAGGTCCGCCCCCGCCGCGCTCCTGGCGCGACATCCGGGGTCGCTTCCGGCGGGAGACCCCCTCGGGCTCCTGGCGCGACATCCTGCGCCACGCGGCCCTGCGGGTGCTCCCGGTGGCCGCCGCCTTCGTGGTGGCGGTGCTGATCATGAACTCGATCGTCATGCCCCGCTTCGTGCGGCACGGGACCGAGATCGAGATCCCGGACGTGACCCAGCTCACGGTGGCCGAGGCCAAGGAGCGCCTGGCCGCGGTCGGGCTGGCCGTGCGCGATTCCGTTCACCAGGTGAGCCCCACCGTGCCCGCGGGGCGGATCCTGGAGCAGTTGCCGCGGGCCCACACCCGGGTCAAGCCGGACCGGGGGGTGCGGGTGGTGGTGAGCCGCGGCCGCCTGGAGCAGCGGGTTCCGGAGATCTCCGGCCAGACCCTGCGCTACGCGCGGATCGCGCTGTCCCGGGACGGCTACGAGCTGGGCGAGGTCCTGCGGGTCCCCTCGGAGCGGGTGGCCCGGAACTTCGTGATGGCCACCGAGCCTCCCCAGCAGGAGGTGGCGCCGCCGGGCGAGCGGGTGAACCTGCTGGTCAGCGACGGTCCCGCCCGCCGGAAGTGGGTCATGCCGGATCTGGCCGGGGACGAGCTGCAGCTCACCGCCGACCGGCTCAACTTCGCCGGCTTCGTGGCCGTGGTCCAGGACGAAGGCTCGCCGTGGGTGCTGGGCCGGCGCCGGGTGCGCACCACCCAGCCGCCCCCCGGTGCGGTGGTGGCCGAGGGGGACACCATCCGCATCCTCGGACGCTGAGGAGGGAGAACCATCATGGCCGTGACCGACACCATCCAGATCGCCCCGTCCGTGCTCTCGGCGGACTTCAGCCGCCTGGCCGAGGAAATCCGCACGGTGGAAGCGGCCGGGGCGGACCTCCTGCACCTGGACGTCATGGACGCCCACTTCGTGCCCAACCTCACCTTCGGCCCGCTGATCGTGGACGCCATCAACCGGATCACCGACCTGCATCTCTCCACCCACCTCATGATGAGCGACCCGGAGCCGTTCCTGGAGGACTTCGTGAAGGCGGGCTCGGACGCGGTGATCGTGCACATCGAGAGCTATCCCAATCCCACCCGGGTTCTCCACGAGATCCGGAAGCTCGGAGCCCTCGCCGGCCTCACCCTGAACCCGGAGACCCCGATGGAGGCGGTGGAGCATTTCCTGGGCGAGGTGGACGTCTTCCTGGTCATGAGCGTGCGGCCGGGCTGGGGAGGGCAGAGTTTCATGCCCCAGGTCCTGTCCAAGGCGGCCCGGGCGGTCACACTGCGCCGGGAAAAGGGGTACGGCTATCGGATCCACATCGACGGCGGCATCGATCCCGAGACCGCGCCCCAGGCGGTCGAGGCCGGAGCCGAGGTCCTGGTGGCGGGGAGTGCGGTCTTCAAGGCCCCGGACCCCGCGGCCCGGGTGAAGGAACTCCGGCGGCTGGGCGAGGCCGCCGCGGCGCGGAGAGACGGATGAGCTATCACGGCACCATCAGCGACGTGTACCGGCAGGCGGCCACCACCCCCGATCCCGGGCTGTGCTGCGTCGAGCGCCGGCCGCTCCATCTCCCCGGGCTGGTGATTCCGGAGGCGATGACGGCCATGGACTACGGCTGCGGCACCGTGCTGCACCTGGCGGACATGAAGCCCGAGCAGACCGTGCTCTACGTGGGCGTGGGGGGCGGCCTGGAGGCCCTCCAGTTCGCCTATTTCACCCGGCGGCCGGGCGGGGTGATCGCCATCGACCCGGTGGCCGAGATGCGGGATGCGGCTCGGCGGAACCTGGAGCAGGCGGCGGCGGTCAACCCGTGGTTCGATCCCGCCTTCGTGGAGGTGCGGGACGGGGACGCGCTCCAGCTCCCGGTGGCCGATGGCTCGGTGGACCTGGCCGCCCAGAACTGCCTGTTCAACATGTTCCAGAGCGAGGCGTCGGAGACCGGCGGCGACCTGGAGCGGGCGCTGGGCGAGATGCACCGGGTGCTGGCGCCCGGGGGGCGCCTGGTCATGTCGGATCCGGTGACCCCGCGCCCCATGCCCGGGCACCTGCAGCGGGACGAGGTGCTCCGGGCCCGGTGCCTCTCGGGGTGTCTCACCCTCCCGGACTACCTGGGCCGGATCGTGGACGTGGGTTTCGGCACCGTCGAGGTGCGCTCCCGCGTTCCCTACCGCATGCTCTCCCGCGACCGCTATGGCCTGGACCGGGATCTGCTCCTGGAGTCGGTGGAGGTCTGCGCGATCCAGACCCCGGTCCCTGAGGACGGCCCGTGTGTGTTCACCGGGCGGACGGCCATCTACACCGGAGAGCTGGCCGAGTTCGACGACGGCAAGGGGCACGTTCTGCCCCGGGACATTCCGGTCGGGGTCTGCGACAAGACCGCCGGGGCGCTGGCCGCCCTGGGCCGGGCCGACCTGGTAACCACTGATTCCACATGGCACTACCAGGGCGGCGGCTGCTGCTGAGCGGCGCGGGCCGGGCCGGCTCCTCTCTTCGGATCCCCCATTCCCGTCACGGATCGTGAATTCTCTGTCATAATGCGTGTCTGTCCCGGAGGTGGGCTCCGGGGACCGAGGCCCGGCGTCTCCGGGCCCTCCGGGAGGGACGCATGCCCCCGCGCGACCGGGCGGACCTGGAGCGCCGGCTCCAGAACGTGACGGAGCGGCTCCTGGCCGCCTTCGAGGAACTCGACTTCGTCCATACCATGGCCGGGGCCCTGGCGCGTCCGGAAGGGGTGGGGGACATCTACGAGTTCCTGCTCCGGGAGACCGAGTCGCTCTTTCGGGCCGACGGGGGCTGGGTGGCCCGCCGGGCACCCGACGGCGCCATCGCGCGGGTGGCGGCCCGGGGGTTCCCGATTCCGGTGTGCGAGGCCCTGACCCGGCACGTGGTCCTGCCCCTGGCCGTGCGGGGCGGACTCCCGTTCCTGGTTGACGACCTTCCCGGCACCCTGGCCCGGCAGCCCGAACTCCTGCACGGGACCCGGGCGGCCGAGATCGGGGACGAGGAGGCGCTGCCCCGCGGGTTCCTGGCTGCGGCCCTGGAGGCGAACGCGGAGATCCTGGGCGTGGTCTGCCTGGCCAAGCGCCGGCCCGGGGACGTGTTCACCGCCGGCGACTCCAAGCTCCTGGTCACCCTGGCTGCCCAGACCTCGCTCACCATCAAGAACGCGGCCCTGGTGGAGACCCTGCGGGCCGAGGCCCGGACCCTGGGGCGCCGCGTCCGCCAGCTCGAGGGCGACCCGCGGAGCCGGCCCGACATTTCGTGGATTCGCGGGCCGAGCCCGGCGCTGCTGGCCGTCTCCCGCCAGGTCGAGGCCGCGGCCACGACCGACGCCACCGTGTTGCTCCTGGGCGAGAGCGGCACCGGCAAGAGCCTGGTCGCCCGGATCCTCCACGGGCTGAGCCGCCGGCGGGGCGGCCCGTTCGTGGAGGTGAACTGCGGGGCGGTGGCGCCGGGGGTGATCGAGAGCGAGCTCTTCGGCCACGCCCGGGGGGCCTTCACCGGTGCCGACCGGGCGCGGCCGGGCCTGTTCGAGGAGGCGGACCAGGGGACCATCTTCCTGGACGAGGTGGCCGAACTCCCACTGGAATCCCAGGTCAAGCTCCTGAACGTGCTGGAGCGGCGGGTGGTGCGGCGGGTGGGGGAGAACCGGGACCGGCCGGTCGACGTTCGGGTGGCCGCGGCCACCAATGCCGACCTCGCGGTGGCGGTGCAGGACGGGCGCTTCCGCGAGGATCTCTTCTACCGGCTGAACGTGCTCAGCCTGACCATTCCCCCGCTTCGCCAGCGGAAGGAGGACATCCTGCACCTGGGCCGGCGGTTCCTGGAGGAACTGGCCCGGGAGACCAACCGCCGGGTCCACGGCTTCAGTCCCGAGGCCGAGCGCGCGCTCGTCGGCTACCCCTGGCCGGGCAACGTGCGCGAGCTGCGGAACGTGGTGGAGCGGAGCCTCCTGCTCAAGGCGGAGGGGGATCGCATCGAGCAGGAGGACCTGCCGCTGACCCCGGCCGGTGCCGGGATCGCGCCGGCTCCGGCGGAGCCGCGGCCGGCCGAGCCATTGCCGGACGCGGTTCAGACCTACGAGAGGACCCTCATCCTGGACGCCTTGCGCGCGAGCGACGGGGTGGTGGCCCGGGCGGCCGGCCGCCTGGGGATCTCGCGAACCAACCTCCACAACAAGCTCAAGAAGCATGACCTGGTGCGAAGGCAGTCATGGGCTGACGATCGTCATGAACAATGACGAATGTCGGAGGCCGGTTTTGGGACAGAACTCATTGTTTTTCAGACAATTACGATTCGAGGCTCCGGGATACGTCACGATACATGACGAAACCCGGCCGCGGATGCCGGGGACCGGCATCGGGGGTACCCTCGTAACTCATTGTATATCAATAAATTATGGGTCTGATCGGGCCTTGGCACAGACCATGCACTATGCAAGATCGACGGTGGGGCGACTCGCTGTCGGATGCTCAGATCGTGAGGAACACCCTGAGGCATCCAAAAAAAGCCTTCCCCGCCCCGGTGAGATGAATGGGCTGAGGGGCATCCACCGGGGCAGGGAGGCCTATTTTTTCGGGATCTCGGGTCCCGGCAGCTTAGACTGGAGCCAGCCCCGGTACGGTGCTTTTCCGGTGGAGCTGCCATGAGATCAGGCCAGGGATACAGACCCATCTTTCATGCCGCGCGCCCCCGGCGGCGATCCCCCCTTTCCGCGACCGCCGGCCTTCTGGTCTGCTCCACCCTCCTTCTCGGCGGCTGCACCCATCACGACACCTTGCAAGCGGAGAGCCGCGAGCTGGCGCTGACCAGCGGCCCCGGGGTCAAGGTCGGCCCCCGCTGCTCCCCCGACGGGCGGTTCGTGGCCTACACCAAGGTCGAGGAGATGGACCGGGCCGCGGTCTACATCGTGCCCGCCCAGGGCGGGAAGTCCAGGCGGGTCTCTCTCGACGGCTCGGAACGGGTCTACGACTGGACCCCGGACGGCCGCGGGCTCTTCGTCTGGAACTTCACAGACCGCGAACTCCGGGCCGTCTCCCTGAACGGCGACAGCCTGAGCACCATCCCCAAGGTGGAGATGTCCTGGATCCAGGGCGTGTCCAAGGACGGCAGCCAGTTCCTGTGGAGGAAGTTCACCGGGGACAACCTGGATCTCGCCCTGAGCACGCGGGACGGGACCGACCGGATCCTGGCCGAGACCCCGGAATGGGAATCCGAGGCCTGCTTCGGCCCCGGCCCGGGCCAGGTGACGGCAGCCCGCCAGCCCACCTACAAGGCTCCGCACTCCGAACTCGCGATCTGGTCTCCCGATACCGGGGAGTACACGGCGCTGCCGATCCCCAAGGCCAGAAACCTGGCTCCGGCCTGGTCCCCCGACCACCGCTATTTGGCCTACGTCTCCGACCAGGAGGGAAACCTGGACCTGTGGGTCTACGACTCCCGGAGCCGGGCCACAATCCGGCTCACCAACACGCGGGAAGAGGAGAACCAGCCGGACTGGTCGGCGGACGGCCAGTGGATCGTCTTCAGCCGGCGCATGCAGACCGCCCACATCTTCGTCGGTAACCCCGAGACCTACGAGAAACGACAGATCACCTCCGGGGAATCCAAGGACACCGGCCCGGTGCCCTCGCCCGACGGCCACTTCGTGGTGTTCGTCCGCCGTTCCCCAGTCGAGGGGGGCAGCATGTCGAACCCGTCCCTGTGTGTGGTGAGCGCGGACGGGGGAGAAGTCCGCCGACTGGACCTGGATGGGCTCGTCCCCGACGAGGGGGAGGGCCGGGTCACCTGGTCCCCGGACGGGACCCAGCTCGCCTTCTGCGCCGACGACGGCACCGGCAACGTGGACCTCTACCGCATCGCCCTGGACGGGGGACGCCCGGAGCGGGTGACCATCCGGCCCGGCAACGACGTCGCGCCCATGTGGTCCCCGGACGGCCGGTACTTCGCCTACATGCGGCTGGCCGACGGCCAGACCCAGATCTGCGTGATCCCGGCGCGGGGAGGCATCGCCAAACGGGTGACCTCGGGGGTGAACCCCAAGCAGGCCCCGGCCTGGGCCCCGGACTCCGACCACATCGCCTACTCCAACACCGACATCGACACCGAGGCCACCGAGGTGTGGGTCACCTCCTACACCGACACCGCCTCCGCCCATTTCGTGGCCCCGCCCGACCCGGAGGAGGAGGGGAACTACCCCGGGTACTGGACCCAGGACGGCCGGGACATCATCGTGTGGCGGATGGCCGCCGACCAGTGGACCGTGCATGCGGTCTCTGCCGACGGGAGCCACCCCTCGGTGCGGGTGGCCGAGATGGGACACGGCGACGCCGAGCACTTCCTGAGATTCACCCCCGAGGGCAAGCAGTACCTGAAGACGGTGTTCCCCGAGGGCATCCACACCTTCGCCACCGGGGACGACGTGTCCAACATCTTCGCCCTCCGTGTGCCGAGCCTGATCGAGACCAAGCTGCGCGCGGAAGGGGACTGGAACTGATGCGCCATGGACCGGCCGCGGGCGGTGGGGGCACTTCCGGGGCGGCTCCGGGCCGCTAGCGCCCGTTTCCGGCCGGTTCCGGGCCGGGAAGGTCCCGTTTCCGGCGGAAATCCCCGATTTGTGCGATCATTCCCCCAGGGGGCGCCCGAACCAGATCCTTCCCCATCCGGAAGCACGCCGTGATACGCAGACTCACCATCCAGGCCAAACTCCTCGGGATCTTCGTGATGGCCGCGGTGCTCCCCATCGCGGTGGTGAGCCTCCTGGCCTACAACAACTCGCTCAAGGCCGTGGAGAAGATGGTCGGCAACCGCACCAACCGGGTGGCCGCCTCGGTGGGGGAGGATCTCTCCCGGAAGCTGTCCCGGCGCCTGGGCGACACCGTGCTCTGGACCAACGAGCCGGTGCAACGCTACCTGCAGCTCGTCGGCACCGCCGACTTCCAGGCCCGGCTGCGGGCGATCAACGACCTGAACGCCTACTTCTCGGACGTGGTGTTCGAGGAGTACGGACGCTATTACCGGGAGATGATTCTGGTCGACGCCTCCGGGGAGCCGATCTTCCGGTTCGGGCGGTCCAAGGGATCCGAGGGGACGCCCCACGTCACGCTCCCCGCCGGGAGTGGGGGGGACTCCCTGGCCGTCTCCCTCCCCGAGGAACTCCCCCTGCCCAAGCAGCTGGCCTGGGGCGTGGAAGCCTGGAGCCGGACCCTGGAGGCGCGCATCCGTTCCCGGGCCGACGATCTCGAGGGGGTGCTGGGGGCGCGGCCCCCGGCCCCGCCGGCCCTGCCCGGGCGGGAATCCGCCCTGGACCAGGACGTGGTGAAGGCGCTGGTCAAGGCCTTCCGCCAGCCCCTGCCCGGCGCCCTGGAGAATCTGGAGTTCGCCGGGCCGGAGGAACCGCGCTCGCCGGCCGAGCGGCGATGGCAGATCTCCGTGGCCACGTTCTCCCAGGAGGACCGCATGGCCGCCCGCACCGGCATCCGCTTGGAAGCGGACTCCAGCCGGGTGTTCGTCCACCGTTCGACCACCGGCCGGCCGGAGGCGATCCGCATCGTGCGCCCGGTATTCTCGACCGGTGCCTCGCCGCGGCGTCTGGGGGCCATGATCCTGGATCTGCGGCCCGACTACCTCTTCCCCGAGGATCTGGCCGCCGAGCGGTTCGGCTCCAAGGGGGAACTCGCGGTGGTGGACACCCACTCCGAGGAGATCCTCTTCCATTCCCGGCCCCTGCTGGAGGGAAAGGACGTCTCGCGGGTGAACCCGGTCCTGGCCGCGGCCGTCCACGAGGGGAGCCGGCACCCGGGCCAGGCCCCCGCCTCCTGGAGCCGCATCGAGGGCCCGGAGGGGCGCTCCCTGGCCTCGGTCATGGAACTGCAGAGCGTGCCCTGGACGGTGATCGCCACCGCGGTGCCCCGCGAGTTCGAGAGCGAGGCCCGCCAGGCCGGACTCCTCAATCTCCTGGTGGCGTCGCTGGCCGTGCTCATCGCGCTGCTCGTGCTCATCACCGCCAGCCGGAAGATCTCGGGATCGATCCACGCGGTGACCGAGGGGGCACGGGAGATCACCGCCGGCAACCTGAACCACTCCATCCACGTCGGGACCCACGACGAGATCCAGACCCTGGCCGACACCTTCAACACCATGACCGCCTCCCTGCGCGAGAGCATCTCGCTCCGGGAGAAGGCGGCCCGGGAACTCGAGGCCCTGAACCGGACCCTGGAGGACCGGGTGCACGACCGGACCCAGGAGCTGGTCAAGCTGAACGAGGCTCTGAACCAGGCCAACCAGGAACTCAAGGAACTGGACCGGCTGAAGTCCAACTTCCTCTCCACCGTGTCCCACGAGTTCCGCACCCCGCTCACCTCCATCACCGCCTTCAGCGAGATCCTGATCGACGAGCTGGCGGAGAAGGAGGCCCCGGAGGAGGTGAAGCGCTTCCTGGGCATCATCAACACCGAGAGCGCCCGTCTGGGCCGGCTGATCAAGAACCTGCTCGACCTGTCCCGGATCGAAGCCGGCCGCATGCGCTGGGACCGCTCGCGCTTCCCCATTCGCGAGGTCCTGGACGCGGCCTGCGACGGCCTGCTCCCGGTCTTCTCGGAGAAGGGGGTCCGGGTGGTGAGGCGAATCGAGTGTCCGGACGACGCCCAGGTCAACGCCGACCGCGACCGCATCCAGCAGGTGATCACCAACCTGCTGGAGAACGCGGTCAAGTTCAGCCACAAGGAACAGCGGATCTGGGTCATGTGCCACCCGTCCACCGGGGGGGAGAACGGGCACCCCTGGCTCCACATCACGGTGAAGGACGAAGGGCTGGGGATCCCCCGGGAGCACCTGGTTCGGATCTTCGAGCGCTTCTCCCAGGTAGACGACGCGGACACCCGGGGGACGGGGGGGAGCGGGTTGGGGCTGGCCATCAGCCGGGAAATCGTGGAGCATCACGGCGGGCGCATCTGGGCCGAGAGCGAGAAGGGGCGGGGGGCCGCCTTCCACTTCACCCTCCCCTGCGCGAGCGGTGAGGACACAGGCGGGGCGGACGCCGGGACGGGCGGCGCCCGGGCCGCGGGCCGGCCGGAACCGGGGATCACCGAGGGGAGATGAGCATGTCGAAGAAGGTCCTGGTCTGCGACGACGAGCCCTACATCGTGGAATCGGTCTCGTACGTGGTCAAGAAGGCGGGGTTCGAGGTGGTGGTGGCCGAGGACGGCCAGGAGGCCCTGGAGGCCGGGCGCCGCGAGAAACCGGACCTCATCTTCCTGGACATCATGATGCCCAGGCTCACCGGGTACGAGGTCTGCCGGAAGCTCAAGGACGATCCGGAGACGCGGGGGGCCTACATCGTCATGCTCACCGCCCGCGGCCAGGAGGAGGATGAGAAGAAGGCCCTGGAGATGGGCGCCGACGAGTTCATGACCAAACCGTTCAGCCCGCGGAAGATGCGGGCCAAGCTGCTGGAACTCCTGGGAGAGGGTTGAGAAACGTGGATCCACGGACGGACAAGCGGATCGAGAGCCTGACCAGGAACCTGCTGGAGTGCTACGAGGAGCTGGACCTCATCTACCGCCTGAGCCGCCAGGGCCTGTCCTCCTTCGACGCTCAGCGGCACGTGGAGTTCATCCTCAAGGAGGCCATGGAGTTCTTCGAGGCGGACGTGGGCTGGGCCTCCTGCAGCGACCAGGAACTCTGCTACTTCAGCCCGGTCCGGGTGGGGGTGGAGCCGGGGGTGCTGGACGCCATCCACGAGCGGGTGGTGGCCAAGCTCCTGCGGGAGCGGAAATCCCGGATCCTCCACAACCTGAAGGCCGAGCTCGGGGAGGGGTTCGACTCCTGCCCGGACGCCTTCCTGTTCACGGTCATGCAGACCGACGGCGCGGTGTACGGCACCCTGTGCGTGGGGCGGACCAGCGGGCGCGAGTTCACCGCCGGGGAACTCAAGCTGGCCAACGTCATGGCCTCCCAGGCCGGGATCGCCCTGGAGAACACCTCGCTCCACCGGAAGCGGGTGGTGGAGGAGCAGCGGCTGGCCCGGCTCCAGGAGGAGTTCCGGCTGGCCCGCACCATCCAGGAGAACCTGCTCCCCAAGACCCTCCCCACCCTCCCCGGGTACGACATCGCCGGCTGCACGCTGCCCGCCCGGAGCGTGGGGGGCGACTACTACGACTTCATCCGCATGGACGAGCAGCAGATGGCCCTGGCCCTGGGCGACGTCTCGGGCAAGGGGATGCCGGCGGCCATGCTCATGGCCCACCTCCAGGCCGCCATCCGGGGCCAGACCCTCATGCTGGCGGAGCCGGCCCTGTGCTTGTCCCGCTCCAACCGGCTCCTCTTCCAGAGCACCGACACCGACCGCTTCGCCACCTGCTTCTACGGGGTGCTGGACACGGGTGAGCACAGCCTGCGCTACGCCAACGCCGGGCACGACCGGCCCATCCTGGTCTCCGGGAACGGCCGGGGGCTCCGGGAACTGGGAACCGGCGGCCTGGTGCTCGGGGTGCTGCCGGACGCCGGCTACGGCGAGGAGACCGTCCCCATCGGCCCCGGGGACACCCTGGTCATCTACTCGGACGGCATCATCGACGCCGAGGACGGCTCGGACCGGGAGTTCGGCCTGGAGCGGCTCACGCGCCTGGTCACCGAGCACCGGCAGGAGGGGGCCCGGGAACTGATCCAGCGCATCCTGGACGACGTGAACGGCCACGCCCAGGGGGTGCCCCAGACCGACGACATGACCCTGGTCGTGGTGCGCCGGCTCTGACCTCCTTCCCTTCCGTGTAGGTGTTTCTCTTCATCCTCCTCCCCGACCGATTTTGTTGGGAGTGTCGGCGCGTCCCGCATCGTAGGGCAACATGGGGGTCGTGGAGAACATGAACGGAGGAGGACCGATGATGGCATCGACGAACACGGCGGTGGTGGGCGGGAAGCGCTCCCGCTCCGAGATCCCCGGCTACTCAAAGGACGAGCGGGAACGCCGGTGGCGACTGGCCCGGGATCTCATGGACGAGCTGGACCTCAAGGCGCTCATCGTCTACGGCGATCGCGAGGGCGCGGCACCGGCCCCGTTCGCTCCGGACACCTATTTCACCAACGACCGCCCGGGGGCGGTGCTCGTCTTTCCCCGCCACGGGGAGCCGGTTTCCCTGACCGCGCTTCCCATGGGGGTCACCGATCATATGGAAGCCAGCCGCCGCGGGGAGGAGGTGTGGATCCGCCCGGAGAACCTCTACGCCGGGAAAATGGGGAAGGCGCTGGTCATGGCCCTCCGGGAGCTGAAACTGGAGACCGCGCCCATCGGGGTGATCGGGCTGGAACCGTACCCCCCCTACTACTTCGACGGGGCCATCCCCTACACCACCTGGCAGACCGTCCTCGAGGCCTTCCCCAAGGCCCGCTTCAAGCCGGTGCAGCGGGAGTTCCTGAACCGGACCGCACAGCGGAGCCGGGAGGAACTGGAGGTCCTCCGGTGGTCGGCACGGGCGGGGGAAGCCATCTGTCAGGCCATGCTGGCCGCCACTCGCCCCGGGGTCTCCGAGGCGGCCATCTACGCCGCGGCCATGGAGGCGGCCCCCAAGCACGCCTGCTTCACCGCCATGATCCTCCTGGGATCGGGGAAGGAATACGCCACCTGGGGTCCCCCGAGCTGGACCTACCGGCCTCATGCCCCGCGGCCGGTCGAGGAGGGCGACGTGGTCCTGGCCGAGGTGTTCGCGAGCTTCGGCATGCTGGAGACCCAGCACCAGCCGACCATCGCGGTGGGCAAGGTGCACGAGGATTTCGAGAAAGCGGCCAAGGTTGCGCGGGCCTCCTACGAGGCTGGACTGCGGGCGCTGCGCCCGGGACGTCGGTTCGAGGAGGTGGCCGGGGTCATGGAGGAGCCGGTGCGGGAGGCCGGAGGCTGGCACGTTCATCCCTGGATCCACGGCATGAACCCCTTCGGTACCATCAGCGGGCTCACCGGCCTGGGCGACCTGCCCGAGGCCGGGCGCTACGGCCGGGTGGGGGAGATTCCCATGGTGGGCGGCGACGTGGAGCTGCGGCCGGGGATGACCTTCGCCATGGAGCCCAACTGCGCCCTGGGGCGGCACGTGGTGAACCTGGGGGGAACGGTGGTGGTGGGGGAAGCGGAGCCGATCGAACTCAATCGCCTGGCCACGCGGATGATGCGCGTGTAGCCGGGCGGAACGGTTGGGGGTGGCAGGCCGCCGGGAGCGGCGCCGAGCAGGAGACACCGGCCCGGGACTGACGGTCCCCTGCCCCCCCGTCATTCGGAGGCGTGCGCCCGTCGGTCCGGATCGTGCACCCGGTCCCGGATCCCAGGCAGGGCGGGCGCTGCCTCCACGGCTCCGGCGGCGAGGCGGTCCCCCCTCGGGGAGGCGGGCTGCTAAGATCTGCGCCCGTGAACCGCCTCACCGCCCCCTTCCTCGCCCTGCAGCACCGGAACTTCCGGCTTCTCTGGTACGGACAGCTGGTCTCGGTCTCGGGCAGCCTCATGCAGAACGCGGCCATCCTGTGGCACGTGTCGCTGCTGGTGCCGTCCGGCCAGAAGGGGCTGGCCCTGGGGCTGGTGGGGCTGGTCCGGGTGGTGCCGATCATCGTCTTCTCCCTGGTGAGCGGGGCGGTGGCCGACACCGTGAACCGGCGGAAGCTCCTGCTGGTCACGCAGTCGTGGATGCTGGTCACCGCGCTCGTGCTCACCGTGCTCACCTTCCGGGGGCTCTCGACCCTCTGGCCGATCTACCTCCTCACCGCGCTGAGCGCCTGCGCCACCTCCTTCGACGGCCCGGCCCGTCAGTCCCTGATCCCCAACCTGGTGCCGGTGGCCCACTTCCCCAACGCGATCAGCCTCAACACCACCATGTTCCAGACCGCCTCGGTCCTGGGCCCGTCCCTGGCCGGGGCGGTGATCGCCGGGTTCGGGGTGGGCTGGGTCTACGCGCTCAACACCCTCTCCTTCCTGGGCACCATCGTGGGCGTGCTCCTCATGGAGGACGTCCCGGCCCGGAGCCACGGGGAGATCACCGGCATCAGCCTGCGCGCGGTGCGGGAGGGGCTGCGGTTCGTCTTCCGCGCTCCGATCATCCGCTCCACCATGCTCCTGGACTTCCTGGCCACCTTCTTCGCCTCGGCCACCGCGCTGTTGCCGATCTTCGCCCAGGACATCCTGAAGGTGGGGCCCCACGGCTACGGGCTCCTCTACGCCGCTCCCTCGGTGGGGGCGGTGATCACCGGGTTGATCATGGTGGGAGCGGTGGAGCGCATCGACCGGCGGGGGCAGGTCCTGCTGCGGGCGGTGTTCGTCTACGGGCTGGCCACGGTGGTGTTCGGGTTCTCCCGGAACTTCTGGCTCACCTTCGCCTGCCTGGCCGTGACCGGGGCCGCGGACACGGTGAGCACCGTGCTCCGGAACATCGTCCGCCAGCTGGCCACCCCGGACCATCTGCGGGGACGGATGACCAGCATCAACATGATCTTCTTCATGGGCGGGCCGCAGCTGGGCGAGATGGAGGCGGGGGCGGTGGCCAGCCTGGCCGGGGCCGCGGCCTCGGTGGTGAGCGGGGGGCTGGCCTGCGTGGCGCTGACCGCCTGGGTGGCGGCGCGTACGCCGTCCCTGGTTCGCTACCGGCGGGAAGCGGCGGAGGTGACCCCGGTGCGCTGAACCGCCGGGCCCCGGCCGGCCGTCCCTACGGCGTCCGGCCCTGCAGCCGCTGCGCCTCCAGGAACTGCGCCCGGGCCTCGGCCGCGCGCCCGGCCTCGCGCAGGGCCATCCCCAGGCGATAGTGGGCGGGCGCGAAGCCCGGGGCCAGCTCCACCGCCCGGCGGTAGTGCTGGATGGCCTCGGTCGTCCGGCCCTCGGCCCGCAGGAGATCCCCCAGGTTGAAGTGGGCCTGGGCGTAGTCGGGGTCCACCTCCAGCGCCCGGCGCAGGTGCCGCTCCGCCTCGGCCCGCTCCCCCCGGTCGGCCAGCATGGAACCCAGGTTGTTGTGGGCCCTGGGGTAGTCGGGGTCGATGGCCAGGGCGTGGCGGAAGCTCTCCATGGCCTCGGCGTCTCGGTGCAGGGTGCGCAACGCCACCCCCAGGTTGTTGGCGGCGTCCAGATAGTCGGGGCGGGTGCGCAGCGTCGCCCGGTACTGCGCGGCGGCCTCCGCCGCGTCCCCCCGGGCCTGGAGGAGGTTTCCCAGGTTGTAGTGGGCCAGCCAGGCGTCGGGGTTCCGGGCCACGGTGTCTCGCCAGATGCTTTCCAGACCGCGGTAGGCGGGGAGCCGGCTCCAGGTGAGTCCGCCCAGGACGAGCACCGGTACCGCGGCCAGAACGGCCAGGGTCCGGGGTTGCAGCCGGAGCCGGTCCCCCACCCGCGCCCCCCCGGCCGCGGCCAGGGTCAGGGGGCCGATGCTGGCCAGGTACTGGAAGTGGTCGGCCACGAAGGAGAACCGCATGGGATAGACGTCGAAGAAGCCCAGGGCGGGGAACAGGGTGCCGGCGAAGAAGAGGAGGGCGGCCAGGGGCCCCCGGCCGATCCGGCGCCGCAGCAGGAACAGCGCCCCGGCCGCCAGGAGGAAGGCGACCGGATACAGGGCCTGAAGTCCGATCGGGGGGATCCGCCATCGGGTGTAGAAGAAGATGAGGGGATGGGGCCAGGCCAGCTTCCCCAGATAAAACCAGATCGCCCGCCCGGCCACCACCGTGCGGTCCAGGAGGGAGAGGCTCCAGTCCTTGCCTTCGGCTCCCACGATGTGCCGCTCGGTCCAAACCGTGACCAGACCCAGGGCGATCCCCATGGCCACGTAGGGGAGCACCTCCAGGACGTCGCGCCGGGCGACCCGACCCCGCTTCCACCACAGGACGAGGAGCAGCGCGGCGGGAAGGGTGGCGGTCACCGTCTTGCTGAACAGGGCCAGGGGGAAGAGGAACAGGGAGAGGAGATAGAGCCGCCCGCGGCGGGACGGAGCCGCCGGGCGCGGGAAGTCCCGGCGCAGGAAGGCCAGGGCCGATCCCAGGTAGAGCACCCCGGAGAGGACGTTCTTCCGCTCGGTGATCCAGGCCACCGACTCCACGTGGACGGGGTGCAGGCCGAAGAGGAGCGCGGCCAACCAGGCCCCGGGAACCTCCAGTGCGGCCAGGACCCGCCAGAGGAGGACGGCGGCCAGCGCGTGGAGCAGCACGTTGACCAGGTGATAACCCGCCGCCTGCAGGCCCCAGAGGTGGTACTCGATCCAGAAGGTGGTGTGGACGAGGGGGTAGTACTGGGGAATGGCCCCCGGCACCAGCCACATGTCGTGAAGGCCCTGGATGGAGCGGAGGGTGAGGTTGTTCTGGACGTAGGACTCGTCGTCCCAGATATAGCCGTTGGCCAGGACCGGGAGATAGGCGAGCACGACCAGGGCCACCAGGACCAGGGCCCGGAGGTCCGGGCGGAGGGACGGCGGCCGGGATGGCGCCTCGCCCGCCGGCCCGGTGCCGGCTTGCCGTCCCGGTCGTTGTCGCTTCCGTTTCGGGCCCAAGGTCGGCCTCCTCAGGCCCGAATCCTACCCTATTCCCGTTCCGGGCGACCGGCGCCGTCGTCGGCGCCACGGTCGCCGGTCCGTCCCCGGCCGCCTACTGCGGATCCGTCCGGTAGCGGCTCTTGAGCTTCCCCCAGGTCATCGGCTGGGCCGGGGCCGGCGAGGACGTGCACGGCTCCACCGCCGGGTTGCAGCCGTCGGTGTCCAGGCCGATCGATCCGCCGTGCAGGGCCACCCAGCCCACCTGGACCGGGTCCACCGGGTTGAACGCCAGGGTATTGGCGCAGGTGCTGTACTCCACCTTCGACGTGGACGGAAATCCCACGAAAGACATGGTGGCCGGCGCGTAGGCGGCCACGTAGAAGTAGCCGAACGGCACCACCTCGGCCGGTTGGCAGTCCTGGAGCACCAGGGTGTTGCCGCTCATCGGCTCCGGCCAGGCCGGGGTGGGCCCCCCGCTGGCCCCGCAGGAGTTCCAGGAGAAGATCTTGAGCGGACTCGACTTGTCCCCCTGGCCCCCGCCCTGGTCGTAGTCGATCCCGAAACGGAGGCCCAGGAGTCCGTCGTTCTTGAACTCGGCTTGCCCGTAGCGGACCTCGTAGTGGGTCCGGGGCGTGCCCAGGACGTAGACGTAGTACACCGACCTCCCGTTGTGTTCCGAGGTGCCCATGGTGACCACATCCGTCTTCCGCAGCGGCGCGTCCTCGCACACGGTGCGCGGGTTCACTGCGTCGACCACGTGGAGCATGAACGCGGCGTCCTGGACCGAGGTCGGGGTCGGGCGTGGGGTCGGATCCGGCGGCGGGGGCGGGGGCTCTTCCGGATCCGGGGGCGGATCCTCGATCCCGGTGCAGGGGTTGTAGCCCCGGTTGGTCCCCGCGTGGCTGAAGTGGAGGTTGCCGGCCGCGGAATCGTCCAGGTACGAGATGTTCCCCGCGCAGTCGCTCACCGCCAGTTCATCGCCGGAGAGGATCTGGGTGTTGGGGGTGATCTGGAAGACGTCGTTGCTGTAGGCGTAGACGTAAAAGGACCCGGCGACCACGTGGCCCCCCTGGTTCTCGTAGCCCGGCACCAGGACCTGCTGGCAGTCCGAGTTCATGTCCCAGGTCATCCGGATGCCCGCCCCGGAGTCCGGCCAGGGGAGTCCGTTTTCCCCCTCCGTCGGAAACTGCAGGGCGCCGCAGGAGGTCCAGGAGAAGGCGTCGGCCCCGTGGCCGATCTGGGAGTCGTAGGCGATGCCGCAGGACAGGCCGGCGATCCCGGGCTCGGCGGCGGCGCCGGCCACCACCAGGTAGGCGTCGTAACCCACCCCCACCGCTCCGTCCGTCTTGAACTGGGTGCAGGGAACGCTCCAGGTGTCGCACATGCCGACCCTGGCGGCGTGGGGAGTGAGATGCAGGGCGAAGCGGGCCCCGTCCTGGGTGCCGGCGAATCCGGGCGTAGCCGGGAGCAGAAACACGATCGAGGCGAGAACAAGAATCGAGGTGCTTTTCATCGCTACCTCCAGAAGCCCAGGGAAACAATATCCGGACAGAAAAGCGTCCGAGGGAGGGACCGGGCCATCGTCAAGGCGCGAAGAACTATCAAAGACATGATGACCCGAAAGGCAATAAATGGCAAGGGACCTTCTTCGCGCCGGTGCCAAGCGCAACCTGAACAGCCGGTTGCGCCGGTTCCGGGCCCCCGGCCCCGAACCCCGGCCGCCGGTCTCAGGCCTCCGGCCTGGGCTTCCGCGGGCGGTAGATGTGGCTGGCGGTGCCGAAGAATGCGGCCGCGGCTTCCATGACCGTCTCCGACAGGGTGGGATGGGGGTGGATGGCCTGCTCCAGGTCGCGGGCGGTGGCCGCCATCTCGATGGCCAGGACGCCTTCGGCGATGAGTTCGCCGGCCCCGGTCCCGCAGATGCCCACCCCCAGCACCCGCTCCGTCTCCGGATCCAGGACCAGCTTGGTCACCCCGTCCGGGCGGTCCAGGGTGGTGGCCCGGCCGGAGGCGCCCCAGGGGAACCGGGAGACCACGACCTCCCGTCCGCGCTCGGCGGCCTGGCTCTCGGTGAGTCCGGCCCAGGCGATCTCGGGATCGGTGAAGATCACCGCGGGGATAGCCGCGGGGTCGAAGACCACCGGTTGCCCGTGGATCGCCTCCACTGCGGTGCGTCCCTCGTGGGAGGCCTTGTGGGCCAGCATCGGCTCCCCGGCCACGTCGCCGACGGCGAAGAGGGTGGGCTCGGCGGTGCGGCGGCGCGCATCCACGGGGATGAACCCGCGCCGGTCGGGTTTGATGTGAGTGGTCTCCAGGCCCAGGCCGGCCGTGTTGGGGCGCCGGCCCACCGAGACCAGCACCCGGTCGAACTCGCGCTCGGGCTGGGTGATCCCCGAGCCCTCCAGCACCACCCGGAGCCCCTTCTTGGTCTCGGTGAGTTCGGCCACCTTGGTCCCGGTGTGCACCGCCTTCAGCAGCCCGTCCAGGCGCTTGGCCAGGGGCCGCACCAGGTCCCGGTCCACCCCGGGAAGGATCCCGTCCAGCATCTCCACCACGGTGACCCGGCTCCCCAGGGCGGCGTAGACCGTGCCGAGTTCCAGGCCGATGTACCCGCCTCCCACCACCAGGAGCCGTTCGGGGACGGTCTCCAGCTCCAGGGCTCCGGTGGAGTCCATGACGCGATCGGATTCGGGGAAGGCGGGGATCCGGGCCGGCTCGCTGCCGGTGGCGAGGATCCCGTACTGGAAGTCCAGGCTCTCGCTTCCCCCCGAGGCCCGGTCCACCACCACCGAGCGCGGCCCGGTCAGGCGGGCGTGCCCCTGGAGGTAGGTCACCTTCCGGCGCTTGGCCAGCTCCAGGAGGCCGCGGGTCTGCTTGTCCACCACCTCCTGCTTCCAGGCCCGGATGCGGTTCAGGTCGATGGAGGGGGCGGGGAAGGTGACCCCCCAGCGGGCGGCGGCGTGGGATTCGTCCAGCACCTTGGCCACGTGCAGGAGCGCCTTGGAGGGGATGCAGCCCACGTGGAGGCAGACCCCGCCCGGGACCGGCCGGGGATCGACCAGCACCACCTCCATGCCGAGATCGGCGGCCAGAAAGGCGGCCGCGTAGCCGCCGGGTCCGGCACCGATCACCACCAGCTGGGTCGAGGGCACGGCGGCGGCCTCAGCCTTCCAGGGCGATGAGGAGCGGCTGCTCCAGGGCCTCGGCGATCCAGCGCAGGAAGCGCGCGGCGTCCGCCCCGTCCACCGCCCGGTGGTCGTAGGAAACGGCCAGGGGGAGGATGAGCCGGGGCACGAACTCCCCGTCCGTGTGCACGGCCTGGACCTCGGCCCGGCCCACGCCCAGCACCGCCACCTGGGGCCAGGCCACGATGGGCGAGAAGTAAGTCGTCCCCAGCCCTCCCAGGTTGCTCAGGTTGATGTTCCCCCCCTGGAGTTCCTCGGCCTTGATCTTGCGGCTGCGGGCGCGGTCGGCCAGGTCTTCCAGTTCCACCGCGATCTCGGTGATGTTCTTCCGGTCCACGTCGCGGAGCACGGGGACCAGGAGCCCGCGCTCGGTGTCCACCGCCACCCCCACGCTCACGTAGTGCTTGAGCACCATCTCCTCGTTCCGGGCGTCGTAGCTGGCGTTGAACCGGGGGAAGACCTTGAGTGCTCCGGCCAGGACCTTGACCGCGATGGCGGTCACCGTGAGCTTGGCTCCGGCCCGCTCCACCTTGCCCCCGTAGCGCTTTCGCCACGCCTCCAGCTCGGTGATGTCGGCCCGATCGAACTGGGTGACGTGGGGGATCACGTTCCAGGAGAGGGACATGGTCTGGGCGGTCACCCGGCGCACCTTGGTCGCGGGCTCGCGCTCGGTCTCCCCCCACTCCGAGAAGTCGGGGAGGTCGGGGACGGCCGGGCCCCCGCCGGGCGCGGGAGCGGCCGCGGTCAGGGGGGCGCCCCGGGTGTGGGAGAGGAGCCGGCGGGCGAAGGCCTTGACGTCGTCCTCGGAGATGCGGCCGCCGGGCCCGCTGCCGGGCACCCGGGTGACGTCGATTCCCAGTTCCCGGGCCAGCCGCCGCACCGAGGGCGCGGCTGGGGCCACGTCCCCGATCGTCCCCACCACCTCCCGGTCGGTGTCCACCAGCTTGAGCGGCCGGGCCGGTTCCCGGACCGGGGTGGGCTCGGGGGGATGGACCCGGGCCGGAGCCTCCGTCTCCCGTTCCTGGGGAGGGGTCCGCTTGCCGTTGCCGGAACCGGCCGGGGGCTCCGGGGCCGCTCCGGTTTCGGCTTCGGGCTCCGGCCGGGATTCCGGCTCGGAGCCGGCGGGGGCGGCTTCCGGTTCTTCCCGGGACGCCTTCGCCTCCGCCGTCTTCGAGGCGGCGGCCGCCTCCTCGTCCTCGTTCGCGGCGGTGCCGGCCCCGGCCCCCTCGGCGTCCAGGATCAGGATGATCTGGCCGACGCTGATGGCGTCCCCCTGCTTCACCCGCACTTCCTTCACCACTCCCGCCGTCTCCGAGGGGACCTCGGCCGTGGCCTTGTCCGTCTCCAGCTCGATCAGGGGCTGGTCCTTCTCCACGCGGTCGCCCGCGCTCACCAGCACCGAGAGAACCTCGGCGCTCTCGATGTTCTCGCCCAGTTCGGGCAGCTTGATCTCGGTCGTCATGAAGTCACCTTTTCGCAGCCTCTCCGGCGCACGGCGCCGCACCCGCCCGGGGTCCCGGGCTAGGCGAACATCGGGTTCAGCCGCTCCGGATCCAGATCCTGGTCGCGGATGGCCCGGCTCACCACGGCGGTCTCGATCTCGCCCCGGCGGGCCAGGGTGTGGAGCGCGGCCACCACCACCGAGCCGGCGTCCACCTCGAAGAACTTCCGCAGGGCCGCCCGCCCGTCGCTGCGCCCGAAGCCGTCGGTGCCCAGGGCCAGGAAGTCCCGGGGAAGCCAGTGGCCCACGGCCAGGGGGAGGGCGGTGGCGTAGTCCGAGGCGGCCACCGTGGGCAGCCCGTCCGCCCCGCCCAGGCAGGTCTCCACGTAGGGGACCCGCGGTGGCTCCGTGGGATGGAGCATGTTCCAGCGCTCGACGACGTTGGCGTCCTTGAGCAGTTCCTTGTAGCTGGTGGCGCTCCAGACCTCGGCCGCCACCCCGTACTGCGAGGCCAGGATCTCCCGGGCCTTGACCACCTGGTTCAGGATCGCCCCGCTCCCCAGGAGCCGCACCGCCGGCTCGGTCTTGGCGCCCTTGCCCTTGCTCTTGCTCTTGCCGCCGGCGTCCCGGGGGGGCTCCTGCAGGCGGTAGAGCCCGCGGAGGATGCCCTCGGCCGAACCTTCGGGCATGGGCGGCATCGGATAGGGTTCGTTCCCCACCGTGAGGTAGTAGATCACCGGTTCCTGATCCTCGAGCATCCGCCGCATGCCGTCCTGGATGATGGTCCCGAGTTCGTAGGCGTAGGCCGGATCGTAGGCGGCCACGGTGGGATGGGGGAGGGCCAGGATGTGGCTGTGCCCGTCCTGGTGCTGGAGCCCCTCGCCGGCCAGGGTGGTGCGGCCGGCGGTGGCTCCCAGCAGGAAGCCGCGGCAGCGCATGTCCCCGGCCGCCCAGATCAGGTCCCCTATCCGCTGGAAGCCGAACATGGAGTAGAAGGCGAAGAAGGGGATGGTATTGACCCCATGGGTGGCGTAGGCGGTCCCGGCGGCGATGAAGGAACTCATGGAGCCGGCCTCGGTGATCCCTTCCTCCAGGATCTGCCCGTCCCGCGCTTCCTTGTAGTAGAGCAGGGTCTCCCGGTCCACCGGCTCGTAGCGCTGCCCCACGTGGGAGTAGATCCCCACCTGCCGGAAAAGCGCCTCCAGGCCGAAGGTGCGGGCCTCGTCGGGGACGATGGGGACCACCAGCTTCCCGATCTCCTTGTCGCGGAGAAGCTTGGCCAGCATGCGCACGAAGACCATGGTGGTGGAGGCGTCCCGGTCCTCGCTCCCCTTCAGGAACTCGGCGAAGATGTCCTGGTTGGGGGCGGGCTCGGGATCGGCCTGCACCCGCCGCTCCGGCAGGTAGCCCCCGAGCTTGCTCCGGCGGTCCTTCAGGTAGCGCATCTCCACGCTGTCCTCGGCCGGCCGGTAGAAGGGGGCCTGGCCCACGTCCTCGTCGGAGATGGGGATGCCGAAGCGGGAGCGGAACTCGCGGAGTTCCTCCTCGTTCATCTTCTTCTGCTGGTGGGTGATGTTCTTCCCCTCGCCCGCCTCGCCCAGGCCGTAGCCCTTGATGGTCTTGGCCAGGATGACGGTGGGGGCGCCCTGGTGCTCCACCGCGGCGCGGTAGGCGGCGTAGACCTTCTCGGGGTCGTGGCCGCCGCGGCGGAGTTTGAGGATCTCCTCGTCGGTCATGTGCTCCACCAGCTGCCGGAGCCGGGGGTCGGTGCCGAAGAAGTGCTCGCGCACGTAGGCGCCGTCGGAGACGCTGTACTTCTGGTAGTCCCCGTCCACCGCGTCTTCCATGCGCTGGGCCAGCACCCCGTCGGTGTCGGTCT
>Ga0307424_1000382_pt1 | contig 23763 bp, 22 predicted proteins | sample SalMarWE160320MG_FD_202157 | JGI IMG/M metagenome (GOLD analysis project Ga0307424, IMG submission 202157) | Salt marsh sediment microbial communities from the Plum Island Ecosystem LTER, Massachusetts, United States - WE1603-20 | ecosystem: Environmental > Aquatic > Marine > Intertidal zone >... | reverse complement strand
AAATTTAAAAACAATCAAGCAAACATTGATGATATCCAAGAACACGGTCTCGTTCAAACCGATGCTCCGCAAAATGTGGCTAGTAGACAGATTTTGGTTTAATTCTGAAAAATTCTTTTATAGCCTGCTGGATGGTGAATCAACTTGCAGGCATTTAGAATGGTGAAAGCTTTGACTTGTACATCTGGAATCGAGTCTCAGAGCGTATTTGATGCATTCGTTGTTCTGCTTCGAAACACCACATGGAAGTGTGGAAAAGTAGAACGTCTTATCGTAAATTATTTGCGGCGACAGCTTCAACGATGCGGATACACTCAATCTTCGATAAAGGACATAGTGGAACATTTTGAGTCAAAAGGAAAAAAAGAGAAGCAGTTCTTTGAAGCTGTGGACCGGCTGGAAATCCGCGGCATAATCAAAATAGTGTTCAACCCTTTTGCTTCACCTGCTGATGGCTGTAACGCATCATGTAACCAAGGAGGAATATGAGTGGAGATTCCTGAAAAACAAAAAACTTCGCGTACCCCAACAGTTCTCTTAGTAATTATTGTCATAGTTAGCCTAGTTGCTGGAGGATTAGTTGGCGGTTTAACGTGCTACTCAACAACTTCAGAAAAAATGGATAATCTGCAAAATCAGGTGACCACACTTCAGCAACAGCTTTCTCAAGTTCAGCCGACACAAAATATAGACTACCAAAACGTCACAGTTGTTTCAGAAGATAATATTTCAGTTTCACAGCTATACGCGCAAGTTGAAGAGTCCGTTGTCGTAATCCGCGGCATGATGCTATCGCAATACGACTTTTTTGGTCGAGAATACTATTCGCAAATTCAAGGGTCCGGTTTCGTCTACAACTTCATGGGACAGAATGTGATTGTTACAAACTATCATGTTGTTAACGGCGCAGTCAACATCACGGTGACTTTCGCGAACGGCAACGCGTACACAGCAACGGCTCTCGGCTCAGACCCCTACGCGGAATTGGGGGTGCTTTCTGTAGATGCTCCGGAAGAAGAGTTTGTGCCTATTGAAATTGCCAGTTCAACAAGTTTGCAGGTTGGTGACCCAGTTATAGTTGTGGGTACTCCGTATGGATTAGCGGGTTCAATGAGTGCAGGGTATGTCAGCGCGTTAGGCAGAACGTTGACCGCAGAAACAGCAGGGGGCTACGTGATAGCAAACGTCATACAAACCACGGCTGCCCTTAATCCGGGCAACTCAGGTGGCCCAGTACTGAACTACAAAGGTCAAGTTGTTGGCATCGCAACGGCTATTGTTGCAGATTCGGAGGGTCTGGGATTCGCGATACCATCCAACACTATCCTACGAGAAATCGGGGACTTGATTAACACTGGCTCTTACACGAATCATCCTTGGCTGGGCGCATCAGGAACTGACATGAGTTACGAGATTGCTGAAGTAATGGACAGTGACGTCACTTATGGCTGGCTGATTGCTCAGGTTACAAGCGGAGGACAATCAGCTAATGCAGGATTACAAGGAGGAACAGAGCAGGTTGTTGTTGTGGATGAGCAGGTGATTGTTGGCGGGGATATAATCATAGCCATTAATGGCACACGAATAACTGGTATAGACGACATGTCGGCTTACTTGGAAGAGTATACTTTGCCGGGGCAAACAGTCAACTTGAAAGTAGTAAGAGATAAAGAAGCAATATTAGTTCCACTTGAATTAGGAAGTCGTCCTGTCACCACAAATGCAACATAACCAATGCATACGCGATGTCCCATCTTGTCTAAACCAAAACTGTCTCCAAGTTACAAAGTGTTCAGCAGAGCTAAAGAGGCATACAGCGCCTCCTCGGTTCTAACAGTCTCAGTTCCCTGATTAGGGATTGTGTTAACAGTGAAGTCGGCAACCTTGTCTAAGCTGAGGTTTTCTTTAGCAACAATATCCTGTAGCCCATGGGATGGCGCACCAAAAGCCACCAGAACATTGCCCGCTTTTTTCCATCGTTCAGCCAACGCTTCAGTGACCTGCTGTAGGGGCGTTCCCATCTTGGAGGTGGCAATCACCAAATCGTAGTTGCCTGATTTAGCTACTTTTCCAATGGACCCCTTTGAGGGCGTTACAGTGTAGCCCCAGTAGTTATTAATGTTTGCAAGGTTGGCTAGAGCTGCCATGAGGGGTTTTCCAGCGTTTGTTATTGTTACTGTAACTCTCTTGTTTATGGGTAGTTCCTTGTTTGGGAGTAGGACTGGATTTTCGACGCCTATGTCCACAAGCGACCCAGCTTCGTTAACGGCTATTACTGCTCCTTCGCGGTGTTCTCCAGTCTTCAGTTTTTTTGCTCGTTGTTCTAGGGGATGGTGGGGCGTTCGCAGTGGTGGGAGAATGCCTGCGTATCGTAGTTCAGGTTCGATTTTGAAGAGCCGTTTTCGTAGATACTGGGGAGTTTCCATGTATGTTAGAAGGGTGGCAATCAGGGTTCTGTCCCGCTTCTGGTTGGGAGAGCCTGCATTGTCAGAGAATATGATGATTTCGTCTACGCGGAAGATGGCTGCGCCTCTGCCAATCAAGCCGATCTCCAAGGTTTTCTCTCGAAGATGGGGAATATCCGAAATCACTGAAACGGGTATTGCTATGGCAACTTTTCGATCACGTCTGCCCATTGTTCTTCGGCTCCTCTATACTCTGGAATAAATCGAATTATGATTACTCGGCGCGGAAAAGTTCCAAACACCCACTCGAATTTGAATCTTCCTGAAAGAACCAGACGGTCTAGCACATAATAGGCTCTCCATGTAGAATTAAAGTATGTTTCGTTACGGTGTTCATACAATAACAGAAATTTCACGTTCGTGGCTTCGCACTGCTCAATCAGCCAAGTCTCATTAAGAGGGGGACTGTAAGCGTCAGCAGGCGCTTCAGGGTAATCCCACAGCGTTCTGTCACTTGAATTGTATAGAATCAGGTAGAAGTTCACCATGTCATCGCTGAAGTAATTGTCAGTGAACAAAATTACTGTTGATTCATTTACTGTCGAGTTCTCAATCATATACTGGGTTGTCTCTTTCACGGGAACGTAAGCGTGTTCATAGGCGACCCAAGAATGGGCGTCCCCCCAACTGTAAACAAATGAGGTACCAATCAGCAGCACAAAAACAGCAGCAGCAAACTTGGGGATAGATGTTCTGTGCAACCTGATTTTAGGTTCTTTCAGCCCATCTTTCACCTTGTCCCACATGAACAGAATTAAATCAGATGCAGAAATTGCTAGTATAGGAAACACAGTTGAAATGTAACGCCAATCCTTGTTAGGGATAAGCGTGAAGACGCCGTAAACTACCAAGAACCAGATCAGAGAAAACTTGTCCTCATCTCTTCTTCTCCACAGCCAGTAACCTAAGCCAACCAAACTTAGGATGTAGAGGGGCGCCGAAATCGGATGGACATGAGCGTAAGGATGCGTCATCTCTACGAGATAAAATATTGGAAAAGGAAATCGCCCACTATATGATGTTCTTTCCTCGTTGCCCACCTGAATAGCATACGTCCATTCTCCAAGAAACTCTGAAACAGGCTGCTGATACACAAAAAGGAGTATGGGCAAAGCAACAGCCAATGCAATCGTTGCTATAAGCAAAACGTTTACGACCTTTTTTGGAATCCGTTTTCTCCACAGGACCAGCAGGCTAACCAGCATAACTATGCCGCTGACAAACGCCTGATACTTGGCGATGATTCCCAAGACCACTGCCACTACGCTTAGAAGCAGCAGTTTGTGTTTTTTTGTGCGACTCCAAAGGAAAAACAGGAATAGTGATGATGAAAAGAAGAACATTAACATGGTTTCGATTAGCGCCAGTCTGGAAGCGACTATGTAGCCGGGCATTGACGCCAACAAAATAGTTGAAAGCAGGGCATTTCTTGGTCCATAAACTCGGTAGGCGTACTCGAAAACAACCCATACTGTGAGTATTCCAAACGTGTAGGCAACAAGCCTGACTGAGAACACGTTTGCACCTAAAACTAGGTAGTATAAGGCGGTTGTAGCGTCGAATAGTGGTGGGTAAAACAGATACTTTGTTGTGTATTCGTGAATTTGTCCACGGCTTATCATCAGTCCGCCAACCAGGTGCGGTGTTTCATCCCATTGAATAGCCGCAAAATCCAAGTACAGCAACAATAGAAGGGCATACGCTAATAGAAAGAGAGCGAAAGCTAGACGCCATTTGCCGTAACGCTGCACAAGACGTGAAAGAAGGGGCGCCAATCTACAGACCATTCCTACGAGTTATTCTACCTAAACAATACTCAAGTTGAGTTAATTAAATTTCCAGTAAGATACAAAAAACGACGAAACAAACCAAGATTTTTCCATGTTAATAACCTTCGTGGAATAAAGTAAGGTGCAAGAAGAGGTGCGTTCACTTTTCGTATAGTGTGGCTTTTAGCCGGATTATGCCGAGTCCGTGAATCATTATGTCTGAGACTAAACGTTTCAGGGATGTTCTTTTTCCCTTCTTTTCTTCCCACTCCACAGGAAACTCGACATACTTGTACTTGTCATGAATGCTGCGGATGATTATTTCAGTATCCCAGAACCAGTTGTCGCTTTTGCAGCTGTTTAGCTCATCTTTGATTAGCCGCTTAGAGAATGCCTTGAAGCCGATTTGATGGTCGTAAACTTTGTCTTTGTACATCATCCTGATGAGCCTGTTGTAAACTTTTGACGTGACATCCCGCAGAAACGGACGATCAACTTTGGCGCCTTTTATGTACCTTGATCCAGTAGCCAAATCATTTCCTTCTCGTATAGCGTTAATCAATTGCGGAAAATATTTCATGTCTGTAGCAAGGTCGCAGTCAACAAAAGCGTAAATGTCCGCATCCAGCTTGTTCCATGCACGCTTCAACGCCAGTCCCCTCCCCAGCTTCTGGGCTGAATGAAAATGGATAACGCGCGGGTGCAGGCTCTCTAGGCTTTCAGCCACGATGTCTGTTCCGTCTGTGCTTCCATCTTCGGCGATCACAACACGGAACTCCTCATTTAGCGTGAGACTCTCATGTAGCAGAGATTCTACGCATTTTCTCAGGTTTTTTGATTCGTTGCATGCTGGTACAGTTACAGCAATCAAAGGTTATCTCCCTGCTTGTGTGGCGATAAGCGTGACTCCCAACAGAATAAAGAAGACTCCTGCCCAGCCAGTTAAGCTGATTTGCTCCTTGAGGAATATTTTGGAGAACATGAGAGTCCAGATGTATGAGGTGGCAATGATGGGATACAGTATAGACAGTTGCCCCTTGCTTAAGGCGTAAACGTACAGGACAGTAGACACGGCATATACTGCAACCGCAATAATCAGATGATAATTTGTTAGCAGCAGTTTGATGTCAAACTGGAGGTTGTCTGCTCCCCGCTTAAATTCCAGCTGCCCAATGCTTCCTATAAACGCAGCCAACGCTGTCAACAAGATAATTTTCCAATCCGCCATGTGCCCCTCAACCTACCCCATTTCATTTTTCCCAAAGTTAACAGATAAAAGCCTTGCGTATGATAGCGCTCCTGAAGCCAACATTTCAGGTTTTTGTTTGCCCCGCTTTCTCCTTAACACAAAAAATGCTGCCGTTAGCACGATTGCCAACCCGATTACCACATACAGTAATGTGTTCGAAACGTGGATGTTCGGCACGGTTTTTGTGGCTTGCTCAAAGTCTGGGTAATCAGCTTCAACAAGGAAACTCTGAACTGGACCCCAATCGCTTATTTCGCACGCGTACACTCCCGAGTCGATTTCGCTGCATTGTTTTCCGTTCACTGAAACATCCGCGTCACCAACAGGAGCATCTGCGTAATTGTAGGCAACAGAAACCTTTACGCTCGTTACGCCCAAAGCAGCTGTCTCAAACTCTATCTTAGCTATCTCAAGTTTGTCCCATGTTATCTCCATTTTTCTAGCCAAGTTACGAACCGCTGTTAGCGCATAAGCTTCGTCGTCAACAGCTGTAGCCTCATACACCTGTGGACCAAGAATAGTCGATGTTACTGTATGCTCCCATCTTCTGTTTTGGTTAGACCACGTCATCGGCTCGCCATTAACGAAAACCGTTCCATTTGAACCGCCAAAACTTACAGAATCATACTCGTACTCAGCCGTCAACCACACAGCCTGTGACGAACCCGCCTGAACAAGCCCATCAATCACCATGGAATCCGTGACATTAACCCTGTCCCAGATGATGAATGGATCGTTAACGGATTTCGCGTAATCAGTCAAATCACCGTACGAGACGCCAATAACCTTCCAATCGATTCTGCCAACAGCATTGTAGCTAACATCTAAACTAATCCAGCCGGTCTGGTTTGTCCCATACTCGGCGCCATTGACGTTAACGGTTGCTCCAGCCACATCAGAACCATCACTCATCCACGATAAGTGAAAGCCGACAGTCTGGACGCTGCCGACGTCAACCCGCTCGTTACTGACAAACGCCCTGTCTATCTCTATTGGCTTGAAACCGAAAACAAGCTCAGCCATTCCACTTGCAAGCGGAAAATCGGCAGATAATACACCCGTTGATGCGTCGTAACTCCATGTTGAAGCCTCCACTCCATCTACCTTAAAGTAGTAAGGTTTTGCGCCCCCAGTCTGCACCTGCATTACGCCTTCCTGCCCAGCGATTCCATCCGCGGAAACGCTTAGAACCCCACGGGACTCATTCCATGAAACCTCCGCTAAAGAAACGGTTGACGCAACCACAGAAACGTCACCTGTATCAGCCCAACCTAGAGTGAGGTTCGAGCTTGAAGCGACCCCCAACAACTTGGTTGCCGAGTCATAATCTTGTGTCAGATTAAAGGGTGCCCCGAGGATGTATCGTGGCTGTTCAAGGTCTGCGCAATAAATCCTGGTCATGTTTGTTGCTTCTTCAAGCCCCTCTAGCGTTACTGTCAAACGTTGGTCAGCAAACAGTGGAGCCGCAGTTAAGAGAGACTCCGAGTATATAACTTGAGGCTCCTCATCATTTTCTAGGAACAGGAAAAGTTTCGCCTCGTTAGGCTGCAATGTTACGTTAAGATAACTTACTGGGCTCTCCGTGGCTCCGTAATACCGGTTGTTGATGTAATCAAAGACTATGTACTCTTTGTTGGCTCTTAAGCCAGCCTCTGACTGCCTAATCGAATAGTTGAAGGTTTCAGTAGTTGTGGAGTTGTCGTGCATAAGATAAACAGCCCTGTCAGCCTGTCCCTGACAAAGCCAGTACTCAGTTTCCGGATACGGCACGTACGTCATTGGTCGTACATGATAGGCGCAGAGTAAGTAGACAAAGTCTGTTAGCACATCGGTTAATACGCCATCCGGCAGAGAATACGGGTTACGAGTGTTCACAACGTAAGTGTAGCCCTCGCCCTTTCTGTTCTCAACAATTAATGCGTTAGTGTTGTCTTGAAATCCGTTAACCCAAGCTAGCACTTTGGTGTTTCCACTAGGGCTTAGTTCGTACTTGAATTTCCAGAACCAAGAACCATTCTGGTTGTAGTCAACATAATTGTAGGTTTTTCCGTTCCATGGATACCAGAAAGTGTCCTGCGTGAAGGTAACATTCTGTAACATCAAGTCAGACTTTATGTCCAAGCCATTCTCAGCCAGAGTCGCCACATGCACGCCAAAAAGTGAATCAAAACTTTTGGTCCAGGCGAATGGGCTTTCAAGGTTATCCACGGCTTCGTTACTGTGGGTAAACGTTAGGAGCGAGCAGAAAATTCCGCCATCCTGAACATACTCTGCGATGTTGTCTGCGATTGTGTCGCTCATCTGGCTCCAGCCCAGCCCAATGACGACCTTATACTGTTTCAGTACAGACGGCGGAGCGTAAACTGAGATAACATCCACCATTCCCAGCGGTAAGCCCGTAAACTCTTTTCCTGTTAGGGCAGCGCCTATCTGCCAATTATCGCCAATTCCGGGGAAGAAAATGTTCAAGAGTGCATAATCGAAGTCTCCCTGCCTGTCGGACTGTAGCCAGAAGCCCCAATCTGAGCCTCTGCCGCCCCAGCCGCTCTGCCCAATCATAACCGCAATAGATGAACGATAATCAGGCTGACTATAATCCAAGTTGTTCTGGTTTTGCAGGAAAGTATAGAATCTCTGTATCACTTTTCCGTACTCGGTCAGCTTGCCGTCAGGTCCCAATATGATGTGTTTGTTGGGCCAGTCGCGGTCAAGCGTTCCATAGAAGTTGCCCTGCTCAAAGAAGAAGTATTTTGCTCCATAAAACCAGCCCTCATAAAGGGCACGCTCCACATCGTTTGGCGTGAAGGCTGGAGGCTTTATCCATTCTCTCCATGTGTCCACCCACAGCCCCCATGCGGGTACGTTATAGGTGTTTACCATTCCCCGAGTTAATCCAATCATCAATTCTGTGTTTGGAGCATTGAAGACCTTGGTGACTAAAACGTCACAGTAGGACGTGTTCGCTGAGGCATAGCTGACCACATTCTCCTGAAGAAATATTCTGGCGCCAATATCCTTGAAGTCTGGCAACTGCATTTGAGATGTTATGTTTTCGATTACTGCCTGTTCTGCCTGTAGCCGAGTTTTGATTGTTCCGGTCGAGTTGTCTGCCCATGTGCCGCCGTCAATCTGTTTTCCAGTGATTTCCTGAACTAGGATGCCTAAGAGACGTGGATACTTTGCTTGCCAAGCTGCAAACTGTTCAGGGGAAACTCTCACAAGATGGTCTGACAGTTCGTATGTTTCGAAGAGTGTGTAAAGTCCAAGATTGTCTGCTGCTCTGATTGCCTCCTCCATCAATGTCAAGTTCCATGCTTGATCTAGGGGATGCAGGATAACCATGTTGCCAAGCTGCAGGTCTTTCACTTTTTTTATGCTGTCTAAGATAGCCTGCTGCTGGCTTTCGAGTATTAGGATTCCCATGAAGTATTCGGGGTCTTCTTCAGATGTTTCCTGAGCCAAAACTTCAGAAGATAGGGACGAAAATAGGACAGTGAAGAGAAGCGAAACAAAGATGCACGTAAACAGCACATAGTTGAATCTTTTGCATCGACTCATTTCCCGTAGCCTGCTCAAGAAGTTTAGCTATAATCTTCGCTGGTTTCAATAAATGCTTTACCCAAAAGGGCAGTTAACGAAAAACGTGGTTTCTACAGGTCTGCGTTGTTGGGGTATCCTCGGCTTTCCCAGTATCCCCTGTAGTCTGGGTTGTCTGATAGTTCGATTGCAGTTACCCATTTTATCCACTTGTAGCCCCACTTGCTTTCTGCCACAAGCTGGAATGGGTAGCCTCTTTCTGGCGGAAGGGTCACGTTGTTCATTTTGTAGGCGATCATTATGTTGTTGTCGACTATGTAATCCAGCGGCAGCGACGTAGAGTAGCCGTCGTACGCATAGAATATCACAACGGTTGCTTCTGGCTTAATGTCTGCGTCTGCTAGCAGGTCTTTGAGGGGTATGCCTTCCCAGAGTATTGTTACTTTCCAGCCTTCTACACAATTTAGTGTTACAACCTTCTTGAATGAGGGGTAGGCGTCCAGAACTTCATCGTAAGTGTATTCATGTTCATTGTTTACTAGACCCGTCACAGTTAGCGTGTAAGTTTCGTTATCGACATACTGTGGCCCTTTGATTGAGTTTTCTCTGAAATTGCTGATTGATGAAAGGTCTTGTCCCTCGTATTCCCTGACTTCAACGTGCTGGTATTGGTTTGTTTTGTTTGCGCTGAACCACCAGATTACGGCACCGACAGAAATTATTGCGGTAAGGAAAATTATTAGAAGGATTGCGGCTGCAAGAATACGTTTAGTTGGCATCATATCCCCCACATAATATGACATATGTCATACTTAAATACGTTTCACAGTTCCGCCAACAAACACCAGAAAGTCTCAGCTTTCGGTTCCCAACAGAAGATCAACAAGCTCCTTCTGGTCGACCTCTGCTCGGGTCCTCCAATCCAAGTAAAGCATCCCATGCTCGTCCTCGCCCAAGTATCCGGACCTGATGTAACGGCTCATATTCATTTCAACTCTCCATCCCGGAAGCTTACTGCGAAGCAGGTCCTCCACCTCGTCTCTTGGCGCTTTTCCCTTCTTGGAAATAATATATGAAATAGCCGTAGCCAAACCAGCAATGTCGTCGATTCGCCAGCCCATCATCTTAGTATCCTTAGACGGAAAACCGCCCCGGACAGTAACATAGAATCTGGCTTTATTCAGCTCGTCAAGCGTCGGCTCTCCAGCTGGCGCTTCTCCCTCAAAAACGGTTTTTACTTGCAGGTCCAGCTTTTCCAGATGGTCATCCAATACTTTGAGGATTTTGGGGTAATCAGACCCCAGTTTGTTTTTCAGTTCCCATCCCTTCACGCCCGGGGTTCTGTGGCGTTTGTAGAACAGCAGTTGTGCTGCTCTCTTGATTTTTCGGGCGTAGTAAGCTTTCCGTGTCATTGTCTATTCTCCTTCCAGTTTGTCCATTCTTCATGGCTTACTGAGATTGGAACAGAAACCGTCCGCGCCTCAGCCAGCTCTGACCGCACTTCCTTGAAAGGAACAATGAAAACTTCCTCTTCTAGCGGAACCAGCTCTAATGTTGCGTAACCGTAAGTTACCAGAAAACTTGTCATGTAAGCTCTGTTCAACGTTTCCTGGTACGTGTCGCCGCCAACAAAATCCCAGTATAGAATCTTCTCGTCCTCGCCAACCTTTTGCTGCAGCTCTTTCCAGAACGTTTCCAGTTCTTCCAAGAAGGTTGTCTCAGCTAAAATTTTCAGTCGAACAAGCTCCTCGCGTGTAGTAGCGCCCGCCTCCACCTGCATGGACCCAAACTTCTGCCACCGCTCATCTATCGGAGCGAGCTCATTCCAGTATTTCATGGCTTCTGCTAGGCTATTAATGGTAAGCTGTTCCTGTTCGATGATGGGGTTCCATGCCTTCATGAAAAGTGCGGCAAGCTCTTCTTTGTCCAGTCTCTTGATTTTTTCTTCAAGCAGGAACGGGTCTGTGTAGAGGGAGGTTGATCTGTGTTTCACCCAGTCTCCCTGATTCTGTATCACCGAAGCGAGGTATTGGACAGCCTCCGCGTCCAGTGCCAGTTCTTCGGGCGATTCCCATTCGTGAAAATATTTTTGGAGCGTTGCTATGATGTCGTCCACATCCACGGAGAACGGGTCTACTCCCCGCTCCTCAACGGACCTGCATAGTTCGATGACGCGTTGGATGCGTTCACTGCTCAACTGTTTTTGTTTGCTGGACAATTATGTTACCTCTTTGATGAGCGAGGCTCCTTCCACGTTCTGCACAGTTATCAAGTGAACGTCCTTTCCTGTGAATGTAAGCTGGCTGGGGGTGATAGCCAAGTACTGCGAATCTGAGTCAGTGACTGAGGAGACTAGGAGGTTTGCGATGATTTCCCTGTTTTTTGGGTCCATGTGGACATCGTATTCGTCAACGGCTCTGAAGGGCGAATGAACATGCTGCTGCAACGCTAAGAGAAAGGTTACTGTGGCGGTGCTTCGTTCTCCCCCACTCTGGGTATAAGCGTTAAGGGGAACAGGTTTTCCTCCCTTGAAGCCCACAAAAATTTCGAGACCAGCATCTTCTACATCTTCCTCGTTTGTCAGCTTTACTTCGCCAACCGCGTAGGCTTCGGAGAGAATCTTCCGATATTTGACGTTAACTTGGTCAAGAAGACGGTGAACAACGTTTCTCCAAGCCTCGATTCTCGCGTTCACTTCTTCCATTGCTTTTTCGCGGTTTTCTGCAACCATGCGCGCTTTCTCTTTGAGTTCCAGATACAGTTTCGAGTAGGATTCATACATGCGTTCTATGTCCTCGGAGACGTCTGCCAACGCGGCGAGGTGCCCATCAGTTATCCGTAGCTCATCCAGTATGTCCATGATGGTTTTCATGGGCACAATTCTTTGTCCCACCTTCTCAGCCCGCGTCACATACTCGTCCAAGTCCTCCACGGCTTGTTTGAGCTCCTTATCTAAACGTTTCATGGTTTTTGTGAGACTTTCCCTCTGAAACTTCAGCAATGCTAGGCTAATCTTTTGGTCAACCATGTCGTTGGTGACGGCTTCAATCTCACGGTCAAGAGAACCTGCCCTGCTCTTGATGTCTGAAACTTGTAGACCTAAATTCTTAAGTTGCTCATTGGAGCTTTCAGCAGACTTTTTCAGGCTTGCGTTTCTTAGATTGAAGCGCTGGGTCCAAGAGTCCTCCAGAACATCGTAGCTTGCCCTGATTTCGTCAAGTTGCGGTCTTAGGTCCAGGGGGTTTGTTTTTTCGCGTACAACCGTCTCAAGAGATTCGATGTTGCCTAAGACTTTCTCCATCCCTTCACGGTGATTGACAGACCAAGACTCTGTCTCTTTCAGGGCTTGATTGGCTGTTGAGGCAGTTAATTCAAGTTTAGCCAGTTCACGCTCCAGCAAGACACGGTCTTCGAAGAGGCTCCTCAACGAGGTTTTAGAGTGTTCAAGTTTATTCTGAAGCGTCTCCAGCTGCTTGGTGACGGCTTCGGTTTCGGCTTCAATTTTTGTGATTCTGTTTTGTCGCTCTTGGTTCTGTTCCTTCAGTTTTGTGACAGATGTTTCGCGTTTCAGCACCTCAGCCCATGCCAGCTCCCGTTCAAGAAACCGCCTTTTGATTCTCAGCTGCTTTTTCTGCTGATAACGGTCATACTGCTGTCGCCAGTACGTGAGGGTCTGCTCTGCTGACTCCAGAAGTTTCCCGACTGAGTCGCCTTGGCTCAGGATGCGGCTCAGCTTTTTTTGTGCTTTAACAACGTTCTCTCGGTATGATTCGAAGCCGACCGCAGCTTCGACCATTCTCAGCTTCTCTTGTGAGGAGAGCACGCTGAATTGGTTGACCATGTTCTGGTGCATGATAATAAGCATGTTTTCTGGGTCAACTTCGAACTTGGCGAGAAGCCTGTTAACTTCTAGTTTGTTTGCGGCGGTGTTTTCCAGCTCAAACCAGTATTTGCCGTCCCGCCTCAAGTTTCGTGACAAAAAGATTTGGTCCTTTTTGATTCTGGAAACTGGTCTTTTTCCATCGCGTGGAGAATTATCCAAGACTAGGGTGACTCGTGCCTCGTCCTTTCCGTAACGAATCAGGTCGCTTAGTCGTTTGGAGCGTTCAGTAGATGATTGTCCGAGAGCCACGGAGATTCCTAGGAGTATAGAGGATTTGCCTGAGCCGTTTGGACCGCAGGCTACGTTGACGCCCTTTTTGAAGGGTATCCGCGCATATTCGTATGACATGAAGTTCTCCAAGATAACTTCTCTAATCAGCATCTGCGTTCTGGCGCCTCTATTTTACTCAGGAAATAGGAACCGTTTTTCCTCTATTAAAGGAATTATGCGACATAAACACAAAAGGAAAGAAATTAACCTTCCGCTTTTTGACACAACAACCATCGAACGCAGTGAACGTGTGTAAAAGCTTTTATTTTTTCTCAACAAATTCTTTTGTAGGTATGAAACATGGTCGATCATACAATTGTACACTTTGATATTCCCGCAAAAGATTTAGAGAAACTAAAAAAGTTCTACTCAGAACTCTTCAACTGGAAAATCTTTCGAGCACCTGGACCAATCGATTACTGGCTGATTCAAACTGTCCCTGTTGACGAACAAGGCATGATTCTTAGACCAGGAGTGAATGGCGGAATGTACAAGAAAGAGCAGCCTGAGCTTAAACCAGTCAATTACATCTCAATCGAAGATATTGACGAATACATCCAGAAAATCAAGCAACTTGGAGGCACCATAACACAACCAAAACAGGAAGTTCCCGGCATAGGCTGGATTGCACTAGCCATCGACCCTGAGGGAAACTCATTCGCCATTATGCAAACCATGAGATAAACAAAGTTCTAGTTTGTCTGCTAGCTTTGCCGGAAATGCAAGGAATAGTATGATAAGAAACATTAGACTATGTTGTAGTACTGGAGTTTTTTTTTAAATGAGCGCACTTTCAATCGAATTCAAAAGAAAATTCGCTGACATCTATCTAACAAACAGAACAAAGCTGGAGAAACTGGACCCCACTACAATGGAGTCTTTTGCCAAAGAAATTCTGGAAATGATTAACAAAGAGAAAAAGAAGTCAGATGCTCTTCATGATTTGGAACTTCTAGAATATAACGTGGGGCTGCTCAAAAACTACTCTGCTGCCCTCAAAGGATATGAACCGGAAACCGACGAATACGACTTCACCCAAAACGACTGCAAAAACCTGATGGAATCCACCAGAAAATGGCTAAAACTAGAAGGACTCCTCTAACAGACCAAACATGAAGACCGTTTTGTTCAATATTTTTTGATAGTTTAGCAAAAGCGCCGCATTCTACTTATTGCCCACATGGACTTGCATTGTAGTTGGACTGGCGTTGCTGCCTCTTGCTGTAATTACAATACTTAAAATTAAAAAAATAGGGCGTGCTACGGCAACTGTATAATTAGAGCATTTAGAACCGTGACAGAAACAGCAAACAGCCAATCATATTAAGAGACTAATAGAGGTACATTGTTGAAAACAGTATTTTTCAGAAAAATCACACGCCTGAAAAGCTGAAGAAAGCGTTAAAAGTTGCTGTACCATAAACTAAGCTTAAGAAAAATTGTTTGGGGAGACAGGAGATGGACTTCAGCATCCTAGTTAACAATGCGGCGTACATCCTGATTTTGGGTGGAGTCATCGCAATCTCATGGTTCATAGAAAAACTGGTGAAACCCATTCCAGTTGTTGGAACCCCAGTAAGCATCCTAACAAAAATTGTCTCCTTCTTCGGATTCTTTGCCGGAATCCTACTGCTCGTAACCGGTGCGGCAGCATGGCAAACACACGCCACCAACGTTGACACCTACACCATATACCTGCTGATTATCGCAGGAGTAGTCCTGATTCTGAGACCCATCAAAGACTTTCCGTGGGCAGCCTTGCTAGGACTAATCGCAGGAGGCGCAGCCGCAGGCGCAGTCTACTTCTTCTTTCCTCTTCCAGAAACCGTTCTCGGAATAGCTTCAATATGGGTCTACGTGATAATCTTTCTGATTCCCGCAGTAATCGTCTACATGGTCTTCAAGTTCATAGAAGACGTGCTGAAGCTTGTCGGAATGCTGCTAGCCTCAAGACCCGTAACCCTCATCGTAGGCCTCATATGCATTGCCCAAGGAATACTTCTGCTTCTCGATAATAACCTATTCACAATACTACTTGGCTAGAAACAATACCGCTTTTTAGAAAAAGCTAAAAAATAAAAAACAAAGAGAATAAAAAAAGGGTCTCTTTAACCCTTTACAACAACTTCTTTGACTACACCAGCAGCAACTGTGGTGCCCATGTCTCGGACAGCAAACCTGCCGAGCTCAGGAAAGTCAGCGTATGGCTCAATAGCAATCGGCTGAATAGGCTCAAACAGCACAACTGCACCATCACCAGTCTTCAGGAACGATGGATTCTTTTCCACAACCTGACCAGTTCTCGGATCCAGCTTCGAAACCAGCTCCTTGAATCTGCATGACACCTGACCAGTGTTAGAGTGCAACACTGGAGAGTATCCGGCTGCGATTGCTGTTGGGTGATGGATTACGATTATCTGCCCAAGGAACTCTTTTGCAACGGTTGGGGGGTTGGTAACATGGCCTGCAATGTCTCCGCGGTGAACATCCTTCTTTGAGATGCCTCTAACGTTGAATCCGATGTTGTCTCCTGGAAGAGCCTGCTTAACCTGCACGTGATGAGTCTCAATTGATTTAACCTGCCCCTGAACTTTCGAAGGCATGAAAACGAGGGTGTCACCTTCCTTTAGGATACCTGTTTCAACTCTGCCTACAGGAACGGAGCCAATTCCAGTGATTGTGTAAATGTCCTGAATCGGAATCCGCAACGGCTTAGTGGTTGGCTTGGGAGGAACTTCCATCTCGTCAAGTGCCTCAAACAGCGTTGGACCCTTATACCACGGCATGTTATCGCTTCTTTTAGCAAGGTTGTCACCAGTCCACCCGGAAGTGGGAACAAAATGAATCTTAACTGGATTAAAACCAGACATCTTCAAGATGCGGGTCATCTCGTTTTTGATTTCGTTGTATCGTTCTTCTTTCCAGTCAACTGAAGCATCATCCATCTTGTTTATGGCTACAACAAGCTGATTAACTCCCAAGGTGTATGCCAGAAAGGCATGCTCTCTTGTTTGTCCACCTGCACCAATTCCTGCTTCAAATTCTCCTCGTTTTGCAGAAACAAGAAGAATAGCAGCGTCTGATTGGCTGGCACCGGTGATCATGTTCTTAACGAAGTCCCTGTGTCCTGGAGCATCAATGATTGTGAAGGCATATTTTGGAGTCTCAAACTTCAGGTAAGCAACATCAATGGTCATACCTCGTTCGCGTTCTTCTTTGAGTTTGTCCAAGACCCAAGCATACTTGAAGGTCTCCCTTCCCAGTTTCTTTGCTTCTTCCTCATAGACTTTAGCAGTTCGCTCATCAACTGCTCCCGTGAGGGAGAAGAGGTGACCTACGGTTGTTGATTTACCATGGTCGATGTGTCCGATTACTACCAGGTTCAGATGGGGTTTTTCTTTGCTACTCATTTCTTTTGCTTCTCCTTTACTTTTTTATTTATCATTTACTTGTTATGTAGCGTAATTCGTAGAGAAAACAGTTGCTTCAGTTATTTTAACTTTTTGAAGGAAATTCAAGATATCGAAGCACCATTTTCTCATTCTGTACGCACGTATCTACTGTTCCTAACGTGAGGAACGCGCTATTCTCTCCATTTCATTACGCTTTTTCACAGCATAACTTTTTACATCTTTTTTTGCTGCCAACAGCAACTCTTCGGCAAGATACTCATCCAAAGCTTTGGGGTTACCGAAAGACTGCTTTCTTGTGCCCTCGGAAAGAAAACGTAGAGCAAGGTCAATTCGCCTCTGCGGAGAAATGTCCACAGCCTGGTGGTAAGCGATACCACCGTAACTTATGCGAGTAGTATCCTCGCTAGGGGCAGTGTTTTCTACGGCAGTGACAAGAACTTGTATCGGATTCTGTCCAGTCTGGACCTGAATCATTTCGAAGGCGTTCCTAACCAAAGTTATGGCGCGGGTCTTCTTTCCTGCGCAACTGCCAGGACGCATAAGATTGTTTATGAGCCTTTCAACAATACTGACTTTAGCTTTGTGAAATTTTCCGTGCTCATGCCTGCCCATGCTGTGGGGAACAAACACTGATTTAACAGAGATGTATTGCTTGAGCCCAGGATCCTCTACATGAATCCCCTCGAAGCTCCACTTTCCGAATAGTTTTATTTCTTCCATCTTGCTCAAACGAGCCACCTTGACAAAGTTTCTGGGTTCAGAAACCAATATTTAAGGATTGTTAAGAGAGCAGAACCGCCTTTAGCGCATGGGCTTCTCTTTTCTGCCAAGAACCAACTCGTTAAGGGATACCCCGTTAACAGTTGAAACTTTCCATCGGACTCCAGGGAGGTCACCCATGGCTCCACCGCGGGACCCGCCGATTCCTTCCACTACAACCTCGTCGTGTTCATCAACTACGTTGAGTGCGCCATCGCCGGGGAGAAAAGCTGTTATGACTCTGCCGTTCTTGATGAGTTGCGTTCTGACACATTTTCTGATGGCACTGTTGGGCTGCTTGCTTTCGATGCCAACCTTTTCTAGTACAATTCCTCGTGCCATAGGAGCGCCTTTCAGGGGGTCGGATTTAACGTCCAGTTTAAGTGTTCGCCGTTTGTAGTAAAGGTCTTTCCATCTGAATTTTTTTCTTTTTGCAAGTAGTTTTCTTGCTGCTAGTTCGCCTTTCGGTGCCTTGGAACCCATGTTTTCTGTCCTCTAGTTACTCTATCTTGGAGTTCTGATATTTAAACAGTCCAGATTGTGGAACTCACATAAATATGATTCGCGAATAGTTTATCTGAATGATGTTCGCTGTTTCAACTTCGATTGTTAAAAACGATAGCTGCTCATCAGAGGGGGACCCGATTTCGGGCGGAAGCTTAAGAAGTTATAGCGTTAGATTGACTCCACCACAAGTTCTTCTTCGAACTTGATGTTGTGTGGAGACTCTTTGTAGCCGATTATTGGTTTTGTGTTGATTATGATTTTTTCCCATCTTTTGTTTGCCCTGTCGTATCTGAAGTTGTGTGTGTTTGGTTTCAGGAGACAACGGTAGCCGATGAAGCGTTCGTTTTGGAAAACGAGCCTCATTTTTTCTTTGCATTTAGGGTCTGCACAGGGAAGTGCTGCTCTAATCATCGTCATAGTGTTTATTATGTCTTAATAAACATGTTAATAAATATAACGGCCAGAAAATCAGAATCTGGAAACACAAAAAAGCAGCACAAAAAGCGGCTAGGTTCCCGCAAGTATTGCATGCGCGTCATCAATCAGCGACGCAGTCTTCTCTTTGGAGATCCCCGTTTGCCTTCTGAGCACTGCCATGTTTTGTTCAGTTAACTGTTTTAGCAGGATTATTCCATTTGACGTCAATCTCTGTCTGGCGTCAGCGCTTAATGCCTTAAGAAAGGTTATGGGGTACAGTTTCTTTTCTTCGATCATTGTTTGCAGGTCACGGTTTTTGGGTGAGCTCCATCCTATGTGTTCTATGTTTCTGCAGTCCGCGTAACGTTTGGCGTGGTCTGACAGTTTGGTGTTGCATACTATGAGTGCGTAGTCTATTTTTAGGTTGTTCAAGCCGAGTTTGTAGCCTTCGGTTACGTCTTCAAAGACGGCTCTGGAGATGCGACTCACGTCGAGGCTTGTTGGAGTGTGATACTTGTAGTGGTGCTTGACTTCTACGATGCATGTTTTGCCGTTTTTTCTTGCAACGGTATCGACTTCATGCTCGACGCATCTGCCTCGTATTATCTGGTTTGGCGTAACTTCGTAGCCGTGTTCACGTAGCAGAAGCTGAATGAACCGCTCAAAGTCAGGCGCGGGATTCAGCAGGCTCAAAGCTTTTCTTAGGTCAATCTGGTACCTGATTACGGGCTTACGCTTTCTTAGGCGAGTGAAGATCATCTGAAGAATCTTCCTTGTTGTTATCCCATCATGTATCCTTGCTTCGATTTCGTCAGCGACGGACTCGGCAACGGCTCGGGTTGCGCCCATCCGCAGGCAGGTTCTCACAATCTTTTCCTTACTGAATTGTTGCCTTGTTCCGTCAAATTTAGTAACAAAAACAGTCAACGTGATCACACGCATCTTATTAGCACGTTTATCTGCTAAAAAGATAGCCTCATTCTTTGAGAAGCTGCTGTTCTTCGGAAACGTAAATAAGCAATAAATCTCTTGAAAACATGCAAGACATCAATTGTGACCGAGATGAGGTATCTCTGGCCCATAGTGGAGATATCACCCGACAAAGAATCCCGCAAACCCCCTTTTTTCAGGGTTAAAATTTAACCTTTTTCCCCTTCTGAAGAAATGGTAAATCACACCAATCCGATTTGGCACTCGCTTTCTGTGTCTTTCAAGACTGAATTTTGCGCAGGCGCATCTAGGTAGTAGGTAGTCCGTTAACCGTAGTTCATCCTTTCATCCGTACCGTTGCCGATGTCCAATCGTTTCGTCGTCAGAGCGCGCGCATTATAAAGATTGTTACTTTTCAATTTGGCCATCTTTAACCCTGTTCCAGTCATTATCGTAAAGATAAGAATCAGAACCAAAATCGAATTGCCTCAGAAAATCTATATGCCGGAAGAAATAGGATGAGAGAAAAAACAGATTTCTTGGATGCAACCATTTTTTTGGTTAAACCTGAGTTGGTCCACATTGGAATGATCCGTATTAGAATTCGCATTTACGGGCAGCGGAAATGCGCCCACAGTTTAATGTGAAAGCCTCAAGTCTAGCAATTCGAAACCCATTTTAGGTTATAAGTATAATAATTATGATGCGAATAGAATGCGTGGATTCTGATGAAAGACAAAAATTTCATAAGGAAAGTTCTTGTTCCAGTGGATGGCTCTGACTTAAGCCGTTTAGCCAAAAAGACAGCTGCAATAGTTGCCAAAAAGACAGGAGCAACTGTAACCGTTCTATATGTCATACATGACGTAGAGCTGTACTATGATTCGCTATCTGCGGTTCAAGGGATGAACTACGTTATCCCTCAGAGCGCAATAAATGAGATTCTTGATCTCAGAAAAAAGGAAGCAAACAAAGTAATAAATGAGGCACAGAATTTCTTCAAAGAAGAAGGGCTATCAGTAGACTCAAAAATTATCACAGGGTTTGACGAAGCAGATAACATAATCGAGTTCTCAAAAAACAGTTATGACCTAATTATAATGGGTGCACATGGAAAAAACGAGAAGAGTCCTTACGACTTGGGAAGCATAACAAAGAAAGTTATACAGCATACTACCTGCCCCATACTCTTCACAAAGAAGGATTGCTCTCTATCCAGTCTGCTTGTATGTCTTGACGGATCTAAACCCTCAATCAGCACCCTTGATTACGCGATTAAACTTGCTGAGAAAGCCTCCTCAAAACTCACTTTACTCAATGTACAAGAATTTCCATCATATGAGCATGTATCACACGATGCACAGTCAATCTTTGAAACGATGGGTACACAAATTCTTACAAATTCTTTAGATGCTGTAGGAAAAAAAGGGCTAAAAGCTGAAAAGAAAGTCGCATTCGGTATTGTGGCGAACAGTATCGTTGAGATTGCTGAAAAGGAGAATCATGACCTGATTGTTCTAGGACACAAAGGGCTCGGGATTGTTAAACGATTTTTGCTGGGAAGCGTAAGTGACAAAGTGGGCCATAAGGCGAAATGTTCAGTTTTAATATTTCCAGCCAAACATAAGTAGTATTATTTTTTACCACTCGTATTTTTGTTTTATGAGGGAAAATTTTCTTCTCTTTTTACCCCTCGTATCTTGCGCACGCATCGTTCGACTAACAAACTAATAATGTGCGGTACACACTACTTTTTTTATGGCTCTCCTCAACAGGAACAGTCATTACCGAAGATTCAAGTAGGGGAATTGATAGAAAAACACACAACATTCGAAGTAACAATAATTAATCCTCACAGCATTCCAAGTCTAAGGTGAAAAATTTGGGTTCTGAAAAAATTACACATTTTTATGGATGTCATGTGGCTAGCAGTAATTCGGTAAAACAATACAAATTACGGAAAAGGATAGCATGGCTGTCAAACAAAGAGGGCCGAGAAATCGAATTCATTTCACTTTACATACCTTCAACTACATCAATAGATGAGCTAGTTGTGGTCCTTAAGAACGCGTATAATTCTAAAGTTATAGAAGATGAACGCGTTAGTAATCGTTTTCATGGCACCTTCAAGAATACAATCCAGCATCTGAAGCTACGAAAGGAAATTCCAGAGAACGGACTCGCGATATTTGCTGGAACTTTGGCAAATAATCAGGAAAACGAAGTTTTTGCTATTGAAGAGATTGTTCCACCAGAGCCTCTTGTTACCTATGTTTTCGAGATTGATGATCATTTCCATTTGGAGCCGTTAAGGCAAATGCTGCGAAACCCTAGAATAGTTGGGTTTATTGTAATGGATTCAAAAGGAGCTAGCTTCGGTTTACTTAATGGTGAACGCTTCGAGTTAAATAAAAACATCACATCTGGAATTCCAGGAAAGTCCAAAAAAGGCGGGCAGAGCCAACGACGTTACGAAAGGGAACGCAACATGGAACTTGGGTTCTTTTTCCACAGAGTTGCAGAGTATGCAACAAAGGAGTTTCTTGAGAACAACAAGGTCATGGCGTTGATAGTTGGAGGACCAGGTACTACGAAGACCAATTTGATAGATGGTGGCTATCTTCATTATGAACTGAAAAACGCGCTTTTGAATACAGTTGATACACAATCTGTCGGCAAAGAAGGATTGAACGAGATACTCGACAAATCATCTGAAACTCTGAAGAATATGTGTTTACCTGAAGAGAAAATCGTAGTGCATCGCTTTTTGGAAGAGTTGCACAAGCAAAATGGCTTGGCTATTTATGGGCTAGAAACAGTGTTAGTTGCAATCAATAATGGTGAAGTGGAAACTGTACTGGTGACAGACAATACTGAATTGATTGAAATTGTTGCAACGTGTAAAAGATGTGGATTATCAAAGAAGAAGATAATATACACTAAAAAGAAGGCTCAATTTATACAAGAAATGGTATCGAAAACCTGCAAGAAATGCAATGCAAATGAATATGAAGTGGAAGAAAAAGATATCATAGACGTCTTGGAAGATGCGGCATCAAAGACGGATGCAAGGGTTGAAGTGATAACAACGGCGTCGGAAGCGAAAACTAAGATCACATTTTTTGGAGGAATTGCCGCTCTTTTGAGATACCATTTTAAATGAAGGGACTATTCATCAGGATGCTTTACAATTTATCTGATGCTCTTGAGCTAGATGGCTTAACAGAAGGAATGGTCCATCAAATTAATGTAGGGACAAAAAACAAAAAATAACCTTTGGAAGATGGAAAAAGACTGGTTTTAACAATGTACTTGTGTAGTATACTTTGAGTATTGACTTAGTAGAAGTTTAGGAATTCTGAAATGTGTTGGATTAGATACGCGATTGCCCATACTGTCATGACTATGTATGCTATCCAGAGCCAAGTTGTTATTGGCCCGTGAGAGTCTTTTATTACGCCTGCGAACTCGTCAGAGTTTTCTTCTGTTTCTTCCACAGTAAACTCATCTGAACTTTTTACCATAAGGTACATGAGTATTGCACCTGCAGCAATAATGCCTAATGTAAGATAAGCATAGAAATCATCCACTTGGACAATTCCCCCAAGACTAGACAATATTTCACTGATCACTTTTTTCTTCATCCTCCTCTTCTAGCGGCTTATATTTTAACTGCTCATTATCCTTGAATTGCCCAGTTTTAATTCCCCACACCAAGAACCCTATGTAAATGAACATCATCAAAGCAGCTCCAATAGTGTAAATGAGAACGTCTATTTCCAGTGATGACCACTCCTATATGCGTCAACGCGTTTAGCCATCTTGATTTTAGCTGTTTCCAAACTTGTTACAATTTTGCGATACCATAGTTCCCACAGTAAAATTCCCATATATGCAAGCAGTGATTGAACAGAGTTCGGGGTAAGCATAGAATTTGGAGTAGTGTTAGTTGAAGCTGAATCTTTCATCATGTTTTTGGCAAATGAGTCACTGTATTGTGGCCCCCATTTTGAGTTGTAGTCTGAGGGTGTGGAGAATGTTTGGATATAGAAGATAACTTGGTAAACTTCGTCATCTGTAAGAGCCCATTTCCATGGTGGCATATTAGTAGTTTCAACGCCCTCTTTTAGCTTCCAAACGTATCTGCCATAGTTAGTGAAGTCAGCCCCAGATTCAGTGAAGTTTGCCGGTTCAGGAGTTATGTATCCACCTGGAGAGTTTATTGAAGCGGGTCCGTCACCTTGACCGCTTTCTCCATGGCATTGAGCACAATACAGGTTGAAAATCAATTTTCCATCGTCAAACTCTTGAATTGTTCCATCTATTGGTGGTGAGTCAAGAACTGTATTCGCATAATTGTCGCCCTCTGAATCTGATATGTCACCAGAAACTGTTCTTGTTGAGCCAAGCACAAAGCTCATCTCGTATATTGTTACTAAACTGATTTCTGTTTCGTTTAATGAAAGCTTCCAAGCAGGCATTGCAGTACCAGGTACGCCCTCACTTACTCGCCAAATATGGTAGTAGTCTCCTACAAAAGTTGAAATGCGTTCATTCAAGTTTG
>Ga0307424_1000380_pt1 | contig 23783 bp, 15 predicted proteins | sample SalMarWE160320MG_FD_202157 | JGI IMG/M metagenome (GOLD analysis project Ga0307424, IMG submission 202157) | Salt marsh sediment microbial communities from the Plum Island Ecosystem LTER, Massachusetts, United States - WE1603-20 | ecosystem: Environmental > Aquatic > Marine > Intertidal zone >... | reverse complement strand
CACCCCGTGGATGTGATGCGGCCGGAGTTCGAGAAACGACACGTTCCCTACTTTCCGGTGGTGTGGCTGACGTTGGAGTACCTGCAGCTCAGCATTGGCGCACGGTTCGACCGCTTCGCTCCTGTGAACGTGATCGGAAGGACCCACGCAAGGATGTTGTTGGTTCATGGGGAAGGCGACGCGGTCGTTCCTGTGGAGCAGGCGAGGAAGCTGCAACGGGCCGGAGATTCCGAGACCGTCCGGCTCTGGACCATAGCAGGCAGAGGACACAGCGACTGCCACGAGCAGCCCGATTTTTGGCAGCGGATCGATGCGTTCGTGCGGGAGGGTGCTCCCTCCCGTCGGGCGTAGAACCCCGGGCGCTTCGCCGGAGGGCCGGAGCGCGAGGAGCCGCACATGAAGACCGACCCAGGCGCATCCCGCAAACGCGTCGCGCTCGTCTGCACCAACTTCACCATGCAGAGCGCGTTCGGCTTGCTGATCATCGCGCTCAATTCCGTGCGGCTGGGTTTCGAGACGATCGTCTACTTCACGTTCGAGGGCCTGCACATGATCCGGCCGGGTCACCTCGAACGACTGCGCTACTATCCGACCGGTGTCGATCCGTCGGAGGCCGAGGTGGACCGCTACACGACGGAGCTGCGTGACACGATGGACCGCAAGGACATTCCCTACATCGAGGACATGCTCGAGATGGCGCAGCTCGAGGGGGTCAAGCTCCTGGCCTGCAAGACGAGCGCCGACCTCTTCGACCTCAAGAAGGAAGACTTCGTCGAGGGGGTGGAGATCATGCTCGCCGCCGACTTCTTGAAGAGGGCGACGGGATCGGACCTGCACTTGATGTTCTGAGCGAAGGCCCTTCGCAATCGGCCGACGGACGCCCAGTGTCGGATCGGCGGTCAGCACGGCAAGCGCCACGGAGTCGCGGGTGGCCTGAAGGGGGTCCACGGCTCCCCGAGCGTGCGACGGAACGGGAGGATCATGGAGATCAGTCCTGCTGCAGGAAAGCCGGCCGACGCATCGCTGCTGGTGAACGTACCGAGGCTCGTCACGGCCTACTATGCGGAGTTGCCTGACCCGTCAGTGCCGGAACAACGGGTTGCCTTCGGCACATCGGGACATCGGGGTTCCGCCTTCGCCAAGGCGTTCAACGAACGGCATATCCTCGCGATCACTCAGGCCATCTGTCTGTACCGGGAGCAGAAGCGGATCGATGGCCCGCTGTTTCTCGGCATGGACACGCATGCCCTTTCCGTGCCCGCGCTTGCCAGCGCGCTCGAGGTGCTGGCCGCAAACGGGGTGGACGTCATGATCGCGCAAGGAGATGAGTACACCCCGACCCCTGTCGTCTCCCACGCGATCCTCACGTACAACCGCGCTCGCAAGACGGGACTCGCCGACGGCATCGTCATTACGCCGTCACACAATCCGCCGCATGATGGCGGGTTCAAGTACAATCCCCCGAACGGCGGGCCGGCGGAATCTGCCGTCACCGCCTGGATCGAAGCGAAGGCCAACGCGTTCCTTGAGAATGGCCTTCTCCGTGTGAAGCGGATTCCGTTCGAGAAAGCCTTGTGCGCCCCCACGACGCACCGGCACGACTTCCTCAATGTCTACATTGCCGATCTCGCCAACGTGATCGACATGGACGCCATTCGTGCCGTGGCGATCAGCATGGGCGTCGATCCACTCGGCGGTGCCGGGGTGCACTACTGGGGGCCGATCGCCGAGCGCTACGGATTGAACCTCACCGTCGTCAACGAGGTCGTCGATCCGACATTCCGGTTCATGACGGTCGATTGGGACGGCCAGATCAGAATGGATCCGTCGTCACCCTATGCGATGCAGCGGTTGATCGGCCTGAAGGACCGCTTCGACATTGCCTTCGCCTGCGATACCGACCACGACCGGCACGGGATTGTCACCCGGAGCGGGGGATTGCTCGCTCCCAATCACTACCTTTCCGTTGCCATCTCTTACCTCTTCCAGCACCGGCCGCAATGGCGCACGGGGGCGGCGGTCGGCAAGACGGTGGTGAGCAGCCAGATGATCGATCGGGTCACCGCGAAGCTGGGCCGGAAGCTCTACGAGGTGCCGGTTGGCTTCAAGTGGTTCGTCGATGGTTTGCTCGACGGCTCGCTCGGCTTCGTGGGCGAAGAGAGTGCGGGTGCGTCGTTCGTCCGCCTGGATGGCAGCGTCTGGACGACGGACAAGGACGGCATCGTCCCGGCGTTGCTCGCGGCAGAGATCACGGCGCGGATGGACCGCGATCCCGCCGAGATCTACCGTGAGCTCACACGCGAGTTCGGCGAGCCCGCCTATGACCGCGTGGAGGCGCCGGCCACGCCGGAGCAGAAGGACCTGTTGGCGAAGCTCTCACCCCGGCAGGTGAAGCTCGCCGAGCTGGCCGGGGAGAAGATCCAGACGGTGCTCACCCACGCACCGGGCAACGGCGCGCCCATTGGTGGGTTGAAGGTCAGCGCCGAGAGCGGGTGGTTCGCGGCGCGTCCGTCCGGGACCGAAGACATTTACAAGATCTATGCGGAGAGCTTCCAAGGACCGGATCATTTGCGCCGGATCGTGGAGGACGCCCAGGCGATCGTCAGTGATGCGCTGACGGCGCCGCCCGATCCTCCTTAGAAGCCGGGGAACAAAGGCGTGGAAGATGCTGCCAGTGGCGAGGACAATGCATTCATTGAGTAAGGCATCACGGTATGGCATTCGAGAACGGTGAGCATGTGACGAATTCAGACGACAGACAACACCGCTCCCGCTTGAGAAGGATTGCTCGGCGGGTGATGATCGAAAGAGGATTTCTTCCGGATGTTGCTCCTCAGGCGCTCGCCGAGCTCGACCGAATCCATGGGCCAGCGACGCGAACTGAGGAATCGACGCGCGATCTCAGGGACCTTCGCTGGTGCTCCATCGACAACGATGATTCGCGTGATCTGGACCAACTTACCGTTGCCCAAGCCCTACCCGACGGGGCCGCCAAGGTCCTGGTCGCCATTGCCGACGTTGACGCAGTCGTCAGACGAGGATCGGCCCTTGACGATCAGGCGCGGCACAACACCACGTCGGTCTACACGGTCGCCGAGACGTTTCCGATGCTGCCCGAGAGACTCTCCACCGATCTCACCTCTCTCAACTATGAAGCAGACTGCCTGGCCATCGTCATTGAAATGGTCCTCGCCGGCGGTGGATCGCTTCAGCGGTCGGATCTGTATCGAGCGACGGTGCGGAATCGGGCCAAGCTGGCCTATAACAGCGTGGCCGGTTGGCTGGAGGGGAACGGCCCGATGCCACAAGCGATCGGTGCGGTCAGTGGTCTCGAGGACAACCTGCGACTGCAGGACCGAGTGGCCCAGAGCCTGAAAGCGCCGCGGCACCTTCGCGGTGCGCTCGATCTCGCAACAACCGAAGTCCGTCCGGTGTTTGACGGAGATGAGCTCAAGGACTTGGAATCCGATGACAGGAATCGGGCCAAGGACATCATTGAGGAGTTCATGATCGCCGCCAACGGCGTAACCGCACGATACCTCGCATCCAAGGAGTTGCCCTCGCTGCGGCGCGTGGTTCGCACACCGAAACGCTGGGACCGGATCATCGAGCTTGCCGCAGAGCGGGACTCAATGTTGCCCAAAGAACCCGACGCACGAGCCCTGGAGCAATTCCTGGTATCGGCGAAGGCCGCTGATCCCCTCCGCTTTCCCGATCTCTCGCTCAGCGTCATCAAACTCCTGGGCCCGGGGGAATACACCGTCCAACTTCCCGGAGGCAGTGTCGCCGGCCACTTCGGTCTTGCGGTCAAGGACTATGCTCACTCCACCGCCCCCAACCGGCGCTATCCCGACCTGATTACGCAGCGGTTGCTGAAAGCAGCCGTGGCGGGACGTTCCCCACCTTACGAGAACGACGAATTGGAGGCGCTCGCACAGCACTGCACCGAAGAGGAAGGCGCGGCGAAGAAAGTTGAACGGCAGGTCACAAAATCCGCGGCCGCGATACTGCTGGAATCAAGGATCGGGGAGCAGTTCGATGCCATCGTCACCGGCGCATCGGACAAGGGCACGTGGGTCCGCCTTCTGCGCCCACCCGTTGAAGGAAGACTGGAGCACGGTTTTGAGGGGGTGAAGGTCGGCCACAAGCTCCGCGTGCAACTGGTCCGCACGAATGTGGAGCGCGGATATATCGACTTCAAGAGGGTGCCGTAAGGAGCGGCGCTTGCTGCCAGATGAACGTGGCGTGTCGGGCCATGAGCGTCGGGACGGTCATCAATTGGAGCGTCACCTTGATCGTGGCAGGGGCGAAGCCTCGAAGCGATTCCAGTGCACTGGCGAGCGGAAGGCAACCGCGGGCCCTATGAAAGCGTGGCACAGCGGACACGGGGCGCACCCTTTCTCAAGGTCATCGAATGCCGAAGGTGTCATCTATTAGACCAGGTAACCCACGCATCCTGACGATCAATGGCGGCTCGTCGAGCATCAAGTTCGCGCTGTTCGGGGTCGGGGATTCGCTGCGACGGATTCTCGAGGGCGCGATCGATCGCATCGGACTCCCGGAGGCCACCTTGCGGGTCAAGGGTGTGAACCCGGCGGACAACCTGTCGTGGCCAGTGACGGCGCCGGATCACACGGTGGCGGTGGGCGCGCTGATGGATTGGATCGAAGAGCGCGGCGGGCGTGAGACCGTGACCGCGGTGGGGCATCGCGTGGTGCACGGCGGGCCGAAGTACAGCAGTCCGCAGCGCATCACGGCGGGAATGGTTCAGGATCTGCACGAGCTCAGCCCGTTCGATCCCGAGCATCTGCCCGAGGAGATCCTCCTGACCGAGGCGTTTCATCGCCGATTTCCCGACCTGCCGCAGGTGGCGTGTTTCGACACGGCGTTTCACCACGACCTGCCACGCGTGGCGCGGCTGTTGCCGATCCCGCGCCGCTACGAGGCGCAGGGTGTGCGGCGGTACGGGTTTCACGGGTTGTCGTATGCGTTCCTCATGGGCGAGCTGGCCCGCCTGGCGGGAACGGAAGCGGCACAAGGCCGGGTCATCCTCGCCCACCTCGGCAGTGGGGCGAGCCTGGCGGCAGTGCGCGGCGGCAAGTCGGTGGATACCAGCATGAGCCTCACCCCGGCAGCCGGGGTCCCGATGAGCACCCGCTCCGGCGACCTCGATCCCGGGCTGGTCTGGTACCTCGCGCGCACGGAGCGGATGAGCGCCAAGCAGTTCAACGAGATGGTCAACGCCCAGTCCGGGCTGCTCGGCATCTCGGAAACCAGCCCCGACATGCGGGAGTTGCTCGACCGTGCAACGCACGACGCGCGGGCGGCTGACGCGGTCGCGCTGTTCTGCTACCAGGTGAAAAAGTGGATCGGCGCGTTCGCAGCGGCGCTGGGAGGGTTGGACACCCTGGTGTTCGCCGGCGGCGTCGGGGAGCACGCGCCGACGGTCCGCGCCCGCATTTGCGATGGACTCGCATTTCTGGGAATCGAGCTCGAGGCGAAGCGCAACGCCGCGAATGAGGGTGTGATTTCCGCGGCGGCCGCCCGGGTCGCCGTCCGCGTCATGCACACGGACGAAGAGCTTATCATCGCCGAGTCGGTATGCCGCGTGCTCGACCTTGGCCGCCACGAGGAGCACTGAACCATGGAGACACAAACGCTTTCCCCGGACCTGCTCCACCGGATGGATGCCTACTGGCGCGCCGCCAACTACCTGTCGGTCGGCCAGATCTACCTCTACGACAATCCGCTGCTCAAGCGCCCGCTGACGCTCGCCGATGTGAAGCACATGCTGCTGGGGCACTGGGGCACGACCCCCGGGCAGAACTTCATCTACGTGCACTTGAACCGGATCATCACGAAGCACGACCTCGACATGATCTACGTCTCCGGCCCCGGGCACGGCGGCCCGGCCGTCGTGGGCAATACCTATCTCGAGGGCACGTACAGCGAGGTCTATCCCGACATCAGCCAGGATGAAGCTGGGCTGCGGAAGCTGTTCATTCAGTTTTCGTTTCCCGGTGGCATTCCCAGCCACGCCTCGCCGGAGTGCCCCGGCTCGATCCACGAGGGAGGCGAGCTCGGCTACTCGCTCAGCCATTCGTTCGGGGCCGTGTTCGACAACCCCGAGCTCATCGTCGCCTGCGTCGTCGGTGACGGCGAGGCGGAAACCGGACCGCTGGCCACGGCGTGGCATTCGAACAAGTTCCTGGATCCGGTCACCGATGGCGCGGTGCTGCCGATCCTGCACCTGAACGGCTACAAGATCTCCAACCCGACCATTCTGGCCCGCATCGAGCATGAGGAACTGGAACAGCTGCTCGGTGGCTATGGGTGGACGCCGTATTTCGTCGAAGGCCACGAGCCCGACCTGATGCATGAAGCCATGGCCGCGACGCTCGACCGGGCGGTAGAGCAGATCAGGCGGATCCAGCAGCACGCGCGCGTCCACGGCCACGCCGTGCGTCCACGCTGGCCGATGATCGTCCTCAACTCCCCCAAGGGCTGGACGGGGCCGAAGGTGGTCGACGGCAAGCAGATCGAGGGCACGTTCCGGGCACACCAGGTGCCGCTCCATCCAGGCACCCATCCTGAACACCTCGCGCTGTTGGAAGCGTGGCTCACGAGCTACCGGCCGGAGGAACTCTTCGATGTGCAGGGCCGCCTGAAGCCGGAGCTGGCCGAATTGGCCCCCAAGGGCGAACGGCGCATGGGCGCGAATCCCCACGCCAACGGTGGCATGCTGCTCCGAGACCTGCGGATGCCCGATTTCCGCGACTACGCGGAAGACGTGCCCGCGCCGGGGGTGCGCGGCATCGGCGACACGCACGTCCTCGGCCGTTTCCTGCGCGATGTGACCAAGCTGAATAGTGAGCAGCGGAATTTCCGGGTCTTCGGCCCCGACGAGACGCTCTCCAACGGCCTGGAGGCCCTCTTCGAGGCGACCGAACGGCAATGGGACGCGGCAACCGTGCCGAACGACGAATGGCTCGCGCCCACCGGGCGCGTGATGGAGATGCTCAGCGAGCATCAATGCGAGGGCTGGCTCGAGGGCTACCTGCTCACCGGCCGGCATGGGCTCTTCAACTGCTACGAGGCGTTCATCCACATCGTGGATTCGATGTTCAACCAGCACGCCAAGTGGCTGAAGGTGACCGCGCACCTTCCCTGGCGCCGCAAGATCGCCTCGCTGAACTACCTGCTGGCCTCGCATGTCTGGCGCCAGGATCACAACGGCTTCACGCACCAGGATCCTGGTTTCATCGACCACGTGGTGAACAAGAAGGCCGAGATCGTGCGTGTCTACCTTCCGCCGGATGCCAACTGCCTGCTGTCGGTGATGGATCACTGCCTGCGCAGCCGCCATTACGTCAACGTGGTGGTCGCGGGCAAGCACCCGGCGCCGCAGTGGCTGACCATGGACGCCGCCGTCAAGCACTGCACCGAGGGGATCGGCATCTGGCAGTGGGCCAGCAACGACCAGGACGTCGCGCCCGACGTGGTCATGGCCTGCTGTGGCGACGTGCCCACGCTGGAGACGCTCGCCGCCGTCTCCATCCTGCGCGAGCATCTGCCCGTCCTCAGAATCCGGGTGGTCAATGTCGTGGACCTCATGAAGCTGCAGCCGCCGACCGAGCACCCGCACGGGTTGAGCGACATGGATTTCGACGAGCTCTTCACCAAGGACAAGCCGGTGATCTTCGCCTACCACGCCTACCCGTGGCTGATCCACCGGCTCACCTACCGCCGCACCAACCACGACAACATCCACGTCCGTGGCTACAAGGAAGAGGGCACAATCACCACGCCCTTCGACATGACGGTGCTGAACGAGTTGGACCGCTTCCACCTCGTGATGGATGTCATCGACCGTCTGCCGCAGACCGGCGACAAGGGCATCTACCTGAAGCAGCAGCTCAAGGACAAGCTGATCGAGCACAAGCAATACATCGACACGAACGGCGAGGACCTGCCGGAGATCCGGAACTGGAAGTGGAGCACCCCACAATGAACGCCGATGCCGACCGGGCCCACGCTCCCAAATCGGAGCCGGGGCCGAAGCCCGATGCGAAGGACGATGCCGCCCCCGATGCGGAGGGCGATCTGAAGACCCTGCCCCTGCCCGAAGTGGAGAAGCAATTGGGGTCGTCGCCGGACGGGCTCACGCAAGCCGAGGCGCAGAAGCGGCTGGCTCAATACGGGCCCAACGAGATCGAAGAAGAGAAGACGAATCAGGTCCTGAAATTCCTCACCTACTTCTGGGGCCCCATCCCGTGGATGATCGAAGCGGCCGTGGTCCTGTCGGCCGTCGCGCGGCATTGGCCGGACTTTGGCATCATCCTGCTGCTACTCCTGGCCAACGCCGTGGTCGGATTCTGGGAGGAACACCAGGCGGGCAACGCCATCGAGGCCCTCAAGGCCAAGCTGGCGATCAAGGCGCGGGTGAAGCGTGACGGGAAGTGGGTTACCCCGGCGGCGCGCGAGCTGGTGCCGGGCGACATCATCCGTTTGCGCCTGGGCGACATCGTGCCGGCGGACGCGCGCTTGCTGGACGGGGATGCGGTGGAGGTGGATCAGTCCGCCCTGACGGGCGAGTCGTTGCCCGCCACGCGCAAGCCCGGCGAGGCGGTGTTTTCCGGCTCCGTCATTCGTCGGGGGGAAATCGGCGCGCTGGTCTACGCCACGGGGGCGAAGACCTACTTCGGCAAGACGGCGCAACTGGTGCAGGAGGCGCACACCGTCAGCCATTTTCAGCGCGCGGTGCTGAAGATCGGCAATTACCTGATCATCCTCGCGGTGGCGCTGGTGGCGGTGATCATTGCCACGGCGCTGCTCCGCGGCGACCCGATCCTCACCACGCTGCAATTCGCCCTGGTGCTGACCGTGGCCGCGATTCCCGTCGCGATGCCGACGGTGTTGTCGGTGACGATGGCGGTCGGCGCGCGCCTCCTCGCCAAGAAGGAGGCCATCGTGAGCCGGCTGGTGGCCATCGAGGAACTGGCGGGCGTGGACGTGCTGTGCGCGGACAAGACGGGGACCCTGACCCAGAACAAGCTGACGCTGGGCGACCCGTTCGGCGTGAACGATGTCCCCGCCGAGCAGGTGATCCTCGATGCCGCGCTGGCGTCGCGCGCGGACAACAACGACACCATCGATCTGGCCGTCCTGGGTGGTCTGAAAGACAAGGAGGCCCTGAAAGGCTACCAGGTCGTTCATTTCCAGCCGTTCGACCCGGTGCACAAGCGCACCGAGGCCACGGTCAAGGCCGCGGACGGAGCGACACTCAAGGTGACCAAAGGCGCGCCGCAGGTGATTCTGGCATTGTCGGCCAACGCCGGGCAGGTGAAGCCCGCCGTCGAGCAGGCGGTCAACGAATTCGCGGCGCGCGGCTTCCGCGCCCTGGGCGTGGCGCGGGCCGACGGCGAAGGCCAATGGCAGTGTGTCGGTGTGTTGCCCCTGTACGATCCGCCCCGGGAAGATGCCAAGGCAACCATCGCAACCGCGCGACAGATGGGCGTGAAGATCAAGATGGTGACGGGCGATGCCCTGGCGATTGCCCGGGAAACCGCCAAGAAATTGGGGATGGGCACCAATATCCTGGATGCCAGCGGCCTGGGCGACGTCAAGCATGATGAGACGGTGCAGGTGGCCAAGTCCATCGAGCAGGCCGACGGGTTCGCCCAGGTATTCCCCGAACACAAGTTCCACATCGTGGATGTCCTGCAGAAGCGCGGCCACATCGTCGGCATGACGGGAGACGGGGTGAACGACGCCCCTGCGCTGAAGAAAGCGGATTGCGGGATCGCCGTGTCGGCCGCGACGGACGCGGCGCGCGCGGCGGCGGCCATGGTGCTGCTGGCTCCCGGCCTGTCGGTGATCATCGACGCGATCAAGGAGAGCCGGAAGATCTTTCAGCGGATGAACAGCTACGCGATCTATCGCATTGCCGAAACGCTGCGCGTGCTGCTGTTCATGACGCTTTCGATCCTGGTGTTCAACTTCTATCCGGTAACGGCGGTGATGATCGTGATGCTGGCGTTGCTCAACGACGGCGCTATCCTCTCCATCGCCTACGACAAGGTGCATTACAAGGATCAGCCCGAGGCCTGGAACATGCGCATGGTGCTCGGGATTTCCACGGTGCTCGGCGTCATCGGGGTCGTCTCGGCCTTCGGCTTGTTCTATCTGGGCGAGCGCGTCTTCCATCTCGACCGCCCGCACATCCAGACGTTGATGTACCTGAAGCTGTCCGTGGCGGGACACCTGACGATCTTCCTCACGCGCACGCGCGGCCCGTTCTGGTCCATACGCCCCGCGCGGGTCTTGTGGGCGGCCGTGCTCGGAACACAAATCGTGGCGACGCTGATTGCGGTGTATGGGCTGTTCATGACGCCCCTCGGCTGGGGTTGGGCGCTGTTGGTGTGGGGCTATGCGCTGGCGTGGTTCCTCGTCAACGATCGCGTGAAGCTGCTCGCGTATCGAGTTTTTGATCCCGTCAAAACCAAGGCACCGTCCGATTTGACGCCGCAGATCGCCGAGCGTGCCTATGAACTGTACGAACAGCGGGGCCGCCAGGACGGTCGCGGAGATCAGGACTGGGAGCAGGCGGAGCGCGAGATTGGGAAGGATTAGGCGCGACGGGCGAAGGCTGCCGCTTCGCGACGGGCAACACCGGTTCCTAGGGGGACGGTTCCTTGGATCCCGCGGCGTCGAGAATTCGCTGCGCGCGCGCCTCGACGCGGGCTGCCTCACCTCTGCGTCCCGTGGCGCGCAGCGTTTTCGCCAAGACCTTCAGCACTTGGGCCACGTCTTCGCTGTTGGGCCCCATGACCCGCTCGCGGATCTCGAGGGCGCGCCGGAGCGCCGCCTCGGCCTCCGCATGCCGGCCAAGGTCCTCATAGATCTCACCTAGGCTCGCGAGCGAGTGGGCAACCGAGCGGTGGTTGGGTCCGAGCGTCGCCTCGTCGATCTTGAGGGCCCGCTGGAGGAGTGGTAGCGCCTCGTCGTATTTCTTCTCCTCCTCCAGGAGACCGCCAAGGTTCGTCAGGAGTGTGCCGACCGTCTCATGATCTGGACCATAGGCCTTCTCGGCGATGGTCAGCGCGCGACGGTAGCTCGCTTCCGCGTCCTGGAAGTTGTTCTGGTAGTATTCGGCGGCCCCGAGGTTGCTCAGGAACACGACGATATCCGGCGAGTCCATGCCATAGCGTTGCTCGGCGATGGCTAGCGCCCGCCGCAGTTGCTGTTCCCCCTCGGCGTAGTTCCCCAGAGCGAGATTCACGCCGCCGAGGTTGCGCAACGCTTTCGCCACCTGCTCGCTCTCGGGACCGAACATCCGCTCGCGCGCCTGCACGACCTGTTGAAACGCCGCCGCCGCCGCCGCGTACTGCCCCTTCTGAAACTGAATGACACCGAGATCGGACTCGACCGTCTCCAGGAGCGAGTCGGTCGCCGCCAGCGACGTTCCGCGATTGCGCACCGCCACCAGGAGGGACTTGGCGGTTGTGTATGCTCCGAGCAGCGACTGGATCTCCGCGAGATTCAGCATGCTGGCGATGACCAGCGCGTCGTCCGAGGGCAACGCGGCTGAGCGCACCTGCAAGGCCCGCGTATAGTACCGTCGTGCATCGCCATAGAGTCCCAGGGCACGGTACACCTTGGCCACGGTGCTCAGCAGTCGGGCTTGCACCAGCGGCTGATCGGTAAGCGCTGTATCGATCCTCTCGGCACCACGATCGAGGACCTCCCGCGCGGTGATCGTGTTGCCGCGCGCCTCACTCGGATCCGACATCTCGAACAGACTCACGAGAAAATCGGACACCTGCTGCGCGGTCTCCGCCTCTCTCCGTGTCTGCGCCTTGGCGCGCGTCGCGCGGATCATGCCGGCCGTCGTGAGGATTGCCCCTACGACCAACGCCAATGCGGCCACGGACGCCGCGATGACCGAAGGCCGGTGTCGCTGCACGAACTTCGCGGCCCGATACCCCGCGCTCGGGGGACGCGCCACCACGGGTTCGTTGGCGAGATAGCGCCCGAGCTCCATGGCGAGCCCGTTCGCCGTCTCGTAACGCCGTGTCCGGTCCTTGTCGATCGCCTTCATGACGATCCAGTCGAGGTCGCCTTTGAGCACGTGCTGGAGGCCGCTGGGGTTGGTGCTGCGCAAGGCGGCCACGTTCTCGGCTTTGTTCGAGCCACTAACCTTGGCGCTCGGTGTCGGTGCGTCCGTGTCGCGCGCGACCAGCTGGGCAATGAAGCCGTGCAGGCTGTGCTTGCTGGGGTCCGTGGGCAGCTCACCGACCAGCAGCTCGTACAGCATCACGCCAAGGCTGTAGATGTCGGTGCGGGTATCGACATCGAGACCGGACATCTCCGCCTGCTCGGGACTCATGTACGCGGGTGTGCCGATCGCCGTCCCGTATGCGGTCACGAACGTCTTGTCGGTGAGGCGCTGCGAGATGGCCTTCGCGATGCCGAAGTCGATGATCTTGGGCGCCGGCTGGCCGTCCTGATCCGTGACCAGCACGTTCGACGGCTTGAGATCGCGATGGATCACGCCCTTCTGGTGCGCGTGCTGCACAGCCTGACAGATGGCGATGAACAGCTGGATCCGCCCGCCCGTCCCCATCTTGCGCTGGTCGCAGTACTCGGTGAGCGGGACCCCCCGGACATACTCCATCACGAAATAGGGGCGACCGGCCTCGGCGGCGCCCGCGTCCAACACCTTGGCGATGCCGGGATGATCCATCACCGCCAGCGCCTGCCGCTCGACCTCGAATCGGGCGACGACGTCCTTCGTGTCCATCCCGACTTTCATCATCTTGAGCGCGACCCGGCGCCGGACCGGCTTCACCTGCTCGGCGTCATACACCACGCCCATGCCGCCCTCGCCGACCACCTGGAGGATGCGATAGGGCCCGATACGTTCGGGCTGCGGGAAGGGGTCGTCTGACGACGGGGTGGAGGGTGCGGGGCCCTGAGGCTCGTTCATGACGCGCTCCGGGAGGTGCGCATGACCACGGAAGAATGAACTGGAAGGAACTGCCGCGCCAGCCACGCGCAGGGTGGCAGCCGTGGGAAAGGAGCCGGCAGGCGCGCTGCCCCCGGCTCGTTCAGCGTTGTGAGCTTGCGACCGAGATGCGACAAGGAGGCGCAGTCTAGGACGTTCCACCGGGCGACGCAACACCATGGGGTGGTGTCCACCCGTCGCAGGGGCACCCTACGTCATCCCCTCCATCCCGTCATGTCAGTGCGCCACCAACTCCACCCGCCGGTTCCGAGCCCGCCCAGCATCGGTTCCGTTCGATGCGACGGGTGCCAACGGTCCGACGCCACGAGGACGCACCACGATTCCCCTTGCGGCCGTCCAACCGCCTCCCCACGTTCTGGTGCCCTTGGGTCGCGGTGGCATGGGGGCGGTCTTCCTCGCTCGGGACATGGCGATCCCGGCGACCGCGCCCTCGGTAGCCTTGCTCGCATCCGCATGAAGGGGACATCACTGGAGGTAAACCTGGATGACTGACCCTCAATCAGCTACGCCGGCGGCGTTCTCGGGACTTGTGGCTGGTATCGCCGCCACAGCCGCGGGCATGCTTCAGGAGGTTGGCACGCTCATCGACGGCAAAGTCTCGGAAGGATCCCCCGGAGCCGATGAGGCCGGTTCCGAGGTCGGCTCGCCCGAGCAACGGGCCGAGTCCATTCGGACCGGACTGGCCAACGCGCGGCAGTACATCGACACCCTGGCGGTACTCCAGCAAAAGACGAAAGGCAACCTCACACACGAGGAAGAACAACTCTTGAGCGCGGTCCTGACCGAACTGAAGATCACCTTCGTCAAGGTGAACGATCGCTGGACGTCCACCAAGAGCGGCTGACCGTCGTGCGGGCGCCGCCGCTGGATCGCCTACTCAGCTCGTCCGGCGACGCGGTTCAGCGCCCAGCCTTTCGTTCCTCGACCCACGCCGCCACCGCGTCGCGCAGCATCGGAAGCGTCACGGCGCCGTTCCGGAGCACGGTGTCGTGGAAGCCCTTGATGTCGAAGCGGTCGCCGAGTTCCCGCTCCGCCTCGTGGCGGAGGCGCTGGATCTCCAGGCTGCCCGTCATGTAGGCGGTTGCCTGGGCGGGGACGGCGATGTAACGGTCGACCTCGCTCTCCACGGAGTTCCGCCCCTCGGCGGTGTTGTCGAGCATGTATTGGATGGCCTGATCCCGCGTCCAGCCCAGCACATGCATCCCCGGGTCCACCACCAGGCGGGCCGCGCGAAGCGCCTGGTTGGAGAGCATACCGAGGCGGTCGACGTCGGAGGAGTAGAGCCCCATCTCGTCGGCGAGCTGCTCGGAGTAGAGTCCCCATCCCTCGGCCGTGGCCGCGACGTACACGTAGCGGAGCACCGGATGCGCGTGCCCGCCGTAGAGCGCGATGGACATCTGGAGGTGGTGGCCCGGCCAGGTCTCGTGGAACGCCGTGGCCTCCATGCCCGCCTTGCTGATGTGGGTCGGGTCGTACGTGCCCAGCTCGTACGTGCCGGGGCGCGTCCCGTCGGCCGAGCCGGACGAGTAGAACCCGCTCCCCGACGCCTTCTGGTAGGCGGGGAAGGGGCGAATCACGAACGTGGCATTGGGCACGGTGCCGAACCAGTCGTGGACGGCGACGGCGGCGCGGTCCACCGCCGCCTTTGCGTACGCGATGACGTCGTTCTCCGTGCGGAACGTGTACTTGGGATCGGTGCGCAGCTTCTCGAGCAGCCCTTTCACGTCATCCGTGCCGAAGCTCTTCTTGGCGATCTGTCGCATCTCGTCCTGGATGCGGGCCATCTCCCGGAGCCCGGTCTCGTGGATCTCCTGTGGGTCGAGGGCGAGCGAGGTGTGGAAGCGAACCGACGCCCGGTAGCATGCCTCGCCGTCCGGGTTGGCGGCCACGCCGACGGCGTCCCGTCCCACGTACTCGCCAGCGAGGTAATCCCGGTAGCGCTGGACGGCGGGCCGGAGGGAGTCCGTCACGAGGGCGCGGGCCTCCGCCTTGAATGCCTCGTCATCGGCGCGCAGGATGGGCGACCCGAAGGGCGTCTCCTCGGGCGCCGACGCCAGAATCGCATCCACCTGCGCGAGCACCCGTGCCACGTTCGACTTGGGCGCGAGGTACCCCTGCGTCATGCCGAGCTTCAAGTTCGCGACCTCCCGGTCGAGGTACGCCGGGCCGGCGCGCAGCCGCGCCAGGGCGTCGGCGCGCTCCTCGGCCGTTCCCACAGGCTGGATGGCGAACGTCGAGCCGAGCATGCTCTGCCACCCGGTCCACGTCGGGCTCACGTTCCACAGCTCCGTGCGGCAGACCCGGCGTCCCTTCGACGCCTCGAGCCGATCGAAGGTGAATGCGTACGGCACCCAGGCGTCGGTGCCTTTCAGCGCGGTGGTGTCGAGGGCGTGGAGCCGGTCGATCCAGGCATCCTCCTTGGCGCGCCACGCGTCCATGGCAGTCTGACTCCGGTCGCCCAAGCGGTCCATCGGCGTGTCCGGATAGCCGATCTCGTACGCCTCTTCCGGGAACTGGTGGTAGTAGCCGTCGGCGAACTCGGCGGCGATCCGATCGGCCTCGGCGGCCGCGTCGGATCCGGACGACGAGCACGCGGAGAGGGCGAGCGCCATGGGCAGCACGGCGCTCAGAGCCCACCGGATCTGCGGGAGCGTCGAAGAGTGGAGCGTCATCAGTCTGACCTCGGAAGAGGAAACGATCGGTCGGCGGTGAGGAATTGGCACGTCGTCTGCTGGACCGGGGGGCCGAGGGGGACCGGTTGGTGATCCGCGCTCCACCACTAGTTGTGCGGCGCTCCCTGGGCATCGACCCCCATCGACGAGTAGTAGCCGATCACGCGCTGGCGAGCCCCGGGCAGGGTATACAGATCGGGCTGGCGTGACTCGATGACCTGAGCGACCACCGCCGCCACCTCTTCGGGACTCTGCGAGTTGGGCAACGTCCGCGAGTCGGGCCCCCCGTGCAGGGCGTTGAGGCCGAAGTCCGTACGCACCACCGGGGGAGAGACGACGGAGAACTGGATGTTCGGATGCGTCTGTTGCACTTCCTCGCGAAAGGTGGCGGTGAGCGCGTTCAAGAAGTGCTTGGCGCCGCAATACGCCGAGCGGATCATGGCGAACGGGATGCGTCCCAGCATGGACGAGATGTTGATGACGTGACCGTCCCCGCGCTCCTTGAAGTGCGGGAGCACTTCCTGCATGCCGTAGAGCGCCGATTTTACGTTCAGTCGCATGATCTCGTCGATGTCGTCGTCCGTGAGCTGGGACGGTGGCCGCGTGATGCCCTGGCCGACGTTGTTCACCCAGACGTCGATGCGTCCAAAGCGGTCCAGGGTTTCCGAGACGACACGGCGGACATCCGTGCGCTCCGCGGCGTCGGCGCGGATCGCGAGTGCGTTGCTCCCACACCGAACGGCGACCGCTCGTAGCAGGTCACCCCGACGGGCGACGAGCGAAACGGACATCCCGTTGCTCGCCAAGAGTTCGGCGGTCGCAGCACCGATGCCCGCGCTGGCGCCCGTGATCACGACGACCTTGTGCATTGATGCTGAACCTCCAGCTTGAGCCTGGCCACCGCGTTCGACGGGGCGCGATGTTGTGTGGTGGTGAGGCCCCCTCAACATGCAAGGGAACGTTCCCCCGTCAACCTCACCCTCTGCCAGCACCTTGTGGGCAAAAGAACCGGGCGGCGAACTCGGCTCTCGACTTCCTGCTGGGGTGTGCTATCGTGGGTACGGAATCTCCACCGCGGGCGCCTCGGCGCGCCAAGGCGACGAGGCAGACATCGACCGTTCGGAGGCGCACACCCGTGGCGATCTACCTCGGTCTGGACTGCAGCACGCAGGGCCTCAGCGCCATCGCCATCGAGGTGGACGGGGAGGAACGCCGCATGGTGTTCGAGCGGTCGTTCTCCTTCGATGAGACGTTCCCGCGGTACCGGACATCGCACGGGGTGTTGCCGAGTGACGACCCGCTGGTGGCAGCCTCGTCGCCGGTGATGTGGGCCGAGGCGCTCGACCGCATGATGGGGATCGTTGCCAAGAGTGGCGTAGATCTCTCGCGTATCCGAGCGATTGCGGGGTCGGCGCAACAACACGGCAGCGTGTATCTCACCGCGCAGGCGACCGGGGCCCTCGCGGGACTCGACCCGACACGGCCGCTCGTGGACCAGCTCGCCGGCGTGTTCGCGCGTGCCGAGGCTCCCATTTGGATGGATGCGAGCACGGCTGAACAATGCGCGGCGATCACGGACGCCGTCGGTGGCCCCGCGGCGCTGGCGCGCCTCACGGGCTCCCGGGCGTTCGAGCGTTTCACCGGCCCGCAGATCCGGAAGTACGCGGAACAAGATCCGGCCGGATTCGCCCGCACCGACCGGGTGCACCTCGTCAGCTCGTTCCTGGCGTCGTTGCTTGCCGGGCGACACGCCCCCATCGACCCCGGCGACGGGGCGGGGATGAACCTGATGGATATCACTCGGCGCGACTGGGCCCCGGCGGCGCTCGAGGCCACGGCTCCCTATCTCTGGCGCCGCCTGCCGACGATTGCACCGTCATGGTCGGTGGTGGGGGAGTTGGCACCGTATTGGAGGGAACGCTACGGATTTTCGGCCGCGCGCGTCATCGCATGGTCGGGCGACAATCCGTGCTCGTTGATCGGCACCGGGATCGTGACGGAAGGTCGCGTCGCGATCTCGCTGGGCACGAGCGACACACTGTTCGGCTTCCTGCGTGAGCCGCGGATCGATCCGACTGGGGCAGGGCACGTGTTCGGCGCGCCGACGGGTGACTACATGAGTCTCGTCTGTTGCCGCAACGGCTCCCTGGCCCGGGAGCGCGTGCGGAACATGTTCGATCTGGATTGGGATGGATTCTCACGCCACCTGCGTGACGTCCCGCCGGCGAGGGGTGGAGCAATCATGCTCCCTTGGTTCGAGGCCGAGATCACACCGCCGGTGCTCGATCCGGAGGTCTGGCGGTTCGGGCTGGACGCGGTGAACGGGCCCGCCAACGTGCGCGCGGTAGTGGAAGCACAGATGCTGGCGCTGGCACTCCACTCGCGGTGGATGGGTGTAGACGTGGAGACGATCTACGCCACCGGCGGCGCCGCGCGGAATCGCGAGATTCTCCAGGTGATGGCCGACGTGCACGATGCCGACGTGTATCAGCTCGAGGTCGGTAACTCGGCCTGCCTCGGCGCGGCGCTGCGCGCGTACCACGCCGACGAGCTGGCGAACGGCCGGGCGATGCCGTGGGAAGACGTGATCGAGGGCTTCGTCGAGCCGGTCGCGGAGGCGCGCGTCCGGCCGGTGGCGGAGCACGTCGCGCTGTACGCGGAGCTGGCGCGCGTGTACGAGGCGTGCGAGGCATACGCGTTGGGTGCGGGGAGCAGCCCGCGCGACCTCCTCGTCGCGTTTCGGCAAAGGCACCCGGTCGGTCCCTTGCCGGAGCGTGGCTGAAACGCAATCTTCCGTTCCCCAGATGGCAACCGAGACCTCACCGGAGTTTCTGACCCTCCAACGCGCCGTCGCCGGGCGTTACTCGCTTGATCGCGAGCTGGGCCGGGGCGGCATGGGCATCGTGTTCCTGGCGCGCGACGTGGCGCTGGACCGGCCGGTCGCCGTCAAGCTGCTGCCGCCCTCGCTCGCCGTGCTGCCCGACCTGCGCGAGCGCTTTCTCCGGGAAGCGCGCACCGCCGCCAAGCTGTCCCACCCGAACATCGTGCCGATCTTCGCCGTCGAGGAACACGGCGACCTCGTGTTCTTCGTCATGGGGTTCGTGGACGGGGAATCGCTGGGGCAGCGGGTGCGCCGGGCCGGTCCGCTTGCGGCGTCGGCCGCCATTCGCCTGATCCAGGAAGTGGCCTGGGCGCTGGCGTACGCGCACGGCCGGGGCGTGATCCACCGCGACATCAAGCCCGACAACATCCTGATCGAGAAGGGATCCAATCGGGCGCTGGTGACGGACTTCGGCATCGCCCGGATCGCCGATCAGTCGGGGGTCACGGGCAAGGGTGAGATCTTGGGCACCGCGCACTACATGTCGCCCGAGCAGGCCACCGGCGAGCCGCTCGACGGGCGCAGTGATCTGTACTCACTGGGAGTGACGGCGTACTTCGCGTTGACCGGGACGCTGCCGTTCGAGGGCGCGACGTTGCCCGCGGTGCTCACGCGGGTGCTGACGGAAGCGCCGCCCCGGATTGCCACGCGTAGGCCACACCTGCCCGCGCGGCTCGCCGAGGCGGTGGACCGCTGTCTTGCCAAGACGCCGGCCGAACGCTACGCGACCGGCGAGGAGCTGGCGGAAGCCGCGGGCGTGGCCGTGTCGGTACGGACGGAGACGCCCCCGGAGATGCGCCTGCTGCTGCGCCGCGCTCAAGAGGGTGACTACTGGTTCGCGCTGGCCATTGCCCTCCTCAATGTCGTGCCGATCCTGATGGATGAGGTGTGGCCCGTCAGTCACCGGGCCGTGATCTGGCTGGGTCTGATGCTCGGCGCACAGGTGGTCGGCTTTCCGATCGCGATGCTGCTTTCCATGCGCCGCGTGCTGAAGGCGGGGCTCGGGCCGGACGACGTCCGGGGCGCGATCGAGCAGGCCACCAGCGATCGCCTGGAAGAGCAGCAACTGATCCATGGTGGGTGGACGACCACGCCGCCGCCGGGCCGGCGACGGATCTGGACGATTCTCGGCAGTACGCTCTTTGTCGGTGGCGTGGGTTTGTCGATCGCGGGCGTCCGCGCGGGACTCGTTCCGGCGGCCATCGGTGGAGTGATCCTCGTCGGGTCCGTGGCGATGCGTCTCCCGCAAACCGAGTCGTGGGGAAAACGCCGTGCCATGGGCTTGGGCCTCCGCCTTCTCAACAGCCGGCTCGGTCGGCTCCTGTTCAAGGTCGCCGGACTCGGTGTCAAGGTCGGTCAGCAGAACATTGCACCCGCCACCGAGCGTACCGAATTGGTGCTCGGCGACGCGGCCGGCGCTCTGTTCGACGCATTGCCGTCCGAGGTGCGTAGGCGCTTCGCCGACGTGCCCGCGGCCATCAAACGGCTCGAAGAGGATGCCAAGGTGCTGCGCGCGCGCGAGCAGATATTGAGTGACGCCATCGCGCGAGCGGCACCCGACCGCGGCGCCAGCGTGGGGATCGAACGCCGCGGTGCCGCGGTGTCCGGGCTGGCCCAGGCCCGGGACGCGACCAAGGAACGCCTGGCCACGGCGGTGGCGGCGCTCGAGAACATCCGGCTCGACCTGTTGAAGTTGCAGGCGGGTGTGGGGTCAGCCGACGACCTCACCGCCGACCTGGAGTCCGCGCGGGAGATCAACGAGGCGGTGAAGGCGGAGTTGGCGGCGCGGGCGGAGGTGGAGCGGGTTCTCAAGGGGTGAGCGAAACGGATGAACGTTCCGCCCTGTGCGTCCGCGGGTGAACCCGCGGCTCGGCGACGTCCGCTAAAGCGGAGTGAGTGGGATGAATGCCCGTTTACGGGCCGTGGCCGAGCCGCGAGTTTACTCGCGCACGAGCGCGTCGAACGCGTCTTCGGGCAAGTCCGCGAGAGACGCGACGGTGACGTCCGCGGCGCGCCCGGCCCCATCACCCACGCCGATACTGCGCATTCCGGCCCGCCGAGCCGCCTCGATGCCGGCGACCGCGTCTTCCACCACGACGCATCGCTCGGGCGGCACGTGCAACCGCCTGGCGGCCACGAGAAAGACCTCTGGATCCGGTTTCCCGGCGCGCACGTCGTCGGCGCTGACGAGCGCCTGGAAGCCGTCGAGCTCCATCGCCCGGTGGGTGACCTCGACGTTGAGCCGGGGTGCCGACGAAGCGATGGCCTGCGCCCATGCTTCCGTGCCGAGGCGACGCACCCAGTGGGCGGCGCCAGGAAGGAGCATCGTGCCGTCGCGCACGACGAGCTCGCGGAAACGGCGCTCCTTCGCATCTCCGATCCGATCGACATAGTCCGGGGTGGCACGCGGTCCGAGCCAGGCTTCGAGGATCGCGTCGTTCCGCTGGCCGAAGGTCGCCAGGAACTGTTCCTCGGTGATCGTGACGCCGTCGGCGGCCATGGTCTCGCGCCACGCGATCCAGTGCTGCTCGCGGGAATCCACGAGCGTCCCGTCGAGATCCCAGAGAACGGCGCGTGGCACGGTCAGGACTGCCCGTAGTAGGCGTTCGGGCCGTGCTTCCGGCGGTAGTGCTTGTCGACGAGAAACGCGTTGGGTGGCGGTGCATCCGGTGCCAACGCGCGCATGCGGGCGTCGATGCGGGCCAGGTACTCGACCACGCGGGCGTGTTCCACCCCCGTCATCGGATTCGCTCCCCAGGTGAACGGCCCGTGGTTGGCCACGAGTACGCCCGGCACTTCGCTTGCGCGGAGCCCGAGCGTCCGAAACGTCTCGACGATGACGAGTCCCGTGTTCCGCTCGTAGCCGTCTGTCACCTCGGCTTCGGTGAGCGGTCGCGTGATGGGTACGTCTCCGTGGAAATAGTCGGCGTGCGTCGTGCCCATGCAGCGGAGGGGCAGGCGTGCCTGGGCCAGCGCGGTGGCGCACTCCGAGTGCGTGTGCGCGATGCCGCCGCACGCGAATGCGCGGTACAGCTCGAGGTGCGTGGGTGCGTCGGAGGAGGGGCGAAGGTCACCTTCGATCGCCTCGCCCGACGCGAGCGATACGGACACCATGTTCGCGGGGGTGAGTTCGTCGTAGGGCACGCCGCTGGGCTTGATGACGAAGAGCCCCGCCTTCCGGTCCACGCCCGACACGTTGCCGAACGTGCCAAACACCAGGCCGGCTTCGACCAGCGCGATGTTCGCGCGATAGACCGCCTCGCGCAGATCTTCCGCCTGCTGCGTCATGCCGTTGTCCCTTCCGCCACCACCCGGTCCCGAATCGTAAGCAATCGCTTCATGAATGTCGGCAGTCCCGACGGTCCCGGCGGTCCGGGCGGTCCCGACGGTCCCGCTGATCCCGGCAATCCGCCAAACGCATCGTGCAATTCCCGGTACAACGCATACAACTCGTCGTACACCAGCCGTGCCGCCGGATCCGGCTCGTACTGTCTCTCCTTGAGCGATGTCATGCGCTCCTGCGCGGTCTTGAACCGATCGTAGCCGCCGTTCGCCGCGCCCACCGCCACCGCGGCCGCAATCGCAGCGCCGAGCGCGGGAGCCTGGGGTGAGCCGGCAATCAACATCGGGTGGCCGAGCACGTCCGCGTAGATCTGCATGAAGAGATCGTTCTTCTCGGCGATACCACCGCAACACACCACGCGGTCGATCGGGAAGCCGTACTCCTGGAGACGCTCCACGATGGCGCGCGCGCCGAACGCCGTGGCCTCGATGAGCGCGCGATACACCTCGGCCCGCGAGGTGTGGAGCGTTTGCCCCACGATGAGCCCGGTCAGACGGGGATCCACGAGAATCGTGCGGTTCCCGTTGTTCCAGTCGAGCGCCACGAGACCCGACTCACCGGGCCGGAGCCGCGCCGCCTGCGCCGACAGCTCGACATGCAACGCCTCGTTTCCCTCGCACACGCCCTCGACCCACCAGGCCAACAGGTCGCCCACGGCGGACTGCCCAGCCTCGAGCCCGTAATACCCTGGCAGGATGGAGCCGTTGACGATGCCGCAGATACCGGGGACGTTCTGGAGCGGAGCGTCGCTCGGCGCCACGGCGCAGTCACACGTGGACGTCCCGATGATCTTCACCAGCGTTCCGGGCCGCACCCCGGCACCCACCGCCCCGTAGTGGGCGTCGAAGCCGCCCATGGCAATCGGGATTCCCTCGGGCAGCTCGAACGCCGCCGCCCACTTCGCGGCGAGGCGTCCGGCCGGCCGGTCGGCTGGGTGCGCGGTGTCGTACAGCCGGCCGCGCAACTCTGCGAGTTTCGGGTCGAGCCGTGAGAGAAACTCGGCGGAGGGAAGTCCGCCCCATGTTTCGGAGTACATCGCCTTGTGTCCGGCGGCGCACACGCAGCGGCGAATGGCGCGCGCGCTCTCCGCATCCGCCAACACCGCTGGGATGTAGTCCGCCAGCTCGACCCAGCTTGCGGCCGCGTCGAAGACGTCCGGGGCGACCTCGAGGCAGCGCCAGATCTTGGACCAGAACCATTCCGACGAGTACGCGCCTCCGATGGGTGCCAAGTACTGCGGTGCGTGCTGCCGCGCCGTCTCGGTGATCGCGGCCGCCTCGTCGGCCGCCGTGTGGTCCTTCCAGAGCCAAGCCTGGGCCGCCGGGGTCTCCTTCCAGCGAGCGTTCAGGGCGAGTGGCTGTCCTTCCGCATCCACGGGCATTGGCGTCGAGCCGGTCGTGTCCGTCCCGATGCCGATCACGCGTTCGCGCGAGAACCCGGGCTCGCGGTCTGCCGCGGCGAGCGCGCCTCGCACTGACGCTTCGAGCGCCAGGAGGTAGTCCGCCGGGTTTTGGCGGGCCAGGTGCGGATCCTTGGGATCGAGCAACACACCGTGGTCTCCGGACGGGTAGTCGAACACGTCGGTGCCGAGCATCCGCCCATCCGCGCAATCCACGACGACCGCGCGGGCGGAACTGGTGCCGAAATCGACGCCGATCGTGAATGCGCGGTCCGCGGACACTAGCCGAGCACGATGGGGCTCACGAGGTCCAGGACGTCCGGTCCCGTCCCCGCCTGGCGCGCGCGGTCGAGCGCGTCCTGCTCCGCGTACACGCGGACCGCCTTGAGGGCCAGGTTGGCGAAGTTGACCATGCTGCGCTCCATCGCGCGGGCTGGGTCGTCACGATAGGTGAACTGGTC
>Ga0307424_1000379_pt1 | contig 23788 bp, 21 predicted proteins | sample SalMarWE160320MG_FD_202157 | JGI IMG/M metagenome (GOLD analysis project Ga0307424, IMG submission 202157) | Salt marsh sediment microbial communities from the Plum Island Ecosystem LTER, Massachusetts, United States - WE1603-20 | ecosystem: Environmental > Aquatic > Marine > Intertidal zone >... | reverse complement strand
CTCAACCGCCTCCATTAGGGCCCGGCCCAGCCCACGGCGCCGCACTCGAGGTGCGACGGCCAAATGGTAGACAATCCCGCGCCGTCCGTCGAATCCACCCAGGACCGTGCCTACGATATGGCCACCCACCTCGGCCACGAGAAATAGGTCCGGATCCCGCTCAAGCTTCTTTTGTATTTCCTGTGCTTCGTCCGACGAGGAAAGTTGTATCCCGGGCCCAGAGTGCTGCCACAGACTCCGGACGGCGGAGTAGTCCCTCTCAAATTCAAAGGTTCGGATTGATGGCTGGAAACTTTGGCTCAATTCGCCTCCCCACAGCTAATCAGGCGCCCCAAGGGGACGCCTGATGGCATACGGCTTTCGATCGACAGCTCTCTCAGACTCCTCGCCTGGCCTACTCGTTGTCGGTACCGACGAGAGCTTTCCACTCGCCGTGAATGCCGTCTTCGGTGACGCCGTAATAGAAGCGGATGCTGCCATCGCTCTTCTGAACGAGGTCATAACGCCGTCGATTTCCGCGCTTCTGTTCCTTTAATTTTCCCAAGTCGCCTTGCCAGGAGATATCGGCCCGGGTCTTGTCCTCGGGAAGTTCCTTGTATTCCGAAATGGCGTAGTGCCAAAGCCGGCGCGCCGAAGTCTGTGTGACGTTCTTGACCACGTTGCCGTTGCGCAGGTCGCGCAGGGTGTAGTACTTCGTGTTGTCACGCTCTTCAACCTCGACAACCTCCACCCCTGTCCTGGGCGGGGCAACGCCGTGTTCCGCCGGCGTGCTCGCAGATTCGGCCTCGGCCCCTACTGGTGCTTCTGATTTGCCTCGAAGCACGAGCTGCTTGATCTCGTCTCTGACGGCAAGCCCGGTATCCGTTTCATCCCGCACGTAGATCTTGTTGTCATCCACCGCATACGGCGGATCGTCTCCCCGAGGAACGAGTATCCGCAGCACCCTCTTGCCTCGGGTTTCCATCGAGTCGACCTGGCAGGAAAGCGGGGGACTGATTCGCTTGGTGATTTCCTTCTCAAGCTTCTTGATGGCGTCCTTGGGATTGCTCACACCAGTTGGAGGCTTGGAAGCATCCTGACCCACACCGACGTAGAGGGTGCCACCGTTGGTGTTGGCCATGCCGCAAACGTCGGCAATGATAGCGTAGAGCCTGCCGCCTCTAATCGTCATCGACTCGTGGAAGTCCTGCACTATCGACGGGCCCTCTTCTCGGGCCTGATGTACGAAGTCTTGGGTTTCTTTAGTTGTTGAGGATGACGATGCGACATGGGGCCGATGGCTGGCAAAGTCGTTGCTCTGGAAGAGGGCATACAGGGCTTCAAACGAGACCTCGTCCAGCATCACTTCCGTGGCCCGGTCACCGATGCCGAGATTCTTCTTGTCCTTGGGATCGGCTGCGATTCGATGCGAATCGGAGCCTTGAATGCAGTGCATCCGCCGCGGGTATTCAGGCTTGGTCCCGTTGAAGAACTGGGCTGTCGAGCGACGCCCCTTCTGGTCCAAGTCGGTCACTTCGAGCGCATGCAGGTTGGGGTCCTGAGTGTAGGCGATCTTCGTCTGACCGCCGAAACGGAAGCCGCGCATGGCCACGCCGTTGCTCGAGTTGGCATGCGCCGCAATCGCCAATCCGCCGGCTTCGTTGATCACGCGGTAGGCGGTGAGCACATCCGCCGTGGCCCCCACAGTTGACGAACCATCGTCCAACTCCTCAGGGGGCACCTTCAGATCGAGCAGCAAGTGCTCGAGCTCACGGACGGATTTCTCTGGGGAGAAGATGCCCAGGATATGGAAGCCAAACGTGGCCGTGAACTCAAACCCAGGCAGCACGAGGACATCGTCCAGCAAGCTGCGGTACTCATCTAGATTGGCCCGCTCATTCTTCTCGAGGCGGTTCAACTTTTCCAGCATTACCAAGCGTTCGATTTCTTCCTGCATCTGGCGATACCCGGCCACAGTGTTGTGGTCGGCAAAGGCAATAATGTCCAGGCCACGCGCCTTGGCGCGCCGCAGGACATCAAGATACGTTGCCTTTGGCTCTTGGTAGTCATTAGATGCGGGTGTATGTAAATGTAGATCCATCAACCGCCACTGACGTGACGATCTCCGGTTGGTTTTTTTTGACACAACAGTTAACTCATTCTTTCCGGGGCCGCCTCAAGGACGGCTTTCATTCCCCTTCTAATTGGTTCTTAATCACTGACAATAGTCGTTCTGGGTCGTAAGGTTTCATCAAGAACGCCGACGCTCCGGCTGCCTCGCACTCCTGGGCCAGGTTCATGCCGGATGTCATCACGACCGGCATGTCCAGGCGATGGTCCCCCGAGCCCTTCAATTCCCCTAGAATCTCGAGGCCGTCAGCGTCTCCGATGAACACGTCCATCAACACGACATCTGGGCGCTGCTTTTGCAGCGCATCCAGCATGCCTGTTTTTGAGGAGGCTTGCATCACGTCGTAGCCATCCAGCTGCAACAGCGTCTTCAGCAAGGATGTCATGGTCGAATCATCATCGACGATCAATACTGTGGCCATGCCGCCTCAGAACCTCTTGCTCTGCACCCACCACCCTCAACCGACGAGTATACATGCAGACGTTCGTTCCCGCATTCGGATCCCCTGCTCCAGACACCCAGAGAATCCATCCAACTTCCGCGGTTTGACGCTCCGCCCTTAAAGCGCCGACAAGCGTGCTTGCTTTGAATTGCGTTCAACATCTTGCCTGTGGGGGTGCGAGCATTGGGGTTAATGAGGTGCTTTCGACAACATGGGCCCTAAACCTGGCCATCAAATCCGTGCTTCTCCGGCCGATCTGTGCCCTCGACACAGGTCATTCTACCACATTGGCCTGCATCTCAACGCAATATCACCTTCAGCAATTTGACTATGCGAAGGGACTGAGAACGCCTGTTCAGACCTGAACCCGATCGAGCGAAACGCGCATGAAATCCTCTGCCAGAGCCACCGGTCCCTGAAAACGCTTGGCTGCCTCCGCCACCAGATTGGGGTCCACGCCTGGGTGTACTGGATAGTGTATGAGCAGCAGCTGCCCCACCTCGGACCGGGTGGCGATCTCCCCGGCCTGTGCCGCGGATGTGTGGCCTGGACTCATACCGGTGGCCTCGTGGATGAGAACATCCGCACCAGAGGCGAGACGGACGACTTCGTCGCACGGTTCCGTATCACAGGAATAGGCAATCTGACGCCCGGAATCGGCCGATTCTACACGCAGCCCAATCGTAGGGACGAGGTGATGTACAGGGGATGACAAGATCCGGACATCTTGATTTTCCAGCACCAGCTCGGCCTCAGTTTCCGGCAGTCGGTGGAATGAGACCGTGAAGAATTCGGGCCAGTTCTCCCACTGATAGAAACTCATCATATCTTCGACGCGCTTAAGGCAGTGATTCAGGCCGTAGATTCTCAAAGGCGCTTGTCTGCCCAACAACCACATATTCATGAGGAGCAGCGGCAGTCCGGAAACATGATCCGGGTGAAAATGGGTGAGGATGATATCTTGGACATCGTCCAGAGCGATCCCCGCTCGCTCCAAACGCACCACAGCTGTACCCACACAATCGATCAGAATTGTCCCAGACTCTCCACGCACCGCCATATGGGTGTTGGCGTGGTCCGCGGAAGGGACAGAATTCGCACTTCCCAGAACGATTAACTCCGCCACAGGTCAGCCTCCTCCCAACAACCAGGCGGCCACGAGCGGGGTCACGAAAACCTCGATGGCGGCCGCAGCAACCAACAGGGGCAACACAACGCCCAGGCTGACCCGGCACCACTCAGCCAGCGCGGTCAGCCAGCTTTCGCCTAAACTCTCCCCCGCAGGCGGGCTGACGAGCGACATTCCAAGATGCAAGATGGCCGCGCCGGCAATTATCGCCGCCGGGATCTCGAGGATGCCGTGCGGTGCAACCAGGGCGGCCACATACTTGAGGGCATCGAACCCGGCCAGGCTCAAGTTACCGGCGAAGAAACCGATCAGGCCGACGGGAACCATTAAAAGGATCACACCCAGGATGCCAAACGTGAAAATGCCAACCAGTGACGCCATGCCGATTGCTCTCAGATTGTTGGCCAGGATCAGCCACCAGCCCCGCCCCGAAAGCAGTCCAAAACTGCGCATTTGCTGGAGAAGGTCCGACTTGATAGCGTCGACTTGGAGAACATCGGCCGGGATTCGATACTGCCCTGCCATTCGAACCCCGAGCAGATAGGCACCGGTCAACACGACGATCATAAACACCATGCTCGGCCATAGGCGCGGCAGCGAGGTCCGAATAACACCGGCGTACCACCCGGCAAACCCGGATCTTGAGCCCAGGAAGGATGCCTTGACATGGCGCCAGGCCCATTTGAAACTGAGGACATCTATTTCCCTGCCCAGCAGCTCCTCGCGATTGAAGAGGTGCAAGCCCATCCGGCCCAGAACGATCGCCACAATAAACAAGCCGAAGACAATCCACCACAACACGGCATACTGGGCCCAAAACATGATCAGGCTTTCGCCGATGATCAGCTGAGACATAGGCACGATCACGAATGACGCCAGCAAGTTGGCGGCCCGCACTGACGTGGTTTGAGAAGAAATGACCACCGCTCCGCTCACCATCACCAGGGCCTGCATGGTCGTGAGCATCAGCACCTGTGCCAGAAGCACTGGCGGCGGTGACCAGTGAACGGTCAGGGCAAGACCCCCAAGGTAGACGCCGATACCGAGATATGCGGCCCCAAGCGGGACCAGCAGAGAGGCCAACATCTTGCCCAGGTACAGTTGGCCATCGGTGAGGGGTGTGGCCAAAAGGGGTTCGAGTGAGAGCCGCTCACGCTCGCCAGCGAAGCTCTCGAGGGCAATCACCAGCGAGATCGAAATGGGGAAGAAACCAACCACCATCAGCAGGAAGGGGATCAACCGATCCGCAACCACGTTGGCCCCGTACTGGGCAACGAAACTCGTCGCCTTGTTGGCGGTGAAGTTCATCAAAAGAGGGAAGAACAAGGTCAGGATTGCAATCGGAGTCAGGATACGCCAATCACGGAGCTGATCGGCAATCTCGCGGCCTGCGATGAGGCCAACGGCCTCCCAGAAACTCAGGCGTTCGCGCGTGTCAACGGTCATCGGTTAGCATCCTGGTCTGATTCTCCGTCAGACACCACTCGGAGGTAGACCTCTTCCAAGCTTCGTCCCACATCCGTCAGAGTCACTACCGACAGTCCCGCTCGGCTCATGGCCTCCAACACACGCGGATTGGCCCGTTCCGGCTTGGAAGCCCGGTACCGAAGCCAGTTCTCGCCGCATGCCACCGGCTCGATACCGCGAGGCAGTGCCTGCACGGCCCCATCCAGGCGCCCGGCCAGTCGAAGCTCCATGATGGGGTCCCCCAGCAGAGTTTGCTTCAGATCCTTGGGAGTCCCCAAGACGACGATCCGGCCTTTCCTTATGATGGCAATTCGATCGGCCAACGCCTCAGCTTCGGCGAGGTTGTGTGTGCACACGATAATGGCCCGATTGGACGAACGCAGCGCTTCGATGCTCTGACGGACCATGCGCGCACTGGCCGGGTCCATGGCTGAGGTTGGCTCATCCAGCAGCAACACCGGCGGGTTGTGGAGCATGGCGCGAGCGAGGGCCAGCTTTTGGCGCATGCCGCGGGAGAAATGGCCCAGGCGACGGTCCAAATCCTGCTGCAAACCAAAACGTTCAAGCAGCTGGTCTGCGCGCCTTTCAGCCTCTGTCTGGGACAAGCCATAGGTGCGACCGAAGAACGCAAGGTAGGCTTTCGGGCGCATGCGCGTGTACAGACCGTGGTGTTCGGTGAGGAGCCCCACGGCTCGCCGCACGTTATGGGCCTCTTCAAGCACATCGTAGCCAGCTATGCGCGCCGTGCCCCTGGTGGGCGGCAAGATCGACGCCAGCATCCTGATGGTCGTGGTCTTGCCAGCGCCATTGGGCCCCAACAGAGCCAGGATCTGCCCCTGCGCAACACGCAGGGTCACATCCTCGACGGCGATCAGCTCGTCAAATTGCTTGGTCAGGCCGGAGGCTTCTATCAGTGCTCCCATACGTCGTTCGGCGCATTATAGCAGGAGCAATTGCCACCCCACAATGACCCGAGCATCCCATGCCCGCTTGGCGCCGCCACACTAATAGGAACGCTCGGCAATAGGACCAACAGGCGAACTCCGACACCCAAAACGCATGATAAGATCGATTATGCGAGGTCACTTGTGAAATCCTTCACAAACCAAAGGCGCCAGGAACTGCGAAGGAAGGGCCAACGACGGCGAGCAAGGGTGCGCAAGGTGGAAACCCGGCTGCGGTGGCTCTTGGCGGCCGGCTTCGGCCTTGCGCTGTGGACGGGCTTTTTCGTCCAGGCTTCGGCAGCCGTCGACGAGTCGCCACCCCCGGGCAATATCCTGAACCGGCCAATCGCCGGGCCCTCACCCACGCCGGCGAGCCCAACCGCTGTGCCAACCTCGCCTACGCCGATCGTCATCGGCCACTCTGTAGAGGGCCGGCCGCTCGAGGTCTATGCCTTCGGCAATGGCCGACATGCTCGCATGATCATCGCCGACATCCATGGCGGATACGAATGGAACACAGCTGCGCTCACGGACCAGTTGATCGAGTTCCTAACCAGGCACGCCAGCCTGGTCCCTCCCGGAGTGACCTTGTATGTCCTGCCAAGCATGAATCCCGACGGTTTGGCAAGATCGCATGGCTATGACGGCCGGGCGAACGCCAATGGCGTCGACCTCAACCGCAATTTTCCCCTCGACTGGAAAGCCACTTGGGCACCGGAAGGGTGTTGGAACTACCTGCCGATCACATCGGGAACACACCCCCTTTCTGAGCCTGAGAGCCAAGCAGTGGCTCGATTCTTGTTGGGGAACGGCATTGAGGCCTTGATCAGCTACCACAGCGCCGCCCTGGGGATCTTCGCCGGCGGAGACCCATCTACGCCACAATCCCTGTCCCTGGCCGAGAGCCTGGCCAATGTTTCGCCCTACGCCTACCCGCCCAAGAACACCGGCTGCGATTACGCTGGCGAAATGGTGGATTGGTCGGCCGCCAATGGGATCGCAGCCGTCGACATTGAGCTGAGCACCCATTACAACCTGGATGTTGCGATAAACCGGCGAATCCTGTACGCCTTCCTCAACTGGCAGCCCTGATCAATCCTCCGCTTAAACATGCAACGAGCCCGGTATTTCAGCCGGGCTCGCGTTGCGGTCTACTCAGAACTCCTACATGGGCGGCTCGATGGATGGCTCCATCGGCGGTTGCGACGAACGGTGGCGCCAATAGAGCACGCCCCCGCTGACCAGTGCGACCACCAGCATCAATCCCTGGTTGAAGTTGATGCCAAACAAGGGCACAAAATCAAGCCTGAGGAATTCGAGGCCGAACCGGATCAGCGGATAGGTCACGAGATACACCAGGAAGAGGTCACCTCGCTTCAAGCGATCACCGTAGCGCCTCCAAATCCAAAATAGGAAGGCCGCGTTGAGCACGTTCAGAATCGACTCATACAAGAAGAGCGGCTGGAAGTATTCGAACTGCTGGAAGCCGGGCATCCGATTCTCTGGGCGAATGTATATCCCCCAAGGGAGATTGGTCGGCGGACCGTAGATCTCTTGGTTGACAAAGTTGCCCCAGCGGCCGATCGCCTGGCCTATCGCCAGCCCCGGAGCCGTGGCATCGAGCAGGAGCCGCAGGCTGAATCCGTTGCGATAGGCAAAGATCCACAGGCCCACCACGCCGCCGATAATCGCCCCCGGTATGCCGAGTCCGCCTTGCCAGGAGGCGATCAGATCAAGTGGATGGGTGAGGTAGTAATGCGTGTCGATGCCAGCGGCCAACAAGCTCTTGGATGGGGTGAACACATGGTACAGCCGTGCCCCAATCACACCGAGCACCAAGGCCCACACAAGCGCATCCCACATGATATCCGGGGATAGCTCGTCGTCCATGAGTCGGATCATCCGGGAGGCAATGTAGGTGCCCACCAGGGCGCCTGTCATGACGATGATGCCGTAGAAATGGATGTAAATCAGACCGAAATGAATGCCGTAGCTGTCAACGTACATTCGTGCCTATTCCTTCCCGCTCCGGCGCGCGTAAGCCTGACGGCGGACCAGGAAGACTCGCTGGAGGGCGGTCAGGTTTGCCAGCACGGCGACGATGGCGATCCCAACAGACGGAAAACCGAGCAGCAAACTGGGGACCAGCACCAGGTAGCGCTCAACTCGCGTAAGGATTCCTCCCTTGACCTGGAATCCAAGCGCTTCACCTCTGGCCCTCATGTAGGAAACCAACACCGAGCCGGCCGCGGCGGCAAAAATCAAGCCGCTGGTCGTCACATCGCCCTGCGCCAGGAAGTACCAGAGCAAGCCCCCCAGTACAGTGAGTTCGTTGTAACGATCGGTCACCGAATCGACAAACGCGCCAAACTCAGATGGCTCCCCCCTCAGCCGGGCCATGGGACCATCGAGTGCATCAATCGGGCCCATGAGCAAGACGATCAATCCGCCCACCAGAAAACGGCCCTGGGTGAGGAAGATGGCTCCCACGATGTTCCCCGCCAGCCCCATCAGGGTCAGCGTGTTCGGTGCCAGGCCCAAACTGTTCAAAAACGCCGCCACCGGATCCAGCAGGCCCTTAAACCAAATCCTTAGCAGGTCGGTTAGTGTTGGCCTGGCTGGCTTTGCACTTTCTTTGGCTCGCATTCAAATCTCCTGGTTTGACTAAAGAATGCTACTTGCCTACGGGTAGGCGTGTCAAGGTGATCTACTGATCTTACCCGTCGCCTTCATCATCCGGCAGAAGGGGATCCTCGTCCCGATCGATCAGCACTTCGCGCGTCTTTCCCCCAGACTGTGCCCGGCCAACCACCCCCAACTCCTCCAGTTCATCCATGAGGCGCGCCGCGCGCGGGTAGCCGATGCGCAGCCGCCGCTGCAGGAGGGACGCGCTGGCTTCGCCTTCATTCGTCACCACGTCGATGGCTCGCTCGATGATATCATCATGTTCTTCAAGGACGGCCTGGCGGACGAGCAGCGACTCCCACGGTGCCGACTCTGCTTCCTCCTTTTCTTGTGGAAGGTCGGAGGATGCTTCTTGCCAGTACCGGATCAAGCGATCGACCTCACGATCATCGACGAACGCTCCCTGAATCCTGACCGGCGCGGACGCCTCCGCCGCCAGATAAAGCATATCACCCCGCCCCAGCAACGTCTCCGCACCCTGCGAATCCAAGATAACTCTCGAATCCGTGCTGGAGGCAGTGGCAAACGAGATACGTGCCGGGAAATTTGCCTTGATCAAACCGGTGACGACGTCGGTACTGGGCCGCTGCGTCGCAACCACCAGGTGGATTCCAACGGCCCGCGCCATTTGGGCAAGACGCACCAGGGTCTGCTCCGTCTGATCGGGCGCCATCATCATCAGGTCGGCCAGCTCATCAATCATCACCACGACTCGAGGCAGTCTTTCCGCTTGCCGACTCCGCCTGACTTTGTTGTTGTAGGAATCGATGTCCCGAGCTCTGGCTTGCTCCAGCAAGCGATAGCGACGGTCCATCTCCGCCGCGCACCATCGCAAGACGCCGACGATCCGCTCCAGGTCGGTCTCCACTTTCCCAAAAAGATGTGGCAATCCATTGAACCGAACCAGCTCGACCATCTTCGGGTCGACCATCACCAGCCGCAGGTCATCCGGGGAGTTGTTGACCGCCAGACATGTTGCCAGGGCCGTGATGGCGACCGATTTGCCGGATCCGGTCGTCCCGGCGATCAGCAAATGAGGCATCGCCGCCAGATCAGCCGCTACGGCGGCTCCGGCCACATTCCTGCCCAGGCCAATCGCCAGGGGCGATGCGATCGATGCAAAGGCTTCTGACTCCAAGATGGGGCGCAAGCGTACCATCGCCGCCCGTTGGTTGGGGACCTCAACCCCGACATAAGATCGGCCCGGGACCGGGGCCTCAATCCTCAAACGAGGCGCTGAAAGTGCCAGCGCCAGGTCGTTGGCCAGTCCCGAGATTTGGGACACCCGCACCTTGTGTCTTCGAACGCTGCCGTCCGGACCGGCTTGCTCAAGGTAGCCAGGTTCTACGGCGAACTGGGTCACAGATGGACCCGAACGGAAATCCACCACCCTAACCGGAAGGCCAAAATCCGCCAGCGTCTTCTCAATCAACCCTGCCGCCCGGTTGATCTCTTTGGCCGAAACCCTTGCCAACTCTCCAGCCTCGAGCAAGTCCAAAGGAGGCAGTCGCTGGTCCCTTGCCAGGGGTCTCTGACTGCGCTCGTCGGGCGCGTCGGGCAGCTTGAAGTCCTTGCGATATGCCTCTGGCAGACGCGCCGTTCGGCCCTTGCCTCGACGGTGGCTCGGGCCGAGAAGTGTCGGTCCAGCCTTCCCGGCCATCTTCTGTCCCAGAACAGCCGAAGGTTCGGGTTGGACGCGGGCCAGCAACCGGCCGAGAGGCTCCACAAGCGCCAGCAACCCCTGCAGACTGAAGAAGCCGAAAACCAAGCTCGTTGCACCGAGTGCCAAACCTGATCCGATCATGCCCAATCCATCGGCAAGCAAGGTCCCAATTCCCCAACCGACCAAACCGCCCCCGAACCCGCTTTCGGCAGCAGTCAGGGACAATCCTTCAAGCACACTGAGAAGTCCGAGCAGGGCCAACCCAGCGATCTCGCCGCTGATGACGGCCAGCCACGGTATCTGGATCGGGCGCCCAACGCTGCGTCGAATCAGGGCCAGGCCAGCAAAGCCCATGATGACAGGAACCAACCACGCGCCAAGCCCCAGCCAAACTACGATCAAGGTCACCCAGGGCGAGATCAAAGCACCGCTTGACAGACCCAGCAGACCAAGAAGAGTCACCAGGCCAAGGCTGGCGATGAGAACAGCGAGCAATTCGTCCAGATAGGGGAGCATGCGTTCGATGGCGTCCCAGATCACGTCAGAGCCTGAACGCGGGGGATGGGCTTCGGGCCTATTCTTTGACATACTTCCCGAGGGCTTTCCGACGGCCACTTGTTGCCGCCTTCACAACCACCACCTGACAAGACAATGCCGGGCGCAATCGGTGGGCGCCCGGCGGGATCCGACTATCCCATTGTTCAGAACGATGACAGAGCCTCAGCCTCGCGCGAACTCTCTTGTTCTTCCACATCCAGAGCGGGCTCAGTCACCTCGCGCAAACTCAGTCCCAAACGCCTTGCTGCGGCATCGATATGGATGATGCGAACCCGCACCTGATCGCCGTCAGCCAAAACGGCCCCCGGGTCCGGATAGTGCTCATCACCCAGCTCCGAGACATGGATCAGGCCTTCGAGCCCCTCTTCAATGCCGACGAACGCGCCGAATTTGACAACGTTGGTCACAACCCCATCCACAATATCCCCGACCTCGAAGCGCTCTTCGACTGTCTTCCATGGATCGGGGAGGAGTTCCTTCAAGCTCAGCGCAACCCGAACTTGTTCTCGATCAATGGACAAGACCACGACTTCGAGCGATTGTCCGCAACGGACCACATCGCTGGGGTGGCGCACCCGGCCCCAAGAAAGCTCAGAAACATGCACCAGACCTTCAACACCACCCAGATCGACAAACACGCCAAAAGCTGTGATGTTGGTGACTTTGCCGGTGATCCGTTGGCCCGCCTCCAGGCTCTCGAGCAGCTCTATCCGCTTTCCAGGCCCGGCTTGGGCGGCGCGCTGCGAGAACACCAGGCGCCCCCGTTCTGGGTCGAACTCAATCACCTTCAGGCAGATGGAATCCCCTACCAGCGATTCCATGACCTCGTGTCGCTGGACATCATCGCTGGATTGTTCAACATCGACCAGATGAGATACAGGAACAAATCCCCTTAGGGAGCGCGCTTCAACCAGCAGCCCGCCGCGGTTGAACCCCACGACGGGAAGATCTACGGTGTCGTCCGATTCATACAATTCTCGCGCCCAGACCCAATCTTCAGCCGATCCCCACGAAGTGGGCGAAGCACTCGGTCTCTGGGAACCACGAACTTGTCTGTTTTCGCTCGGAATTCCTTCGTCTTGCAGAACTGCTGCCCACCAGGATTCGTCGGATTGCGGTGGACCATACCCCTGCCGACCCCTGTCCTGACTCATCTCGACCGCCTTGTTTCCCCAAACTAGTAGAAAAGAATGACCCAGCTCTCACGCCTAGGATACACTTTTCCGGGTAAAGTGCAAGCCGCGACGCCTATTCTGGCGTCTCCTCCACGGCCCGCGCGGCTGCCTGCCGTTCCATTTCAATGATGGCTTGGGCGACCGCTTCGATGGCTACACGCTGTTTTCGATAGAGGTCGGCCTCCGACATCGCCAGGCGCATCGCCACATCACGGACTTTCCGGCCTTCGACGAACTTCATCTCAAGGATGTTGTACAGCATCCATTCTGCCGTCAGCCGTCGCTCCCCCTCTGGTCGAACCCGCTCGATCGCCTGACTGAGGATCGAACGCAGGGCGTTGACCGGATTGTCCCTATGCTGATCCATGGCATCCTGAACCACCCGCAGGCTGAGCAGCGGACTGTGCGATAGCCTGGGTCCGCCCCAGTAATGCCCGAGCGCATCTTTTACTAGATTGGCCAGATCCGCCTCGCTGTGCATGCCCTCGACCTCAGACGTCAACGCGTCCAGCCCGCCGTAACGTGCAGCCGCCCTCATTCGCTGCACCGCCTCGACCTGAGGCACAAGGCGGTCGACAACCTGAAAGACATCTCTTTGCAGAAGGCGATCGGTGAGGGCCACCGATGCCCGTTCCGCCAAGACAGCCAGGTCCTCGGCATCCTCCTCTTGGAACTGCGGTTCGCCATCAACTGACCGCACTCCCAGCAGGCCGATGACTTCGGACGAATCCGGCCGACGCAGCGGAAGCAGCCAAAACACATCCCAGGCGAAGATTGTGCCCAAGGGGCCGACGTCCTCCGCATCCTCAGGCAAAACCAAGCTTGGCAGGTCTTCTCCTCCGCGAAGCGGGTCATCCGGACCTACGGCGACCTCCAATTCGAGACCACCTTTCCCCACGACAGCGATGAATGATGACGGTGCCCCGGTGAAATCGCAGACCGCGTTGAGGATGGATTCCAGGTACTGCCGTAGGTCACCACTGGTCAGCAGACGCTCCTCCAGCAAGTGCAGTCGGGCGATGTCGGTGCGGTCTTCTCCGTAAAACAGCCAGCGTTCCACCGTGGGCCGCGCGAGTGTGATGAGAAACTGGAGCAGAAGCAAGGTGCCGATCATGGTGAAGGGGACAACCCGGCTGTTTGGGAGGCCGATCAAGTCGCCGAATCGATTGGCAATCACCGTCGTCGCCAGGACAGTCGATGCCACAACCGGGCCGCGCATGATCCATTGGAACAGGCGGCTCTTCACCACCCGATCGGGAATGCTCACCCCGAAGTACGCCACGGCATAGGCCATCAATACGAGCAGCACAGCTACGCCGCCATTGCTGAAGACCAGACTGGTCTGGAATATGAATGGCGAACGTCCCAATGACGGACCCACGAGGGTCAAGAAAGGCACGCCACCGAGGACGGGGCCAATCGCCCCAACCATCAGATAACTCATGCGTCGACGACTGGTGGATGTCAGACAGCGTTGGTAGGCCCGCCAGAGGTTAATGCCAGCGAACACCAAATCGAACGCCAGGAACAGGGCAAACAGCCAGAGCAGAGACCCCGGATGCAGGTAGGTGGTCTGACCGGTCTGGCCCAGCCCATCGACAATCAACGGCGAAAATCCCACGCCAATCACCGCCAGGAGACTGAGGCCGTAGCTGATCCTGACGGCAAGCTTCCTGCGCCCCTTTGACGGTCGTCCGGTCGATGCCAGCAGGGCATCCGATAGGTGGAGCAAGACGGATGGCAGGAAGCCGATACCTACCCACTTGATCCTGAGCCACATTTCCGCTTCGACGCCCAGCAACGTCGTTCCTGCCAGGACATCTCCGAAGTAGATCACCGTCACGCAACCGAGAACGATGGCGAACGATCTGGCCACAAGTTCTTTCGAATTGAATGTGAGTGCGTAGAGCATCAGCGAGAAAGCCGTGATGGCATTCCCGGCATTGAGGATTTGGTTGAAGACACGCAGTGCTGCTAGCAGAACGTCGGTCATGGCCCTTGGTGAATCAAGTGATAGGCATAGAGAAGAAGAGAGCGATATCCTGATCGGGATAGTAGTTGTCGCTGTAACCTGAAAAGCCCAGCCCAAGCTTCTTGGCCATCCCGATCGCAGGGAGGTTTTTGGTCTGCATTTCCATGAAGATCGCCTCGTAGCCGCGTTCCTTCGCCCATCGGCAGGCGCCTCGAACGAGCGCAGATCCGATCCCTTGTCTACGGTGGCGCAGATCAACGACGACATCTGTCATCCACACGATCCCCGGCGCCGGCGCCTCCGCCAGGCAGGCATACCCCATCAGGCCTGGTTCTCCCTCGGCGACGAAGACCGCCAAGCGGTGGCTCCATTCGTCGGCAAGGTTTTCCGGCGATCGAGGATAAGTAACGCGCATGGGCCGAGGAAGCCGAACCTCTTGAAACTGAATTTCTATCCCGTCTCCCTGCCCATGGAATCCCATTTGCCACACATGATCTGTGCTGAACCCATGGTCAAATCCCATCAGGGTCGGGATGTCACTTGAAATAGCGGTGCGGATGTCAGCATTCGGCATGGAGCCAGTCCTTCGGAAAAGCGAGCGGCCTAACCAGATGGAGCCACATGAACTCTGATCACACAGGGTAGAGGCGCGTTGCCTGACGTGTCGGTCACAACCAGCCGGAAATCATAGTCGCCGCTGGGCACCAAGCTAGTGTCCCACTTACCCAGTTGGTCATCACTGACCGGCGCTGTCCCAGCCGAAATCGCCTGCCATGGGTCGGCGCTGTTCGCTCGGCGAAACTCGTACTTGTAGAACGCGAAATTGGCGATATTGGCTGTGCCTTTGATATCAACGATGCCCGTCAAGGTCGCATCGGGCTTGGGATCCGACAAGGTGGCCAGCGGATTGGTGCAACCCACGCCTTCGGGAGTGCCTAAAGCCAACTCCGTTGCAGGCACAAAAGTGCCTGCCTCGCCCACGACCCCATTTTGAGGAGTCGCCAGAAGAGAAACCGTGGGCACCGGGGTTGGCCTTGCACCCAGCGGAACAGCCGGACCAAGAAACGTCGCCGTGAAGAATGTTCCCAACAGGGCGGCGGCCACAAGTGCGGTCATGGCCCCATACCGGCTCAGCGAAACGACGGCGCGCTCTCGTTCTAGGCCAAACATCGCGTTTCGGTAGACGCGGACCCACTTCAAGGTCAGACCTAGATAAACGAGGCCAGCGGCGCCAAGAATCAAGTAGATCCAGGTCTGATAGGTTTCGATCAATACAAGAGCTTCGGCCATTCACTCCCGACCTACAGTCGACGCAGCACCCCCTTGATGAGCGTCGACAGTCTTGGAACGATGATTCGAGATGCCTCAAGGACTTCTTCGTGGGTTGTTTCAGCTTGGCCATCCATATTGGCCTTGTTAGTTATCCCCGAGATCCCCAAGACCCGCATACCGCCATGCCTTGCCACGGTCACCTCGGGAACAGTTGACATACCGACGGCATCAGCGCCGATTCCCTTCAGGAACCTCAGATCCGCCGGGGTTTCGAAGGAAGGTCCGGCCAAGCAGATGTACACGCCCTGGTGGCACGGGACATTCTCTTGTTCGGCGACGGCAGCGGCAGAGGCCAGCAATTCGCGATCGTATGCTCGGCTCATATCAGGAAAACGGGGCCCAAAATCGTCGAGATTGGGCCCGCGTAGTGGAGTCTGCCCCGCCATACCAAGGAGATTGATATGATCCGAAATCAACATCAGATCGCCAGCTTCAAACGCCTGATTGATGCCACCGGCAGCGTTGGTTACAATCAGGATCTCAGCTCCCAACCGCTGCATGACTCGCACCGGCATCCCCAGCGTCGACATCGGTTGTCCCTCGTAGTAGTGGACCCTACCTTGAAGCACAAACACCGACTGACCCTCTAGCCGCCCGAGCACAAGCCGACCGGCATGCCCTTCAACTGTCGATTTTGGCCATCCTTCGATCTCCTTGCCAGCGATGCGCGCCTCAGCCTCAACCTCATCAGCCAAGGGGCCCAGACCGGAGCCCAGTATCAACCCGATCTTCGGTGCAAATTCAGTTCTTTCGCGGATCGCTCCCACGACACGATCGATCTCAGCCATCGTCAAGAAGGTCCCATCACTCATTGGTGGACTCATCCTCTCCGCCGGCGAGGCTGGCCGGCTTCGAATGCAGTGTGTTCGGACTGGTCAACCCCAAGAAACGCTGCACATCCCGCTTTCGACGTCCGTCTTCGAGCATGTGCTCAGCTCGGCTGCGGCGCAGCGTGTGGGGTGATATGCGGCCGTCCAACCCGACCGCATTCGCCCATCTCTTGACCACAAGCCACAATCCTTGGCGACTCAGGCCGCCTCCCCGTTGGTTGAGAAACAAGGTGTCGGGGTCTTTGCCTGAAATCAGCTGCGGTCTGGCGTCCACAAGGTACGCTCGCAGTGGACCATAAGCTGCGTCCAAAGGTTTTTCAGTTCGCTCCCCACTGGCTCGCAACACACCGCTGACCATATCCACATCATAGGTCCTGAGTTCTACGGCTTCCGCCACCCTGATGCCGGTGACGTAGAGTACGGCGAGAATAGCAGCATCGCGCAGATCCCTTACTCGGCGTCGTTCCAGAGGCGCGGCCAACAGAGTCGTCACTTCAGCGCGTGTAAGAATCCGTGTCTCGCGCGACGCTTCGGCCAACGGAGGCTTCAATTGGGCCAGCAAGGAATCTGCTCGGGACCTGTCATCAGTACTGGCAAATCTGATAAACGAGCGAACGACAGCCATCTTCCTGGCCACCGTCGACACCCTGTACTTTCGAGCCTCCAACCAGTCGACATACGCGTCCACATGCTCGACCGTGAGCTCATCAACCGTGGTCGACTCCCCAGTCTTGTCGGCCACGACCTTCGCGAATTGGACAAGGTCAGTCCGGTAGGCTGCAAGCGTATTGGATGCGCGCCCCTGTCCGTACTTGAGGTCCGTCAAGAAAGCTTGAATTGCCTGCTCCAACAATCTACCCTCGCTGAGGTTGGCGCAGGCGCGATTATAACATCGCGCCCCTTACTTTCCATAACTGGGAACGGCCCTGCCCAGACACCTTCAGCTCGGCGGAAGAAGGCGCCTACATGCCACTCGAGACCTGATTGAGCGCCTCGAGTTCATTCGAGGTAAGGTTCAAATCGGCCGCTGCGAGATTGTCTTGGAGCTGGCCAACGGACCGCGGGCCGATGATCGGGCTGGTGATGCCCGGCTGCCCCATGACCCACGCCAGTGCTACTTGGGACAGGTTTGCGTCGTGGGCCTTGGCGATCCCCTTCATCGTCGCCAGCACCTCCCAATTCCTGTCATCGGCCATGTAGCTGGCCATCCTCGAGCTGCCCGCGCCTCGGGAACCGGCCGGCGGTGCTTGGCCACGCTCGTATTTTCCTGTCAAGAAACCACCTGCCAAGGGGCTGTACGGGATGACCCCTAAGCCGTATTCAAGGCAGACGGCTTGAAGCTCAGCTTCGTACTCCTCTCGGTGAATCAAGTTGTAGTGTGGTTGCAGGCTGGAGAAGGACGTCAGGCCATGCAGACCCGACGTCCACAGCGCTTGCATCAGCTGCCAGGCTTTGAAGTTGGAACACCCGATGTAGCGTACCTTCCCCTGGTGCACGAGGTCATCCAGGGCGCGCAGCGTCTCATCGATCGGCGTAGAAGGGTCGGGGGCATGCAGCTGGTAAAGATCGATGACGTCTGTTTGCAGACGCCTGAGGGACTCCTCGACGGCCCGCATGATATGCACCCGAGACAGACCCTCATCGTTTGGGCCGTCGCCCATTCGACCTCGGACCTTGGTCGCTAAGACAATCTGATCCCGCAGGCCAGACTTCTGCTTCATCCAATTGCCAAGTATCGTCTCGGCCACACCTCCTGGGTTGCCCTCAACCCAGCGGGAGTAAACATCGGCAGTGTCGAGGAACGTAATGCCCGATTCAAACGCGGCATCGAGCACACCGAAAGCTGTGGGTTCATCTGCTGTCCAACCGAACTGCATCGTTCCCAAGCATAGGTGGGAGACTTTGAGGCCGGTATCCCCCAGGCCAAGGTAATCCATTGCAGCTTCTCCTTTCCGGCTTTGTCCTCTGCGGCAATCATATGCGGATCAGGCGGCAACATGCTAGAATAGCCACCGTTTGAGTTAGGAATGAGGGATGACAATCTTGCGAAAATTGGCCTTGCCGCTCCTCCTGCTCGCCGTCACGATCTCGGTGGGCGCCTGCGCCCCAGTAACGTCTGAGGCCAGCCCGTGGCACGGAAAACCCTATGAAGAACGGACGCCTGCTCCCGATTTCCAGCTGGCCAACATTCGGGGTGGGCTCTTTCAACTCAGCCAGCATCGCGGGACGCCGATCTTGCTTTACTTCGGGTACACACATTCGGAGGATATTGATCCGGCGACCTTGTATAACATCTCATGGGTCTTCGACAAACTGTCCACCAGGCCAGAGTACCAGGTCGAATTCGTGATGATCAGTGTAGACCCAGCCCGTGACTCCCCAACCGTGTTCCGCCGCTACCTCGACGCCTATGATCCCAAGTTCATCGGGCTCATCGGGGATTCTGGCACTTTGCAGGCCGTCGAAGACGCCTATGGTGTCACGGTTGAGAAGAAGGCCGTCTCAGGGCCTGGCTCCCAAGAGTACACGCTCGACCACACTTCGACTGTTTTCATGATCGACCGCCAGGGCAAATTGGTCACTCGCTACCCCTACGGCACCGAGCCGGAATCTATCTTGGCTGATTTGCTGTATTTGCTTCAGGAATCCTAGCTGCCCCGGGACCGTTCATCCATGCGATCCAATTCAGGTTTCGTGAGGCGTGCCATGGGATCCGTGAGGAAACAGCTCAGAACTGGACGAAAGTGTCCACCACTAGTGCGGAAAAGATGAGGGCCAAGTAGAGACTGGAGTACCTGTACATCATCCAGGCGCTCCGGTTTCCCCCTTGCCGAAGGAGCTGCCAGGCGTAGTAGCACAAGAGCCCGCCCAGGCCAACTGCCAGCAGCAGGTAGACCACTCCCCCGACATGAGCCAGGGGCATGAGCAGGGTCAACGCTACGACCTGAAGCGTGTACAGGAAGATCTCAGTTCTTGTTTCGCGTTCGCCGTAGATCACGGGCAGCATAGGTACACCCGCTTTGGCGTAGTCTTTCCGTCTCACGAGAGCCAACGCCCAAAAATGAGGTGGGGTCCAGAAGAAGATCAAAGCGAACAGAAAGAAAGCGCCGACGGACAACCCGCCGGTGGCAGCCGCCCAACCTACCAGGGGCGGTATTGCGCCCGCCCCACCCCCAATAACGATGTTGTGTGTTGTTGCCTGCTTCAGCCCCAGGCTGTAGAAAATGACGTAGTACAGGATTCCCGCCAGAGCCAAGACGGCACTCAGCAGGTTGACGAACACAGCCAGGACATAGAAGCTCGAAATGGATAGGGCTAAGCCAAAGGCGACTGCTTCGGCTTCCCGGAGCCGGCCGCCGGGGAGCGGCCGCCGGGATGTGCGCTGCATTCTCTGATCAAGCTCCCGGTCAATGTACTGATTAAGGGCGCTGGAGCCACCCGCAGCCAATGTCCCGCCCAGCATGGTCCAGGCCACCAGGCCCCAATCTGGCCAACCTCTGGCAGCAACAATCATGGCTGCCAGCGTTGTAACCAGGAGCAGCCCAACGATAATCGGCTTCATGAGCGCCACGTAGTCGCCGGGGGTTCCGGGCGATTCCGGCGCCGGCTGATCGGTCGAAGACGCTCCCAGCGGCGATTTCCGCTCTCCGGAAAGCGCAAGGGTGAGGATCAGGCTCCCCCAGACCGCGGTGGCAGTGGCCACATGCAACCCCTCGAGGACAGCCGGAAATCCACTCAGGACATTGGCGGCACCCACAAGGATTTGCGCCAGCAAAAGAACAGCCGTCACCACGGCCGCGATTGCCACCGGCGGTCGTTCACGTCTCCGCTGCCAAGCCGCCCACGTCAACCCGAGGATCATCAGACCACCCAGCACTGCGATGAACCGATGCAACATATGAATCTGGCCGAGCAGGTCCGAAGGCCAGAGACCACCATCGCACAGAGGCCATCCGGCACAAGCCGCCTCGGCACCCGTGGATGTCACCAGGGCCCCGCTGGTCAGCAACAAGAAGACCGTGGCAGCCGTTGAGGCACCCAATCGGGTGAGTGGGTCCTCCAACGAGAAGCTGGGGGCGCCACCGCCTCGCTGGTGGATGCGAAAAGCGCCCACCATGATGAGCACCTGCAGTGCAAGGATCAAGAGGGCGTTCGCCAGGTGAACGGCCACGATGGTCGGCGGGAGCTCCATGACCACAGTCAAGCCACCCAGCAAGACCTGAACCAAGAGCAGAATGAGAGAAGCAATCGACGGCCAAAACACCCATTTTGCCCGCCGGTACCGAAGCCAAGCCACCAAGGTAGTGGCGACGATTAAAGGAGAGGTCAGAGAAGCGACGAGACGATGCGAGTACTCAATGATTGACGCAAATTCCAGCGGTGGGATGAGTTGTCCGTAGCACAATGGCCAGTCCGGACAGCCCAGGCCTGAGCCCGTGACGCGGACAATGCCGCCGACGACGATGAGGAGAAAGGTCATCACCGCCGCGGCCAGCGCTAGCCAGCGAAATTTGCGTGCGTCCGGCATATCGGATGTCCGGTGGGATGATCCAGTCATGATTTCGCTTTGCCTCTCATTCTCAAAGAGTCAACTGCAGTTCCGGCGCGACCGGGCAACATGTCCGCCAGCAGCTCGTCTTGGTGCTGACCCATCACGCCAGTCGCCGTGCTCAATGCGCACCCCATCGTTGGTCACTTCTGGGCCATCAGAAACTTGATCAGACCAGAGAGTTGAGCGGGCGAAAGTCGGGTGGAAAAGTTGGTGGGCATGATGCCGTTTTCGTATCCCGAGGCGATATGCGCCTCCGGTTCGAGGACAGCCTGATCCAGAAACGTCTCTGCGTCCATTCCGGGCACCCTCGTCCCAGCCCAGGATCCGACCTCGGACAGATTTGGTCCCACCGTGCCCTTAGCTCCCACCGCTTTGAGCGTGTGGCAAGCCGAACAACCATAGGTCATGAAGACCTCCCGGCCAGCTTGGGCGGTGTCTGGGGCCGGGGCCGAACCGCCCCCGTCCGGCACGGATGCAGGTTGGGCCGCCAGGGCTCGAAAAGAGAAAATGGCGATCACAATCACCAGGACGGCGGGAATCAGCGTCCACACGATTTCAAGCGCTGGCCTCGGCGAGATCGTCGGCGCCGACTGATCGACCTCCGCCCGGCGAGATCGAAAAACAGCATATACCAGGGCGCCCTCGACCGCGAGGAAAACGATGGCCGCAAGCGCCAGAAAGACGCGGAAGAGCTGATCAACAAGACTCTGCTGAGCAAACAACCATAGGGATGGCGGCGAGATGCTCCCGGCTGCGAACTGCGAATTTATGCCGCCAAGGACCAGGGCAACGGTGCTGGGGTGGATGGTGGTCCAGATGTCCAAGCTTGAGAGGCCTCCGTGCGCGCGAGGGCCGACGCGTGGCTGGATTCAAATCGTGATGGGAAGGAATTCAGCCCGCGCGGGCGGGAATACAATCGGGTTTCTCGTCCGGAAACTGGTAGATCACGCTCATTCTACCATTCAGTACTGTTTTGGAGCTCCTGGCGCGAATGGTGGCGGCCGAGTGCTTGGCCGCCACTGGCAACCCGACCTTCGCCAGGACCTAAACCTCGAAACAATAGGCCAAGCCGATAGCGCCCGGTCCCACGTGGACCCCCACGGCTGGCGGAATGATCGTGTTGAACATCTCGTTCGGGGTAAAGCGTTCTCGAACGGTGTCTTCAAGGCCCTTTCCATCATCTTCCACACCAGTGTGGTGGATGGTTATGCGCAGGGGACGTGCCTGATCTCCGACGCGTGATTGCAGGATGTCGAGCAACCTGGCCAGGGCTTTGGTCTTGGTCCGAACACGTTCAAGGGGCTCCACGCGTCCGTCGCGGACTTCCAGCAACGGCTTCAGATTGAGGGCTGTTCCAAACAAGTGAGCTGCCCCGCCAATCCGTCCGCCGCGGTGCAGAAACTCCAGGGTGTCCACCACGATGAGAAGGCCAGTGCGATCATGGGCCATCTTGGCTGCCTGCAGGCAGGCCTCAACGGATCCCCCCTCAGCGGCGACGCGGGCGGCTGCGGCCACCTGGAAGCCGAGGGCCATGGCCACCGTCTCAGAGTTGAAGACCTCGATCTCCGCGCCCGGGAACATCTCCTTGGCTTGCATGGCTGAGTCATAGCTCCCCGAAAGCTGATCGCTCAGCACAACCGCCAAGACTGGGCGGCCGGCCGCCACCATGGGCTCGAAAGCTTTGTGGAAGGATGCCACGGTGGCTTGGGATGTCGTCGGCATTTGCTCGTCCGTGGCCAAGCGAGCGTAGAATTGTTTGGCCGTGATGTCGATGCCGTCCTCATAGGATGTTTCGTTCCAAATCACCACCTGAGGAGCGACCTGGATTCCGAAAGACTCGACCAACGAGTCCGGCATGGCTGCAGTGCTATCTGTCACGATGGCGACGTTCGACACGGGGCCTCCTCGAACATAAGCGCGGATAATGGCACAGGGACACGTCCCTACATCTTCTAAACCCCTGTCTTTGTCGCTGGTTGCGGGAGAAGCCTAGTTCCGCGCCGCTCGCCAGGCCTCGAAATCCTTCAGTGAGAGCGAGTTGATGACATCGCCTGCGGTCACCCATCCTCTGCGGGCCGTCCCGATTCCGTATCTCCTGAAGGCGTAGTGGTCTGTGTGATGGGCATCGGTATTGATCGCCAACTTGCAGCCAACCTCCACGGCCCGTCGGGCATGCACGTCGTTCAGATCCAACCTCTCTGGATTGGAGTTGATTTCCAGAACGACGCCGTGTTCAGCGGCTTCGGCGAAGATGGCTTCGATGTCCAAATCTGCTGCATCTCGGCTTCCGATCAGTCGTCCGGTCAGGTGGCCGATGATATCGACGTGTTGATTGCGAATGGCTCGCAGCAAACGCTTTGTCACCTTTTCTCGAGACTGCCGAAGCGAGGTATGAAGCGAGGCGACGACAACATCGAGGCCCTCGAGCACATCATCCGGGTAATCCAGCGTGCCATCGGCCAGGATCTCCACTTCGGCTCCTTGGTAGAGACGGAATGAATCCCCCAGCTTCGCCTGCAACTCGTCAATTGCCTGCCTCTGCGACCTGAGGCGCTCCACTGAGAGCCCATTGGTGACCCCAAGACTCTGAGAGTGATCGCTGATGAGGAGGTAATCAAGTCCGGACTCCTGGGCGCCGCGCGCCATGTCCTCAAGCGTTAGCTGGCCATCCGACCAATCGGAGTGAGCATGAAGCTCGCCCCGGATGTCCTCCAGATTAACCAGATCGGGCAGCTCGCCCGCTTTGGCCGCTTCGAGTTCACCCCGATCCTCTCGCAGCTCGGGCGGTATCCAGGGCAGGCCAAGGGCCTCATAAACGGATGCCTCGTCGGCGCACAGGATTTCGGTATCGTCCTCCCGCTTGAAGCCGTGCTCGGAAAGCGACAGCCCTTGCTTGAGCGCCCATTCTCTCAGCTTGACGCTGTGCTCT
>Ga0307424_1000378_pt1 | contig 23790 bp, 25 predicted proteins | sample SalMarWE160320MG_FD_202157 | JGI IMG/M metagenome (GOLD analysis project Ga0307424, IMG submission 202157) | Salt marsh sediment microbial communities from the Plum Island Ecosystem LTER, Massachusetts, United States - WE1603-20 | ecosystem: Environmental > Aquatic > Marine > Intertidal zone >... | reverse complement strand
TCGTATAAAAAAAGATGGTTATATTTGCCATCCAGCCATTCATTCCAGTGCCGGTACATCAGGTGATCGATAAGCCGGGCTTTCACCGGATCATCTTTTTTCTGTTCACCCTCATTTTTTATGCATAATTCATCCGGACAATCCGGGGGTACCCTTCTTGCCAGCAAAAATTTTGAGCCTTGCGCGGATAAGACAAAACCATCGATGTCGCCATAAACATCCGTAACCTGTTCTGATTTTTCCGATTTCAGGTCCCTGCGCCAAATTTGCATTGAACCGGATTCCTTATTTAAAAAATAGAGGTGTTGTCCATCCGGGGAAAATACAGGATTCGTGCTGGAACCGGCCATATTTGTCAGCTGGCGGGTATTGTTACCTGCCCGGTCGGAAATCCATATCTGGGTGGTGCTGGTATTATCGGAAAGACGGGCATTTTTGACTGTAAAAGCCAGCCACTGGCCGTTCGCGGCCATCACCGGTGTACCCACACGGGCCAAACAGAAAAAATCTTCGAATTGCAGGGTTTTAGTTTGTGCCATGGGATGAGCGATAAAAACAAAAATGATCAGAAATTGGGTAACGATTTGTTTCACTGCGTTCTCCTTTTTTTCTGTGTCCGGTTTTTTCTGCAAACTTATTCATCACGATATTTTATCTATAAAACTGTTTAACAAATTTAGCCATTTTATTAAATTAAAATAAACAAGTTCATTAATAAATAAAACTAAAAAAATCATATATATAAAACATTTTTGTTATCTCTTCGTTTAGATATATAATTATTGGTTATCTTTGCAGGTCAGATAAGTTCAATTAAAGGTTTTGGATCAGCTGCTTTATTAGCATGATCTATTTCATTAACCACAGAGTACACTGAGTTAATTTTTTGAAATTATTATACTTATAGTAGATCTAAAAATTTCATTTAAAAAAACGTGATCTATTGTAATTATTCCTATAACCGTTCGTTTTTATAAGATTTAATTACACTCTGGGTCTTCTGTGGTGAATTATTCAGGTTAAGTTAGCAGATTTTATTGTTATCCCGCCCGGGCGGGATCTTCCAACGTGTTGAGCTTTTGCTTCACGCAGGAAGACCCTTCCAGGATGACTAAAGGGGAAGACATTTTGCTTACAGCCCTGCGTTGCGCAAGGCGATCGATGTCATTTGGAATAAATGGAGTCTAGCAGGAAGGGAAAAGTATGTTAAAATACTCAAAATGGTGGCTTCTGATTCTCCTGGCGGCTCTTATCATGGTGTATCTGGTCCCGCATAATATATCAATGGCTGTGAATGAAAAACTGGACAGAGGGCAAGTCGAAGAAATTGCTGATTCCTTTCTTAAAGGTCTGGGATATAAGCTAAAGGATTATTACACCACAATCACCCGCGATCCGGCCAGCTTTGTGCTGGCTTACTTAAACAGCGAGATGGAAAAAGAACGTTTTCTCCGAATCGTGAACAGCGATTCCATACCGAATATTCACTGGCAGGTCAGATATGTGCAAAATATTCCCCGTGATCAACCGCAGACCAGTTATTACGTGTGGATTTCGCCACGCGGCAAGATCGTCGGATTTGAACGGAATCTTCCCGATACCCTGACGATTGCCTCTTTGTCGGAGGATGAAGCCGCCAAAAAAGCACAGCTGTTTCTGAGCGATCAGGTCGAAATTTCCCTGAATAATTTTATCCTGCGAAAATCACAGCAGTTCATACAGACAAGCCGTACGGATTATACTTTTACCTGGGAAAAACAAACCCGGTTTGCTGCAGGTAAAATTGTCCTGCGCGTTTTTATCCAGGGCGATGAAATTGGCGGCTATGATTATAATTTTCATTTTCCGGAATCGATTACCCAGGAGATCAGTGAGCAGACCACCCGCAGTACACTTGTTTATTTGATACAACTGATCATCCTGGCCATACTCTTTATTTTTACGCTGGTAATCTTTCTCAAAAAATATCATGAGGGGGAGGTATCCACCCAATTGGGTATCACCCTTTTTATCATCGTATTCGTACTGGGCCTGGTAAGAAGTATCAATGAGCTTCCGGTAGCCGGTATTACACTCAGCATCGGAAATATGAGCGCTTCGAATGTCCAGCTGATTTTCTTCGTATATGAGGTTTTATTAAAGAATGTGTTTCTGGGAATTTTACTGCTTACCTCATGGGCAGTCGGTGAAGCCTATGCCCGCAGTTATTGGCCGGAAAAATTAAACGCCATAGACAGTTTGCTGAATAAAAAGTTCTTTACGGAAAGTACGGGTATCGCTCTTCTCCGCGGCGGTGCTATCGGCTTTATTACAGCCCTGTTGTATCTGGCGGTGATCAGCGTTTTCACCGGCAAAGGCAAAGATATCATCCAGGTCATCCTTCCCTTTGGCAATACCTTTCAGTATTATGTACCGGTCGTATCTATGGTAATCATCGCGATTATGATGGCTTTGATCAGTGAGGTGTTTTTCCGCTTTTTTATTATCAGTGTTGTCTACCATCGCTGGCGGAACAAATGGCTGGCTATTATTGTTGCCGCCGTTGTCTGGCCGATTGGCTATACGATTTTCCTTGATTATCCGCTCTTTTCTTCGATGCCCCTGAATATCGTTTTATCTCTTTTGATGGGGCTTGTTTTTGGCTGGTTATATTTTAAGTTCGATCTGTTAACCCTTATTGCCGGGACGGCCTCGGCAACTCTGATCCTGGCTTCACTTCCGCTTTTTGCCAGTGATGCAGACTGGCACCGGATATCACTTTATGTACTTTTCATTGTATTACTGATCCCCACCGCACAGATCATCATCAGTGCAATAAAAAAAGAGTCGTTTCAATATACCTATAAGGGATTACCAAAACACATATTAAGGATTACGGAGCGGGAACGTATGCAGAAGGAATTGGAAATCGCCCGTAATGTGCAAATGGGATTGCTGCCAAAAAAGAATCCCGTCATGCAGGGGTTTGATATCAGCGGCACCTGCTTACCGGCCAAAGAAGTGGGCGGGGACTATTTTGATTTTGTGACGCTTGGTCCAAATAAACTGGGTATCGCGATCGGTGATGTGTCGGGAAAAGGTGTTCCTGCGGCTATTTACATGACACTCACAAAAGGGATCCTGCAAAGCCATGCAGATGAAACCATTTCTCCCCGGCTGGTACTCAACAAGGTAAATAAACTGCTTTACAGGAATATCGAAAAAAATTCTTTTGTATCGATGTTTTATGCCGTATTAGATAGCGAGGCAAAAGAACTCACCTTTGCCAGGGCTGGACATAATCCCGGTATTATCATCAATCAAATTGACGGCAGTAACCAGGAACTCAAAACAGATGGAATTGCACTGGGGCTGGAAGAAGGATCTGTTTTTAACCGCACACTCAAAGAGCATTCGATCCATTTAAAATCTGGTGATACGCTGGTTTTTTATACCGATGGCTTTACGGAAGCAATGAACCAGTTCAAGGAAGAATTTGGAGAAGAACGCTTTATCCAACTGATCTCTGAAAACCGTCATTTACGTGCCCAGGAACTGATTGATACAATCGTTGCACAAATAAGAAGCTTTTCCAGAGACGTTGCCCAGCATGATGATATGACAATGATTGTGGTCAAGATCCTCTGATTGCATCCGGGATATATTGCCCGCCCGCTTTTTGATTCTTGAAAAAATTAAAAATTCTTAGTACTGTATATGAGCAACGATATTGAAGAAAATCTCATGAGGGAAAAAATGGAACTACTGGGTATAGACATCGGCGGTTCAGGTGTAAAAGGTGCCCTTGTCGACGCGGCCACAGGAGAATTAACAACAAAGAGATATCGCATCGCCACCCCGCAGCCGGCAACGCCAAAGGCAATTTCAAACACGGTGGTCAGGCTGGTCAAACATTTCGGTTGGAAAGGAGCGCTGGGCTGCGGCTTTCCGGCGGCGATCAGCAAAGGGGTGGTGCGGACCGCATCAAATATTGATGACGGCTGGCTGGGCATTGAAGTTTCAGACCTTTTTTCGAAGGCGACGGGAAATCCAACTATTGTGCTTAACGATGCGGATGCCGCCGGCCTGGCAGAAATGAAATTTGGCGCCGGAAAAAACAGGAAAGGGATCGTTTTTATAATTACAGTCGGGACAGGCATTGGCACAGCAGCATTCAGCGACGGGTGCCTGTTCCCCAATATGGAATTGGGTCATTTGATTATGAATGACAAAATTGCCGAACATTTTGTTTCAGATGCCGTCCGCAAAAAAGAAGAATTATCCTGGAAAAAATGGTCAAAACGGTTTAACAGTTATCTTCTGGAGATCGAGCGGCTTTTCTGGCCGGATCTGATTATCATTGGTGGTGGCGCCAGTAAGAAACAGGAAAAATTTTTCATGTATCTGAATACGGACATCGAAATTGTTCCCGCCCAACTGCTCAATGAAGCAGGAATCATTGGCGCAGCCCTCGCCGCAAAAAGCTTATAAGCAAAAGGTCAGGTAAATGATGGCGAAGAAAAATTCAGAAAAACTGCTGAAAGCCTATGATCAGATTGACCGGCTTTCACACGCCTACCGGTATTCACAGGTTTTATTTACCGCCTATGAATCGGGCCTGCTGGAAGTGCTAAGCAGATCAAAAGATAGATCCCCTGAGGAAATCGCCAAAGCAGCAAATCTGTCGGAGAAAGGTGTCACGCGGCTTCTTACCGCTTTGTGCGCGTTAAAGATAGCAGATAAAAAACAGGGGCGCTATAAACTGGCCGGTCAATACCGTCAGCTGTTCAACCCGGATAAAGATAATTATCTGGGCGGCATGTTTGACCATGAAATTCATCTACAAAAGCGCTGGATAAATCTGCTGCAGAGTATAAAAAGCGGTGAGCCTGTGAAAAAAGCGGATCAAAAGCGAACCGCGCAGGATAAAAACAGGTTTATCAGGGCGATGGCAACCCTGGGCCGACGTTCCTCGCCGGAAGTGATAAATAAATTAAAACTAAAAGATAATCAGCATATTCTTGATCTTGGCGGCGGCCCCGGTCTTTATATGGAAACTTTCCTGGCACCTTTTACAGACACGAAAGTAACGCTTTTCGATCAACCTGAAACGATTCGCTTTGCAAAAACACGTTTGGCAGCCCATCCGTCATTTGACCGTATGTCTTTCCGGGAAGGGGATATGCTCAGAGATAACTATGGTAAGAATTACGATATCATTTTTATTTCCAATGTGATTCATATATTTTCCCTCAAACAGATTCTCCATATTCTTAAAAACTGTCACAGATCCCTTAAAGCTGCCGGCCGTGTACTAATCAAAGATTTTTTTCTCAATGAGGATCAGATGGGACCGGTCTTCAGCAGCCTTTTTTCTCTGCACATGCTGCTTTCCACAGAACATGGTGCTTGTTACAGAGTTTCAGAAATAATGGATCTGCTCAGAGAATCCGGTTTCAGAAGAGGACGACAGATTAAATTTAAACAGAACAGTCAAATTTTAGAAGGCATAAAAAAGTAGATCAGCAAAGAAAAGAAAAGGAAATCTCACAATGTTGTCGTTTAAAAACAAAACAGTTCTGGTTACAGGTGGCAGCCGCGGTATTGGTGCCGCTACAGTGAAACTATTCGCTTCATTGGGGGCACAGGTAGCGTTCAATTATAATAAAAATAAAGAAAGTGCAGAAAGTCTGATAAAAGAACTTGAGGATTATAAAGGTAAAATATTTTACAGCCGTTGTAATGTGGCTGATTATCAGCAAGTGAAAAATTTTCTGCGCGGAGCTGTGGAAAAATTTTCAGATATTAATATACTTGTAAATAATGCCGGTATCTGGGAATATGGTGCTATTGACACGATGAGCGAAGAAAATTGGCGGCGCACGATGCGGACCAATCTGGACAGTATATATTATTTTACCAAGGAAGTGGTTTTACACATGAAGGCCAGGAAAATTGCCGGAAGAATTATTCACGTCGCTTCTACAGCCGGTCAGAGGGGAGAGGCTTTTCATTCACATTATGCAGCGACAAAGGGCGCTATTATAAGTTTTACCAAATCACTGGCTGCTGAATTGGGTCCGGATGGTATCCGTGTCAATTGTGTGGCACCGGGCTGGGTTGATACCGATATGTCCAGAGAACCTATACGTGAGAAAAGGGAAGAGATAGAGAAAAGTATCCCAGGTGGAAAAATTCCGGTGGCCGAAAATATTGCCGGACCGATTGTATTCCTTGCCTCTGAATGGGCAAATGCGATCAATGGTGAAATACTCAATGTCAACGCCGGCAGTGTATTGTGTGGATAAGATGGTCCGCGCAGGGAAATAAAACAAGCAGATCCCTGTGTTTAATAAAATCAGGCGGAAATAAAAAATAACAAATACGATATGGACAGAGGATCCGTCAGAGAATCATCCGCCCATATCTTAACCTTGGACGAAAGGGACAGGAGACCATGGACCGTTCCCAGGGCCTTGCCTTGCTTTATGAATTTACCGAATCGGAGAGCCTGCGCAAACATGCCTATGCAGTAGAAAAGGCGATGCGTGACTATGCCAAAAAATTTAACGAAGATGAAGAGTTATGGGGACTCATCGGTCTTATTCATGATTTTGATTACGAGAAGTATCCGGAAGAGCACCCGATGAAGGGCGCTGACATACTGGCAGAACGAGGCGTATCTGAATCCATTCGCCGTATCATACTCGGTCATGCCGATTTCAGTGGCGTGCCGCGCGATACATTGGCGGCAAAAACGCTATTTGCTGTGGATGAATTATGCGGGTTTATCGTGGCTGTCACCCTGGTGCGGCCAACCCGTTCAGTCAGTGAAGTACAAGTAAAGTCGGTTAAGAAAAAAATGAAAGACAAACGGTTTGCCGCAAAGGTTAACAGAGATGAGATCCTACAGGGAGCTGAACAACTCGGGATTGATTTTGATGAACATGTGTCTTTCGTTATACAATCATTAAGCGGCGTGGCTGAAGAAATCGGACTTAATCCTTAAGCGGCCGCCAGGAAGCAGAACATCACATGCATCGGGATAATTTAATTTCTTTTTTGGATGACTATCTGCGAGTGGATGACTTTAATGACGACTGTCCAAACGGTCTTCAGGTTGAAGGGAAATCTACGATAAACACAGTCATTACCGGTGTGTCCGCCTCTGTACGTCTTTTTGAAGAAGCGATCAAACAGCGGGCGGACGCCATCATCGTACATCATGGGATCATATGGAATTTTGCCAGGCCGCTGTACCGGGGTGGATATAAAGAGCGTGTGCGGCTTCTTCTAGAGCATCAGATCAACTTGCTTGCCTACCACCTTCCTCTGGATGCTCATGAAAAGATTGGCAACAATGCCCGTCTTGGTTCATTACTGGATCTGCAAAATATAAGCACATTCGGTCAGTATAAGGGACAACTGGTTGGTGTAAAAGGCGAGACAGGGGGTATTGATAAAAAGCGGTTCTTTACCAGGATCAGGGATATAGTAAAAAGGGAACCATTAATATTTGATTACGGCCCGGATATGATCAATACCGTCGGCATTGTCAGCGGGGGGGCACAGAAAGATATCAGTCAGGCGGTGTCGGCCGGACTGGACTTATTTTTGACTGGTGAGGTCAGTGAACATAACTTATGGTATGCACAGGAAGAGGGTATTCACTTTGTCTCCGCCGGGCATTATGCGACGGAAAAATTCGGTGTTATTGCCCTGGGCGAACTCCTGGAAAAAGAATTCAAAATCAATACGGCATTCATAGACGTTTTTAATCCCGTTTGAATTTATTCAATACTTATACTCAAAAATACAGGAAGTTTAAGAGATGAAAAGACTGCAGAAAAAAGACATTGAGGAACAGTTAAATAATGTGAAGGATTGGATCATGGACGGCAATGCGATCAAGCGGGAATGGACGTTCCAGGATTTTAGCGAGGCCATAGATTTTATAAATATGGTCGCTGTCATCTGTGAGGCCCACAATCACCACCCTGAGTTATATAATGTATATAATACTGTATCACTACGCTTCTACACCCATTCAGAAGGTGGACTAACATTAAAAGATTTTGCCATTGCTGCGGATATTGATAAACTATAAATTTATCTCCCGCTAAAATACAGGTTCACTGTTCACGCACCTTACAGGAGTGTAGATGTCTCTGGTAAATAAGTTTTTCGTTATAATACTTCCCCTGATCCCTAAAATTATCATTGGTTTCTTTTCAAAAAAATATATTGCCGGCCCAACCCTTGATCATGCCATCGAAAGAATAAAAGACCTGAACAAGCTCGGGATCATGGCTACCATCGATATACTGGGGGAGGAGATAGATCAAAAAGCAGATGCGTTACAAGTCGTTCAGGAATACAAAGACGTTCTGGCGGCAATCAAAAAACATCAATTAGATTCAAATATCTCAGTTAAGCCTACCCATCTTGGCCTGAAGATCGATAAAATGTTCTGTCTCGAGAATATGCGTGCTATCATAAAAGAAGCTGAAAAGCATCAAAATTTTGTCCGTATCGATATGGAAGATCATACCTGCACCTCGGACACGCTTGAGATGTATTTGTCCCTGAAAAAGGAATTTGAAAATGTGGGTGTTGTGATTCAATCTTACTTACGCAGAACGATGGATGATATTCGTGTACTGGTCAATCATGGCGCCAATCTAAGATTATGCAAGGGGATTTATCTGGAGCCGAAGTCTTTGGCCTATAAGGATTCGGCTATTGTAAATCTGAATTTTAATTATGCGTTGGAGAAATTGTTGTCTAAGGGCTGTTATGTGGGAATAGCCACCCATGATGAGAAACTGCTCTGGTTTGCCCTTTCTTTGATAGATAAACTGAAACTGAAAAAAGAGGTCTACGAATTTCAAATGCTTCTCGGGGTGACAGAAGATTTACGCGATTTGCTGGTCAAAGACGGGCATCGCATGCGCATCTATGTACCCTTTGGTGAACACTGGTATGCCTATTCTATGCGGCGTCTTAAGGAGAATCCGAATGTTGCTGTTTCTATTTTCAAGAACATATTCAGTTCTTCATAAAATGAATCGATAGGCTGCTGAAGAAAAAGGTAATTCGAGACGATCACAGGATGAACAGGATAAAACTAAATCTGGGTTATAGATTCTGTCTAAAAAAAAATATTTAATTGTCCTTTTTATTATATCAACCCCGAATAATTGATTAATCAGCGCTCATTTTTCCCAGAATATCTTCCCGAACGATCAAAAGAACGGCCGATTGAGGAACAATCAGATATTTCTTTTTCTCGAATTCAATTTCTATCGCCGATTTGCGCAGAAATAAAATAAAGTCTCCTTCTTCTACCTGCAGGGGCAAATACCGTTTATCTTTCCGGTCGTTTTTATCCCAGGGCTCATCACTGCTATCAATCGGGTCGGGTAAAGGATAACCGGGCCCGGTTTTTATCACAAGACCACTCTGTACCTTTTGTTTCTCCTCAATCCCCTGGGGGAGATAAAGACCAAAATTTGTTTTCTCTTTTGATTCATCAGGATTGACCAGCACGCGGTCCCCGACAACGATCAGTTGTTTTTTTGTATCCATTCGCGAATTCCAGTCAGAGGTATAATTTATCGTACAGTCTGAAACTGCAAACTCAAGACTGAGGCAATATAACAAGATTAGACTATAGATATCAATGTCAGGCTGCCCCCGCGCTTGAAAAAACAGGATCAGGTAGCGGACGGAGAATGGAAAGATAAAACGGGCTTTCCTTTTTTACACTGGAAGTAAATTATTCTGATTAGTATCTTAGATAAAACTAATTTAATTTTTACATCTGCCCTAAAGCTTAGTAAGCGGCTGCGATAAATTATACAGGATGCTCTAAAAATGGCAAAACCAAAAGAAGTAAATATTGTTCTCCTAGGGTGTGGAAAATTGGGACAGGGCATTTATAAACTCCTGCATGAGAAACGGAAAAAAATACAGGATCAGACAGGAATAAATCTGAATATTAAACATATTTTAGTCAAACACATCAACCAGAAAAGACAGGCATTTGTTCCACAGGAAATTCTGACCGACGATTTAAAAAGTATTTTGAATGATTCGTCTATAAATATTGCTATTGATGCAATTGGTGGCATCGAACCCACTTATGGTATTATAAAGGAATTCTTATTAAAAAGATGTCATGTTGTCTCCGCAAACAGGGCTTTACTGGCCAGTAAGATGAGAGAGATCTTTGAACTGGCTCGTTCAAAAGGGGTTCATTTACAATTCGATGCGGCACTTGGCGGCGGTATTCCCATAATCCGTTTACTTAAGAGGGATCTTATCGCTTCACGTATTATCAGTCTGTGGGGTATTGCCAGCGGTACGTCCAATTTTATACTTTCAGAAATGCATCGCAGTAAAAAATCATTAAAAGAAGTACTGAAGCTTCCCCATCTGAGAACGATTTCAGAGAGTCACATGCTACTTGATTATGAGGGTTCTGATTCAGCTCAAAAACTGGCCCTTCTGGCGGCCATGGCTTTTGGCGTGGAAGTTGATTATTTAAAAGTCTATGCAGAAGGTATCTCGGGTTTAAAAAAACAGGATATCCAATTTGCTGAGGATTTTGGCTATCAAATTAAGTTACTCACCATCCTCAGAGATCAGGAAAGAGGTCTGGAGCTTCGCGTTCATCCCACCCTGGTCCCGGATAGTCATCCTTTGACTTCTGTACAATTTGATTATAATGCGGTCTACATACAGACCGATAATGTGGGTCAATATATGCTGTATGGAAAGGGGGCGGGGGTGTACCCGGCTGCCAATATGATCATACGCGACCTCGTTGAAATCACCACAACCAGCCAGATCTCAACGCGGAATATGTATGAATACCCCCTCTGGAACGAACGGCCCGTGCTGCCCATCGATGAGATTATATCCGGCTATTACCTGCGTTTTATTTGCCTTGATGTCCCCGGTGTGATGGGCAAAATTGCCACGGTACTGGGTGAGCATCATATTAATATAGAATCGGCCCATGCGTCTGTATTCGAACAAAAAAATGAACCCACCGCCTGTGTGCATATTTTTATCGAAACCGCCCGTGAAAAAGATATCAACGCCGCCCTGAATCAGATCAAAAAAATTAAACTCATCAGAGGACGAACCACGGTATTTAGAATCTTAAGTGAAACATCTGCCGGGAATCATCAGAAAAGAATCTGACCGGACTGGTCAAACCACCTCTTACCCGTATGGAAATAAAAATGAGTCAATCTGTAAAACTGTTTGAACAGCTGGTTAAAATCATGAAGCGTTTACGGCGTGAATGTCCCTGGGATAAAGAGCAGACACTGGAAAGTCTGCGCAGATTTGTGCTTGAAGAAGCCTATGAGGTGGTGGACACCATTGACCGTAGGGATTGGCAGGAACTAAGTGAAGAATTGGGTGATCTTTTGCTGCAGATTGTATTTCAATCAGAAATTGCCGAGGAAAACAAATTCTTTACACTGTCAACGGTGATAGAGGGCATTAATCAGAAACTAATCGAAAGGCATCCTCATGTTTTTGACAGTAAAAAAGTAAACTCAGCCCGCGAAGTTGAACAGAACTGGGAGAGGATCAAATTGAAAAACGAGAACAGAGATTCACTTCTGGCAGGAATCCCGGAATCTGCCCCGGCGCTTCTCAGAGCCCAGCGGATTCAGGAAAAAGCCAGCAGGGTGGGCTTTGACTGGAAACAATCCAACGAGGTATTGGATAAAATAGAAGAAGAAATCAGAGAACTTCGCCAGGCTATCCTTCAGGATGACAATCAAAACATTGAAGAAGAAATGGGAGATCTTTTATTTTCTGTTGTCAATCTGTCCAGATTCCTGAACATTTCTGCTGAAGACGCGCTGCGCGCCAGCAATAAAAAATTTATGCGCAGGTTTATGAAATTAGAAAAAAAATTTAAAAACGACTATGATAAAATGAAACAGGCCGGTATTCAGGAGCTAGACAGGCTCTGGGAAATTATTAAGGCTAAAAAAACGAAAAATGAACATGATTAAACATACGATCACCGGTTTTTTAAACGATACCATATCAGAAGAGGGACATTCAGAAATAATCGCGCTGATCATGCGTTATTTCAAGTCTCAGCTGGCAGATATAAATATTTCTGTACTTGAACATCTCTTCCAACCGGCATGTTATCAGGTACTGAATCTGTCCGAACATGAATTACAGTTCAGACATGCGTTATTGGCTTTATCAGAGAAGAAAATTCAGAGACGCAGTCAGCTGTCCTTAATCGATGATTACTACCTGTTTACTTTAACTGACCAGACAAACCGGGTACGTTTTATTTTCGGTTTTACACCTGCAGGGATCATCGATCCTGACTTGCTTGGCGATTTATGCACAGAAGTACAGTCTGTCTGGTGCCTGATCAATAATGTCATTGCAAAAAATAGTGAAACCACCGCCGGATGGACAGCCGCACTTGTCAGCCAAATCACCCATGATCTGAGCGCGCTGGCTTCATTGTCCTCACCCGCTGCAGAAAATGACGATTCTTTAAAGCATAAAATACACTATACGCACAACTTATCCCGCGCCATTATGCCCTATCTTCGTGATTTAAAATTGCATAAGGTAACCGTCCCGGTAAAAGATCTAATGGATAGTATTTCCCAGGGTCTTCCTTCAACGGAAAAGGTGAAAATAAATATGAACATGATGGATAATCTTGGCTCTATTTCTGCCGATATTGAATATATCGAACACGTGATCCAGACGATTGTAGAAAATGCAATCATGGCAACCCGTTCAGTCGGGGATGAGATAAATATTTCCATCAAGCGAAAAAAAGGACAGTCGGCATTTATTGAATATGATTGGCTTGAAATTGGCGTTTCTGATAATGGTATAGGCATTCCGGCGGAATATCTTGCAGATATTAAAAAACCGTTTTTTACAACCTGGAAAGAGGAAGGCCATATCGGGCTCGGTTTGGCACAGGCCGAAAAAATAGTGCAGGCTCACGACGGCACACTGGAAATACAAAGTCACTCCCCCGGGGGAACAACGTCAACCCTTTACTTACCTTTGAAAGATGACGAGGACTAAAAACAAAATTCTGATTGTTGAAGACAGTCTTGTATGGCGCGAAAAATACAAGAAATGGCTGGGAGAAGAACACTATGACTTTGTCGACTCGGCCGATGCAATTAATGCCGCTAAAACTTTTGATTCGCACTTACCGGATCTTGTTATTCTGGATCTTGGATTGCCGGAAATTGATCATGGCCTTGAACTGCTTGATAATTTTATGCTAAAGAGTACAGATACTGCTGTAATTGTCATTACTTCATCAAAGGATCATAAACATGCCCTTGAAGCGCAGAAGAAAGGGGCCATTTCATACTTTTTCAAAGGCGAAAATATAAAAGACGAATTACCTTTCTTAGTGAACAGAGCATTGAAGATGCAGGCTCTCCAGCGGGAGAACAAAAGGCTCCGACAAAGACTTGACCGGGTATTCAGTTTTGATAACATTATTGCGATCAGCAAACCGATGCATAATATCCTGGCACTGGTTGAAAAAATACGAACCAGTTCTGAATCGGTTTTGATTACCGGAGAGTCAGGTGTTGGGAAAGAAGTCATTGCCCGTCATATACATGAGAGAAGCAACAGACAGAAAGGACCAATTATCGCTATCAATTGTGCCGCTATGCCTGAGACCCTGCTGGAGAACGAGTTGTTTGGACATGAGAAGGGCGCCTTCACAGGAGCAACCGATCTGAAACTGGGAAAAATCGAGCTGGCCGCTCAGGGCACTTTGTTTCTTGATGAAATAGGTGAAATACCGATGTCTCTCCAAGCCAAACTGCTGCGCATTTTGCAGGAAAAGAAATTTTACCGGCTGGGAGGAACCAGCGAAATAAAAGTGAATTTTCGTCTGATCGCTGCAACAAATAAAGAGCTGGTCAACGAAGTAAAAACAAAAAAATTCCGCGAAGACCTGTATTACAGATTAAATGTAATTCCTATCCATATTCCCCCGCTACGAGAAAGGCCGGATGATATACCTGCCTTAATTGATTATTTTATTCAACAATATTGTCAGGAAAACCACCTGCCGGTACCACGCGTGGACGGCGCTTTGATTGCCTATATGTCACGGTGCAACTGGGAAGGCAACATCCGCCAGTTGGAAAATACGCTGAAAAGAATGCTTGTACTTAATAACCGCTCACTGACACTGGCCGATCTTCCCGGTGAACTGAACAAAAACAGCGGTTCATTTCTGGAAGATGCTGTGGAAAGAAATTTGACCCTTGAAACGGTTTCCAAAAAATATGTAAAAATGGTGCTCAATCATTTGGATGGAAATAAAAAAGAAGCCTGCCGTTCTCTCGATATTAATTACCGTACCCTGCAGCGAAAGATCGAAGAATAAGCCTATCCCTGTTGTAATTTATACAATCTATCCCCCCGCCTATTGTATTATATACAATCATTTTTTGATAAATAATCTGTAATATATTGTAATTTATAGAGTTAAGAATAAATCTCTATTAACCCCTTTAATTATATTAAGTTACGCGATTGGTATGGATCTTGCTTAAACCATAACTGAATCAATGATCACGGATGGTATAATGAATATGGAAACAATATTAAACAGTCAGCTAAATATCAGTTCGGTCTCGGATGAAACGGGAGGAACATATTTCAATTTAAAAGTTACCTTTGCAGATGGAGATGCCCTGACCGTATATCGGAAATCCATGGACGAATTATTGGAAGATCTGCCACAAATCGTTGTCTCGGCCGTGAGGGCAAGAATTATTCATACAGATGTAGCTTATTCATAAGGGGAGAAAATAAATGAAAGTAATGATTTGCGAAGAAAATCCAAACAAGGCAAAAGTAATTGCGGACCTGCTGAACGTTTATAAATTCAAAGTAATTACTTTAACCGAGAGTGTCAATTTTGTAAAAAAAGTGCAGGCTTATAAACCGGCTGTGATTATCATGAACGAGAATTTTACGAAGAAACCGGGTGACATCATTCTGAACCAGCTGCGCACCAATCCGGTTGGGGCAAAAACGCCCATCATTTATATCTCTGATGAAGGACATAAATTTGCCGGTATCAATGGTTTTACCGGTGATGCACTCCTTGAACTAGTACAAGAGCCATATAAAATAAAACATCTCAGACATTATATAGACCGTTGGACTTTATTCAGGAGTTTACACATTAAACAATGAATTTAATTGATATTATATATGTCGTCGTCATGCTCCAGGTTACTGTCGGTATATTGATGCTGATCTACCGGGGTGCCCAATTAAAGGATGACATTACATAAAAGAGGCCTACCTTCTACTCTCCTAAAGGGCTCTTTGCGCAATAAAAATAGATTTGTTCAGGGTTATCCCCAAGCCCCTTAATTCCTTGACAAATTTTATATGTGTGAAGAGCCCTTTTCTCTTTTTTTATAAGTGGATGATCAGTAAGTTTTGGCGATGAAAATTGGAATAATATCAGACACCCACGGCATTCTTCCCGATTCGGTTTTCGATGTATTCAAAGAGGTTGATCATATTTTTCATGCCGGTGACATTGGTAATCAGGATGTCATCCAGGGTCTGGAAATTATCGCAAAGGTACATACAGTTTATGGCAATATTGACACCTGGCCTTTGGTTATCAGGTATCCGGATCTTTACGTAACTACTTTAGAAAACAAAAGAATCTGTCTCGTCCATGATATTGTAAAGCCAAAATATTTCAGTTATCAATTATTCAGAAAAGATATTGAAGTCGATATCGTAATATATGGTCATACACATGCAGCAGGGGCTGAATTTTTCAGGCAAGTGCTGTATATAAATCCGGGAAGTGCAACAAAACCGCGGGGCAGGCCATATGGTACCGTGGCTATACTCGATTTGAATGAGATACCGCTGAAGCCGGTTTTTATAGAGCTAAACAAATAGTGAATGCACAAAGTCTTGTTTTATCTGAATAAAGCTGAGATTAACGTGCCAGGGAACGAAGGAACGTACTGCTGAACAGGGAAGCGTACTGATGGAGTTTTAATTTATCTGTGTCTTCATATTTGGACGGTGACTGGTGTTCAAGTGTAATCGCACCAACGGTACGGTCACCGGCGGTCAGAGGCATTCCCAGAAATGAACGCAGACCATTATTTGACTTTTCAGATTTATTATATCTGGGGATGAAATATTCCCCCTTCTCCATATCTTCAATCAAATACGGTTTATCCTTACTGATCACCCAGCCGCTCAGGCCTTCGTCCAGCGGAAATTCGGTATTTACCGGAAATTCATCTTCCTGCCCGACAACTTTTTTAATAACCGCCTGTTCACTGTTCTTCTGAATAAAAGAGATGGTCAGTCGCGTGGCTTCGAATTCTTTGCTTATTATGACGGTAAATTCTTCCATAGCACTGTTGATTGATTTACACTGATTCAGGGAGCGGGCAAATCCCAGCAGTTTTTTCTGTAGATTTAATTCTGCTAAGATTTCATAGCCCCTTATCCTGGTCTGCAGCCAGATGCCTGTGTTTTTGATCAGATTGGATAAGATTGAGCTCTCTTCTATATTAAAATGAGAGGTATGGTGTGAATCAAAAACGAAAAACAATTTTTCATCGGCGGATAAGGTGACAGGAAGACCCAGAAAGGAACCAGGTTTATATTCCAGATGCTGATAATAAGTGATAAGGTTTTTTGTTGTGTCCAGGTTATTCTCAATAACAATATCGTTTTTTTCGTCTAATATTTTTATTAAGCCATTAACCGGCAAACGTTCAGGTATCTCGGTTAATTCCGTTTCAACCAGGGCCTGATGATGTAAAGTATGGATCTCTTCATTGTTTTTATAAAATATCCAGCCATAATCAGGAAAAATTAAACTGGCCAAAAGATCAAATTGATCTTTGAGGTAAGCCTTTGTTCTTTGTTCTTTATTTAGTATCGAATAAACCTGTACCCGTCCATCCAGGTTCAAGGGATCGGGTTCTGACAGGGCCGCAGGACCCTCATGGGAAGGAATTTCTGCAGGAAAATCACGGAGATCTTCTTTCTTAGTGTCTTCTTCCTGAAAGCTCTGAAGGGAGGTATACACCAGATAAATAATAATTGCAAAAATGATAAAGCGATAAATAAAATCCAGCAAACCCGGATCGAACGGATGTACAAAAATACCTAGCAGGCAGAGCAGGATTATAATAATTGTTTTTTGCATTAATTAACCGGAGAAAGAAAGATGACGGGCAGATTAAAATGACCGGGTTCTAATTTTTAAAAAAATTTAACAAAATAATTAAATTAATTCAATCGGCATTCAAACCTGTAAAAGGCTTATTCTTTTTTTTGATCTACCCTTTTAAAAAAGCGATCTTCCGTTCGTCTGTTCGGCAAAGGATTAACTTTTGTACTATCCGCCGCCGCCTGCTGGCTGTTTTTTGTTTTTACATCCAATGGACTGTCGGTTTTGAAGATGCCTGAATTTGTCGTCGATGCAGGACTTGAAACAGGATTTGCTTCGTCAATTTTCAGGTTTGGAGATCCCTGCAAGGGAATTGAAGTTTCCGCTGAATCTGATAAATTCATCATACTGACAAGCGCCACGGCCAGAACAATCACCAGGGAAAAGGCCATCGACATCCGCATGACATTCTGTCTTTTAAAAAAAGGCTGCGGAACGGTATGAATTTTTTCTCTTAACCTCAAAGAGAAATCATCGGAACAGGTAACCCTGTCTAAATTTCCAAGATGGTTTTTTAATAATCTAACCCTGCTGGTCAGTATTTGAAGCTCATCAGAATTTTCAAGTGCTTTCTCAAATTTCTGCTGGGTGGTCGGGTCAAGGTTCTTTTCCAGATAATCGGATATAAAGGGTTTAAAACGGTCACATTCGCCCATAGGCAAACTCCTCCTAAAGGGATAATTGTTCCAAATCTTCCTGAAGAAAATCAAGATCTTCTTGCAACTTGAGTCGTGCGCGATTGACTCGTGATTTTACGGTTCCCAGGGGAACCTTAATTATACTGCTAATCTCCTCATAAGAAAATCCTTGAATATCACGCAGAACAATTACCTGTCTGAATTTCTTAGGCAGATTACTGATTGCTTTTTGAATTAACTTCTCCGTGACAATGGTATTTACCTCTTTCTCCGGATCTGTTCTCAGATCTGGAATTTCGAGTTCCTTCTCCATTGGAGTTTCTTTATGAATCGAAAATATTTTTCTTCTTTTTCTTCTTCGAAGTTCGGTTTTTGCTAAATTTCCGGCGATAGTGTATATCCAGGTAGAAAATTTAGCTACTTCCTTATAGTAATGCTTATTCTTAAATACCCGGTAAAATGTTTCCTGAACAATATCCTCGGCCTCAACGAGATCGCCAATGAACCGATAGGTAAAATTTAATAATGGGTCCTTATATCGTTTAACAAGTAGATCAAACGCATAGGCATCACCTTTTTGAAAACGGGCAATGAGTTCCTCATCGGTTGGTTGTTTTGCAGCTTGTGTATTTTGAGTAATACCATCGGTAGTCGACTTTGTCATATTATAAACACTTTTTTAAACAGGTGATTATTCAATTAGTTCCTAAAAAATGAATTTTTTTCAAAATTACAAATAAAATAACACATAATAGTAATAATTGATTCCGGCTTTTTCTGACTGGTTTTAAGTTGAAGATCCGCTTCCAGCAATTTTCTTAATATAAGCTTTAAATGAGGGACTGTAAAATTTTCCTGACAAGCAAAAATATCCTTGTAGGCATAGGGATTACCACCAAGCTCATGGACGATCTGTTGATATGAAAGCTGCTTTTCAAGGGATTCCTTTATCAGCCAGAAACGCTTAAAAAAAGTGTAAAGCGCAGGAAGAATAGCGGCCAGCACATTTCCCTGTTCCAGTAAGTGGGTACCCACGGTTAAACTTGATTTTAAATCCCGGGCAGCAAGGACTTTTTGAAAATTAAAGATATTTACATCCCGCGAAAATCCTGTTATTTGTGAAACCTGTGGCATCGTTAACCGCTGTCCGGCAGGCATGTAGTTTCGAATTTTTTCGATCTCAAGATTGAGGCGCATCAGGTTAAGACCAATGTTTTCAACCATAAAAACAATACTTTCTTTATCTGTTTTTATGTTCAGTTCATTAAACTTTTGCTGAACCCAGTGATATACATCTTTTTCGTATAATCGTTTACAGTTTACATTTATCGCGTGTTTCAACAACTCGCCGGAAAAGTTGGTTCGTCCCAGGCCCTCAGAGATCAAGACAAGTATCGAAGAGGGTTGAGGTTTTTTCAGATATTTCAGAAAACTATCCGGATCAGTAATCTCAAGTTTGTCAAATTCTTTCACCACAATCAGTTTCTTTTCGGACAGCATTGGGAAAGACATACAGGTATTGATTATTTCAGGCAGGGAAGATTCACTTCCATAGAAGATATTGTAATTAAGATCTTTATCGGCAGGGTTTTTGAACACGGATTGTTCAATCTTTTTTACAATCTGATCAAAAAATAAACGCTCCTCTCCGTGAATAACAAATAAATTATCCTGGACAGGTTCTTTCAGATAGGAATCGATGGAAAAAGGGGTAAATTCTTTCATTCCAACAAACAGGTAAATTAGTCCAACCCTCCCCGGCCGGCGCCGGGCAACAGCCTTTAGCCTTCAGGGATTTACGCAGTCTCGGGTTATACAATTCTAATCTCAGAAATCTTATTGTTAAAAATAATTCCGGCTAAGATTACAAGAATCCATTGAAACAAACAAGTTCCAATTGTAAACTGCCCAAGGGGATCCCACCAGCTCTGCGGATACCATTGCATAGATTGTACAAACCACCAAAGTATCATCATCAGGAATTCAACCAGCATCCCCGTCAATAAAAACCGGGCGAAAAACAGATTTTGCAGAACAGATTTCAACTCGTCTTTAAGATAATCATCTAGAAAATTTGATATTCCCTTTTTTAAAACAAATACAATATAAAAAAATCCTGAGAGAAGCAGACCCAACCCCCAGACCCAATCCTGGTTATTAAAAATTTTCAGTGAATAGGCAGAGGGTATACCCATTAAAAATACAACACCTGCCGTCCAGAAAACCGCCCGCTGCCGTGAAAGGCCATAATCCATCAAAACTTTGACTGCGAGTTCGATCATGGCGATAAGACTGGAAATGGCAGCAATAAATAAAGTAAAAAAGAATAAGGGGGTAAACACGGCTCTGCCGGGAATCTCAAAAAACAATTGGGGTAAATAGATAAAGGTTAAACCCTGATTTCCGGCCCTTAGTGCTTCATTGGCTGCCTCCACGGAAGGTGAAAGAGCAAAGACGGCAGGAATGATAGCCAGTCCGCAAAGTACAGAGGCCAGATTATTTCCGAGCCCGGTAAGGAAAGCATTCTTTACCGCACTTTCTTCTTCTTTTACATAATTGGCATAGGTTAAAATCAATCCCCAGCCGGCCCCTGTTGACCAGGCAGATTGGGACAGCGCTTCCAGCCATACTTTATAATTTAGAAGATGGTTGGTGTCAACATGAAAAAAATACCACAGCCCTCTTTGCGCTCCTGGCAAAGAGAGGGAGCGGACAACAGATAAAATTATCAATAGAAAAAGAAGCGGAAGCAGCACCTTGACCGCTTTTTCTATGCCCTTCTTAATGCCGAAATAAATAATTATAGCACCGAAAAGTATGGAAAGAAGATGAAACAGAACAGGTTCTGTATTGGAAGTCGTATATGCGCTCCAAAAAGCATTGTGATCGATTTGAAATATCTTTCCGGAAAGGGCTATGAAAAAATATTTCAGACTCCAGCCACACACGACTGAATAATAAAACATGATGCTGGTTGTGCAGATCGCTATAAACCAGCCCATCCAGGTATAAGATTTTCCCAGCCCATTTCGAAAAACGCCGATCAGGCCAAGCCGGTATTTTTTTCCAAGGGAAAACTCAATGACTATCAGTGGGATAGACCAGAGAAAAAGAAAGATGATCCAGGGGATTAAAAATGAACCGCCATACTGACCGGCCAGTCTTGGGAATCGCCAGAGGTTTCCGGCGCCGATAGCCATACCAAGGGCAGCAAGTAAATAGGTCCAGCTGGAAGAAAACAGGTCGGTCTTTTTGTCCATATGCTCTGCCCGCCCGGCTTTTGTCGGGCGACTTATGAATAGATCAGACTAAATAATACGAATATAATTTGGTAGCTAAATATTAAAATAATATAGAAGACCCGATATGACAACGACAGCAAAACAGTAAAAAGCAAACCATTCCAGTTTGCCTCGCTTAATGATACTGAGGAGCCAGAAAATAGCCAGATATCCGGAGAAAAACGCGGCAAGCATACCGAGAAACATATAAGTAAAAGGAAGATGATGCGTCTCCACGGTTAAAAGGTCGTTGATTTTTAGCACGCTGGCTCCGAGAATGGCAGGGATGCCCAGCAAAAATGAAAATTTTGCCGCATTTTCTCTGTTCAGCTTTAAAAACAAACCGGTCACAATAGTTGAACCGCTGCGGGATATGCCGGGCAAAATGGCAAATGCCTGGGCGATACCGATCAATAGACCCTTGCCCACCGTCATTTCTTCATTTTGCTGGGGTGCAAATTTAGAAAGGAAAAGAAATATGCCGGTCAGGGTTAGCATAAAAAGTACAAGGATGACGTTCGAAAACAATTCTTCTATCCGGGATTTGAATAAGAGTCCGACCAGAGCCGCCGGGATAGTGCCGACAATAATGCAGAGATCCCAGCGTAAATATTTTTTCGCTTCACTATTGTTGGTTTCTGAAGATAAAAGCCGGAAAGGGGCAAGAATCATTTGATAAATATCTTTGCGGAAGGCAATCAATACAGAAAATAGCGTGCCCAAATGTAAAACGACCTCAAAGGCTACCCCATTTTCCTGGAATTTCAGAAATTCAGCGGCAAGTACCAGATGTCCGGAACTGGATACAGGTAAAAATTCGGTTAATCCCTGCACAAGCCCTAAAATAAGCACTTTTATTATATCCATAAAAATTTCATCCTCTAAGGATTGGGTCCGCTACCGGTATCTTTCGCTTTGTCACAGATAAAAATTAACACCGCTAAGAAAACAGGGAGTATTGAATCCCCCGGCCGTGAACATGTAGGCAGCTTCAATGAAAATTGAAAATTTCTTTAGTTTGAAAAGATATCCGGTCAGTCCGGTGAATCCGATTTTGGTGGTATTGTTATTGACCACCCGGGTGCTTCGTGATAATTGGCCCCATTGGATTTCATCATAGGTAATAAAATTATAGCTGATCGACCCTCCTAAGTAAAACCCCTGGCGTTTCGAGTTTATATAGCCGATCATTTTGGCACCCACTGTAAGATACTGAGTGGACATATCTTCGCTCTGCCCGTTGATGTCTGCCGATTGTACAGCCCTTGAATAACTCAGAAAAGGTGAGAAGTAAAGATATTTGATTGCCTCGCCCATATGCAGATGAGCGCTAATTGAGAACCCTGGATTCCATCCTCCCTGCGGCAGACATACGCCAGCGCCGACACCTACAGAATTTATTTGTTTTGATCCGGCAAAGAGTGAATTTGTCAGCATCATGACAACAAGCAGGATGGATGCCAAATATAATTTTTTCATCCTATTTCTCCCGAAAAAAAGGGCTAAAACTTGTACCACCAGCGTCTCAGGTGATGGATATTCCTTGTAATCATCGGCTGTTTTCCGATTTATATAAATAGAATATCGGGTTTAATTTATGGTTTAAGGATCAGCAGAAATAAAAAAAAAGCGGCATGGCTGCCGCTTCTTTTAAATAGTAACCAAAGATCATTATTTCATATCAAACCAGACACCCAGTATAATTGCAAAGGTATTCAGGTCGGAAATGATATTATATTTCGCCTGCGCGAATCCGGTGGAAGTTTTTCCTAACGGCATTTCATAACCGCCCAGCAGATCAATACCGATGTCGGTTCCAGAGGCACTGGTTGAACCAGAATAATATCCGGGAACATTGTAATCAATAGTTATGGAATTAAAATTTATCGATAAGCCGCCGCCAAAATATAAACCTTTTACATCTTTGAGATAATATTGGACATCAGCAGCAATCTGAAAATTGGAAGCTGAAGCATCAAGGCCACTGACAGCACCCCCTTCGGGATCAACGCTCATGATCCAATAGGAAAGAGAGGGAATCAGATTTAAATTATCAGTGATCTCACCAAGATCCGCTCCGGCACCAATTAAAAAGCTGGTGTTATAACTGATTCCCGTGGTTGAAGGAAATAAAAGTCCAACCTGGCCGTTCAGCCGTTTCAGCCCCATGTTCGCAGCGGAAGCCGGAAGTGATACAAATAATATTAGTGCAGCTACAATTACAACAACAAAGTTCTTCATAATTTCCTCCTGTTAGAATTGAAGATTTGTGAGATGGCCGACCCGTATACGACCATTAAGATTCATAAAAAAATACCCGGAAAGATGGACCAGTAAATCCGTAAGTATAGTAATTTCATATATTAATGTCAACTAATATTCTGCCCGATTTCTATGAATAACGAGATAGTTGATCAGCAAATTCCCACTACACCCATCATTCGTCCGCTTTTTACCCCGTCACGGCGATAGGAGAAAAAAAGATCCGGCCGGCATTTAGTGCACAGGCTTGAGACTTCAATATTATCCGCTTGTAACCCTAAAGCTATGAGTTTTTTCTTTATAAATCCAGCCAAATCGATGTATCTTTTATCGTTTGCCGGATGGG